>Ga0307507_10011557_pt1 | contig 11106 bp, 12 predicted proteins | sample 7_EM_MG_FD_207223 | JGI IMG/M metagenome (GOLD analysis project Ga0307507, IMG submission 207223) | Populus trichocarpa ectomycorrhiza microbial communities from riparian zone in the Pacific Northwest, United States - 7_EM | ecosystem: Host-associated > Plants > Roots > Unclassified | place... | reverse complement strand
TTAAACCGGAAACAGGCAAGTCTCGGATTCGTATGGTATCTTGGAGCACGCCCCCCCTGGTCCTCATAGAAAGTTGATCTGCTGAACCGGATCCTTTCTGAATTGTCAGATAAACTAAGCTTGAAAAGGAAAGAAGGCACCATCTAGAATAGGGAGGTGGATGAGGGGGAATTTGATGGAAGGCCGGGCGAGGAAGGCAGACTTGGAGAAAGGGTAGCAGTCGGAGGATTCTGATGTATATCTATAGGCAAGACCAGCAGACAATCCGGTTTCTGAGTAGGAAGTTATCATACGTTGCGTTCATTCAATTGCCATAATACAAGCAAAAGTACAAACCACTGCTGTCAATTCCGCATAATGAATTTTATTGAGATAAACCTTCTTAGGAGAATGGGAATAAAGAAAGGTTCTTGCTTTCTTCTTTGAATAATACTCTCTGAATCTCTTGCTGTTATTCGTGATACCCCGTTGTTCCGGATACCCCGTTGTCCCGGATGAAACCCGCGAAAAATGGCCATCCGGGATAGCGAGGTGCGACTGTATACGGTATATGGTGGCGTGCTAATAGGGCGTTACTTTTTCTTCTTCTTCAGAACTCTGTTTAATTAGTACTTGGCAAGCTACTAAACCTGTGTGATTTTTCAGAGCGAAACTTTTAGTTCGGCCCCTGGTGAGCGATACTGCAGAACCAAGACCTTAGGGGAAAAAAGGATTCTTCCTTTTGCAACCTTTGGGAGGTTTACAATAAGTGATAGAGAGTGCGTGTGCATGTGGGGTGGGGTGGGGTGGGGTAGGAAGGCAAGAGCAGAAGAGCCGTGTAAGGGGAAGATTAAGAAGGAGTACCGGTACTAGTACGTGTACAGTAGCGGTAACAAGGGAGTGATATATGTGCCGGTGTGTAAGGAAGAAAAACAGAATCCTGAGGAAAGAACAATGCAAGTTTAGGAAACCGTTTTGTGATCTACAGCACCAGAGTGCGATATCATGAACCGAGAGGGGGGTTTTTGCTGTGCGGTTGCGGTGCTGTACTGTACGCATCGTGGTCGGCAGCATGATACATTCTACCGTGCTAGCGTTGCACCTTGCAACACCAGCATTCATTTTTCGCGTGGGTGTTTAAGATAGCACTGACTTGAAGTGAGAATGATCTCGGGCAGACGGCGCTTTGCCTGCTTTAGTTACGGGCCCACCACTATCACCACCCCTTTTTTTTATATTTCTTCCCCTTTTTTCTCTCCCTTGTCTTGTCTCTTGTCCCTTGTTTTATTTTGCTGCCCGGTGCGGTGCGAGGGGTAGGAAGGATAACCGAGTGCGGGTGATCGGGCGATGGCTAGACTGGGTTTGGGCTAGCTATTTTCACGGTTGTTGGATTTTGTCTGGATCTGACTTTACCAGTTGTTGACTCGTTCGGAGTGGTGGTTGGGATGGGATAGTTGTGTTTCTCCCTTGAATACTGTAGTTGACGACGACTCACTTCGTACTAGCCACTACCACCCCACCCCCTCAGCTTCCTGCCTCTCCTTCCCTCCCTTCACCCCTTTTTTTGGGTTTGTTATTGTGTTGTGAAGTTTTTGGTTTCTGCCTCCTACTGGTACTCGAGTACTGGTATAGTACCAGAGCTCATCCGAAAGCTTCTGGTTCTGGTGGTTTGGACCATCATGCTAGTATGGGGTTCAGGGAGTTATGGTCCGGGAAGTTTTCCCGATAATATATGATACCGCCGCCTCATGCATGCAGCTACCTCTGTGATGGTTTAACTCGAGTACCGATAAAATATTACGTTGCGAGTTGAGTTTACTGTACTCCACAAAAAACATGTTAGGCGACGCGGCGCCGGGGATGGGACTGTGGTCTTGGTAGTGCTCGGTACCATATCCATAGACATGGGATCTCGTACTGTTGGCCGAGTCACTATACAAGTACGATACGATACCACACGTTCTCTTTGAGATTTGTTTTCCTCTAGCTGGGAAGGGAAAGAAGGAGGAAGGAAGGAAGGAAGGAAGGGATGAGGAAAGAAGGGCAAGTTGGGAGCGGCTTGTCTTGGCATTTATTTCATTTCCTTTTTCTTTTTCTAGGGTTTCCTCTTGTTTTTTTCTCCCTCTCTTCCTCCCTCCTTCACCTTTGTCATACGTTAATTCCCCATTTCCCCCTTGTCGGGTCTCCCTCTTCTGGGTCTTAGTCGCACTACTTAGGAAAGGTAGGCATCTTCCGTACAGCAGTCCGTAGTTGGTTCCTTTCCTTCTTTTCCTTCTTCTCTTGGACTGACCTCTCGTTCGTGTGAGATTCTGTGGTTGACTGGATGGTCACTGGATGGTCACTGGAGGAGACAAGATATCTTTTTTTTCCGCACTCCCCTACAGTACGCCTACCTGCATACTCGTGCCGACACACGTCGGTACATACATACATCCTACCGTGCTTGAGTACCGTACTCTTACATACTTTCGGACGCCCCGAACAAACGCTTCTTGTAGTTGTTCTGGAGGGTATCCTAGATAATCAAATCGCACTCGTACCCGCCTTGCCCACGCACACGCACACCTCTCGTTTGCTCCTTCGCCCCTCTCCCACTCACTCGTTACCGCATGGTGGAGCACTAGCACTATATTCCAAGACTCTATTGATCCTAGAAGGGAGAAGTCAAGGTAAGGCTTGTAATAATACTTGTATGGGATTGGCTTTCACGGGTGCGCAATATCTGTCGTTTGTACTACGCTCATTATAATCTTCTGTGACCTTGGGCAACCACAAGCTCTGTTCTCCTTTGTGAAGTGAGTGGTGTATCTGTGAAGCTGAAGCTGGGCAAGGAGAAGGTGCAGGGCCTGATCTTTAAGCACTCCTACCTAAAGCTAACCCCAAACCCCCTTTCCTTGCCCTTTCACAGTACTTCTTGGAGTCTCTCTCTCCCTTCACACGGGCACGGGCTGCAACTTTCTCAACTTTTTGTTTTCAGGGTCTCACTTAACACATCCCTCGTTTACCTCAGACGTTCGGTGCCGACTGTCAAAGCCAGACTCTGCCTGGGACCCTTTCTCAGCTCTTCTCCCCTTCTCTCTCTTTTTGCCAATCCTCTGACTGCCTGCCTGCTGCTATTCTTTTCCTTTCTTTTTTTTCTTTCTCTTCTCATTTCGTACAGTCAACCGACCTTACCGCAAACTTGCTCTCTCTCGCTTTCTCCTTCTTACCAGCTACCACTACCTACCATCACTACAGTATCCAGCGAACCTGCGGGGGGTGAACGTGGAAAATCTCTCTATGCTGGCCTAAGAACTTCCTTTAGCACCATCCCTTCGGAAAGCCAGAAGTCAATAATCATCCCGATAACCCTCTTTCGACAACCCACCGCCCCTTTCCAACTAAAGGAAGAAATATAAAAAATAAATAAATAAGAAAAATCACTCGACTGCACGCTTTCACCTATTATCTTGCTGGGGGAAATATTCTTTTCTTTTCACGCATTGCGACGATTGGATTTCTTCACGATCTTTTTTTCTTTTTTCCCTACCTTCTAGGCGCGGAAGATGGTGGGGACTCCAACGTCTCCCGCTTCCCCTTCCTTCAATGGTACTCGACCCATGAGCGCTATTATACGACCGGCTCGAAGCTCAAGTCGCCTGAGCATGAGCAGTAAGGCGGGGGGAAGTAGAGCATCTGATGAGGACACTAAAACTTCAGTAAAAGTTGGTGAGTGCAGTCTTCTTCTGCGTCAATTTTGTTACATGTACTATGTTCAATTGGAAACTATCACGAACTTTGGACGTGTCAGCCTTATCTCATGCATGGGGGGCTTTTCATAACGTGATTATGGGCTTTATGTCAAATGCTAACGGCTTTATACAGCTGTCCGCGTGCGACCACCACTCCGCCCGACCGATCCCGGCTTCGATTTGATACCACAACGGTTCCAGAGGGGAATGGTACATGTTACGAGCCCGACAAGTCTTGCTGTGGATAGTCCTCAGGGAAGGAAGATATTCGTGTTTGACAGGGTGTTCGGCCAAGAAGTAGACCAGAACGGTGTTTGGGACTACTTGGAGGAGAGCGTGAACGCGTTTGTTCAAGGTTACAATGTTTCGCTGCTGGCCTATGGTCAGTCAGGCGCTGGAAAGTCATACACTATGGGGACTTCGGGTCCTGATGAGCAGAGCAACGTTAAAGTTATGGGTATGTTCCTTTTCATTGCGCGACAATATTTTTCGATTTTTTTTATACTTTTTTCTCCTTTCTTCTGGAACTGGTCCCTTTTTCCAGAGTGGGGGGTTGTCTGACAAGAGTGTTTCAGGGGTAATTCCAAGGGCTGCTGCGGCTCTTTTCGAGAGGCTTGGAAGCGGCGCTCCAAACTCTCGAAATTCTAGCTCGGGTCTAAGAGCGCCAGCGAGATATTCCACTCCTATATCGCAATTAATAAAGCCAGCTGCGGATAAAGGCTGGACTATGAAAGCTAGTTACGTCGAGGTGTGTTGGACGGGGACGGCATTTCTGCCATTAAGCACGTGCTAATGTCGTAATGTATAGATATATAACGAACAATTGAGAGATCTGCTGTTGCCTGAGGGCACGAGGCCAGAAGAACGAGTCCCGATTACCATTCGAGAAGATACAAAGGGAAGGATCCTCTTGACTGGGCTGCATCAGGTCACTGTGAATACAGTTGATGATTTACTTGGAGCTTTGAACTTTGGGTCCTCTATCCGGCAGACGGATGCAACAGCTATTAACGCGAAGTCCTCTCGTTCACATGCGGTTTTTAGCTTGAATCTTGTACAACGAAAGCCCAAAGGCCCCCCAAGTAAGGATGAGAAGCGGTTTTCGATGCCCACAGAGATGCTTGGACAGGAGGGGTATGTGACGGTCGACAGTAAAATGCACTTCGTCGATTTAGCTGGTAGTGAGCGGTTAAAAGTAAGCTTGCACCTGTCATTTGTGTTCGGGAGGAAGTCAATTAACAATCATTGTGTAACAGAATACCCTGGCCCAAGGTGATCGGGCAAAGGAAGGTATATCGATTAATGCAGGTTTGGCAAGTCTAGGGAAGGTTATTTCACAACTTTCGTCACGCCAGGCAGGATCACATGTCTCGTACCGTGATTCCAAACTTACCCGTCTCCTGCAAGACTCTTTAGGCGGCAATGCGATTACTTATATGATCGCCTGCGTTACCCCTGCCGAATTCCACTTAAGTGAAACATTAAATACTGTCCAGGTGTGTGTCCGAGTATATTAATACCCTGTTTGCCCCCTGCTAATATTCGCCTATCAGTACGCTCAACGCGCCCGAGCCATCCAAAGCAAGCCCAGGATACAGCAAGTCTCGGATGACGGTGACATGAAAGCCCTTGTAGAGCGTCTCAGGGCCGAAATTGCTTTTCTTAGAGACCAACTGAACAATCATTCGGAATCCAGCAGTGGGGCTAGCAGTGGAGGTCAAACCCGTTCAGAGCGTTCAAGCGATAAGGAGAGAGAGATGGAACTCCAAAACCAGCTCTTGGATCTCCAGGAGAATTATGGTGCTCTAAGCCAGCGTCATGCGAAGCTTATATCAGAGATCACCAAGGTCCGGGATACACAAGAACTTTCTGCGCAACCTAATGATTACACAGACAGCGCGGAAGATAGGCTTGCGAGGTCGAATTCGCTATCAGTTGCGGTGGAGCAAGTTGTTTTAGGTGAGTAATATATATCTGTCCATTGGTAATGTGCTAATTTTTTAGAATATGAAAAAACGATTCAGAGTCTCGAAGCATCACTGTCTAGCACTCGGGGCCTATTGTCAGCCAACGAGTGCTGCCTTTTGGAGAAAGAGACTAAACTTGCATACATCGAGACTGTTAACCAACAACTCCATGCACGTGTTCAGAAGCTGATGGATCGCGAGTCAAGCACTGAAAATTACCTTCACGATTTGGAGACTAAGTTGGATAGCCATACATCTGGGGAAGAGAAAAACGCGGCTATCATCGCCGAATTACGAAAAGAAATTGCACGGATTCGAGAGAATGAGGCAGGCTGTGAGGATTACATCTCGACTTTGGAAGAACGATTAGCGGAGGCAGATCAGGATATGGAGCTTATGCAGAGGGAGATTGACAGACTTGAACATGTTGTGGACCGCCAACGAAGTCTAGGAAAACTTGATAACCTCCTATATGAGCTCGACTCAATGAATGCGCAAAAGGAAGATAAACTGGCGGATAAGGTTGTAGAGGTGCCTGAGAAAATGAGGAATGGCCGTGCAAGACCTCACAGTGATGATACTCTTGTTGAGGTTCCTGAGTCGGTCAATGGTGATGATTTTGTGGACCCTAGTGAGGGAACGCCCGGGTCAGCTACTTCTGAGACTGGCGATCATATCTCACAGCCTGCACCAGTAAAGGTGATTCCTTCGATTACGCTCGATAACTCGCCCCAGATCGAGTACCCTCTCCAAAGCCCGGCTCAGTCTCAATTTGTTGCCGATAAACTGGAGTCCGTACAGCAAGAGCTTATTGATCTCAAAGTCGAACACGAAGCAACTATCAATAACTATGATCAGATGTCTGCCAATTACGAGGCAGCGCTCCGTGATCTTGCCGCTCTTCAGGATCGTCTCGATGAGGCCCGACACCAGGCTGCCCCTTCACAGGGTACCTCACCTCCGCCATCACCTAACATACGACCCACCTCTTTTTTAGTAGGCGCGAGGGTGAGCGATTTAAAGGCCGAGGACCAAGACTCATCCTCGTTTTCGCTATCTTCGGAATTATCCTTGGTTGGGGATTCGCCTATCTCCCCAGTGAGTATCGACAGCGAAGCGCAGCGCATTAAGGAGGAGTTGGAGATGCAAAGGAAGATCAGCCAGGAGAGAGAGGAGGCTTTGGCTAGAGAGTTGGAGAGTGTCAAGGTCCAAATGGAAGAGGCCCTCAAAGCACAGGAAGAAGAGCACGATCTCCTTCACTTACAGTTGAAGCAATCCCTTGATCAACTTTCTGAGTTCCGACACAGAGAGAGAGTTTCCAACGTCATCTCACCGTCTGGTACTCACATTCTTCGACGAAAATCTAGCCAGAGCTTAGCTGTTCTGGACCGTGCTCGCCGCTCTTTTGACAATCTTCATAGGATTGCAGTTGAGAACTTTAAGGACGATCCGGACATCTTGGAGAATTTTGAACTCAATATTGATGCCGCGCTCAAGGAGCTTACGACCCGCTCGGACCGTATTTCGGAATTGGAGACTGAGATTACATCGTTGAGGAAGGATATGGACACCAAGTCTGCTATCATCAACGGGTTGGCTAGAGAACGATCTAGTATATCTACTTCGCCAATGGACATCTCAGTCGTTGCAGTTATGGAACGGCGCATTGAAGAGACACAGGCTGAGCTCAATAGCACGCGAGAGCTGCTTGCAATCCGTGAGAGTGATTTAGCCATCGCTCATCGCGAATTGTCAACGCAATCGGGCGAATCAACCAGTGATGTGGAGGAACTCCTCATTGAGTTAACCAAGGAGAAGACCTTGAATGCTGAGAAGTCACAGCGGATATCTGATCTTCAGAGAGAAATTGTGGATACGCGACAAAGCCATGACGCAACCCTTGAGACAATCAATCGCTCTAAGAAAGCTCTTGCCACTACCGTCCAGGAGCTTGAGACTGAGTTGGCTAGGAGCAAAGAAGTTGTCGAGGCCGAAAGGGCTCTCAAGGTAGCAGTTCAAGAGGAGAAGATTCAACACCAAGAACGTGTTGAGATGCTTCAAAAGATTGTCACCGAGAATAAGGCCACTATTGACTCTCAGCTCGCACGGGTTGCCGAACTTGAGAAAACCCATGCTGCCACTCGTGAACAGATTCATAACCAGCTTTCTCAAACTTCAAACGCCTCCGAATCAGCCATTGAGGAGGTCCGAAAACAAGAGTTGTCGGCGAAAGAGCTTGAACAAACCATTGCTCAACATAGGGAGGTTATCGAGGACCAACAAGCCCGTCTTACCAAACTTGAGGCTTCTTACCAAGATGCCATTGACCAGGTCGAGGCTCTCCAGCGGAAGGAAGAGGCGGCCGTTCTTGCACTCAAAGAGGCAGAAGCACGCGCATCCGAGGAAATTGCTACTACTAATGCTAAGCACGAGGAACTTCTTCAGACCAGCCGAGCTAAGCTTGAGGAGAGCAAAAGCGCTATTCTGGAACATGTTGCCAATCTTACTAAACTCCAGGCCGCCCATGCCGAGGCTAAATCACTCATTGGAACCCTTGAGGGCGATAAGTCAAAAGCACTGGAAGAGGCTGCCCGACATGCTGCCGCCGTCAAAGCTCTTGAAACTGAGATGGAAGGGAGCAAGGCTACCATCAAGAAGCATCTTGACACGATCTCAGAGCTCCAGGAGCTTCACAAGCAGACCGACAAGGAAATTGAGAAGTTGTCTAAGAAGGAGGCTAAGCACGCTAAGTTGCTCGAGGACCTTGAACAGCAACTTACATTCACCTTCGACCAGAACCAGGAAAACGCGACGAAGTTGGCTAATATCACCGCCGAATATGAACATCTCCAGCAGGAGAAGAAGGCTTTGATTACGGAATCTACGGCAAAAAATACGGAGTCTCAACAGCTTATCGAGAGCTTGACCGATGAGGTTGCAAGCCTTCAGGTGAGTCAATTTGGTATAGGAATGTGGAATTATAAGATAGCTAACTGTAATGTCAGACGAAACTCGCAGAAGTTCAAATGGAGCTCCAGGGATTGGGTGGAGCACGCGCTCAACGATCCAACTCGACCTCTTCTAACAGCAATCTCCGAAAGAGCACCTCCACAGGCTCACTTCCATCTCCGCCTCCTGCAATTCCCCTCCCTCCCCTACCAGGCAATGCAGCTTCGCCCGTTGCTGGCTCGGCCCCACCCCCGCCAACACCAAGCATGTCCAGACGTCCTAGCAAAGACTACGTTGTTGCCCACATGGAGGACCAAGAGGCGCGGATCAAGACGCTCGAGAAGCAGCTCCAGGCAGAGAAGGCTCTAACGATAACGCTCGAGGAGGCACTTACCGATTGCGAGAACAAGATGAAGTCACTCCGATCGGACCGTGACAGTTTCCAGACCAAGGCCTCCCAGGTTCAACAGGAGCTCGAGCGCGCCCGGAACGAATCACAATCAAGCAGGTTCTCCATGCAGGCCGTCGAAGAGGAGCGTCTCGCGCGGAAGAAGGCCGAGTTGGCTCGGGAGCAGCTGGAAGTCAGGATGCGTGATATAGCGAAGAAGAACAAGCGATCTTTCGCTTGCTTTTAGTCTTTTATTTCATTTTTTCACAAGCTCCTGTAATGTCATTTTCTCCTCAAACTGATTCTGGGGATCTCACTAACGAGATCCTCTCTCTCGTCTTCGGTTAACCAATATATCCCCTTTTTTCGTGTTTCTTACTTTTCCTGCCTTTATATACCCCCCACCCTCTCCTTCTATCTCTGACGTTTTTGTCAATTTCTTGTTATACCTCTGGGTTTATGGGTGGATGAAAGTGATTTTGACTTTGATTGATGACTCGCTCTTCATTTGTGTTTCCTCTTCCTCTTTAACGTGTGAAATCCCAATTTCTCTTTGCTGTTTTTTGCTATATAAAAAGCCGTCGTTTCTTTTTTTCTTTTCAACACTGTTCTGGATGGATGGGTGGATGGATGGATGGGACGGACGGACGTTCATACCTTGTAGGTGTTCGCGCTTTCTTTTTCTTTCTTCATACTTTTATTTTCGTACCTACTTCTACTACTCCCTCTTCTCTTGTATCCGCGAAAGTGTAAGAAAAGAGAGGCGGGGGAATACTTTTTTCACTTATTAAACCTCAACTTTTACTATTTCTTTGTTCTATATTCACCTAAGACTTTCCCCCCTTTTTTCCTCCCCCCCTCCACATTGCTGTATACCGATAGCTATTTGTCTATCTATCTATATAGCTATTTACTCCATCCATCTATCTGTACGCGTATCTTTGTGCTTTTTTTTTTTTTTTTTGTCGTCACTGGTGGCTGGTGTTGGATTCGTCGGGGTTTCGGAGATGTGTATGGAATTTAACTTATCATCTTACTCATTGAAGACGGTCCGGTCCGTATGGTAAATTTATCTTATCTATGATTAAATTTTGAACCAAGATACCGGTAGTTCCTATTACGATACCGAGTCTACCATCAACCACCCACCCGCAGAACTTTCCCAAACCAATTTATAATAAACTACCCACAGTGGACTGGTGCAGTACGGTACGGTACGGAGAACAACCAACAAACGATCAACCAAAAACATGTCTGCCGAAAAGTCTTTCTTTGAACGTACGCTCCACCTACCATCCATCCATCCATCCACCTTCTATCTATCTATCCATCTATCCCGTCCATCTATCCATCCACCTAAGATGGGAGAGGAGTATTATACAAGTTACTAATCTAAATAAATAGAACAACGCGACCAACTAATCAGCGAAATCGCACTCTCGCTCGAACACGTTCTTATGAACATGAACTTGCTCAATAGAAGTCTTGAAGGCGTCGTTGCTGTATGTATAATACATTCCCTCTCTCCTTCCCACCTTCCCTCCCTCCCTCCCTCACCCTTCCTGATCTTGAGCGGGTATGATACAATGAATGAGCTGCGCAAAATGCCTTGGCGGATGTTTTTTTTGTTTTTTTTGCGTGGCTTGTTTGTTGGGCTGCTCTTATAGTTCTGCTGGTGCTCTGGTGTGGACTTGTGGGCTAATGTTTGTTTGTCTGTCTCTGGATGGATAGGTTGGTAAAGAATTCGAAAGTGTTGAAGCCTTGTGGTCACAATTCGAGGGGGTCATGGGAAAGAACCCGGATGAGCCGAAAACTGAGGATATGGGGGAGGGGGAGGAGACACGTATGGGTGGGTGAGGCAATTGGGGGCCGGGGGGATTACATGTGGATGTGATGCAAGTAGTAAATAGGTGAATAAACAAGCAAATGGGGGGAATTTTTTATATTTTTATTGTTTTAATTTTTTGGTATTGCTACGATCTGAGAGGAAAGCACGGATTGCTTTCGCGGATTCGTGAGAGATTTTGAAGACTGGTTATTTTGGAGTTAGCTGGTGGATTGGATAGATGAATGGATGAATGGATGGATCGGG
>Ga0307507_10011556_pt1 | contig 11106 bp, 3 predicted proteins | sample 7_EM_MG_FD_207223 | JGI IMG/M metagenome (GOLD analysis project Ga0307507, IMG submission 207223) | Populus trichocarpa ectomycorrhiza microbial communities from riparian zone in the Pacific Northwest, United States - 7_EM | ecosystem: Host-associated > Plants > Roots > Unclassified | place... | reverse complement strand
AGACTTCTAAGCTTAATTCTGCTGTCTCAACTTAGGATACTGAGCCTTCCAATGACCTTTCTGCTTACAGAAACTGCACTCATCGAAGCTAACCCTTGTGTAAGGCTTGTTATGATGATTATAGAATGGCTTAGAAGGTACTGCTAGTATAGAAGGATTTGAAGCAGAAAGAATTCCCTTTTCAGAATAAGACTGAAGACGTATTTCTTCAACCAATAACTCACTGACAATAGAGTCAACAGAAGGTAGTGGAGAACGATGCAGAATTGAACCTCTAAGTCCTTCGAAGTCACTGCGAAGTGCTGTTAAAAACTGTACCAATCGTTGCTGCTCTCTACGCTCAATATAGGCACCACATGCCTTTAATTCTGCCAATTCTGTAAGAGCCAATTGATCCCAAAGATCTGTCATAGCAGAATAAAACTCTTGAATACTCATATTTTTCTGATGAAGAGCTCGTATGTCATTCTCTAATTGATACTGCTTTGCAAAATTTGATTGCGTGAATAACCTTTGCAGATGATCCCAAACCTCTTTTGATGTCTCATATTTCGCCAACTGCGTACCTATCGAATGCTCAACAGAATTGTTGATCCAAGTAATGATCTTTGCATTATTTGCTTCTCATGTATCTATCAAAACAGCATCCCCCTCCTCAATATTCTTAGGTATCATATAAGTTCCACTAACATACCCCCCACATCTTCTTACCCTTAAGAAAATTTCGCATTACATAGCTCCAATACGAATAGTTTTTCCCATCCAACCTCACACTCATAAACTGAAGCAAATCATCTCTTTCAGTAGCCATAATCAACAATCATAGAGAACTAGAATGCAAAAGCAGCGGAAAACAAAATACCAAATTGCAGAAACTGAACAGAGATTGCAGAAACTAAATAAATATCTTCTCAAAATTATACGATTACTCCAAAACACAAAACAAATTTGCAGAAACTGAATGCAAATACCAAATTGCAAAAGCTGAAGGGAAGACGAAGTACCAAAATAATTGCAGAAACTGACGAAATACCAAATTTTTGCAGAAGCGGAAGATAAAATCTCACTCCAAAAAATTTTAAAATACAGCTCTAATAAAAACCAGCTCTGATACCATGTTAAGATCAAACACAAAAAGGAGGCTAGAATTCTGAATAATCTATATATTATGAGTGTTTAGTCTTAACCTAAATACAAATAAAGTATATATAGGTTAAACTGAAAGTACTATTCTACCCTTAATAAAAAGATTACATAAATATTATTTAACAGTTTGCATTCAAACAATTAGGTTAGAATTCATATATCAATTCTATATATTAATCAAGTATTCAAGAGAATTCTCCATATAAAAACATATTAAACAAAAGAATTTATGCATACCTATTAGTTTAATCACTCACTTTAAACTCTAGCTCATTTTTCTTTGCCTTTTCTATTTCTTTCTTTCTTTCCTTTCCTTTCCTTTACTTTCTTAACCTATCACAATCTATCTTTGATTTACCTTTTAGCAATTCTATTCAATTCAGGCTTATATACTCTATAATTTGCTCTTGGGATGCATAGTTTTTTATTGTTAGTTTGTAGGAATATTGTTTAGCTTTAAGGTATGAGAAGTGGAGGGAAAAAAATGAAGATAATAAAAATGGTAAAGGAGAAGCATGTCCCTCACTGCTTTCTAATACTTCAGAAGCATGACAAAGCAAAAAGCATTCCACTTCACCTATCTAGTCATGCAAAAATTATCATACTTCACCTATTTGGATTGGCCTATTGCATTTTGAGCCTTCCTTTTCTTTGGTTCTATATTTTTCATCCCCTAACTTTCTTTAACCCTATATTATTTGACATTTAGTTATCTTCTCATGTATTTTTACATCATTTAATCTATTTATACTTTACTACTTGTATAAATCATGATATATTCACTAATTATAGCAATGTAATTTTAGAGTGTTACAATTGTCTTCCTTTTTAAGATTTTTCCCCAGATTTATGTACTTGTGTCTCTAAAAAGATTATGGTATTAAAGTCTCATGCCTTTCTCAAGCTTATAAGTCTCTTCATTTTTAGAATGGTTTCTCATAATATTTTCACAATATGGATCTTCTTATTCTTAATCCTTTTGATCTATGAAGCTAATATCTTTACGGGTTCCTCATTATAGGTTAGGTTGTCTTGGAGTTTGATTGATTATATTGGTAAAACATGGGATAGATCTGAATGATGCTTTTTCAGCATTCACACGTGAAAAATATTATGATTTTTGTCTGGTTCGGGATGTAATGCTAATTTGTATACTAGTGGTCCAACCTTGTCTAAAATCTCATACAAACCTATATATCTAGAGCTTAACTTCAATTTCTTTCCATATCTCATAATATGTTTCCATAAGACACTTTCAAGAACACCCCATCGCCTACTTTATACTTAATATCCCTACATTTCAAGTTAGTGTATGACTTTTATCTATTGCTTGCAAATTTTAATTTATTTTTGATCACTTGAACTTTCTCTACTATCTTTTACACTAACTCGTTCCCAATAACTCAACCATAATTTCATCCTAACATAGAGGGGTCCTATATTTCCTATCGTATAGTGCCTCATAGGTGGCCATATCAATATTAGTCTGAAAACTATTGTTATATTCAAAGTCTATCAAAGGTAAATGTCAATCACAACAACCATTAAACTTACCTACAAATAGTCTCAATATATCTTCTAATACTTGAAGTACCCTTTTTGATTGCCCATCTATCAATGGCTAAACTACAATCCAAACTAGTCTTTAATGTCCTCTATAAGCTTATCAACAATTAAGAAGTAAACCTCATATCCTTATCCAACACTATAGATAATGGAATCCAACACTATAGATAATGGAATTTCATATAACCTCATGATTTTATTTACATATAACTTTGTAAGTCTATCTAAAGAATGATCAACTTGAACTGCTATGAAATATGTAAAATTAGTCAACCTATCATAAATCACTCAAGTGGCATCATGATTATTCTAAGTACAAGGTAGGTCTGTTAGAAAATTTATAGCAACTCTCTTCCACTTCTAGTCAAGAATGTAAAGTGGTTGCAAAACTCTAGAAAGACACAGGTGCTTAGCTTTAACTTGTTGATATACCAAATATCTATACAAAAATTCATATATATCCTGTTTCATTCCCTTCTACTAATAACTCTATTTCAATATTTGAGGCATTTTCGTACTACTAAATGCATAATATAAAATGAACTATATGCTTCTTCTAAAGTCTCCTTCTTTAACTCATCCATTTCTATAACACATAACTTGTTATTATACATTAAGATAACATTCTCTCTTACACTATAAGCAATCTGGTTCTCTTTCTTTACTTCACCTATTATTTTTATCGAACTTGTATGTCTACCTTGTTCTTCTTAGATCCTATTTATCAATATTGGTTTTGCATTCAAGTGAGTTAGAAGCACACCCTTGTTAATTATTTACAACCCTACTTAAAAAGCTTTTAATCTAACAATAAAGATAAAGGTTACTAATACACGAGCCAAAATACCTTGAAATTTTCTACTAAATGCATCAGCTATAATATTAGCTTTACCTAGATGATAATTTATGCTAAAAGCATAATCTTTCAATAATTCTAACCACTATACTTGCCTCAAATTCAATCTTTCTAGGTTATTAAGTATTTTAAGCTTTTGTAGTCCATAAATATCTAACATTTCTCTCTATATATATAAATAATGTCTCCAAATCTTTAATGCAATCACCATAATGACTAATTCTATACCATAGATAGGATAGTTAATTTTAATTGGTTTAAGTTTCCTAGATATGTAAGTTATAACCTTCTTATGTTACATCAAAACACACCCTTAACCTTTATGTGAAACATCATTATATACCATATACCCATCTTCTTTAGTATGAATGGCAAGTAATGAGGCATCAATCAATCAGGCTTTTAGTTTTTCAAAACACTTTTGTCTTTGTTTAGTCTATTTAAATTCTATATTCTTTCTCAATAACTTTATTAGTGGTGTTGCTATCGAATAAAATCTTTTAACAAATCTTCTATAATATCTAATCCACCTTAGAAAACCCCTTATTTCTATATATATATTTTTAGAGGATTCCTAATTGACAATTATTTTTACCTTATTTGGATCAACAAATATACTCTCACATAAAACTACATATTTTTAATTGACAATTACTTTATCTAGCAAAAATTCATAGTTACTAAGTTTGATATAAACTTTATTCTTATTTAGGGTTTGCAAGATAACTCTAAGGGGGTTATGCTCATAACTGGTTTTAGAATCCATTAGAATATCTTGAATAAACATGACCATAAATTATTCTAGATATGGTTGAAACATTATGTTCACCAACTCCATGACAATTATGAGTGCATTAGTCAACCTAAAGGGTATTACTAGAAACTCATAATGCCCGCATCTAGTTTTGAAATCTATTTTAAGAATGTCATCCCCTTTTAATCCTGATTGATGATCCCTAATCTTATATCTATCTTAGAAAATACTTATACACCCTATAATTGATTTAACAAGTAATTTTATTAGGGGTGATGGATACTTATTGTTCACTATGATTCTTTTAAGTCGTTTTTAATATATGCATAACCTTAAAATGCCATCTTTTTTTTTCATAAACAATATTAGTGCTATTTAGGTGATACATTAGGTTTAATAAACCCTTATCTAGTAATTCCTGTAACTGGACCTTTCACTTTTTAAGTTTTGTTGGGGCTATTGAAATAGGGGTTGTACTTGAAAATACCTTTATAGCAAAGTTTACCTCTCTATCTGATGGTAATAAAAGTAAGTCATTAGAAAATACATCAAGAAATTCATAAACTATAAGTATAGATTGAAGCTCAAGAATATCAACTTTAATGTGAGCTAAATAAGGTTGGCATCCTTACCTAATCCATTTTCTAGCAACTATAACAGAAACTAGGCGTAAAGGAATTACTTACTTTCTTTTTCAATCACTAATGGATATTTTCTAGAAAAATCAAAGGTTACTCTCTTTTTAAAGAAATATATTATAACTCTATATGTTTATAACCAATCCACATCTAAGATAATATCAAACTTTCTAAATGGTAATTTTATTAAATCTTTTACTAATCCCTGTGACCCCTCTCTTGTAAGGTAACCCTACATATTCATTTAGCCACCAAGTAGTACTCATATGATTACTTATTAATACATCATACTCTAATGGATCACACTTTTTAGTTATACATATCATTAAAAAATCTAACATTTAAGAATGTATAGAGTTATGTTCAATCAACATATGAGCTTTAATATTATATATTAAAAGCTTACCAATTACCACCTCATATTTATCTAATTATTCACTTTGTTTAAAAACATGCATTTTTTCTAAGGCATGAGACCCATTGACCTAACTACTTGAATAAACTTAACTTCTATCATTTTTATTCAATATATTTCTCCTAGTTTAGAGGTTTGTACAAAACCTTTAGACATATAATTGCATACCGTAGATACCTTAAGGCTATCTTTTTATCATGTGTTTTGTTCTACCATACCTAAATTATTCTTTATTGTACCTAAAACACGCCCTATTAGTACCCTATAAACTTCTTGGTGTGACCTACCATAAATATCACATAAGGGAATTCTAGATTGATCCCTGTTACACTACCCTATAGTTTTACTAGCCATCGACTAAAAAGTTCTACGGAGTCTATTATATGATTGTTGTTGATAAATCATTACCCTATCTCACTCACTTTATCCATAATTCAAAGAAAAATGTCCACCACTTCTATATAAAATTGTCATCTTTATGTTCTGTTATAGAAACACAACTTTCCTTTTAAAACCTCTTTCTCTCTAACTAGTTTTTCTATATGCATTGTTGCTTATACCAATTTTATATAACTCTCTATTCATAATACTAATATCTTATCTCACATGTAAGAATTTAACCCATTTTTAAATCTTCAACACTTATCATTCTCATTGGTTGCTAATCTAGCTACATAATAAGAAACCTAAATAAACTTCAAATATACTCAATTATTGTTAAATTCCTCTACCTTAGGTTTAAGAACTCTTTAACCTTCAAATCATATTCAACGAATGATTTTTATTTATTGGTGCACATCCCCCATTATTCTATTTAAACCAAAAATCACTTTTGTTAGTTATCCTAGTAACTTGCTACTTTTCATCAACCTATTATTTTTCTATAATTAAAAGTCCTCTATTAGGCTTTAAAAACTATCTATAAAGACTACAAACACAACACATCCTAGATGGATTGTCATAATTCACTTAAATACCTAGCAACCAGCTATTTTTCAATCTCTAATAAATCATTCCTAGCCAGTAATTGGTAGAAATCATTAGTGTATTCATCAATAATTCTTCTACATTGTCTCAATGTATGGAGTCATTAATATAAAGTATGAATGTATCTAAAAGAAAAAAAAATGTTCTTTCATCTTTTTCTTCATCTTTTTTTAATCACTAATATTTTGTTTACCTTATCTTTCTCGAGACCTATTCAATTACTTCCATCAAGAAGAAGTTTGCCTTTTAAATCTGATGGTGACTAGCTTTACTCATATCTTATCTGAGACTTTGTTATGCTTGGAAACTCATTCTACTTTATTCAATCAATTGATAATCTCATTTACTTAAAAAGGTTTCTATGAACTTAGTAAGCTTTATCTAAAATCCTAAATTTTCATGATACTCATCCTAATAAAGAGATTGTCTCCTCTGCTCTCACCTATTGAATAAGTTTTTAAAGCTGGCTATGAATCTATAATCACTCCCCTAACTATCCTCTAAGTTCCTCACCATCACTAATTGATTGGGCAATTCCGTAATTTGTCCATGCACGTCTTGTTTTTACTACTTCCTGATATCTTTTACCTAAGAGGGAACCTTTTTATCCCTTCCTACATGAGCAAGATCCATTTTGCGGTTTCTTCCAACCATTTCTGCATACAACACTAAACCACTAGGAAATATTAAGTTTTGTTATCAACTAACTTCAATAAAAACAAAAAAAATATATATAATAGGCATAATCAATACAAAATTTTATCGAATAAAGTCACCACATAAAAACTCTAATTCAAAATTTTGATATCTAAATATTTATCTTCAAGTAGTTTGCCTTTCTAAAAGATTTTTGACTTCTTAAATAAATCCAGAAATTGACATAAACTAACTAGGAAATCTAAAAGTAAAGAACAAAATAAAAGTCCTAAACGAAATAGAAAAATAACAAAATTAGTCTAAAAAACACCTTCCAGACCTAATTTAAAAATCTTTAGGACCTCGACTAGTAACTCAATCTACCTCTCTTATAGAACTTGGCATTGTAAAACTCCTAAAAGATTTAAGTATAATTCAACGATCGGATTGAAAGTTATGAGCTTTTTTGTCAAACCAATTACCCCGTGCAACCTTGACCTCTTTGGTTTAACCCTATCCTATCAATCCATAAATATTTTTGTAATGCTATTCACATGGCCCAGTTGTGGTAGATCCACAACTGAATGATCATAACAACCTACGTTAATGTTTTTAAAATTTATCATGTATTTGTAAATTATTAAAATGTAAAATTGCAATTAGCTAAAGTTTGATGGTTGATGTAATTTCATATGTTTCATCTTGCGGGTCAAGGGATCTTTCGTGGATTCTTTGGTGCAGGTGGATCATTCTTTGTCATAGTTATAAAACCTAATATGGCTTATGACTTAGCTCAAGGCTCGAGTCATAGATCGAGTGGGTCAACCTAGGTTGACTTGCGTTAATTTAAATGGCATCATTTTAATAATTTTTTAACAAATTAAAAAAAGTTAAAATTTAGTTTCACCTAGGTTTCGACAAGGTCTATTGAGTTTGATCAGGTTAACTCTCATCTAGTTTGACATGAAATCCAACCCAAGTTAAGTTTTGGGTTAGTAGTTCACCAAGTTAACCCATTTGACTGAGCCATGTTCAATAGCATTTTTATTATTATAGGTCTTAGAATGATGTTCCATTATCTAACTATGTCTTTAACTTTGGATTTTGGAGTCACACTACTTATTGACAATTACCACACATTTAATGCCCTTTGTTAGGTTATATAACTAGAGATCTCAATGCCAAGTCTTTGAATTTGCCACCTTTGTAACCAAATAAATAAATACTAACATTCTCACTTTAAACATTAAACATCCAAATTTTTATTTCAAGTGTTTCAACACAAGTAATATGTCTATCTTTTTTTTTTTTGTAAAGAAAAATTGTAGGGGTAGTATTGCAAAAGTTAGAGTGGATTTTAGAATTTACTCAAAAGAAGAGATTCTTGTGTTTTTCCTCCTTTATAGTGATCCACGATAATAGCTATACTAAACTTAAAATATGAGTTGTATATAAGAAAATTCAATTGAAGGCAAGAATAACCCCAAGTAACCCTTTATAAAGTACACCCTTAAAGGAACCATCTCTGTTTTTTCCAAGAAAAGCACCCTGAGACAAGTTCTTGTTCTACCCCTATATCACTCATTAATCTAAGACCTCATAACATGTTAATCAATGATATATGTAGGAATTATAGTTAAGTGCAAATATTCGTCTCGCTCCATTAAAGACTATGTTCTTATACTCTAAAAGTTGTATGATCATTCTTTCGTATCTTTTTCTACTTTACCTCTTGATGAGTTATAAGCGCTAGTCTCTAGTATTCAAGTATTGTTATGTCATCATCTATTTAGTTTTTTTTTATGTCCCCATCATTCGAGTCCTACGGTTCTTACCTTTAACCTTAAAGATGTCATGGAATTAGTCTCTTCCTTAAAACTCAATATTACAAGTATTACTAAACACGACATTACTTCTCAACAAATATATACTTGATGCAATAGTATTTTTAAGAAAATAGATATTTTTTTAGTTAATTTTATATTTTTCTATTTCAATTTTCCTATTTTGTATTACTATGTTTTTCTAGTTTTTTTCTATTTAAATGGAATAATTTATTTAATTTATTTTTCTTATTCAATATTACTAAGGTTTTCTAGTTTTTTCTATATATAAAGGGTTATAATAGCCTTTTGACAACTAGAGACATGAATGAATAAAAATTAAGTGTTTTGAATGTGTATGAGTCTCTTCATAGTTATGGTGTTCATGGTCTTAAGGGTTTTGACTTGTAACAAACCTCGTTATTCTTTTCTCTTGTTTGTGTTAATTGGTATCAGAGTCCAATGATTCCTGGTATTTTTGGTTGTAGGTAATAAAAGACGTGTATTATAGCTCAATAATTATTAATGGTTAGTTGTTGTAAGCCATTGAATAATCATAGTTGAAAGAGATCGCAAAACAAAACATGCTCATGTCAAAGGGGATGAGGAGGTTCCCCCTTGAGGAAAAAAACATCCTAAAATTAGTGTTGTTTTCATCTATGTCAGTTGTTGTTATTGAAAGTCCTAATAGTGGGATCCACAATGTTAGAGAATAATATAAATCATATGTTGGGACCTCACCTAACAGCTTAAACACAAGGTAATGTGGGCCTATACAAGTTTCAAGCCCAAAGGCCTTTCACTTGAGAGGGTATGTTAGAGAATAATATAAATCATATCTTGGGACATCACCTAACAATTTAAGCTATTAGGTTGAGATGGTTCTTTGACATGGTATCAGAGCTTTAATGATCAAGCGGTCACGAGTTCGAATCTCTTACCCATTATCACATGCATGTTTATCTAATTATCAAGGCTCTGATACCATGTCAAAGAACCATCTCAACTTAATAACTTAAGCTGTTAGGTGAGGTTTCAAATTATGTTTTATATTATTCTCTAACTCACAATTAGGTGACCCGCATAAAGTTATTGTGTTAAGGATACATAATGGGGTGGCTCGTACAAAATTGTTGTGTTGGGGACCTACAATGAGATGACACGTACAAAGGTGTTAGGGAATCCACGATGGGATGGACCACACATAAAATAATGTTCGCGGTGGACGACGATTTCTAACTTAGGTCTAAATTCAAGGACGGGTTCCTTTCAATCCGGAGAGACTAATGCATTAGCTTTTTATTTTAGGAAAATATATATTTGCCTTAGTTAATTTTTTATTTTCATATTCCATATTATTATGTATTTTTTCTAGTTTTTCTTTTAATTTGAAGGGAATAATTTTTTTAGTTTATTTCTTCTTATTCAATATTACTAGGGTTTTCTAGTTTTTTCTATATAAATGATCATAGTAGCCTTTTGACAAGTGTATACATAGATGAATAAAAATTAAGTATTTTGAATGTCTATAATTATAATAATCTTGATCTTTAAGGATTCGATTTGTATATATCTCTAGGACAATACCCAAACACAATAAAACTCCACTCTGCACTTGTATAAACTTCCTTTGTCAGGTAACAAAATAATTACACACATAAGTCGTAACCAGTAGATATGTATCCCTGGGTTGAGAGAGAGCCTACATACCATGAAATAATGACTCATATATCTAGGAACTAACATTTTCCTCTATAAACAAACTTCGACCCCGTTTGTTTGCTGGAAAGTAGTTTCCTTTTGGAAAGTGAATTCCGGAAAAGTATTTTCTGATGTTTGGTAGTGTAATGGAAAATAAGTTGGAAAACATTTTCCAATGTTTGGTTATGTCATGGAAAATGAGCTGGAAAATAACTTATTAATGTTTTATTTTTTTCAAGTTTATTAAAATAATTAGGAACAAATCTTACAAATTAAAAAGTTGAATGAGAATGAAATTGAAAAAAATATAATTTCATAAATTATCTCAAATAAAATAAATAATAATCAAAATAATAGAGATCAAATCTAAAAAATTAAAAAAAAATGAAAGGTGAATAAATTAAAATAATAATAATTAACATTTCATAAATTATTTCAAATAAAATAAGTAACAATCAAAAAAATAAGGACCAAATTTGATAGATAAAAAATTTCAATAAAAAAATGATAAGAAAAAAGCAAATAGCAATTATAAAAATAAGGACCAAAATTAATATAAAAATTAAATTTTAAGAGATGGAATT
>Ga0307507_10011555_pt1 | contig 11108 bp, 4 predicted proteins | sample 7_EM_MG_FD_207223 | JGI IMG/M metagenome (GOLD analysis project Ga0307507, IMG submission 207223) | Populus trichocarpa ectomycorrhiza microbial communities from riparian zone in the Pacific Northwest, United States - 7_EM | ecosystem: Host-associated > Plants > Roots > Unclassified | place... | reverse complement strand
AATCATAACACAGGTATGATGAGATATAAAATACAAAAGAGCATTTCACTCTATTTGTCAATTGTGGTTCTTCAGTAGGTGTTCCTGCAACACAAAGTCACTCAATTTAACAGTCAGCAAGGGCATTTTTCTTCAGTACTTTGCTTAGTTGGAATCTTGTGGTAAACATCTAATACCCATGGGATGATACTTGGATTTTATTATGTTACATTCCCATCCCTCCTTACTTTTTAAGCACTCTTTAGTAAATATTCTAAATGTTAGCTTGCTGCAGCTTCTTCTTGCACAACCAGATAATAGAATATTTTTGGATGCTGAGACTATAATAAAACATTACAAGTATCCTAGTTTCCAACCAAAACTTACTCCAAAAACTTCATTGCATCGCAGAGGATAAGTCTTTCTCATTGAAACAACCATAAAGTATCAACTTTATCATCAATGTCTAACAGGACACAATTTACAAAGACAACCAAGGCCACATTATATCCAAGCACTTGCATCTTACACGGCCTAAATAATTAAGAAACTTCCACTGTGCACGTAAAAAGTTTGAGACTCACTGGTGGTATTCCAGCTTGAAGGGCCAACTCAGCTGCTGCTAAAGCTGTGAGAGGTGTGAGTTCAGAGGGTTTTAAAACAACTGTACAACCACAAGCAAGAGCAGGACCAACCTATGCAAGTGAGGAAAAAAGTATGTTATTCTTCAACAACAAACTCATGCACCAGAAAAGGTTAACTTTCTTTGCACAGAATCATTCTAAAATGAACACACCTTTCTAGTAATCATTGCCAATGGAAAGTTCCAGGGTGTAATTGCCCCAACAACACCTACAGGCTGCAAAAACTCATGAAGATTGCTGGATAAATAGCTGAATAAATGGATTGCACAGAAACAAGCAACGCTGGGAAATTATCAAAGCCATGCAAACAGCTCAAAGAAGAAAAGTTGTGACAAGAACTATTCATCAAGATAGATCATTAAGAAACAGATTTCTGGACCGCCAACAGGATAAAGTTGACTAAAACACAGTTCATGCAAGGAATGTGTCCCAAGATCTCGGGCCCTGTTCTTCTCATAGATATTGAACCCGAGGATTTTAATTCCTAAAAATCATGAGTTTTATGTGGTTTTAACAAATATTGGTGCATTAAACATACATGCTGGTGCCAGAAATTAAAACACAATTTGAAAAGGCCTTGTTAAAGAGACTCAAACCAAGGGCAAATTATCGAGGTCTATAGGAGTAGCCAGGCTGTCGGAAGAACTAATTTACTCGTATTTGCAATTAAACAGGATTTCATATATCACAAACAGTTATAGCCACCTGCTTTAGAACAAATAACCGACGATCACCAAGAGTCGCTGGAATTATATCTCCATATACACGTTTCGCCTCCTCTGCGTAGAACTCAATAAAACTAGCTCCATAGCTAACCTGTTATTAGAGACTTGGATCACATGTTGCTTGACAATGACCAGTAACACAATGTAGGGTTAACGCTTATCTCTTAATTTCCGAAAGCAAAGTTGAGATGAGATACCTCACCCATGGCCTCTTTCAGAGGTTTCCCTTGCTCCAAGGTTATTAATTGTCCCAGCTCTTCCTTGTGAGCAATTAGTAGGTCATACCTTACAATACAGGTGGAAAGAATCATATGAGATTCAGTGTAGAGAACCATAATACTCTACCAATACAACACAGTTATTTTCAACTATTTGATTAATTTGGAAGTATTTACATTCACAACATAGATAATTTAATAAGATCGTATTGGAAGGGTTAAATACCATTTTCGTATACGTTGGCTCCTCTCAGAAGCAGTGAGTTTACTCCATGCTAGCCAAATAAAAGACAATGAACATGTTGCAACCATCAGCAAGAATTTTTTAAAAAAAAATTCAATATCATTTGAAGTCCAGTAAAGCAAAAGATATAAATCAAAAAAAAAAAAAAACAATGTCAAGCTATATCAGAAAAGGGCCATCAAAATATGCTAGTATTACAGCTAAACAAGAAAAATCCATATAAACAATGAGGAGTTTAGCAAGCTTATGGTAAAAAACAAGAGATTTCCATATTTTAAGTCAGATGAGTAGATCCTATTAAGATTGTATCTATGCAAAGGTCTATGTAATTCTTTGAAGGGCATATCAACTTGTAAGTCATAAAAACTAGATTGGTACTCGATTTAATCCATTCCATTCACTCTTTGCTTCTAGAGTACCACATAACTCTCGAAGAGACAGCTAAAATAATGATCTGTAGGACAGTAAATTACCAACAAATTGTGCTGCGAAAAGCTAGGATAAGAGGAATAAAAATGCAACACATAGAAGCTTGGAAGTAATATTTCAAGAGTGTGCACCACTGCATGTTTACAGTGATTATTATCATAAATACCACAAGTGTTTGAGTATGAGTTGAAGTATTTAATGTATTGTAGCAGTTAGTTACGTGGTGCGGGCTATAAAGCAGGTGCGAGTTGCAGGTCAATTGAAAAGAATAATAGTGGATTGATGTAGTAAAATAAGACTTCACCCAATTGTCATGAAATCCAAACTCTTTGAAAGGAATAACCAAGATGGTGTCACATGAGTTCAGAAAAAAACGTATATATGCTCTCCAATTCAGTAATAAGGTTGACATACTGTAAAAGAGACATCCAAGTGCCATTACCTTCTGAAAGCATGGATTCTAACCTACAAAGACAGCACAGCAATAACTGCACTTCCATGACCAATCCTCTACTAGCAATTCCCCCTATTACTACTGAAAGATAATCCTCGCATGCAAAATAAACCATATTCCTCTAACAAAATTCAAAACTTATGAAATGATAGCGCCAGTAGGAGAAGGTTAACTAGCATAAATACATACATCTAAATGCATCATAGGCAGATGATATAGCATTATTCGTCTCGCTCTGGCCCATGCATGGGACAATAGCTACAACTTCACCCGTGGCCGGATTGAGAACCTGTCATTCCATGAAAAGAACACATACATGTGATGTCATGTGTGACAAAGAAAGAAACAATACCCAAAACTAGTAGCCGCAGTAGAGCAAAATTACAAACAAACACACGCACAATAATGGCAGACCTTAATAGTGTCGCCATCATGTGCATCAACCCATTTTCCATCGATAAGACCCTGGGTCTTTAATAGACCAGAACTAGTTAGCTTCGAAACCAGATTTTCACTCTTCATGCTCATCTGCCATAAAAACATTAACAAATTTTAAACCTAGCTGAATTCGCAACTAACAATACCAGAAAACAAAAATACATTCAAACAGAGATTATACTTACATTGAACATTAATGAAACAAATTATTTATCAATTGAACCAGTAATTACTAAAATACTACGTATTTCTAAGCGATTAAAACATGAATTAAACAAAATTTAGATAATTCAAAATCGCGATCGCCATATTCAATTAGCAACACAAGGATGAAAGCTATTGATGCTTATGCGCAAGTAAAAGAAGATGAGTAGCGGTTACGTGGCGAGATAGTGGAGGAGAGGTGCGATTCGTGGAAGAAGACGAGTGTGGAGCAGAGAAGAGACTGTGTATTTTGCACCTAGTCGCCGGGATGCGTGCCAGAGCTATTCTCCCTAACGTCATTTTTTCCTCGTCTTTTTCAATGATTTCCTTCCTTGTAGCCACAAGCGATTCACAGTAGAGGGGGCTGCTGACACTTATAATGAGAAGGGAAGTGCTAGTTTGGAGCCTATTTGGATGTGCACGCGCTTCGCCACGTACAGTTACAGATTGTTTCTAAATTGAAGAGAAAAAAAAAGTTCAGGCAAAATTAAATAAATAGTATAATTTCAAGATATTCTAATTTAATAATATAATTAAAAAAAATAACAGAAAAATAAACAGTAAATATCATACAGAAAAAAATAAAAACTTATTATCGCTTTGTCGTCGATATCACCCTATCATTAAAAATAGCTCAAACAATTATGATGCCACAACAAAAATCTACACAATAACATTGAGAGATATTGGATATTGTATATATTGTTAGAGTAATGATTTAGAAAGCAAATTAGAGAAAATATCATGAAGTAGATATTGAATATTTATATCTAATTAATTAATTTAATTACAAAACAAGATTTTTTATAAAAAAAAGAGCTAGATTTAACAAAAAATAATAAATAAAAAGACTCGACATGAGATAACCAAACCTTTTTTTAAATTAGTGAAAAAACTTGTAAAAAACAAATAAAAAATAATAATGGAGCCCAGTTTTTAGTTAAATAAATGTTAAATGATAAAACTAAAAAATAAAAAAACTTGAAAAATAAAAAAACAACAAAACTCAAACAAATCTCTTAAACCATGTTAATCTTTCATGTCGTGACCCATGAGATCCTAAATCCGAACTCAACCAAAAAACTAAATTCTCGACTAATTTAATATTGAATGATAAAATCAAAAATAAAATCAATTTAAAAAAATATTAAAGTTAAAAAAACACTCAAGAGAATTAGAATCAAAACTAATATAAAAAATGGAATATCAAAACATAAAATAAATTAATTTTTAAAAATATATAAAATAAACAAACAACAATCAAATCATGGAGACCATAATATGAAGAAAATAGAGGAAGAAATTGAAAATAATTCTAAATCTATAAATCATTTTAAATAAAACACATGGTAATTAAAATAATTGGAACCAAATACAAAAAAAAAAAAAAACAATTTGAAGGGTTGTCTATAAAATTAGGAGGGCTCTGCATGGAATTCAAAGAAAAAATTAGAGAATAATAAATAAAAAAAAGGTTGTTGGCGCTAAAACAAAGATCATTAAGCCACATATATACGCCTAAGGATAGAGAGTCTTTAAGATGTTTTCAATATTATTGTGGAATGTAGTGTCTGGTTGTTGTTATGGAATGTCTGTTTATCTTTTGAAAAACTTGATTGTAGCTCATCTATTAGCGCACGCACAAACCTGTTTTTTTAATTATATTTTATATTTATTAAAATATCAAAGTATCTCATAGTTAAATTAAATATAGTTAAAATTTAAAGTGAAAAATACAAAAACACCATGGACACTAGTTAGAGATTTTTTGTTTGTAAGGATAATTTAAGCATACACACAAGCCTGTTTTATTTTAAAATTATATTTTATATTTATTAATATATCAAATTACCTCATAGTTAAATCAAATATAACTAAAACTCAAAAGTGAAAAAAATAATTTTAAAAAAAACATGGACACTAGTTAGAAAATTTTTACTTTCACAAGAATAATTTAATTATTTTATCATGCTTTTAAAAAAGTAAAAGCATGAAAAAACTCTTACAAACGAACTGAATATATTTTGCTTGCAACAGAAATATAGTCATTTTACATTGCTTGAAAAATATGAAAAGATTAAGATGTACTCGATTAATCTGGCAATAATTAATGAATAATGTAAAAATATTGTATTGACTTCAAATAATTTTATTTTTAAATGGCAAACTCGTCATTTCACCTTCAATCCACAGTGAACAAAGTTTGCGTGTGCAGTCAAATCCTGATTATTTTTTTAAATGTAATGATAAACACTGCGCGGGTCTAAAAATAAATAGCCATACTAAAAATATTATCGTGAATCGGTGCTGTTGCGAGCCTTTAACGTACTAAAAATATTTTAATAAGTATATGTTATCAATATTTTTTTATTTGATGATTAAAATGTTCATACTAATAAATAATTTATTAATCCCACGTGCTACTTATGTGTTATATATATATATATATATAGGAGTAGTTATTAAGTTGAAAGGGATAAATTAAATGAATATCATAAACTAGTTTTTCTAGGCTTCTAGCTTTGAAGAATTAATTAATTATTAATTTAGTTTTAATTAACTAGACTCCTAACCGGTGTTGATGATTCTTAATTTAATATTACGTAATTGTAAATAAAATCTTATTTTCTCGTTAATCTTTCCGTATTAGCTAGTTGTTTTTTAAATTATAAAAAAATAAAAAACATGAAATGCATGAAAAATTAATTTACAAATATATTTTAAAACAAACAGACTAATGAGCTAGTTTCTAAATCTAGAAGAGCTATTTAATTTATTTTTCAAAATTAGAGAAACTAATCTATAATTTACTCTATTACACACACACAAAGTTTCAATAAAAAATCTTAGATATTATCAATGATATTAGCTTTATTTCTTTTTGTATTTTAAAAATATTTTTGAAAAAAATTAATTTTTTTTTTCTTGTCTCAAATTAATTTTTTTTTATGTTTCCAAATTATTTTAATATATTGATGTTAGAAATAATTTTTAAAAATTTAAAAATATATTTCATAGAAAAAATACCTTGAAAAAATAATATTACTACACCCCCAAACACCTCTTTATTCCTAATGCAATGGTGGGGGGTTTTTTTTTTTCAACGCAAAAAAGTGGTGTAAATGTTTGCTATGGTTTCTGTTTTACTGTTAATAAAACTTCAATGGTAAATTAAAAAGTTTTCATGTGCTTTTTTAAAAAATAAACCAAAATTATATATACTAATAAATTATAATAAATTAAAAAGTTTGAGATAGTTCACCATTCACAATTAAAACACTACTTCATAGTTTACCGAGTATATATTCTGTAAAACCAAACTAAGATTGTTAGATAAAAAGTAAAAGGATTCGACGAAAAAATTCCAATAAAAAAATATATTAAAAAAATAATTTATTATTCATATAAATAATGTTTTCACCTTGAATCTTTTATTATTTTTACAATCATAATTCATAATAGGTTCACTTTGTCTTGAAAGCACAAACACTACAATGCCTATCAGACAATGAATTAGTTATGAAAATTATTAAATCGGTTCTGTCTTGTTCATGAACCGCATGTCTTCGGAGCTAATTTCAATCAATGGCTCCACCCTTTGTTCTTGACCATTCAAAACTCGATAAAATCAAGACCCGGTGTCCATTGAAGCAGCCTAGAAATGGCGGGCTGGTTTAAGTTTAAGTTGAGAGGGTGATAATAGTTATTTTTTAAAATATTTTTTATGTTAAAATATATTAAAATGATATTTTTTAATTTTTAAAAATTATTTTTTAAAATCAGTGCATCAAAATGATTCAAAACATATAAAAATTTAAATATTTTTAAAATATAATTAGACTGTAACACCCTATTCAGGGGCGGAGCAAGAAAAAAAAATTAGGGGGCCATAGCATAAAAACTGAATGTTGATCTTCAAAGTAGCGCAAACAACACAAATTTTCTAATGTTAAACTAAGAGTTACAATATCTCAAACCACGTGTGAATCTTGAACTTCGCCATTAATCTCAAAATACCACATAAAATCTCAAGTAAAGTCAAAACCCTTTCAATGGATAAAAATCATACAAAATTCTAAAATTTAATGTTGAGATGGTTATAGTCGCAAGCTTTAGAAGCAGCAATCAGGCCTTAAAAATAATAATAATATATATATGGTTTCTTTCTATAAAGTTACTCATCTGGAGTATTTTTTCCTCAACGATACTCTCTATAACCACCCAAAAAGAAGAGTTGGGCAGTAAGAAATGAAGAGCGTATTATCCACACGAGTACTGATGCTATATAAAGTGAAAATCGTGTCTCTCTCAAGGCACTTAGCCATTAATGGATGGCTGGTTCGGCCACTCCGGCAAAATATGGAGGGTGCACTCCATTTGGTACATGAGCAAGAACTTTCCAATTCTCGATCGAAATTACAGGACAATTTCTTCGTTTCTTTTTTTAGAATCAATGACTGTTGGACGACTTGATGCGTGTTTTAATATTCTGATTGTAGTGTGAAAGAAAAAGTTCAATCGATACACACAGGGGCGTAGCTAGGTTTATTTTACAGGGAAGGCCAAAATTAATATAATAATATATATTATTAAAAAATTTATTTATTTAAATAAAAAAATATTAAATAATAAAAAAATTTAAAATATTTTAGAGGGATCGGGCCTGCTTGCCTTCTCTGGTTCCGCCCCTGGATACACACAAGAGTACAAGTCTAATTGCTCTGTACAAAAAATAAATAGAAATTGTATGATACACACACACACAGCAGTGTGAACAACACGCTTAAGATTTCCTCGATGAGAAATTTGATTTTTATGAATAAAAGCTAATCAGAAAATAAAATTAAACTTTCTAGAAAAAAGTGTTGGTGCACAAGTCGCCATTATCGCGCACGAAGTGGTAATTGGTTGAAGATAAAGACAAAACTTCTTGGAAATAGTCGAGAGAGAAACATTAAATTTTGGGGTCCCAAAATACTACCACGATAAAGTATTCGACAATATATTTTTCCTTTTCTTTTTAACACAAATCACAAGAATTAATCCACCTTTTAGCTTTGGAACCCCAGCAATGGATGAGGTAAAAATTAGTAATTATGACGTATCCTTTGCATAGAAAGGAGAGTGGGTAGGTATTGCTATCGTGGCCAGTAAGAGCAATTCCATGGGTTGTGATAAATGAAAATAAAAAAATAAAGATATATTAATTTGGTTTTTTCATAATTGTCTTACATGTGCTCTAAAGGAGTGCTAATAAATAAAATGAGAAAATGCATTTTCTCTTCAAAAAATATATTCTTACATGTCTTTTAAAAAAATAAAAAAAAAGACCAACAAAAAAAAAAACCCAATTAAATGCAGCCATATAAAAAAAGATGACATTAAACATCAAATTCATTAAAAAAATAAAGTATTTATTTTTTTAATTTTTATACAATTAGCTTTTTAAATAGCTTTTTTCTATTAAAATATATATAATAATAAAAAATATATTTATATTATTTAAAATATCACTTTAAAATATCATCTTTGCTTGAGATGCCCTAACTATGGTAATCTGGATGATGTTAAGAGCTTCAACAATGTTACGACGTGTCTGCGTACAATGAAGAACATGGGATTTGTTTGTACTTTAAAATCTTCAAAAAGAAAACAGAGTAGAACTATAAGAAAACTCTCGAGACTAGATTTCTGATTTTTTTAATAATAATGGCCAAAAAAATTACGTACAAATAGTATAAATAGTTTGTCCTTTTTCATCAAAGGCCATACCAGAAAATAAAATCAACTTGAGATCCAAAATTATTAACAAAGATATGAAAAATAAGAAAATAAATAAATTTAGAACTGCTCTGCAAATCGAATCATAAATGGGGTCCAAAAGTAAGTATCCCAGAATGGATTCTGAACTTAAAAACGTGCTCAGCTAACTTTATCACCGCTAGGCGACGACACCATGGATCAGTGGTCATCTTTATTCTCTCGTTGTACCTTGTTCTGTTGATGGCCTCTTTAACTAGATCCAAGCCTTCTTGGGAACTGCCAATGGATATGATTAAACAAGAACCTCGCATGAATTTTGAATATACATAGCTCTCTTTAAGGGGGCGGACACAGCAGATTATAGCTATCCTGGAGAAAAGATACAGTAGTTGTCTATCAGCTGTGCATCTATTTTCATTCTCCTGTCATTCATATCCTCGGAGATTTATTTTTGGAGGGTGATTTGCAGATGGGGAGAGGTCACGGAATTTTCAAAGACAAGGTTAAGCATCATATGTGTTCGGAGAAAAACCACCATCTTCGCCAACATTGCATCCTTGTTCGCCATATTTTCCTCTTATAACAGCCTGTTCTGTTAATCACAGAAATTGCAATTAATGAATGAATGGAGGCAGTGTAATTCTCATTAACAGTTGCATGATTTCTAGATCAGAACAAATAGTTATTGCACGCACAGCTGAGACAACAGGAATAGAATCCAAGTGATCCAAAACTTCATATAAAGCATAATTTGCTTGGCTCAAAAACATCTATCAAGTTTCATGGCAGAAGAAAGCTTCGTGTTCATCGTAGAGATTAGAGAAAGGTTTTTTTTTTTTCAGGTAACACTACTAATCACCCTCAATTATATTAATTTCAAGACAGGAGAGAGACCACGTCAAATCAAGGAAACAGCTGTTTTTAAAAAGGAAAAATAAAATGATCTGCTTTTTTTCCCATACATACTGAAGGGACCGTTGAGATAGAGAAAACGAGACACCATGTATCAAACCACTCGTCCCTTCCTTTATCCAAGCATATAATTATTAGACTCGTAATTGGTTCAGAGCAAAATACCAAATCATGTCTATGAAAGACGGTCAATGGAGTTGTGCTTGATTCTTTATTAACTTCTCCGACCCGCAATCTGGCAAATGCTGTCAATGGAGTTGTGCTTGATTCTTTATTATAAATTCACCGAACCGCAATCTGGCAAATGCTGCAACTGCGGGATTTTTGGAGACAAATCATCTGTTTGCGCGAAGGAAATCTTGACACATAAGAAGTATGGATAAAATTGAAAAATTATTTTAATCACCTAGAGATGATTGAAGAAGGGAAATTACAGTCCTCTTCCTCATGAATTATAATTTTTTTTTAATATTATAGATATTAGTGATTGATCTTCATTACTTCAATTTATTTTTTATAATGTTATTTTAATATAGTTATAAGTTTTGTGAGTTAAAGCAATTGACTGGAGTTTTTATTTTTATTTTTTGTAATATAATTTTTTTTCAATCTCATCATTTATTATTTGAATTGATAGGAAATTAAGCTTCATACTTATTTTTTGATTGTTTTTCATGAGGTTATCATGGTGTTATGACCCGAGTCAAGGATTTGGTGAGTTAAACTAGATTGACTTAGGTTTTTTTTTGTTTTTTTAATTGTTTTTTATTCAACTACATTTTTCAACGATAGATTGATTGAGAATTGAATTTTATAATTTGTTTTGATTTGTTTTTTATTAGGTTATTTTGGTCTCATGATACAGGTTAACTTGAGTTGACTCAGATTTTTTTGTTATTTTTTAATTAATTTTTTTTTAATTTCATTATTCAACATTGAGTTGATTAAGAATTGTATTTCAATATGTTTTTTTTTTAATTTGCTCTTCATGATATTATTACGATCTCATGATTCGAATCATAGATTTTACATGTTCACATGGGTTGACTTAAGCCGATTTAAATCTTAATATTTTTTTAAAAAGATATCACTTTAAAG
>Ga0307507_10011554_pt1 | contig 11110 bp, 5 predicted proteins | sample 7_EM_MG_FD_207223 | JGI IMG/M metagenome (GOLD analysis project Ga0307507, IMG submission 207223) | Populus trichocarpa ectomycorrhiza microbial communities from riparian zone in the Pacific Northwest, United States - 7_EM | ecosystem: Host-associated > Plants > Roots > Unclassified | place... | reverse complement strand
AGTCACACAGTCAGCGTGCACGGTCCACATTTTATACGACCCTATCCATGCAAGGGATATTAATATTTTGGTGTATATTATATATAGAGATTTATTTTTAGAGTTAAGTAGGCTGCACAAAATCTATTTTGTTGGACATATAATTGTGCACTATTTTGGTGGTGTATTTAATTGATGAAGTTATCTATTTACTACTTGGCGCGAGGAAATCGAGACCATTCACAACTTTCTTGACTAGCGGCAATGATGTTATAAGTGTGAGCGGAGAGCTGCTGGTTTAATGGAAAGAGTTGAACGGAGTAGAGCTTGGAATCGAAGATGAAGTATCAGATAACGGAATTGGTTAAAGACTACATATCCCTTACAGTAGTGATAGGTTCGGAGTTCGGAGTTTTAGATTCAATCGATTTATTAGTTAGGAAGAGACTTTTCGCTGTTCGCGAAGAAGAATGAATGGATCAACCCGACATAATCTAGTTAAATAAACAGTGTATTCGGATATCTACGCTTGCAATCTACCAGTCATCAATCATCTCATTCCCGGGCTCACTTTCTTCGTCTACAACCTTCTGCGCCGCTTCAGCCCCCGCCACTGGTAGAATTCCCACTCCTTGATCCTTTAGAGTTCCAGGCACCTCCTTAGGATCTAGTAACCCTGTTTGAAATAACACAGATGCCTGGTCCCAGTATAGCCTTTCGTGGTAAAGCTTACCACCACGTAAGCATACTATACTCACGATAACGATTTCGACCTTCTTATTTGTGGGTGGAATTCCAGGGAGTATCCAGGGCATTTCCTTTGTATGTTTGAAGCCAACATGCAATTCGTCAACAATTTGGTCTACTCCAATCGTTCGAGATATTAGGCACATGACAAAGGAAGGAGGGTTATGGGGTATGAAGAAATCTCCATAAAAGCGGGCTAACTCGTCTCTTCCAATACCCCCCGTCATAGTTGGCGTATAGTTAACGTACGGTTTCGGCTTTTCGGTGAAAGTGTCCAGAATTTTCTTGGCGTCCGGGGTATTGAATTTAACTTTGATCTCAAGTTAATCACATGCCTTTGCCCTTTTTTCTTAAACTAAGGGCTGGATTTAAAATGACCTACAATCTACGTTCTCTTCCCATACTCTCTCTAATTCCACCTCTGCCCCAAAACCTCTCCTCACTACACTTAGGCTCCGACTCCATGCAACAGCATCGGCTACTGGGTCATATTCGTCTAGATCATGCTCTGCAAAACCTGGATCAACGTCCTCGTACGTATAGCTAGGGTATTGAATCTTGGTCTGTAAGCCTCCAGCGCCTACACCTGGTGTGATTCGCTTTTGGACCGTTCGTCGCTTGCCCTGGATACCGAGCACTTCCGGCCTATGGCTCACGCCTATGGTTCCTCCAGCAAGATGAACAAGGATGCGAAAAGATGAAGAGAATCGTGTGCGGGGATCTGGGATTGAGGTCGGGTAGTAGGCAACTAGGGAGCGGAGCCTCGAGGTAGAAGTGGAAGGCTCAGCATAGGTCTCGAGGCAGACGGATGCAGCGTCTCCAAAAGCTGTATAGAGAAAATAGTATTAGTATCACGTGAGAAACCAGAGCTTGTATTGATCTACCATCAGCCGCGATAATAACGAGACGTATCACGAAGGGGAAGGGCTTGATACCTACGATCGCATACCGCTCCCCTACGCTCATACCACCACCGAGATGGTGAAGTGTCTGAACATACGATTTTCCACCTTTCCCAAAAGGAATATATTTCACTTTAAACCCTTCTTCTTCCCATGCTTTAAGAGTGAAGTTATCGAAATCGTCCGTTTCAGCGGTAATAAACAGGCTTGGTGTTGCAGTATTGAAGCTTAACCAACCGTTACTGTTCGCGATGAACTGTAAGGCCATGGTGATTTCCCCAAATTCAATGGTGTAGCATGCAAGACTCTGCAGAGTCTCACAGAGCGTTCCATGGTGGAGTATATGTGGGAGTTCAGTAAGATAGAAACCTGGAAATGACGTAGAGCTTGTTTGGTCTAGCCAAATTGTGCTAGCTGGCTAACGAAACTGCCAAGCATTTGTGCCAAGCGCGGAGGTTAAGCATCTCCCTGCAGCGGAGGAGGCATTAAATATGTCAGTAAAAATTTTTTTTTTTTAGGACTACTCCGCCCGCGCCGCCCGATGCAAACCAAATACCATGCGCGTAAGTCACACGCTCACAGCAAGCCCACAGACACCGTTGACATAGCGTGGAAAATCCAGGGTATCACAACTTCCATCACAGCCTATCCAATACCAACAACGCCTAAGCAAACTTACACACCACTCCAATCACCCATTCCCTCATTCCCTCTCCTCTGCTGCCCTGCCTGCTGCCTCTGCATCGCAGCCATCTGCATTTGTATATTCTGCATGCTCTGCATATTCATCCCTCCTATCCCTCCCGTGCCCTGCATACCCTGCATGCCCTGCATATTCCCCATATTCATACCACCCTGCATGAGCTGGTTCTGCTGGATATTTCCCATGCCATTCATACCCATGCCCTGCATGCCCGGCTGATGGCCTCGCATCTGCGCCATAAGCTGCTGCTGCTGCTGCTGCTGCTGCTGCACTGTCTGGACTCGTTTCTGCTGCTGCTGAATCATACGCTGGTACTGAAGCGCTGCTTGTTGCGCGCTGGGCTGCTGCCCGCCCATATTCATGCCGTTCATGCCTGGTTGACTCATGCTGCCTGGTTGTCCGCCGGCATGTTCGCGGGTTTCCGCAAGGCGAATTGCGTTCTCCAGCTGGTGCATCGCCTGTGCCATGTTTTGGGGAACATTGATTAGGTTGGGATACCGTTGCATAAGAGATTGTCTGTGAGCATTGTAGGTCGCGCGAAGAGTGGCAGAGTCCGCATTTGCCAAGTTACCCTGGCCTGGTACAGGGAAACCTTGTTGCAAAGCCGTAGGACGCATCTGGCCAGCGTTCTGTGGCGACGTGGAAGTTATAGGGGAGTTGGAATTCGCCATCTGTTGTTGTATTTGTCGTGCCAGAACTTGTTGATAAACTTGTGGATTTTGATTCGGTGGAACGCCATGCTGGTTGATTTGCTGCTGTGCACGGTACATGGCAATTTGTTCAGGAGACTTCTGCATGCCGGCTTGCTGTGTAGCTTGGAATCGTGCAATTTGTTGCTGACGTAGTATAAGTTGCATTTCGGGTGTAAGGTTGGCCTGAGGAGTTTGCATCATGCCTGGTGTGCCTTGTATGCCAACACTCGGGCTACCTTGCTGGTTGATCCGAGGTTGAGGAGTCATATTTCGTGCAGGTATAGCTTGATTCATGATAGGGGTTCCCTGGACCATCTGCGGGGTGCCATGATGACTAGCACTCTGCCCGCTTTGTTGCTGGCTCATCTGGCGAGTCATTGACACGCTCGGATGATGTGATACAGCGGATGTTGGGCGAGGAGGACTTCCAGCGCCATGGCTCGAGGAAGTTGCAGCCATGGGAGCACTAGCAATTGGATGAGATACCATGGAGTGTGTGTTAATTGAGGGCGAGGATGCAAGTGGGGTTTGTTGTCTTATGACTGGTGACGAATGCTGTGGTTGTGAGTGTATAGGCTGAGGGAATTGTGCAGGTTGAGCGCTTGACATCTGTTGCGCCTGTGACGCAGCCCTAAGAGCCTCCTGCTGCTGGAGATGTTGCTGCTGTTGCTGCTGTTGATGCAACAGCTGTTCTTGTCTATGCTGCTGCATGGCTCTGTGTTGCTCAGCTTGTCGAGACACTTCCATCTCCCTTCTCTTTTGAGCCTCTGCCTCAGCCTGTTGCTGTCTCTTCGCTTGCGCTTGGCGTGCTTCCTCCTCTTTCTTACGCCTCTCGCTTTCTTCATGGCGCATCTTGATGGTTTCTAAAGTCTTGAATCTTGAGAATCGAGGTTCAAATGCAGGGCCACCACCACGTCCTGTTTGATTTTCATCATTAGCAGACACATTGGTAGTGGCAGATTTTCTCTCGTCACCAGCAAGAATAAAGCGTTGCGTCTCAGCCGCTTCGGCCTCATCTGCCGCTAACTCAGCTGTGGTGCGCTTCCTTGTCTTGGGGGCCGGGGGTGGGTTCTTGTAGTTCGGGTGAGTCATGGTATCAATGAGAGCAACAGATTCCTCGAGGTTGTTCGTCGGTTCAAGATATAGCCGGGGCGCGGTTGAGTTGATGATTTCTGCTTCAAATTCATGCACATTGGTCTCGTCGAGGACCATCTTCTGTTTTTTAGGACTCCGCGCGTTGGTAATCGATGGGGTTGGGGGGACTGATGTCAATGGAGTTGGAGGATGAGCCATCGTCGGGGTTGCACCGCCCCTGCTGCTGGATGCCATTGACTGATGCCTCCTATATGTCTGGATATCAGGGAATGGAGTGTTGGCAAGTAGTTTAATATCTACATCATGTGATAGCGCCGTCGGAAAAAGTACAATTGTGTAGACTCTCGGTGCCTTGACGACCTGCGTCTGCGTTGCACTTGCGGGATGGCCTGGAGCTGGCATGTTTTCCTTGTCTGTCTCCTGATCATCGTTGGTGGCGTCTGAGCTGGCTGCTAGCGCAGCTTTGCCTTGTCCATCTGTTTGGCCTTGTTGGGTAGACTTGGGCTTCGTAGGATAAGGGACGAATGGCGAGGGAGTGATGAAGCTGTTGTAGTTATGAATGGAGAATGGCTCAGCCTTATTGCCTGCGGAAGTATTGGTTGAAGCGCTTTGTGGCGCAGCTCCGCTGGACTTATTATCGTGAACCTCGACAATGAGACAGTCTATTGATATCAAATTAGCTACTGATGCCAGGTCCGAGGGCATTAAAGCATACTGTCATAGAAAGGCACCCCGGATCCATACAGCTCCTCTAGGATTTCGTGTGGTACTGTATTGTAGCGGAGATGCTCTATCAAGACTCTCATCGGAGAGCTATATCCAAACACATCTTGAGAATGGTTCAATCGAAAATTGTTAGGATGAAGATGAATGACAAGAGAAGGAGGTTTGCCGTTAAATTTTCGTAGGATATCTTGGGTTGTAATAACTGATGGAGGTAGGGGTTAGCACGTTCCTTAGGGAGCTCTGTAAAGCATTGAAAGTATACCATAGGGCTTCGGCTCCTCCTTTGCTGGAGTACCATTTTCCATAGCATTTGTTTTGCCAGTATTGGTTCTTGGGAGGGTTGGTCGCTGCGATTCGCGTCGTTGGCGCAAGGCCTGCGATGGCCTAGTAGTGACTGCTGCGACTGACATGGTGGGAGTAATGTGAGAGGAAGAGGTATGGAAGATGTAAAGAAAGCCCCGCTACTTGGAAGTTATGCGTTGAAGGGGCACAACACGGCGCGCCGTGCGCCTAGGTATCTGGAGTGCAAGCGCAGCGCTCAGGTAAAGGGTAAACTGGGGAACGATTGTGTAGCTTTTCAGAGATGGAACCGTCCGCTGTGGATAGGTTTGACGATTCGCGAGATGGGAATCTCGGCTTCTCAGGTCTAAGGAGTGGATACCACAACCAGCGCCTTACGTGCGGAATCCAACACCCGGATGGATATAGGCGAGAACCAAGCCTAGTAGCCTTACTTTTACTAACCTAGAAAACTCCACGAAAATATCTCCCCGACTTTCGGCTTCCCTGGAAAAATTAGTAGGTTACTTGTTTTAGACTCCTGTGAAAGTATTCACGGGAAAAGCGCCGTCAGAGAAATGCTGAAGCAGGGTAGGTACCGCCGGTGGCAGAGCACGATGGCCAGTGTCATGATTAGGCAAAGCGTGCGGGTTCCTCGAGCCGACCATCACCTGAGTGTGCAACAGAAGAATTTTGATGGTTGCGCGCATTGGTCTTCGGCTCGACGAGATAGTAAGGATATCCGAACTTTAATGTTACTTAGACTAGTTGCTTGTCCGCGGTGATTATTTGATAGTTTAAGGTTGACTAGTAGTGTAAGTTATGTAGTCCCTGAAGGGAGACCTTGCAAGAGGGATAATGGTACTGCTGGTTCTAGTGCCGGCTGATTCCCCTTTACATAACGTCTTTCACCCCCAAGTGGCCCACTCCAAAAACTTATCTTTAATATCTTAACAACGGCTTAATAATAAATTATAAAAATTTATAATTAGACTCTTATGCTTATTTCAAGACCTATATTAAAGTATTAGAGTAATTAGTTTAGCTATTATTAATATATTAAGATTTATTAAGATTTAGCTCTTAAATTTAAGCTTAATTATTATATTTTAAAAACCACTTATTAAATTACTCTAAAACTTTAATATAGGTCTTAAAATAAGTAAAAGAGTCTAATTTTAAATTTTTGTAATTTATTATTAAGCCGTTGTTAAGATATTAAAGATAAGTTTTTGGAGTGGGCTACTTGGGGTGAAATGCGTTGTTGCTGTGTGATTTATTCTAAAGCCTTAAAAACAACCTAAATCGTTGCCTGAGACAATGTAAAAGTATAGTCTAGTACAATACATTGGGTAAAGAGTAAAAGCAGCAAGGTGTATTTAAAATAGCGATATACACCAAAGTATAGCCCAGCCTCTGACGGACCACCCGCCCTATAAGCACGACAACAAGACAACGAACACGGTGGATAACACGACCTGCTAGCCGTCGATCATGCCCATATTACCCCCAGATTACGCCAGGCCCGGCTATGGGAGCACAGCCGCAGTCATTCCGGGAGGTTCGCAAAAAAAAAAAAAAAAACACTTTGGTCTCATAGGGCATTGCTCCGCCTCCTTATCCCCAGTGGGGCACTCTGGAGCATGTGCGCAATTCAAGCCTGCGACGCCTACGACCCTTTACCGATAGAGCTCGTCCCAGTCTAGACCCATTTCAGAGTTGCACCGTTAGGATTTAATGACATTTGGTGGAGCACCTAAATAAGGACAAGATGGCTGTGCGCAAGCACACTACCATCAGACTCACCGTTAGACGCTCTCTCTTCCTGCTATAGCTCTGGGCTCCAGCATTCCTAGCGCCAGAGCCCCTAGAGACATCGGCGCTACGCTTGCATGAATTCTTGCATGGAAGTTACTTAAGAGGCCTGGCGCGTAGTATCTCGTAGAAGTTAATTTAGCGCTTCCTCTAATTACTCTAGAGCTTAAAGTAAATTAATTGCTAACCGTATTATATTAACCTTATTAGCTTATTATAAAGTTTATACAAATATTATAATATATAGGCTGGCTATGCTTAAGATAAGGCAGTATACTAAGAGCTTTGTTATTCTCGGCTGAGAATTCTTTAGATTTATATTATTCTGTTTTTTATAGTAGCTAGGAAACAAAAATAAGACCGTTATATATTTTTAAGTATATATTATAAAATGCACCTAATTTATTGGGCCTAGGGGAATAAATAGGGGGTTATAATGCTATAGAGACAAAGTAATAACACCGCTACTCTACTAATAATAACTAGAAGTTGTGGTAATTGGTTAGCGCGCTTAGCGGATAAAGACCTATTTATAAGATAAGAGGGCTAAGGGAGGTTAATATAATAAGGGATTTAGCTAGGTTTTTAGAGGGTAGCTTTAAACCTAATTAATAGCCAGTTAAATTGCTATGCTCCTATTACTAATAGAGAAGACTTATATAAGAGGCCAGGGTTAAAAGCATTTTAGGATAAGATGGTGTGGCACTATAACCCTAAGCCTGCTAAAGGCGTTCGGGTTCCCGTCTATAGCTTAAGTAGGTTAAACCATGGGAAGATTAAACTGCAAAGCACCTTATGTAAAATATCGGCAATTTTATATGGATTTGGAAGGTCTAAATCTCCTAATTATATTCTTTACTGTAAGAGGCCAGCCTAACCGGAACGTATGATTATCTAATCAGCAGTGTCATAGGTAAGTAGAAGGTGAGTTAAAGGTAGAGTTAAAGGTAGAATGTTACGGCACTGATGTGCGTAACCGATAGGGCCTAGTCAGGGGGGTTCGCTTACGTCTTGGCTTCATGTATATAGACGTGTCCTTTCCACGACCTTCTTCTACTCCTCATCTTGATATCCGAGTCCATAGACATTCCAATTGTACAGGCTTGCATACGTTCTATACGGCGCTTATGCCTCGATTGACTGAGTCGCTGTGACATAGAATAAGTTGCATATATTGAAGGACAAATGCTTCTAACCACTTCCATTTAGAGATTAATTGCTGGTTCTTCTCTAGAGGAGAACCAGCTTCCTATATAAACCTTCTAAGACACTAGTAAAACCTTTTGCCCCTACCTATCTAACTATGTCTCCTCTGGGACATAGATGGGACATAGATGGGACATTAATAAAACCTCCTACTGTTTTATCTAATATGTTCCTCCTAGAGGGTTCTGTTACAATTGCCTCCCCTTTTAGGATCTTAGTCCTCTAAGACTTCGCCTCTTAATAAACTCTTATAGAGTTCCAACTAAAACCACTAGGGAAGTTCTTTAGTGGAAAGGTACTCTATAATACGGCTCATTACCAGTTCTTTACTAGCGTGGAACTTTACTTTATCTTCTATTCCTCCACTCTTCTTCTACTATAGCTCTTTATGGTGCCTTTATAATGGAACTTTAATAATAATAATAAAAATTAAATGGGATTTACTTTCCTTATTATAAGAATTTGTTATAAGCTAATCTGGAGGTTATTCTATGTAATGCGTTAACTAGCCACCATCCCCATTTACCTAAAATGGGTCCTAATAATGACGTCTTAATGTTAATTTCTTTTAGTTTATAAGCTGTCGTCTCTTATACATCTTTCCATTAATAATACTATTTATCTTGCCTTTTAGCAGACTGTTTTTTATTATATCTTAGCTTTTAGCTTCCGCATCTCTAGCTATTCTTTCTACTACTACTCCATTCTCTTTTTATAACGCATCTATAGGTAATAGGATCCCTATTTTATCTCTTTAATAATACTAACTTCCTATAGTGTTCTCTTGCAATAGCTTGTAATTATACTGCGCATCCCCAGACTGGCGGCGGCATTATCCCTACTCTATTGGCACCATAGACCACTTCTATTGCTCCTATAGTGGTTTCTCTAAAGTGCTGCCGTTATTGCGTTTATATACTTACGTTAGATCTATCCCACGCCTATAAAATGCCACGCTCTAGCGAGAACAGATCTAAGTGTTCCCACTATTATAGCTAGAAAAAGACTTATGTTTTAGTATTTCCCATTCCATCCTATTCTGGACTCCACTAACTATATTAGATCCCTGCTGTCTATACGCATAAGGCTTACTAGCTCCAACGCGCTATTAGGGATTTCCATCTATATTAGAATAGTGAAAGATAGGGACGGAAGGTGTCTTCTATTACTTACAGCCTTTTTAATTTAATAAGGGTTTCTACTACTATAGAGACGCAGTAATCTTAGACACATAGTGTCTAGGAGCGCATATATAAGCAGCTCATTTTTATAAATAATAACATTTATACTCTTACGCGGGCCTTTCTGGCCAGGTAAGTCTCTTTAGTAATATATTTAGGACCTATACTAACTCTTTAGTTGTTAACTTTCTAATCTTAGCCTAGATGCCAATTTGGAGCCTAGGGATAACACTAAGGATAGTAACAAAGATAAACATTCTCCCCACTAGTCCCCTAGCCATGGTGGTCCATCTAGTTCCCGCCGCTCTAAGAAGAATATTAGTAAGAATGCTAATGCTTCTGGGGATAGGAGTGCTAATAATACTACCAGCAATAATATTAAGATAGAGGAGAAGGCTCCTGTTACTACTTCTAGTGTTTAAGTTATTATCTTATTCTTTCTTTCTTCTTATAGAATAGCTTTATATAGTGTCTCTCTGGTGCTTTTAAGATGCCCTAGTACTAGAAATTAACTTTATACTTTAGGGATGCCTCTATTTTTATTTTTAGTGATAGTCCGTATAAAAGCAGTATACTGCTATAATCTCTATATATAATAAACGGGTAGTGTTCTTATAGGTGCTTTATAATTTCTTAAAATTTCTAAATCCTCGCTCTGTGTTTTTTTGGTCCTTTTTATATTATTAACTCTATTGCGTATCTCTAGTATTAGACTAGATACTCTCCTTTTATTCCTTAGGAACCCTTCTAAATCCCTAGGGCCCCTTCTTCTAATACTACTACTTATTCTTAAATAGCGTCCTCTTTACACAATATCCCTAGTGGTTCTTATATAAATCCCTATAGCTTTCTCTTATAGGATTCTAGGATCCCTATTATAATAGTAAAACATTCCCGTTTCTAATGCCTGTACTAAACCTTATAGTTTTAATTTGCGGGGTCTTCCCTATTATCTCGTTTATAGTATATTTGGAACCATTACTAAATCCTAATTTATGGTCTTTAGGAAAGTTTTAATTGCTGTCTTATATTCTAGCCAAAGGTGCTCTTTAGGTTCCTAACTATTATGCGCCTAAGAGTATCCTTCCTAATAAACTAAAAATTCGCGTTTCTTCTAACGCCATTTTTAGTCTAGAATGTCTTCTATATTCTATTCTAGTTCCCCATTAATTTTACTAGGTAGGGGTGGTTCTATACCATCTCTTCTCTAGTATAACTCTAATAAGGAAACATAAAATATAGAATGTATTAGATATAATTTTAGCAATCCCAATTTATGGACTTAATTTCCTTTAGTTTTCCTACCTATTTTAAAGGGTCTAAGCTACCTATAGTCCAGCTTCTTCTTAATACATTTTATCTGGATGTTTTTTATAGATAGTAAGACTTTGTCTCCTATTTCAAATTCTTTAGGCATATATCCCTTATTATAGTACCTTTTTTGTATAGCCTAGGCGTTTAGTAAGTGCTTTTCAAGTTCTTCTCTGCGAATTCTTATTTGCTTAATTCTCTTAGACGTCGCTAAGGCCTCTCTTTTAGGAACGATGTCCTTAACATTCTAAGGGTTATTTGCTTTTACCCCAAATAGTGCTTTATAAGGGGTTATTTTTATACTGCTATAGATACTTATGTTATACATATATTGCGCTAAAGCCAACTATAATAGCCAAATATCCTATTAATAATTAATATAGTAGTAGAGGTAGTGTTCTAATAACGTATTTAGACACTCTATTTGCCTATCTGTTTACAGGTAAAAGGCAGTACTTATCTTTTACTGTATTT
>Ga0307507_10011553_pt1 | contig 11110 bp, 13 predicted proteins | sample 7_EM_MG_FD_207223 | JGI IMG/M metagenome (GOLD analysis project Ga0307507, IMG submission 207223) | Populus trichocarpa ectomycorrhiza microbial communities from riparian zone in the Pacific Northwest, United States - 7_EM | ecosystem: Host-associated > Plants > Roots > Unclassified | place... | reverse complement strand
GATGGTTCACATCTCATGAGAGATTCAACTGTCAGGTAACAGCCAGAAAAAGAATAGCCAGAGGAGGGATAGCCAGAATACTCAGAATACCCAACACTGAACAGTTGAAGTTCCAATGATAGACATCAGCAAAACGACATCATTCTTACCAGTCATTACCTGACAAGGTAAGGTCCACAAGGCCCACAAGATTCATCAGGATCCTCGTCACCTGGTATTGCATGGTAGTGTGATAAATTTTGACCAGAATGCAATCAAGTTGGCAGGAGTAATGAGTAACTTATCTGGTGTAAGCATACAATTGGAGCAAAACATTTCATCACATGTATTGTACCTGAACTTGGGATTAAATATAAGGATCGGTAAATTGTTATATGAATACCATACAATGTAAGGCCGGATTGACTTGGTCAAGGAATTTAAAGCTTTTTATCTCAAGTCCCTCATATATTCCAAAGACAGAAAAGCGAAGCAATTTATTATTGAAGTTCAATTTTACGTATGGTACAATCAACATGGTGATACAAGAGTAATTGAGTGAAGACAAGTCACTGTCCGAGTCAGTGAGTCCGAAGAGCAACAGAAAGCAGCGAGGGAGAAAAACGAGAAAGAAGCTGAGGGGAATAAATTACAGCAGTCCAGAGAAATGAATAGGAGAGGACGAGCAGCGAGAGATTTGAGAGGATACGAAAAGCCGTGTTGCTCACAATGTTCAGTTTTTATTTCCTCTTGCACATGTCGAAAGTGGTCGGGGTTCCATTTGCATCGGCTTTCTTGTACATGAGCATTTGGGTGGGCCTGGTGGCGGCTGATCTTCTGTAGAGATATTCATCAGCGGAGACGTGGGAATCTAGGATGAGTAACATTAGGTGGTGGTACGCCGGGCAGCTGAGTAGACATGATTGGCGTGCTTGCGAGTGTGCTTGAAGAGTTCGCAATAATTGGCTCTTCTTCATCCTCTGAATTGGGTAGTTGACGAATTCCGGAGACTAGCCTTGGCTGTGTGGGAAGAGGAGAAGCATAAAGATCCTCTCCATCAACGATGGGCCCATCAGAAATTGGAATGGGATGTTCGCATGTCGGGGTACTGATGCAGACTTTTGGGAAAGCATTCTGCAGTGTGTTAGCCTCAAGGATAATATAAATTGAACAATTGACATACCATTTCTCCCGTTCGCTTTGTGTGCTTCCAGTTGCAGAAATAATTGGTGAAAGCCAGAAAATCCTGACTTGTCTGTGCATTTTGTCTTTTTCCTTTCGGCGAAAACTTCCCTGAAGGATAGCAAAATGAGTATGGAAATGAGAGACAACTTCTAAGACCTACTGATCCCACCAAGCCAGGGTTTCAGAAACCCATTCCTCAGTTCCCATCGATTCAAATGTTTCAATGACGAGGTTGAAGAAGTCATTGATCATGAATACACCATCATTGAGGTGCCTGTCATCGGATTGGTATAAGAACCAAAAGACCTACATAAAATTTGAAAGGGATCAACATGTCAACAAATGACTTATGTGCATTGCCGCATATGCAATTGATCGAGGTGTGACATGCTCCATCTGATGGAGCCTTGCTTGGCCTGTCTTTGTTCCTGCTGCCCCAGGTGTCGCTTTGAGTGCTGATCTTGGACCTTGGAAGATGTGGCGCCAAGTCTACTAGATGAATAAAAACATCGATTTTAAAGGGAGAACAACTCACTGCAACTAAGATAGGCCCTCGAAAACATCCAACGAGCAAATTGTCTTCGTTGTAAGAACTTGGTGTGTAGAGAAACACAGGGAAGTCTTCTCCTGAGACTGAGATGTGCCCATCATGCAATTTCTCGATTGTCCTGTGAGAATATGTCAGTTGAAGGAAGGGTCATAGTGATGTAGGAACCTACTCATCTTGGTCATCTTGGAGTTTTTGAGATGGTAAATAGGACAGAGCATTTCTGCGATTTGGGGATGCAAAAATCCACAGTGAGCAGACTTGTTTCCTCGAGGAGGAATTCTTGGATTGAACTCCTTTCCCGGAAGTGTTTGTGCCACATAGATCAATCCATCCTCCCTGCGGGAAGAACGATCATCAGACCCAGCTTGGGAGAGACCTCCCTCCATCTATGCGTGCTTAGCAAGGAAAAATGTTTGATTAAAGGGATATATGTGTACCGCACTGATGACATCATCCAGAATATTGCTATCTCCCTCATCAATGGCCTGAAGCCAACTGTGCCATCCCGGAATCTTTGTGATCAGATCGCTGATCCATTCGCACTCATCCCGCAAGCTAGTGGACCTGCACATCAAAGTCATGGCATGTCATTCACAAATAGTGGGCATTGCTTACATTTCCTCTTCCTCTTCATCACTCATCAGCCAGAGAAGCCAGTTGAATACGGTTGTGAAGTTGGCAAAAGGTGTCTCAGAACAGGCGATCCACTTTGCGAGTGCACGATAGGGGTCGGTAAAGCCGTCGTCACTGCTTTTACACACATATATTAGAGCATCATGTAAATAAATACCCCTACCACTTTCATTTTCCTCTCTGCTTGCGTACAACCTGATTATCTTCTTCTTCTTCCACATCACTGTCGAAGCATGTGGAATTCTGTTAGTCAATTGATATAAGAGTGATCTGTGAACCTTTACATTTGTTTCCTGATGTGCTTGGGCGCACCATGCTCATCATCAACATGATCCTTGCGGGTTTTCTTCTGATTTACCATGAGAGCATTGAAAGGGGGAAGGGGAAAGGGGAGTCAGGATGTTGTGGTAGGTGGTAAGAAAGAGAGATAAAGCAAACAAGTGCATCTCAAATTCTGCAGTCATGTGACCGTGATCCATATGTCACAGATGGTACAGGATGATGGCCGAAACACACATTCTCCACATGGCAATGTGTGTATGAAGAATAAAACCAATTTATTCACATAGACACTGATATTATAGTGTTGTGTTAAAAGAACTAAGCAGGAGAGTATTAGGAATATCTCTTAATAACTCAATTAGTACGGCAAACTCAGTTATTTACATTTGTTATCCTGCAGCACTGACCTGCTTATCGCTCATCTCAACATCCATCATTGATTCATCGCACCCCCTCATGAGGCTCTGGTGCATCTGGTTGATTATTATATTCATTTTTATGGCTTTCACTTGAAACTCCTGCCAAGAGAGCTTCAAAAACAAGCAAGGCCTCAGTAAGCACCAACAAGTGTGCACAAAAGTCAAGCAAACAAAAATAGAAGGCTTAGAACAACGGCAAAAGCACCAACAAGAAACAGTTTCAGTGGAGCCTGAAATTTTGGGTCATGAATTAGAAGAATTAAATCATGTAAGGCAAATTTTATTTAGAAACTGGACATCGGATTCACACAGGATTTTAGGATCATGATAATCATGCTTCTGGTTCAGGTTCAAATGAATGCAACAAGCATTCTATTCCCTCCACTTTATCTGGAAGGACCTGTTGGTTCCCTTCTCACTTCAAAGACTTTGTTCCTCCCCCTTCAGCCCCAATTCCTCTTCCAGCACCATCACCATCACCTCCTCCAACTTTCTTTACTGGTCCATCTCCCTCTCCTGGTGCTGCTACTCCAGAACTTGAGACTATAACCACTGAAACGAACTCGTTTGGACTCTACCGAGTCTACTCACAAGCACCCACCATCGATCCTGAAGAAAAAAATGATCTCTATGATGTTTGCGACACTCCTAGTATCTCTTTGCTGCAGTCCCCAGCTCAATGAAGTGTCTTGTCATATATCCATGAAAATTATTTTGCACCATTCATCAGTGCAACTCATTACCACCTTCTCAGCTGGTTCTACAATGGGAATGAAATGAAATCAGCAAAGGATCTTGATGATCTTGTTCAAAAGGTGTTACTTGCAGATGATTTTGATCGCAAGGAGCTCAGAGACTTTCGCGCTGCTTGAGAACTCAAATGGCTAGATGAACATTTGAATCGGCCATCTCATCAGTCTGCGGAAGATGGATGGATTGAAGGATCAGTCAAAATTTGTCTTCCATGCACGAGCATCAAGTTTAAATCGGAAGAAGATGTGCCCAAATTTTCTATTGAGCTGGTATATTATTGACAGCTCACCCAGGTTCTTATATCCTTGTTCCAGGAACCCGCCACAAAATTGTTCCATTATATTCCATTCAAGCTATTCTGGAAACCGACAGTAGATTCTCCTCCTGAGAGGGTCATCAGTGAGGTCTACAATTCCGATGCAATGATCACTGAGCATGAGAAGCTACAATCGCAGGTAAGCGAGCCTGGGTGTAATCTGGAAAAAGCCATAGCTGCGGCACTCGTTTTCTCTGACTCTACTCATCTCACTAATTTCAGAGTGGCATCACTCTGGCCAGGCTATCTCTTATGGGGAAATCAGACAAAGTATGAGCATTCAAAACCATCGTCATTTGCCGCACACCACTTTGTTTATATGCAATCTGTAAGTTATTTTTTTAGTCAATCATTCTTCAATTGAACACTCTCATAGCTTCCCGACGATGTTGAAGAGGCCTTTGATACTATTTTTGGAAAGAATATCACCCCCACGCTGTGAACACATCTTAAACAAGAGCTCATCCATGCAATATGGGAACTTTTGCTTGATGATGAGTTTATGGAAGCATACGAGCATGGTATTGTAGTGAAATGCACAGATGGAGTTCTTTATCAACTCTATCCACGCTTTTTTATCTATGGCGCTGATTACCCAGAAAAGTATCCTATTTCTTCAAATAAAAATTACATCTGTTGATTCATATGGCTGTCCATTTGGGTAAATAATCTGCAAATATATATATTTGAGTATAAAATTATTCTGTATGCACTTAAATATTGTTAATGTCCTGCGGAAAATAACTTGAGCATGCAGAAACAGTTTTACAGTCCCCAGAAACATTTTTGTCAGCATAGAAACATTTGACCTTTGTGCGGAAATTTTTGACCTCTGTGCAGAAACATATTGACTTGCGCAGAAATTTATTCACAGTGCACGAAAACTTATTCAGGTGCGCTGAAATTAATATGACCCCCAGAAATATTTTATGTGTGTGCAGAAACATTCATGTCTGGTGTGCAGATTTTTTGCCCTCCTTCCATTTTAGGAAAGCCGTGCTGCCGTGATTAGATAATTGATCTATTGTTGGCAGTCTTGGCACTGTAGGCGGAGTTTAAAATGTAACAATATCCCTTTATGAATATTGTTATGTCTTATCTTCACCAATCTTATCTTATGCTATCTTATCTGGGTCAACAATCCAAGTGACTTGATTCCAGGGGTTACAAGTAAACAAGATTTATTACCTCTACACTATCTGGGGTTTAAAGATGATGGTGATGTAGGCATAGTGAGATACAGGATGTGATATATGTCCAACAAATAGCAGAAAGGGTAAGATGCAGGGGAGTTGGTTGAACAACTTGGTGTGGGTGGTATGGTACCATGACACTAAGATACCTCCATCTTGCCATCAGACATACCAGATTCTTCAGCCACAATCTTCTCAACTCTCTTTGTCCAAGCTCCCCTCTCCAAGCCATTGTTGGGTTTTCTCCATGGCACCATGAAAATCCCTCAGGAAGCTTGTAGGTCTTGTTCCATCTGCACTCTGAGCACTGAAGTACACTTGAATCTGTTTCCTTTGACTTTGGAGATGTGGATCTGAGACAACAACACTGTGGGCACTGGATTGAGGCTGGAGTAGAGTTACCCATTGGGCGTGCACCTGGATGGGTCCATCGGAATGTGGTGACAACCTGTGGTTCGAATACGATAATATCTGTGTGTGCCCAAGCGTTTGCTGCTCCCAAAGGACATGGACGCTGTTAATTCAATCCATAATAAAGTAATTGGTAGCAAAATCCATTACAAATTTGTGCATGTAGGAGGGCTGGAAGTTTGGCTGTGAGAAGCACAAAACCTTGTCAAAGAGCCCTCTGAATGCACAGTCTGGGGCGATGTGAAGGTCTCCTGTGTTTGGATCAGAGTGGGTTGTGATTACAACCAAGAACCGAGACCATCTGATTGAAATATTAGCTTCAGAAAAATAAGTTAAATATGATATACTCTTTGAAAAGACCATCTTCAAACTCATGGAGCATGTTGTCCAATTGGGTCTCAAAATTATTGATTTGATCTTCGAAATTGAATTTCAAGTTGATGAGTACAAGATTTCCATGAAGCCAAGGGGCCAAGTGATGATAGGTGAGGGATGGTGAGTCAGTCATCCCCTGAAGGTGAATGGAAATGATGGCCAAGGGAGATGTATCAATCTTCGGCAAGTTTTCCCTAGCAGAACCACAGGATTGAAATTTCCAAAGCTATGTCCACATAAATATTAGTGAGAATGAAATTAAAGCAAAAATGTACATCGGGAACATGTTCGCCCTGTTTTTTGAAGCAAGAAGGGCATTGGAAACAATCTAGGTTATCCTTGTTTCCAAAATCGATGCATAGAGAGCACAGAGCATTAATATTGCAGATCGTACAGACTATGAGATCACCACCATCCCTGCATCCACTGCACCACTGAGTAATTCATGAGCAAGATAAATAGAAATGAAATGAGACCACTCACAACCACAGAAGGCAGCCTATCACCATCAGTCGTAAAAAGTAAGCTATCAGTTCTGGTGAATTTGATGGCCTTCTTTCCTCTGGACTCCTTTGTGATGTTTGAATGTTCCAGAAGAAGAGAAGAATGGGGTGCAGGGGCTCCACAGGCATTCTTACGGGATCTAGGACGGGCTGCAGGGGCTCCAAAGGCACCTTTGTAGGATTTGGGTTCAGTCCTTGGTTGGAGACTATGAGCAGAGGTGGAAGCCATGTAGGATTTCAGTGAAAATTGGTTTGTTATATACTAATGTTATTACATAGCCTTGCGAACAGCTTATTACAACAACAACACAGCTGAAGCCATAAGTTTGGAGATGGAGGCCATGCAGAATTGTTTGAATTTCGCTTATCTTTACAGCCTTGAACACAGACACAGCCACTTCTCTTGAAACAGGGCATTTCGACACAGCAATCATCATCTTTACACTGTTATTATACAAATAAAAGTTTTATTTTATTGTACAATCTGCTTACAATTACAATAACTACTGACATTGAACTGAAACTAAACTGTCTATGAGCAAAACAAAAAAATAAAAACCATCATTGCCATGTAATCGACAAAACACTGGCAGTGACAATGAGACTGATGACGACAAGAACAACAAGAGATGACGGCGACAACGACGATACATCGTCATCGCCATCATCCATCTCTTTCAATGGTTGTTGTTGTTGTCACTGGTGAGGGGGGTAGGCATCGTCGTTGTCATGCTGATGTGGCAGACAAAGGATAGAGGATGATGACAAGACAGACAAGTTGTTGTTCTTGTTGTCCTCGCCATCTCCCTCCTCACCATCATCTGCATTACTGTCGCCGGTTGTTGTCATTGCAGTGAAAGGTCGTTGTTGTCGTTGTTGCCGTAAGTGTGTTGCCGTGAGTGTCGTGGGCAGCAAGCATTGTCGTCACTATTCGCATAGTGCTGATGTGGCAGATAACCCCCATACTCGAGGACCTACCCCTGATGAACACCCATTGGGCTGGCCACCACCTGCATACGAGGTGGTAACTGTAGACACACATCGCACATGGATGCATGTCCTGTGGGGTCGATATTGGGGGAGGTAGAGTGGGGGGGAAAGGAAGTGATGGCTGATGGGGCAGCCAAATGATTGAGAACAGATGACAACGATGTTGCCTTCCATGCCCAGCATGACTCCTCGCCATCAGTGCTGGTCACCCACATCCCTCAGAGAGGGGAGGGGCAGACTTCAGTGTCGTCGCTGTGAGTCGCGTGGTGCTGACGTGGCGGGTAACCCTCACACTCAAGGACCTACCCTCGATGAACACCCATTGGGCCGGCCACTGCCTGCATATGAGGCAGTAACCATAGACATGCATCGCATACGAATGCGTGTCCTATGGGGTTGATGTGGGGGCAGGTAGAGTGGGGGGCGGAAAGGGAGTGTTGGTGGACAGAACAAACATAACATGTATTTGTTTGTTTGATTACCAAAGGCACGGCATCATTTTTTTGAAATTCCACCACTTCTACAGTAAATGACCGTGCAGGCTCTAGCACAGGCAAAACACATCCAATTAAGACATTTTACAGCTCATTTTGACCGATTTTTTAATCCTGAAGGCATGGTGTAACATATAATTGAATAGGATCAAAATTGATTGTGCTACTTTGTTTTAAAAGCATGTCATAGCAGATTGGCATTTACTTGTGTTCAAAATGCTCCTTTTGTCTAAAATGTGAGATATGCATGTCTAACATGTAATTGGAGACCCCCAAAAAGTTTGAAGACAATCTTGGATTTGTGATGCAATTGACAAATTTATGAGCCATCATGCACATGTATTTACAAATCCTAAAATAAATTGCACTAAGGAATGGTTATAATAAAAGGAATGTAACTAAAAGAACCTCCCATGAACAGTAGTGATTGCCTGCTGAATCAAATCCTCCTCTTTGTGAATAAGACTGAAAAAGTTCATCTGAATCCACTCAAGAACATATTTCTTGCATTCAGGATTCATCCCATGATGGTCCATCTTCTCCAGCCTCTCTGGGATTAAGATAATTGGAAAATGTTCAGAGGGGTGGTGAATGCTTCAGCCAAGTACCAGGAACCACTTCTCATACCATACCTTTTTGCAGACAGTGTGGTGAAGGCAAAAAGGGGTGTTGTCAGAGTCGGTTGGGAAGGGAGGGTGATGTGCAAGGCGCTTTCTTGCTGTAGCAATTGATTCCTTCGTAGTAGCAATAATCATATAAAGAGGGAAGTCCAGATTGTTCTCGTTCACCTCAGTATAAAGCTCAAGAGGAGTGCCCAACAGCATGTGAATAGGGATCTCGATCCAGTCTTGGAGACCATATTGCTGGGCCAACCGGAGGCGATGAACTGGGTGAAGTGATTTCTTGATGAGCTGCAAGGCAGCAAACTCCACACCTTGCTCCATTTGCCACATGTGCGATATATGGAGAATGTTAAGCAATTGCTCCGTATGATCCGTTTTCAGTGGCTCTAATGCACTATGTCCAACCACAAATTAAATCAGTATTAAATTATGTAAAAAGGAAGCAAGACAGACGTATGATTGAACCAATCCATAAAATCCTCAAACGCTTTAGCAGTCACCCCTGCAAGGATAATGGGATTTTTTCTAGAGCCTTCACGTTCCTTTTGAGAACCTTCACAATCCTCTGTTCCTGGATTTGGTGTCCCACCTAAGTTCCCATTGGAAAGCATGTGTCCCAGAAAGGGGGAATAGTGGGACAATTTTGAAGAATCTAGAATAAACCCTTTCCCCTCAACCTAAGAGAACTGAGTTAGAACTCATCTCAATTAAATGAAAAATAGGAAATAGTCCATACTGAGAACACAACCTCATACACTGGTAGTGCATATTTGGGATGGAAGGAAAATATCTGTTGACTGTTTGATGGAAGCATAGCGATATCAGTGGATGGAGATACATCAGATGATGCAGGTGTAGTCATGTCAGTTGATGAGCATGTAGGCTGTTTGGGGGAGATAGAGAGGTTCTTCTGGGTCTTTGAGTGGTGAAATCAGGGGATATATATGCAAGTCGCTATGGCTCACTCAAGGTTGACACATCAACACCATGCCTCTCTCCTCTCTTCCACAGTCTCAAAAACCCTGGTCAATTGCTGTTCAGAATGCCTACCAGACACTATACCAAATCTACCACACTGGATCTTCTTACGTTGAAACAGGGAATGTTGAGGCCCACCGTCTCCAACAATATGGAAATAAAATTATCATGGAAGCATACCCAGTGGTCATTTTGTTGACTGAGTCAGCAGAATCTGAATCATTACCCCTTGAATGGATCAAGCGGGTTTCTACTGAATTTACCACACTGCTGGAGGTCATTCAGGAATATTGGACATCGGCAAAAGATGAGTATGTAACAAGCAGCATGGCTGGAGGTTCTGTTAATTTGAACCAAATATTTTTCAGATTAGCTGCTAATATTATGATTCCTAACCATATCTATTCAATACGCAGTGGGAAACGTGGCTGACCCAAAAAATTTGTTGATCCGAAGGTTCTTCATGATGCTTTCCAGAAAGGAAGGCAAATCCCAACCACAGTTCTTGCAACTGTTTTGGGTATCAATTGAAAAACTCTACAAGCATGGATCCAGGAAACAGATATTAATTTCAGGTATGATGAAATAACTGATGAGGAACTAGATGCCTTGGTTTGGAAATATTATCAGGAAAACCCTACTGGTGGGTGTGCTTATATTATTGGTCATCTGCAGGCTGCACATGCCTTGTGTATTCAACGTCACCATGTCATGGCCTCAATGAAGTGTGTTGGTCCGCTGGGACAAGGTTTGTGACAACATGTTGGTAAAAAAAAAGAACGAACTCGCTATCAAGTTCCTCGACCAAATGCCCTTTGGCACATTGATGGACACCATAAGCTGATTGCATGGGGGATTGTTATCCATGGTGTTGCCGATGGATATACACATAAAGTGTGTCTACTTATTCTTGGACATGATCGAGTTAATTACATATGAGTAGGCTGCCAGGCTCCATGCAAATACAAATAACAGGGCTGAAACAGTTCTTGATATGTTTATTGATGCAATCCTGGAACACGGCATCCCATCATGGGTGTGTGGTGATCGAGGAGGAGAAAACAGGGATGTCTCAATTCTTATGATCTTGCTGCATGGGCTCAACCGTGCCAGCTTCATGTGGGGTCCTTCGGTGTTTAATACCCACATTGAGTGTCTGTGGGTTGAGGTTGGGAAGTGATTTGTGCATCAGTGGCATGCCTTCTTCACCTGACTGGAAAGATGTCATCTGTTGGAGAGGACCAATCCACATCATCGCTGGCTCCTACATTATTTATTCCTCGACATGATTAATGAAGGTTGTCAAAAATTCTGTGAAGAATGGAATGCTCATCCAATTTCTGGAGTAGGAGGAGGATGGTCTCCAAATGTATGTAATTTAATTATGCCTCATGGTGAACACTTGATTCTATTATTGTCTTAGGAA
>Ga0307507_10011552_pt1 | contig 11111 bp, 12 predicted proteins | sample 7_EM_MG_FD_207223 | JGI IMG/M metagenome (GOLD analysis project Ga0307507, IMG submission 207223) | Populus trichocarpa ectomycorrhiza microbial communities from riparian zone in the Pacific Northwest, United States - 7_EM | ecosystem: Host-associated > Plants > Roots > Unclassified | place... | reverse complement strand
GCGGTTTGGAATGGAAAGAATAGATGAAGACATCGCAGGACTCTTGCGGAAACGTGTGTACGATATGGCCGGGACAGTTAAAGACGTTAAGGTTTTCCTCAATGACGAGCGGCTGAAGGTCAAGAACCTCAAGCAATATGTGGAGATGTACATAAATTCCGCTCAAGCAGAGGCATCCGAGAATGCGGGAGGGGCCGCTCAACCGAAGCCCTCTATTATTTACGAACAAATTAGTCCTCGATGGGAGATTGCTTTCGCGGTTTCGGACGGCAACTTCCACCAAGTCTCCTTCGCTAACTCTATTTCGACAACGAAAGGTGGCACACATGTCGCATATATCTCTGATCAAATTGCCAAGAACTTGGTAGCTGCAATCTCCAAGAAAAATAAAGCGGCTACTGTCAAGCCCGCCCAAATCAAGAACCATATGTGGATATTTATCAACTCTTTGATAGAGAATCCTACATTCGACAGTCAAACAAAGGAGACTCTCACACTGCCTGCCTCCAAGTTCGGGACAAAGCCGATATTAACGGAGGAATTCATGAAGAAAGGTTCGTTTTTGTGAATATTTCACCGCAACCAGATGGTCTTATTGTTGAAATCAGTCCAAAAGTCTGCTATCATAGATAATATCTTAAATTGGGCAAAGTTCAAAGCAGAGCAACAAATCAAGAAGACTGACGGAAGCAAGCGCAGCAGGTGATCATCGACAATTGCTGAACAGACAAATTATTTACGCCTTGTCCAGGTTGTTGGGTCTCACAAAACTTTCAGATGCGAATAACGCAGGGACTAAACATGCGAAGGATTGCACACTTATTTTGACTGAGGGCGACTCGGCAAAGGCATTGGCCGTTGCTGGCTTGGGAGTTGTGGGTAGAGATAACTTCGGTGTTTTCCCCCTTCGAGGGAAATTATTGAATGTTCGGGAAGCGAAACATGATCAAATTATGAAGAACGAAGAAATCCAGAACATCAAGAAGATCATGGGTCTTCAACACAATAAAGACTACTCGAACATTTCGAGCCTCCGTTACGGGCGGCTGATGATCATGACTGACCAGGTCTGTTTTGCAATCATTCTCGGCTTAGATTCTTTTTCCCTGATGATATTTCTCAGGATCACGACGGCTCACATATTAAAGGCTTACTTATTAACTTTCTTGATCATTTCTATCCATCGTTGTTGAAACTTTCTGACTTCCTTGTGGAGTTTGTCACTCCAATTGTCCGAGTACGTTGCTAATATTTGTCCCATACTGCCTCGACTGACAATCATTTGTGAAGGTAACCAAGGGCAAACAGCAGCGCGATTTTTTCACAATCCCAGAGTACGAACAATGGTTGGAAGACACTCCTGGTGCTAAGAAATGGGATTCAAAATATTTCAAGGCAAGAAACTGACCTTAAACAATTTATATTTTCTTTTGATATTGGCCCCAAAGGGTCTTGGCACAAGCAGCGACGCTGACGCCAGGAACTACTTCAGTCATATGTCAAAACATATGATTCCATTTGCTCCTACTCAAGATGGCGACCGTGAGTTGATTGACCTCGCATTTAGCAAGAAGAAAGCAGACGACCGAAAGGATTGGCTCCGTCAATTCAAGGTACGCTCGTACCAGCCTACCATTTCGTTTGACTAAGACAAAATAGCCTGGAACGTACTTGGATCACCGTTTAGAGGAGATTCCCTATTCAGAATTCATCAACAAGGAATTGATTCTCTTCTCCATGGCGGATAACGTTCGCTCCATCCCCTCAGTTGCGGATGGATTGAAACCCGGTCAACGAAAAGTGATATGGGGCTGCTTCAAACGCAAATTGAAAAAGGAAATCAAGGTAAAGTCGTGAAGCACACGGCTTTTTGATAACATTATCAATCCTTTATTCCAGGTTGCGCAACTTGTCGGCTATATTAGTGAACACGCAGCTTACCATCATGGCGAGGTGAGCTTGGCGCAAACGATCGTCAACTTGGCCCAAGATTACGTCGGCAGCAATAACATCAGTCTGCTGAAGCCATCAGGCCAGTATGGTACTCGAGACATGGGTGGCAAGGATCACGCGTCGCCGAGGTACATCTTCACCGAGCCCACGCCTCTTGCGAGGGTTCTCATGCCTCCTGCGGACGACCCATTGCTCAACTTTCAAAAAGACGACAATGCATTAATAGAACCTGAATGGTACATGCCGATCCTACCTCTCGTTCTCATTAACGGGGCCGAAGGCATTGGGACTGGTGAGCGTCAAGATTCTAGAGCTTAATTATGGGTAAATTCATTCTCCACAGGTTGGAGTACAACGATTCCCTGCTATAATCCCATGGATATCGTCCGAAATATACGCAGGTTGATGAGTGGCGAGGACATTGTTCCCATGGTGCCCTGGTGGCGTGGATTTAAGGGAGAGATCAAATCCACCGCGAAGCACAAGTACGACGTGTTCGGTGTCGTAAATAAAATCAACGATACGACGGTGGAAATCACGGAGCTACCAATCCATAAGTGGACTCAAAACTACAAGGCCGAGCTTGAACAGATGATCCTGGGTGACAAAGAGAAGGAGAGGGAAGGATCAATAAAGGTACCGTACTGCGACGGTATTCGGCATGGGAAACTAATATCTCAAATGTTTCAGGATTATAAGGAGCACCACGATAACTTAAACGTGCATTTTGTAATTAATATGGGAGCAAAAGAACTTGAAAAGGCGGAACAGCAAGGCCTCCTAGAGTTCTTCAAACTTATATCGAAGATCAACACAAGCAATATGATGTGTTTTGACTTTGATGGGAAGATCAGGAAGTATGATTCAGCAGAGGAGATTCTCGAAGAATTCTACCCAATGCGTCTAGCCTTTTATCAAAAACGCAAAGTATGGAGATGTTTTCTACGTGCAACATTTACCCTAACGCATGATACGAAAGGATTTTCTAGCAAATGAAATCCAGACCGCATTCGAAAAGTTATCCAACCAAGCCCGCTTTGTACAAATGATTATTAACAAGGAATTGGTGGTGTCAAATCGCAAGAAAGTCGACATTGTAGCGGATCTGCGTCGGCACAAGTTCAGACCTTTCCCCAAGGTGTCAGGTACAAAAGCGAGTGGAGAAGACGAGGAAGGTGAAGAAGATGAAGATAATAATGTTGGTGATCTCGCCGACTATGATTATCTTCTCGGTATGGCTATCTGGAGTCTTACTAAAGAGAAGGTTGGTGGAAAAATACTCCAGCATAAGCTGTCACTCAAGATAATTTAGATTGAGCGGCTTCTCCTGCAAGCTCAGGAGAAAGAAATAGAGCTTCTAGCACTCTTGGAGAAGACCCCCAAGGACCTCTGGAATTCGGACCTAGACAGATTCGTGGAAGAGTGGGAAGTAGGTACCTAACGATGTGGTCCTTCAACCGGAGCTGATGATGGTCAACATTCTATTTAGAAAGATTGCTTGCAGTTTGAAGAGAAGAAAAACACCGACGCCAACGGGAAAAAAATTAAACGCAAGCAAGCCACCCTTAAAACACGCAAATCTATCGGAAAAGGTGGATCCGATGACGACGATGACTTCAAACCTATCAAAGCTGCTGCTCTGAAACGGAAGGCGCCCGAGTCAAAAGCAGTCAATTCAAATTCAAAGCCAAAGAATGAGGATGATGATGAGAAGAAAATACCGATTGCGAAGAGAAAAACAGCCACAGCTGCGAAAAAGCTGGCTGTCAACAAGGATGACGAAGACAGTGAGCCTCCTGCACCAAAGCGTAAGATCGCAGGACAGAAAAAACCATTGGTGGATGATGACGACGAGGAGGAAGATGACAACCTACGCTCTTTAACAAAAAAGGTAGTCCCGAAGAAAACAGTGAAAGACGAGTCGGACTCGGACTCGGTTGAGGTAATTGAAAAGCCAACAGCGAAGAAGAAAGGGCCTGCAAAGCTTCCAACCAACAGCGGCTCTGACGAGCTGGTAAAGACAAAGGGAAAAACAGCGTCAAAGCGGAAAAGGTGCGACACAACTGGCAAGGTATGACTGTTTCAGATTGACTATGTTGATGCAGCCCTTCGATATCGGACGGGGATTCGGACGAAGCAGCGGCCAAGCCAGTGAAAAAGAAGAAGACGACTACAACAGAAAACGGAAAGGCGGGACCATCGAACAATAAGGTTGCTGCTACGCAACGAAAGATATCGAAAAGCATGAAGCCTGCGTCTCCACCCAAGAAATCGTTGAAGAGGGTGGTGGAGTCTGATTCTGATTCTGAGATGATGGACTATGATGATCTACCCAAGCCTCCTGCACGAGCTGCTTCTGGGATGCGTGCTGCGCGAGGAGTGGCTAAGAAATATGTGGAAATTGTGTCGGACGAGGAGGGATCATTGTTTGGTGATGAGTGACGTCATTACGTTATTTACAGCATGACTTGTAATCAACAACTACTACTTGTACAACGAGCCGACGACGTTCACGAAGTTGACGACCACGCATATATGGACTTCTTCACCGCCGTCGATGACGACAAGGCCCCTTTGCGAGACCACCCCGTCGATCCCTTTGCCCAAGCCGTTGCTTCACGCTTCGGCTCGCCCCCAATCTTCACCGCCCACCTCAGCCCGCCCAACTACCAGCTTCATTCTCCGAATTCGGAAAACATGTCCTTCCCTTCAAAACGTTCTACTCAGCCAACGTCTTCATCGTCCTCCTCTTTTGCTCCTCTCGCTGCTCGCTCTCTTCACGAATGGCTCCACGATCCCTCTACCCTCATCATTGACATTCGCCCTCACGCCGCCTACTCCTCCGCTCGCATACCTGGGGCTCTCTGTCTTTCAGTTCCGTCTACTCTCCTTAAACGTCCGCTCTTCTCTCTTGAGCGTCTTTCTGCCATGCTGCCATCGTCCAGCGCCCGTAACCGTTTCTCTGCCTGGCACTCTGCTTCACGCATCCTTGTCTACGACGCTGACTCGGCCGCCATTCCAGACTCATCGAATATTCAAGGTTTGTTACGGAAGTTTAACAACGATGGCTTCCGAGGGGAACTCGCCTGGTTGCAGGGCGGATTCCAAGGCGTATGGAGGGAGAGAAGGAACCTTGTCAACACACGTCCTCCCACTCCGGAGACAGAAAGCGAGGAAGATGGCGAGGACACCAACCAGCCACACCAAACCTCCGTCCTTCGTACTCGTAACCTCCCCATGTCAGCTTTTTCCCTGTCTTCGACCATCATACGCAATTCCCCTTACCTGGGTCAAAAGAACATGAGCTGCCCACGCACATCCCAACATATCTGTCCACCTCCATCGATTTCTTCAATCACCCACTCGCGCCCCGCGTGCAATCCTTTCTTCGATACCATTCGCCAAAATCTTGAGCTTTCCCACGGCATCACAGAACGCATACCCCTCTGCCTTCCCCGCCGCGTCCGTCGCCGCATACATGAACTTCCATTTCCTTGGCTCCAAAACATCGCGCATCGCGCCGGCAAGGCAGTCAACATTCCGAGTTCCCAGTCTGATGTGTTGTCATCTGACTCGGACGACGATTCCCCTGATCCAGCCAATGTTGAAGAGGGTGCTGAAGCCTTGGCCATGCAATTTTATAGAATAGAACTGGCTGAACAAAGACGCTTGATAGGAATTATGGAGCATCATTCGAAAGAAAGCGGAGAAGTTCCGGTTCCAGGAGCAAAGCTGTCGTTTCCATTCAGTATAACAGCCGGGGTGGAAAAGGGGACTAAAAACCGGTATTCCTTCCTTATTTCTTTCCTTCTGAACCTACTAATTCTGCCCACAAGTTACCGACATATCTGGCCGTTTGAGCATGCTCGCGTGCGGCTCCATCAGCGGAGACCTTCAGATGACGACTACGTCAACGCATCATACGTTCAGCCTTTGGGCACCAATAGACGGTACATTGCAACACAAGGTCCTCTTCCAGCCACCTTTGTTGATTTTTGGACGTGAATTTTTTTCAATCCTGCTTTTGCTAACAATCACGCTTATCGCCGTATACAGCCTCTGTTGGGAACAAAATGTGCATGTTATTGTTATGCTTACACGCGAAGTGGAAGGTGCTATGGTCAAATGTGGGTCTTATTGGACAGAAAATGCTTTTGGACCCCTCCGGCTTCGTTTGATCTCAACGAATGGTCTTGTGCCTGAAGATGATCAACCAGGGTTTTTTGCAAGCTCGTCAACATCTTCCAAATTCACTCCAGACTCTTCAAGAATAAAACGAGAATACCTTCACAAGTCAGAAACAATAAAACGTGTCTTTGAATTGGTTCATACAGGACATCCAGCGGCCAAACCTAGAACGGTTGTGCATCTGCAGTATTTGGAGTGGCCGGATATGAATGTCCCTGACGATCCGAGAGGCGTCTTGGGCTTAATCAAGCAGGTACAGGAAGCTATCGAAGAGACCAATATCCAAGATGAACCAACTACCCACACAAAGACTGTCGATATGTCGACGATCGAACTTGACGAGACGGTTGGGATTGCCAAGCATGCACTTGGAAAGAACAGTCCCGTTCTTTTGCATTGTAGTGCAGGGGTGGGACGGACTGGTGGTTTTATCGCAGTGGATGCGGTGTTGGATGCTATCAGGAGGGAAGTTAGGACGAAGTTTAGAGCTCATCGCAGTAGCGAGGCCATGGACGTTGACCTTTCGATTTCTGAATCGGCCGGAGTGGAAGAAAATGGAAACAGCCATTCCTCCTTGGCCACCATTCCGATTGCTGTGACATCCAGGCACCCTCTATCGCCCACTCAATTGGACGGTTCCGCCAAAGAAGAGAAAGGTTGCTTGACGGTTTCTTCTGACTTGGCTGTCCATGTTCCGGTGCCATCCGCCATCCTGCATCCTCGAGAATTGCAATATGAGAACTCTCTCCTCGCGGCCGACACATGGACGAGGAAATGGGTGGAGAACGTAGCCCAATATGGTAGACCTGTTACTACGGGATCATCAAGTTCAGAGGGATCAGAGGGATTGCAGCATGCGCATGGCAGCTATCATCACTCATCCTCATCCCTTGACACCTCCGTGTCTGGGACCTCGTCATCCTCAAAATCGTTGTTCCCTCCCGCTGGTATACAAAATATCTCAACAACCCCGCCAGATTACCTTCCAACTTTCAGTAAATGGTCTGAAGATCACTCAAGAAATGTCTCGGTGAATGTGACATCATTAGCTCCCACCTCAAGGGTTTTCAAACCAGGTCCATCAGCAACGGGAGGACAATCGATGCCTAATTTGTTGGGCAAACTGAGTGACACACTTCCTGTTCCCATTGATCATCATTCTGCAAGTGACGCGGAACTACCATCAAGGTCACAGTCGCCTTCGGCTGATGAAGAGAGCAGACAACACGACGGTCGTCAGCTTGAAAATTCTCACTCTCGTCCTATGGATTCAGCATGTACTGCACCCTTCACTTCGCCAAGCACAAACGACTTCGAACACAAGTCATTCGACTACAAGGAGCCACGGCGTTTGCATGAAGACTATTCCCCTCTGGCATTAACAACGTTCGATGATCCTATTTGGGAGGTGGTGCAAGACATGCGAGAGCAGCGAATGAGTTTGTGTCAGAGTCTGCGGCAATATGTCTTTGTGCATGCTGCTATCATCGAGGGAGCATTGATCGTGCTTGATCAGGAGAAAGAGTGTATGGTGTCTGCCAAAGCAGACTTGCCACCACCCAAGATCCACGAAGCGAGTACTTTGACGTCCGAATCTGTGCATGGAAGCGAAGATGCCTTTATGGCATCTTCCATGTCGATAGGAAAACGAGGCGCCAGTCCGACCGAGTTATTGAAGGAAGGGAAGACAGGCGAAGTACTGGAGACAAAGCGCCCCAGCATCAAACGGAAACACCGAAGCAGGGATGATCACCCCTCTAACAATTTGCGATACCCCTCAATGCCGATCCGAACTATCAGCCATGCCGCTCATTATGGAACAACGTCTCTAAAGACATTCCCGCCTTAGCACCCAATGTGTGGACTGTCCTCCGGCTATCTCCACCTGTCATCTGTGTTATAAATGTTGTGTAAGTTAGAAATAATACAAGACTCTTTCAGGGGTGATACAGTAGGAGTGGAGGTCTCTAGTTAAATAAATGGCTGCAGTTATGGATACAATATAATAAACGTATGAGAGTAAAGGCAACTGATCATGATCATACAACGGTGGGCCACGTTATGTGACCACGTTGAAAGACTCTCCACATCCACACGCATCCTTGATATTCGGATTCTTGAAAACAAACTTCGAGCTGGTAATAAGGAGGAATGAACGGGAAGAAACAAGACATCAGCTGCAGGAAACACAGACCTCAGATGGTCCTCCTGCCAATCCATCTGACTACCGATGATAGAAAACAGAGCTTTGCTGTCTATCAAGACACGGACTCCGTCTTGTTCGACTACTTCATCGAACTTTCCGGGGTGTTCCACATACTCAAGATGGTATGAGAGCCCAGCACAGCCCTTGTTCCGCACACCTATGCGAATGAGCTGGGGTGTTGGTCCACTGAGCAATGCACGTATTCGAGAAACAGCGAGTGGCGTCTAGAATAAGAAAGGATGAGTAGATGAGGGCAACATGTGAGAATGGACGCACCATTGTCAGAGCGGCCTTCGTCGCCTTAATTTTGATCCGGGGTTTCTCAGCCTTGGGGACAGGAGGTGGTCTTGCTGCTGTTTGTGGAGCAGCGGCGTCACTTGGTATTGATGTAGCGTCTGGTATTACAACTGGTGGCGAATCAGAGGGAGAAGAAAGCGGATGGGTATTGTTGGTCCGGAGTACAGACATCATAGCTCGTCTGGGATGATTTGAACATGAAAGAGAGAAACAGCAAGAGGTTGCGCGGTGTAGACGTGAAAGCCGTAAAATTGAGGAGGACATGGTGAGCGAGGAAGACGACTTGAACGATGGGGACGAGATGCTGAATAAAATGTTGCTTGTTATCTTGTGTAAGTAAATAGCCAATCACACCAATCCCTTTACTCCTTCATTTATTGTTCTATGTTTATATCTGTTTGCCAAGTCCACTCAATCATAACAATAAACTATATACTTGACGACAACTATCAAGTCTCTTGAACATAATTTCCTTATAAATGAATGATCAGCAGAAATACACAATTCGCGTAATATCTTTACATACCAGGAAAAACGCCTTGTTGTCCATTCAATCGGCCTGTCCACCAATCCTCAGTACTCTGCGTCTTTTCCACCAGTTCTATCCGATCTCCAGCGTTGAATGACAGATCTCCGTCCGCCTCCATAAACGTCAGGCTCTCATTAAACAGAATAAAAATGTGGGAATACCTGGGCAGCAAAATCGTACAGAGCTACCACGTACTTCACTTTGGGGGTCGGTTTCGGCTTTGGTTTGAGGGGTGGAGGTGGTGGAGGTCCCCTTTTCCCAGTCACGCCAGAGGAAGCGCTTGACGAGGCTGAGTACGGAGGCGGAGGAGCACCAAATGAACTTGATGGAGGAGGTGGCGGTGCTTTCTTATATGCTGCTGCGCTTGATACTGCGCGGGAAGGAGCCGTTGTCGCAGACCCAGCGGAAGATGATGTCGCTACTGACGGGGATCGACCGACACCATTCTGACTACGGGAGGCCTGTACAAGTTTCGCTGAAATTCAAGAAAGAATGAGGACAAGTTCGATGACATAAAATCCACAACTGACAAACGGAGATGATGCGTTTAATAATGTTTAGATTTTCGATAATACTCCAAGCATCTGTCCGCTTTTCTTCGTATTCCTGGGCGATTTGGGCGCCGGCTCTGTTGGATATATCATATTTGGCTTGATCGGCAAAGCTGCTCATCTTCTCCAAGATCAAATAATATATGTTTAGTCTGTAACCACGTCGTTAATCCCCATTGCGTTATCTCATGAAAATGTAACGCACTGCATGTAGAACAACGAGTTGAACAGTGGGTCAATGAAATGTGTGGCAAGGGTCATGAATCGAGGGAGATCTTGTTTCAGAGCGCTGTTGATGTACTCGTACTCGTTTGTTGCAATTTCGAAGTCTTGCTCCAACTTGGCAAGGTGAGGCGCCAGAAAATGGCGTAAGAGTCGGCTGCCCGTACCTTGAACAGGTTCTTCTCGTCGTTCAATGATTTCTCTTTTTTGTCCCGTAATTTCGTAAGTGAATTATTATACCGATCGAAATCGGTCAACTAGAGTGGGGAATTCAAATCTGCTTATGATGCTACAGGAGGATCCACGCACCTTGTGTTCTCGCTTGGTGATGCTTTTCCGTATGAGTTTCATTATTGACTGCAGCTCTTTCGCAGGTCCAGTGATTCGCGTTTCTATGAGTTCGAGCTCAGGTCCTATCAAGGAACGCATTTCTTCCATGGCAGTTTCATATTTGCTGACGCTGCGGATTGTCTGGGCAGCGTCTGGGTGCTTTCCGATGAGGTCGAGTTCGTTAGCAAGAGGCTGAAATACGGTCGCGAAATGGGTTGCGAATCCAGCACCGGACGTAAAGAGGGCTATGGGGAAAGCAATGTGAGCACATTCCTGGCTGATGCATGGTAACGCACCTGCGACAGCCTCGGAAAACGCTTTGGTATCTTTGATAATCTTCTCCGCACCCTTCTCAAGCAAAGCAAAATGACGTTCGTAGTCATTGAATTCAGCATCGGAGGACTCTGTCAAAGGAAAAGGTGTTTGCTTGACAACTCATATCGGCAAAAGAGGTCTCACTCTTAGCCATTCCGATCTTGCTGGTCACCGCAAAGGGCGTCCTGGAGAAAGGTGAGAGACAGCATTAAACCAATTAGCTGAGCGGAGATACCGAGCTAGAGCCTTTCCTATGCCCTTCATCCTGAAAGTGAATGCCAAGTACTAATAGTTCAAGCAGTGTTAACTTGAATATCCGGCACGTGCATCTACGTTATCAATATAACTCAATCCTATACCGCCACCATGCCTCAAATCCAGCAGCCGTCCAACCAAATAAAGTGCTGTATTCTCTCTTTCCTTCAACTATGGTTTCTGACTGACCCAGGCTAACCAATGTTTCCATTGTACGTCTAAAGAAGGGAGGGAAGCGATTCGAGGTATGGGGTCACAGGGATGA
>Ga0307507_10011551_pt1 | contig 11112 bp, 8 predicted proteins | sample 7_EM_MG_FD_207223 | JGI IMG/M metagenome (GOLD analysis project Ga0307507, IMG submission 207223) | Populus trichocarpa ectomycorrhiza microbial communities from riparian zone in the Pacific Northwest, United States - 7_EM | ecosystem: Host-associated > Plants > Roots > Unclassified | place... | reverse complement strand
GCTAGAATTTGGTGAGTTCTTCTCTCTCCTTCAACCAAAAAAGAACTGAAATTGAGAAAAATAAAGTTTGGTATCAAAATTGATTTTTTAAAAATTAAAAGAACCGATTAATGTAAAAGCTAAAAAAGATAGAGGACTAAAATAAAATTTTTATATAAATTTTAAATCCATCATTTATTTTACTTGATTTTTTCATTTCAGTCCTTTACCTTTCAATCCAACATCATCTTCTAAAAAAATATGCAATGAAGTGCTAATTTGAGTTTAAAAAAACTAAACTGTTTAAAATAAAAATTTAAAAATCAAATTGATTTTTTTTAAAAAAAAAATAACCACTCCAATTCATAATTATATGTGAAATGACAAATAATAATAACACTATATTAATACAAGCATTAACTCTTTTAGTTTCTTTTAATTAATAAACTATACGCAACCGAAGCAATCGAGCAAGGGGGGCAATAAACCACCACTTGGGATTATACTAGTCCGAGTTATTTGGGTATTTTTATTTTAAAAAGTCAAAGAGAAAGGGTGGATATTAAATTTGATGGCCGACGACAACTGGACAACGACAATGATGAAGATGAAATTATCTATTTATTCATATATTACTTGGAGGATACTATACTACCAAGTACCGTCCTCCTCGCATGATCCAAAGAATTTCCTCGCCTCGCCGTTATCAATAAACCGGAGGGTTTATTTAGATTTGTGCTGATCATATATGATTCCCGTTATTATATCGTCGTTTGAACTTTGCAGTCCTTTTCATGGGCATGGCGACCTGTTCTTAGGGTTGGAGCCTGTCCGAATACGGAATCCCTTTTTAATAATATCCTCTCGTATTTCATATAATATTAGGGTTGGAGGATTCAAACCTTAATTCCAAGCTTTAATGCCAGAGTTGCAACCTCAAATTGTTTATCATCTCGATTTTTTTTCTGGACAAGGTTGCATTAACGTTCCTGTAAGACATTTTAGCAGTGACAGCCCGTGACTTTGCTGTTGCGTTTATGCAAGACACCCCAGAAGTCGCTCGAGAAGCTTAATTTATGCATGCTTCACAGGGCATATGCTTTTAATTAACTGGCCCGCAATGAGTGGCTCGATCACATGAGTTACGTAATGTTTCCAGTCTTGTAGAATTATTTAGCTAATATGTTTGTGAGATTTGTTAAATTAGGTTTTGAAAATTTCATAATTCATAGTTAAATAATCTAAAATCCTAGTCTTCAAAATGTCTCTATAAATTATGCTACTGTAAAATAAATCTGGCATTGCCATTGTACATAAAAGGCATGCATGGTGATGATGGTGCTCCGCCATGCCACCTCTTATGACTTGTAAAACTCTATAAATCAAGCAAGGATACGGAAGATATACTACCAGCAATACAAGACATTCGCAAATTTAATCAGCAATGCTGTTCGTCCTGTGTTTTACCATGAAAATCGCAGTCAATTGTTGTTTGGTTATCTATTTTTTTTTTTTCCGAACAATCATGAGATCTTATGTTATATTTGTTTTTTAAAAAGTGGTTTTTGTAAAATTACTTTTTAAACTTTCCTGTATTTATTTGCCATTAGAAAAGTTGATCAATGAAAAATACTTTACCGTCAAAGAAAAATTTGGTTTGATTTCCAGAAAAATGTTTTCCTGAAAAATTTGGGCGGAAAACACTTTCTGAAAGTTGTGAAAAATTTAGAAATATCATATTATTTGTTGATTATATCAAATTTGGTCCTCAAATCTTTGATTGCTATATATATTTTGTTTTTAATATTTATTTTTCAATTTCATCTCTTGAAATTTAATTTTTATATTAACTTTGGTTCTTATTTTTATAATTGTTATTTGTTTTTCCATATCATTTATTTATTGAAATTTTTTATCTATCAAATTTGATCTTCATTCTTTTGATTGTTACTTATTTTATTTTAAATAATTTATGAAATGTTAATTATTATTATTTTAATTTCTTTATTTTTTATTTTTTTATTTTTTAGATTTGATCTCTATTATTTTGATTATTATTTATTTTATTTGAGATAATTTATGAAATTATTTTTTTTAAATTTCATTCTCATTTAATTTTTTAATTTGTAAGATTTGTTTCTCATTATTTTAATAAACTTGAGAAAAATAAAATATTAATAAATTATTTTTCAACTTATTTTTCATGATATAATCAAACACTATAAAGTATTTTCTAACTTATTTTTTATTACACTATTAAATATTAAAAAATAATTTATTTTTTTAAAATTCATTTTTCTAAAATTTAATTTTTAAAAAATATTATTTTTCAACAAACAAATTAAATAAGCGTTCTTTCAGTCCAGATTTCTTATTATGTTTGACTTGATAGGGAGGACAGGGGCATCAAATGTCAGCAGCCCAGCGTCTCGGGCACCTGCCTTTTCATACTTGGAATTTCGGGAACACAAAAAGGAATGGCTCAACTTCCTTGATTTGCTTCCAATCTTTCTAAAGCAGTGACACCCACCCACTACTCTGACAATTCCTGAAGAAGCAGAGACTTGGTTTCCTTTCGCTTTATTGGGAGACTCTAAAATGCCACCACCTCGGCAGACCATGCTCTGCTAATCGGCTCATGTTTTGATTTGTTCGTCTTACTATGCGAAAGGATTAAAAGTCAGAAATGGAAGCTTTCACATGAGAAAATTTATGCTCTAACTTCTAGAGTGAGAAATTGTGCACAACAAAGGAGCTACTGTGATCCATGCGTCGACATCTTCAAATTTCTGTGCTCCACATAATTACAATGGGAAACTGGGATAATCTTTTGCTCGAATAAGAGTCCGATGAAGCTAACTTCCAAAGTGATTCATCGAGCCCCCATTGACTTTCATGCAATGGTCATGATATTTTTAGGAAATTGTTTTACATTAAGACTAAGAAAGTATACGGTCATTTATTTATATTTAAAATTACTTTTTCAAATGCTTTTAGCATGTAAAGATATTAATTTGGCAATTTTTTTTTAAAATAATTTTAATGTACCATGAAAACATCAATATATATATGTACTATAAAAAAAATTAAATTTGATATTTTTTTTAATTTTTAATACACCTTTACAAAAATACAAGTATAGTAAATACAAACTAAATTATCTTTAATGAGATATTTTTGTATATTAAAATTAGAAAATTTATGAAAATCTTATTTGTTGCGGCATGTGAAGAGAGGTGGGAAGGAAAACCTGACTGTACCTAAACCATCATATCAAGTATTTCTTTTTAAAAAAAATCCAAGATTAAATAACAATGAGTGAAAGGAAAGGAGAAGACCATATCAGGAAAAGATTAAAAAAAAAATAATAATCTTTTGTTACATGTCTGCTTAAAGAAGCCATCTCTTGCTTGGCTTTTGTGGTTAGTGGGATGTGACTTGAAAAATCATAGCCCCCACCATCCATCCTCACCCTCTGTATCTCTTTTCTTTATTTTTATTTTTATCATTATCATAATCATAATCATAATCATTATCTTCGCATGCCTGCCACCAAGCCACCAGCGCCACCTGCTCAAGATGGCTTGGTTAAGGGAGGCCACTACTCCACCATTTCACATCCTCCGTCTAAATCATGATGAGATCATGTCAACTAAACCGAAAAAGACTTTGATATAGTGCTACTTAACGACTTCACTGAGGAGGACCTTGAAAATCAACTCCCCTTGCATATTTTATTTCTCGAACCCATCTCTACGGCCACCCCATATGTTCATACCCCTGCTTCTCCGATAGAATAACTAATATGCTGACCAACAAGGAGGCCGAGCATCGCATTTTCTTGTCGTCGGTCCAACCCCGGCTGTGTATATGTCAAACAATTTCCATAATTATTCAGGTCTGTGCTGTTACCGCTACGTCTAGAAAAAGCAAAATAAAAAAAAAATATTACAGGGATTGGTCGAGATAAGGTGATTAAAAAATTGATCAAGCAGCAGCAGTTGCATGCAAGGAAGCAAACGATACCATGAAGATGCAAAATGTCATAATCTAATCAAGTGTACAACCCATGACATGAAGCAATCCTATTTTATTTGGAGGTTTAGAAAAGTCTTTCATAATTGCATTTGTAAAAGCAACATCTTACAGATGCATGAAAGAGCCATGCTGGGATATGATCCAACAAACCATCCTGGTTTAGAGCACCAGTCAGCAAGACAGCAGGTTCCTATTTATATTGCAAGTGGCATTATATTAATGTTGATGTTGATGCTGGGAAAGGAGAAGGTTTGGCAACTTAGCACTCATTGGAAAGTTAAACATGTGCTTCTTCTAACCTCAAGAAAATGCTGTAAAACAGCAGATATATATTACCTTTTCTCTTCAGACAAAAGAAAATTATATTAAGCGTTGACAAGAATCACAAAAGCTCGATGGAGAATAAGATCTCCTCAAAGAAAAGAGACCAGAAGAAAGAGTCGAGATAAAACAGCCCGATCCTGCCAAATATCTGCCAAGGAAACACGCTTAAAAGCGCACCGAAAGCATGGCTCCGCAAGGAAGAGCAGAAAGTGTTTTACCCCATAACAATGTCTTAAGCGTGCCTAAATTTTGGTTTCTAATATATGCACCTAGTCATAGAGCTGCGCACAAGTAGACGACTTTAGAAAAATTCTTCTGTGATTTAAGCTTCAGAAATTGATAACATTTATATATATTCTAACAGGTTAATCAGCGCACAAATCGAACTATTTTCCCATTATTAACACTGATTAACCTATAGTTTAAAATCATTCATTTGATGAAACTTATGATGACAGAGAGTCGGTGCCGCCTTTGAACTTGCCAATGAAATCTCGAGCAATTGTCTTCGATAGACCCTTCAAAGAACAAATTATCAACACCTAATTCAGCATAAGGAGAAAGAGATGCAAAAAGGTTGTCCCACTTGGTGTCGATGCTTTCTTTCAAAAACCTGTTGTATATGTACACCAAACCTCTCTATGTTCTCCTATTTCCTCCCTTTACTTGGTCACAATCGAAATGGGGCTTTCTCCAAGCTTTTAACCCTTAATAGAAACTTCTCTGCCTGCCCGCCCGCCGGGGCCCTCAAGGGATAGGCGTGGAAGAAGAGGACTTCTGTACATGACCAACTGTAAACCTCGTTAGGTTATATGAACTACAACGAGGAACCTTGTATAACAGGAAAGGAAGTTTGGAACATGATTTCAATTGGTGCTTTACAAAACCCTCATCCTCCCAAAACAGAAAGATTTTCTCTTGAACAGAAGTACTGTTTCATACACAGTTTGATTCTAAAAATTACAAATATTGCCAGAGGATTATAACAGTCATGCATTTTTTTTAAAAAAATTCAAACTAATTGCTTATGCTTATGCTTTGCTTTAATTGGGGAGTCTGATCCCTAGAATTACTCCAGAACCAAGAAAGGATTTTCAATTTATAAATTATATAGCTAGGAACATAGATCTTGGTGTGTTTGGCGATGCATCTGCGAGCGCTTCAGCGAAGTGTCTTTTGGCTGAAAAAACATTGATGCATTTTTGGATGCTTTTTGATGGTTTTAAATTTTTATTAGGAAGATGCCAAAAGGAACGAAAACAAAAGAAAAGGCATTTCAGCCAAAAACACTTTGCAAACGCTTAGCCAAAATCAAACATTATCTACCAGTATTTATTCAACTGTTGGCATCTCTTCGTTCATTGAATATTATTCTCCTCTCCTGCATCAATCAGAACATAACTCAAGAAATCTGACCTCAATGGCATTTTCCTAGATGCTTTAATATCATTTGCATCCCACTCTGCAACACGTTCGATAATTCTTTACAGAAATAAATGCATTCCCTGGCTGTCACAACCTGTCATTTCAGCAATTACCTCCTGCTGGAAACCAAACCAACTTCCCTTGCAAGAAAAACGATTCTCCCTGATATTATGTGCTGAATGCCTGACTCCTTGGCCAGACTACTTCCTTATCCCCACCAAAATCTGCTTTCAGCAGTAATAGGAGAGAGATGCATCTCATTAGGCTTTCAGTTTCAGTACTTGCCACCAACTTCAGGAAAAAAAGAGAGAAGGGAAACCCCAAATTAGAGATGACTGGTTCAACATCCATTCATCAAAGCTTGACGAGACAACCTACTGTGATGATTTTTCACCTCTTTCTCTCTATCTCTCTCTCGCTCACTATTTGACCTCAAACGTTGGCACATTATAGATGAAGATCCCAAAGCTTACAAGATTCTTAACTGATTCATGGTCTCAAAATATCCCAACTTTTTTTCATATAAGGAGGTAAAGGAGCATCAAACTTGAGGCTAGCCAATTGTGAGAAGTCATAGTCTGAAGATAATTGCACATCTTGCAAAGCTTTAGATACATCGGGTAAAACCATTTGTTTGCAGTGGAGATGTAGGCGGGGGTGCTTTTCAGAGATACTACCACTATCCAAATCAAGGGCGAAAGGGAGTATTTTCTCACTTAGGGACTTATCATTTGAGTTATCTTCAATATTAGACCATTGCAACTGTTTCCAATTCCTGTGAGCTTGCCATGCGTATTTGTAGTCTCCAACTATTGGCGTCCCCAATACTTCAGCACAGTGTACACGGAGCTGTGATGGTGACCAGAAATGGTTGAAAGAAATCAGTGACATCGAAAGTGAGCACGAGTAAGAGGACAGAGTTACAGGCAGACATCATAAATCAAGATATGTGTTGATTCTGCTTCATACCTGATGCTTTCTACCAGTGAGAGGGGACAGCTCCAACCATGTGAAGCCTGCATTAAGCCACAGATTAAGACTATGAACTAAAAATTACACAAACAACTAAGAATGAGCACCCAGAAGATCCAAAATTCTCAAATAAATATTCTATTGGAATTAACCCAAGGAAAATGGAGAAAACAGACACAAGACATAAAAGACTAAAAACAATCCAGGACAAGCACAAGAAACAGTAAGTGGAATTTTCTTTGGCTGGCAAGATTATGCTCTCATCAAATGCTTTAAAAGAGAGATATAATAAGTTCAGTGAATTTCTAGCAAACAAGGTCATGCTCTCCTCCTTGGTGTAACTCCTAAAAACCATCCTACATCTTTCTACAATTTCCAGCAAACAAACAGCACAACTAGCAGCAAAACGCTCACTAATACTCCCTAAACAACTTCCCACACGTACCTAATCAATCCTACAACAATTAACTACCAAAGTTTCAGCCTGAAACCCCCTAAAACACTGCCCGCATACCGTTCACAGCCCCCTAAAATTCAGAACCAGAACATCCATTAATTACACATTCATTAAATGCTAGCATTAGAGATATATGGCTCTTAGACAAATTCAGTTAAAGAGATTTGCCCAGAGATCATGTTTAACTACATATTTGAGCAGAAAAGAAGATATTCATGAATGATTTCTGTGTACAATGATCAATTTGGATATCAATGAAATACCTAAATCAGGTTAAATGTATAAATGATTGGTAGCTTATTTAGTTGAACGTAACATCTAATGGGTCGGTTTAATTCTTTTCACTAGCAAATTATCAATAGAAAAGAAAAAAACATGTGTGTCAAAATAAATCTCATCTTCCTGACACATTACATCATCAAGCTATATTGATACAAAACTAGACATGTATTATTAAAAAATTCACATGTAATGGATGTGACAGAGAAGTTACGTGCTAACCATGAGATGATTCAATTACTCTGTACTGTGTAACTGCATGCTGAGAAGACAAGTTTTGTGAATTCTCAACCACTGTTATTCGATCAGATTTTCCATTGTCCACAACCACCTACGAGCAATCAGAGCACAAAGATTTTCAATATGATAATGAAAAAAACCAAAGGCTTCTGATTAATGGTGTTAAGCATTAAACTCATTCTAACCTTTCCCAATGGTGCTGAAATTAATCCCTTTGGACGTCTTGGAGAACCAATGACAAGTGCCCAGTATTTTCTTTGCAGGATTCTTCTTTTGTTACCCACGTCCTTAAAAGAGAAGATAAATATTGTTAGCCTGAAACTGGGATGGACTTAACAATTTTCCACTTCTAAAGGGCATTTATAGACTAAGATAAGGAGAGTAGAGACAGGAAATGCAATACAGTAGACAATACATCATTTGATGCTGCAAGAGTTTTCTCCCGGAAGATGGCATGCAAAACTGTCGCACTTGTTTGTGTCCTTCCCATCACCAAGATACCACTGCAATCTCTGTCAAGTCTATGAACCTGATAAACACAATGATTTCACGGAAATATTTGTCGTAAGGCAACATATGAACAAAAGGGGAGAGCACTCTGCTTAGCTAACTGCTACAAGGATATGAAGACCACTAACTTTTACACAACGTAAAAAATACTTCACTAACTATATCATTTTTACTCCATGCTGCTTACTGGGAAATGGCCTCAGATCAGTTACATGAAATATTCAATAGAACACATGCTTTTATGATGGCCACAAGGAATATTTTTAGCAAGTAGAGTGTACCTGAACAAGAAGTGGTTCTGGAGTAACTGAAATTAAACAGCATGAATTCACCAGAAACTCACCAGCCGTGGGGGTTCTGAGTAGTCAGAACTAAAGCAACTAGCTGACAATTCATCTAAACTTCTTTTGATGCCAATGCCACCCTGTCCAGAGTAATTTAAGACAAACAAAGTTAAACTTTTACCGCTACTGATCCAACACAACATAAAGAAGCCCTGGAGGAGCAGACATTCTCTAGGTCACCTGAACAGGCATTCCGGGAGGTTTATTGACAACAATGATTGCAGCATCCTAACAACAAAAAAGCGTGTTGGGTCCACATATGGAAATAAGAAGAATATATTTTTGACAAAACAGCAGAGTTTATGTCAATAACCTTATACAGCTCAAGGCCACGAATAAAGTTTATTTCTTCTTCATTGCAATGACAGTCTTGTTTCTCAGCAGGTAACACTTTGACACTAATAGGAAGAAAAATTCTATCTCCTACATCCATCGAATCCTTAGCTGCCACCTTTCAGTAATTTCAAATATCAAAGACAGCAATCATAACCAAACAATATAAAAAACAAACAATTCTTTTAATGCATTCCTAAAATGAAAATCAAACAGTCCTAATCATGAGAAATGCTATTTTAAAATTTTAATCAAATCCACTAGGGTAATTTCTTACTCTTTTCAGCCGATGTTCCTGTCCTTGATCACCAAGATTACAACTTTCCATGACAGGGGACTCTCTTCGTACCTGTAACCACACACACCATGACAAATCAGTCATCCTCCACTTAGCCTTTTATTTAAGTTGTTTCAAATTACAATTCAGTTTCAGTAACAAAGAGCTTTCTGAAAAAAAAATCCAAAAATTAAAACATTTCAGCTACCGTTGAACACTACTAATTGACTACAACATTCATAAACATGTAAAGATTGAAAATTTAAGTCCACAGCCATTGTTTCTTAAGGTCAAATTCTGGGGGGGGGGGGGAACACAGATGCGTATTAAAAGCTTAAGAAAGAAAACCTCAAACCTGTCTTAAGCGAAACAGCTTTTGTACAAGGTTTCTAGGGAGTTCAGGGCAACAACGAAGTACCCACTTAAGCGCTGTCGTTTCAGAAGCTGATTTTGCGGGGATTCTTGCAGAAAGCGCTATTCCCAAAACGCTGCCATTGATAGTCGAAGTGTAAGGAGGTAAAGTGAACCATTTCCCTCTCTTGTCATTCTCATAATGATTTTGGCTTTTGGTGTTGGTGGTGTACCGAGATTGGAGTACGCGGACGGTTGAGATGGACGGTTTGGTTGCATGGAGTGAGGAGATTGACCGTGATGGTTGGAGGAGGACACGGCCGAGGAGCGTGGCGTACACCATCATCATGCGAATTCGTGGTTTTTGGTGGTTTGATTGGGGGAGGGGAGAGGAAGGGTTTTAATATAAAAATGGGCTTGGGCTCTGTTGATTCTTTTTAGAAAACTGGTCTAAGCCTTGTAAGGATCCAAAAACACCCACCAGAACTAAATAAGGATTAAGAGTTAGCTATTTAAGAGCCCATTTGTCTTGTGGCCGCAACCATTGTACTCTAATTCCCCCCTTTTTCTTTTTTAAAATAAATAATAGTTTTCGGGTATTTTATTAAGAAGAAATTTTATAGTTCTCGGTTACTTTAGATTTTATATTTTTTTTCATTTTTTCATTTTTTTTAAAAAATTAATTGACAATATGTTTTTTGTTGGCCAGTTTTTTTTATTTTTAAATTTTTTTCCTAAAAAATTTCTTAAATTTGAATTAGAAAAATAATATAAAAGTAAATTCCAGCCAAAACCTCTAAATATTTCTAATTATTTCATTTATAAAAATTTTACCTTAAAAATCTTTTCACCAAGTTCAATAAGGCAGTGTTTGGAAACGCGGTAAACACATTTTCTAAAAATTTAATTTTTTTATATTTTAAAATCATTTTAACGTGTTAATGTAAAAAATAATATTAAAAAATAAAAAAAAATATTTTAATAAATTTCTAATTAAAAAACATCTTAAACTGCAATCGTTAATATATTCTCAAACACTTCTTAAACATTTTAGTTCTTGTTAAAGAGTCTAGATTTCATTCAATTAACGAACTAGATCTAAAATCCATAAAGATGAAAAGATATTGACTATATGAAATAAAATCAAACAATGATCAGACATTCCAAATCAAGGCAGGGGATTGACGGTTCAATGAACTCAAATTGGAAGTTTCTTTATCAGTCAAAAAAGTCTCTCCACTTGGATAGATTGATGGTTTTCTGATTATCAATGCATGAGAGTTCTACATCGACGAGCCTATTGGATCATCCAGGGGGCATGTCCGCCATCTGCCACTTGCATGCCTGCTCCGGCTTGCTTTGTCTTTTTCTGATGCTGAAATGATGAGCGTGATTGTTTGGCAGTGTGGTTGCAGTTGCTTTTCAAATAGCTTTTCGTGCCAAAATACATGTCAATAATGTTTTTTTATTTTTTAAAAATTATTTTTGACATCAGCACATCAAAATGATTTGAAAACACTAAAAATATATTAATTTCAAGTTAATAAAAAAATAAAAAAATTTCAATTTTTGTCAAAAGCGTT
>Ga0307507_10011550_pt1 | contig 11112 bp, 5 predicted proteins | sample 7_EM_MG_FD_207223 | JGI IMG/M metagenome (GOLD analysis project Ga0307507, IMG submission 207223) | Populus trichocarpa ectomycorrhiza microbial communities from riparian zone in the Pacific Northwest, United States - 7_EM | ecosystem: Host-associated > Plants > Roots > Unclassified | place... | reverse complement strand
ACTAATCACAAATATATATATATATATATATATATATATATATATATATATATATATATATATATATATATTTTATTTTTTTTTGAGTTAAGTAAGGTGAATGGCCAGTTACCGCGGACTTGACCTAGATTTTTTACATATTTAAAACAAAACTCGTTAAAATCTTTATAACACAACTTATGAAATCACATCCTAATAAATTAGTAAAAAAAAAGTCTTATATATTTAATAATCTCATTTATATATATATTTCACATTTAAGATATTTATACTATACATGATTTAAGAATATGAAATTATGTAATAAATTATTAGTAATTAATATGGTTTATATATAAAAATCATTCATCATTGCTATTTAATTTTCCATACATTATATATTTTAAAAAAATCAAAAACCGACGAAATTACAAGATAGAAAGAGAGTCATGCAAGTTTCTCTGTTTTTTCCTCACCATAAACAGTACTATAAATGAAGTAGATAAGGTTGCCTAACTTGACTTTTTAATCGCAGGTGTGCTATACACTTTGTAATTTGCAATGCTATTCTATATATATATATATATTGTCCACAGTCACCAATTAAAGCAAATGATCCTCACAACTCATCGTTCACCCCCAAGAATTTTACTCAATGCTTGCTTTCATATGTGCTGATACGTGCTCTCTCTCTATCTCTTTCTAACATGATTTGTGCCAAAGCAACTAGTTAGGGTTGGCAGCATGAAATTAAAAAAAAATCTATTCTTAAAAAGGATAATTGCCTTAAAAACCGCAACGAAAATTGAAGAGTGGAAACGGGAAATATATTGTTTTAGTAGTGAGATGTATATTTATTACCACCTTCTTTCCATTGGAAGAATTAAAGACCAAATCCTTACCAGCAAGCATGCAGCATGCGCTCAAGAACCTTTACAAATCATTGAGCTCGTGCACAACCTTATTTTTATACAGTTGACCTCATCAAATTTGGACGAGAAACATCACAAGAAAAAAAAAAATGAAGGGGAGCAATTTTCAGACAACAGGAATTGAGCAAGACTACATCAAAGATTAATTATACGGGAAAAAAAAAAAAGGGATCAAGATCTTGTGACATTTGATACCAGAAGAAGTTTCATTTCTAGGAACCTGTTATATATCCAATAAGGCTACACTCTTTGGCTCCTGAACCTCACAAGTCTCTTTGTTTGAGGAGAAGCAGCAGCTGTTGAGCGATCTGCCAGCGACGAAAATCCACCTGAGAAATCTCCATGAACAGAAAAATATCTCTGATGACCTTTTTTCTGATAAGTTTTCTTCTCCATGGATGGTTCCAAATGCAGCTCACTTTTAGGTGCTTCATGAACGTAGAAATCCGAGATGTTGTAACCTCGTGCAGCACCGGATGAAAGGCACTCATATTGGCTGCGAGTTTTTTTCTTCATGAAAGCTTTGTAAACCAGAGGAATTAGGCCCTCCATCAAACCACACCTTGAACTTCCTGTTCCGTGTTTGGTTCTTCCCTTTCCCTATGAATGCAACTACAAATCAATTGTTTGAATAAGGCTTGGAGTTATAGACTTTAGACCTTGGTGGGTTTAGTGGTGGCCCTGTTGTGGGGGTGTGAGAGTGATATACCAATGTCCACAAAACTTTTCTCTGATGTGGGGATTAAAAGTCCAACACGTCTAATTGTATCTCAAGACTTTCACAAAGAAACTAAACAAAACTTCCCGTACTCTATAATCTTTCCATGAGATCATCATTATCATTACAACAAAATAGAGCCAAATCATGTATAGAGACTGAATTATATCATATTATAAAAAATAAAAATAAAAATCCAAGTTCAAAATCAAACAATGGTGATATGGCATGGTATTGAACAAGCAAAATGAAGAAATCTGTCTATTCGAATGCATCAACTATACCTAGATATCCCTTCTACAACTTTTTCTCATTTCTTTATAGTGAGCAAAAGATTAAAGAATCATATCTTCCTTTTGCTGACTTGGTCATGTTGAGTGAGTCCACGCATAAACCATCCAGTGAGGTTTGAATTGGCAAACTCATCTCCCATGACAAAATACAAGTTAAAAACAAACACTCAGGCACAAGAAAGCAGGGACATTTTACTGTAATAAAGAATTTGACCACATACTTCTATTAAACCTGTAAAGGCCTTTTACAACCACCCAACCAGTAAAAATATCCCACCACTTCATATCTGGCTGCTAAGACTATGTTTCGTCTGTCACTTCTAGTTATTACAATAATGATTAGTTATTGTGCTATGATAATCCAAGTTGATTTGGTTGATGTCACATCAAAAAGCTGTCATCTATTGACCATAGGCGGCACAAATGAAGCTTTACTGTCCATTGATTCTGTTAAGCAGAGTGGCCTTAGGTCCTTAATGCATAAATTTTTTCACCACAATCCGTAGATGATCATAGCCGGCCTTGATGGGTGGAATAATTAAACAAAATGTTTTATATGCCTTAGTTCTTGTTTACCTAATCATCATAGGAGATGTGGTGATGGTGACTTAGAATAATAGAAGCATATATAAGAGTACTCTGGGTTTTTCTTTTTCTTTTTCCTTTTTTATCTTAAAACAACATAAATGATTACTAAATACTCCGTTTGGATTTTGTCAAATTAAGAGGCAAGTATGACCTGCACAAGAGTAATATCTAGAAACCAAATCAGGGACTGTTTCTTGGAAGATTTAACCTGTGATGTCTACCTGACATGGCAACTAACTCTGGATAAGTTTAATCAAATTACTTGCGTTGACAAGCAATGCATATGCACACTTGTATGCATATCTATATGATCTTTCTTGTAGGATCAACGTCTTGAATCTTAGATCAAGACGCGATCTGATTATCCCAGGGGCAAAAGAAAAGGGTAGCAATGATAAAGAGCCTCCAAGAGATCATTTTCAGTTTACTCGGATTCAGTCTACTAGAATGTCAGAGTCCATGTTCTTTATTTAGTTCAAGAACCAAAATTTAGGTGCTCTTTATACATTATCAAGGGTTACTTCAGGAACAAATTTCCACAGATATCCTTGTTCATAGAAGTGATAAATAATTGGTTGTAAGATGCTTACTTCAAGTATTATTGAAACAAATCCCAGATGCATCGTGACATTGTCATTAACTCAATAAGCCTACCCTGCCTATGACATCTCCAGCAATTTGACTAAACAAAGCTGATTACAAAGGATAACATTCAGGTTGTCATCTCCTTGTGAAGCCGAAAATCCTTTTCCCCCCCTAATTGTCATGACCCTTTCTTGTCCATACTGTCCCTCTACTTCAGCAAGTCATACTCCTAAACCTGCAAGATTATTTCCGCTACAATACCCATTGATGAATAAATTCCCGCAATCCATGAGATATAACTCTAGAATGTAACACGTCACGAGATATTTTCTTTGCTGAGTCACTTTCTTGTTTTGGAACTAGCTTGTTCAATCAGGCAATGAAATTTCTAGTTAAAAGCTTGCTTCTACTTGTATCCACACTTTGAAATTTAATATGAGAGCCGTGAAATGGTTACCTCAAATACAAGACTGCCAGAGAGGGTTAATCCAATATTAGCAAATACGCATCTGGTATCAACTTTATCGTGGAGTTGTGACTTCGTACCGGGACCACAGCCCGGCAAATCAATATACTCAGTCACTGCAAGACAAAGCTTATCATTGCCAATCTATTTGTACAATTGGCCAAGAAAAAAAAAAGATGAGAGATGACAATAAAGGGTTATTAATCTCAGACCTGCTCAAATGACAATGGCTTGCAGAAAAAGCTCCTCTATTTGCTATTCCTTGAAAATGCCACCACATGCTCTTTTCTTCTAATACAATTGCTCATATTTACTACCGCACCATCACTCCAAAGCACATCCAGAGATCATAAATTGGTTGTGTTTTAAACCTCATTGTCATACACCTTCTAACAATTACTCTTCTTCTTTGATTAGCATCGACCTCCAGGCCCAGGCAACTTGCTCTGTAATTTGAACTTTACTAATAATTTTCTGTCCAATTGCTATATTTAGTAATAGCTATATCCAGCATATGTAAGATTCGTTTTTATAGACCTTTTGCCTATTTTGAGATGGCACATCCTGGTATTTTCAAACTGAAAGGGCTGGGCATCATGGACCGTTCATTCATCTTTCTGGCCAGCCAGTAACACTGCACAATCATCGTCAGTTAAAACAGATCTCTCAACCTATGTTTACCACCCTTTTTTTTTTCCTTTGCTATGCTGCTATGTCCCCTAACACCTTCTTTTACCCGTCTTTTAAACTCAGTACGAAAATAAAAGCTATGAACAAGCAGAAAAACATATATTTCAGTGGTCCCCAAGACATCAAATGAGATGTAAACAATTTAGCAATGGAATAAAGAGTGTTAATGGATTTCATATAACAATGAATATCAATATTTAAACTAAGTAAAATCAAGAGAAATACAACTGAAATACAAATTGTGTAACTAGTACAATCTCGATCCTTAAGAACCACGTTTGAGCTAAAGCTTGCCAGAGTTTATCTGATTGAATTAAAAAACAATGGAGAGGAATTATACTTGAAACAAATGGTTCTTGTAGCATAGGGTCCAATCTGAATCATCTGAACAAACAAGACCACCACCATCGGTGCTTATGGACTCTGCACATGAACATGGTGGCTGAGAAGGGAGGCTATCCTTGGTTTTGTCACCTGTTCCCTGTTCCTTCATTACATATTCAGTAGATCCAAAACAGTTAATTGAAATGCGATCAGTTGCTGCATCAACATTGAGCTCAGGACTCTTATGAGATTTTGAGCAATCAATTTTGCAGGCACTGCCATCATGCTCTTCATCAGACAAGTATCTACAACAATCAAATTCATCCATCTCAAAAATACGACTTACCAATCCTTCCCTCCAAGATATTCTCATCTGAGATTGTGATACATTCTCGATTGTAGAATTAGAAAACCAAGAAGCCCGATCGTCCAAAATTTTGTGAAACTTAGAAAGATCGACTGAATTGGAAGGCATGGTCAGAGAATCAAATCGAAAACTTGAATTGGTTGGATCCCATATTGATGCATGGCTCTTGGGAGATAAACTAGTCATCTGAAGATGCTCAGCCACTGAATTGAGTTCAGAATCAAAGCTACATTTCTTTCTATTACCATCTACTTGTAACCAAGACGCGCCAACTCGTCTATCTGAGCTAGAATCAGATTGGGGGGTCTGGATTACATTCCCACTACCCAAGGAGCCTATGGAGAATGGAGAGTTCTCTCCATCTAGGCCACGGCGATTATTCGTCTCTTCTTCTAAAGGTGAAACAGCAAAGTCGTCACATAAAGGAGTTCCCAGAAATCCTTGAAACTCGGGAAGAGGGAGCTCACTGGGAGAAAGCAAAGAAGCACTCCTCCTCCTCCCAGCACTAACAGTAGAGATACTTCTGTTAGCACTTGTATTGCACAAATTCGGTGAAAAGCCACCATAGCCAGATGAAATTGAAGCAGGAGAATTGAGCATGGCACGCACCTCCAATCTCTGAAAACCGCATAACTTGTTTCGAGAATTCTCCTTCTGGTCCTCATCCTCCTCATCGCAGGGTGATAAAAGCCAATGCATTGAAGCTTCAATAGGCAAAGGCAACACAGAAAGAGCAGAATTCTCAACAAGCGCTATATCATTCTCTTGTTCAATATCCTCATCACTATCAAAACTACCAAGTGCTTTAGCTTCTCCACAAGCGAGTATCCCTCTCGGCCTACACTTCCTCTTGTCAGTGACCCCAGACACAACATGACCAGCACCATAACAAGTAGCAGGAGTAATCGGTTTCCCTGTCATTAGCTTCATAGATGATCCACATTGTATCTCTGGTGATACTGAGGGCTGAACTGGAGGTGTCTTGGTATTGCTACTTGTTGATTTTGAGTCAGTATTACAATTTGATGATTTCTCATAAAAATCATCATTCATAACCTTACCATCAGCTCCAAGATTCAAACCAGACCCACTGGCCACTTTACACAAAGGAGTCAAATTTGCTTCACTACCCTCATATACTCCATCAATTATCACCTTTTTCAACTCTCCAGACCCAGATTTCAGCTTATTATTTACAAGACTGCCACTTGATTCCGAAAAGGACGAAACTTTAGCATTAGCAATTTCATTTCTAGAACAAGTGCGTTTCTTACCAGATTGCCATTGGTACAGACATGGAGGATGGTTTCTCTTCACCTTCTCCACCTTTTTTGAAATGGGTCTCTCAAAAAGGTTCTGCCTTGATGAGTTCTCCTTTGGGGGTCTCATCATATCAGGAGCTGACGTGGGGGTTTTTGAGGAGAAGGGCTTTACTTTTATCAGTCTCTGATTATTACTGCTATTATTGAAAGGAGTTTTTGCAGTCCTGGAAGAAGAAGAGTGAGAGAGGAAGAACCTGAGACAGCCCTTAGGAGCTTCAATGGAGGATAAAGAAGAAGCATTGCTGGTGTTATCAATGCTGGTGCTATCAATGCCACCATTATTGAGATCTTGAAGTGGGTTTCTTCTAAAGCTTGGCTGGTGCTGAGGCTGAGGCTGTTTCTTTCTCCTATGGGTCTTGGTGGGTTGTTCTGGTAATCCAGTTTGGCGTTTTTGCTTGTGGGTTTTTGATGATTGGTTCATTTGGCGAGAGAATTGAACAGAGAGAGTTACAGTTTGAGATCTAACCCTAAAAAGGGAGTGAATGGATGAGTTTTTTTTGGCAGGGAGTTGACTGATTTGATTTGAATTTGAGAGGTGGGGGGGAGGGAGTTTTGCCTTTTTCTGAGTTTAGCCCCTTCTTTTGTTGTTTTCCACTGAAATACCGTTGGATTAATGGCAGCAGGTTAATTGGACCCTGCTTTGTTTAATTTTTTAATTACAATTAAATAGGCCTAATCTCAGGTCAAGGGACCGTTTGTTTTGCCCGATAAGTTATTTGACTTTGCTTGCTAAGGTTCCGTTTGATTATGTGATACAGTTTATATTTTGTTATGATCATAAATTTAAAGATTTAATACTCAACTGGAGTTTCCAGCACCAACAGTATGATAAAAACAGGAGATGATAGCATATCCATAGGTCCTGGCTCTGAGAATTTGTGGATCCATGGCATTGCTTGCGGCCCTGGACATGCATGAATTGGGTCCGTTCTCACGACTTCTTAATTTCTCCTACTAGTTTCTCATAATTAAACACAGTTAATTAAACATGATCAAAACATAATTATTGCTAAACAAAATGCTTGTTTCTTGATCTCTTGCAGCATCGGTAAAAGGTGTTGTTTTGAAGATGGGGTTGGGGAAAAATCATGGGGCAGACATTGTTTTCAAAATGCAATATTATGATGAAATGAGCCTTTGATCCTATCATGCACCATCGATCACACCCACTGCCCCAGATTGACATATAGCCTCACAATTAGCATTGAATTTTATTTGTGGCTCAATTCAATACGTGTAAGGGAGTCAGATTGGAATGAAGGCATAAGTTGACATATTACCATAGATCAGCTGCAGCAACAAAGGATTAATTAGTCATTCCGAGAGAGGTAATGAAGAAGAAGAAGAAGAGAGGAGTCGGCTGGGTTTGTCGGGCCGTGTAGACTTGTCTTCAAGGGCTCATTCAAGCACTATTCATTTTCAGCCTGTCTCTATTAATTGGCTTCGGCCCAAGTTCATGAAGGGGAAGGGCTATTTTGGGTTATCAGCCCACAAAACTTGATATTTTGGCAACCTAAGTATCTGTGAACATAGTACAGTTCGGTGGATGTCACGGTTACAAAACACTGAAATATAACAAGGTCGTAATTGAAAAACATAACATTAATTATATTTAACATTTTAGAACTATGATAGCTATCAAAATACATAAAATGCATGTAATTTCAAAGTAGCAAGTATGTTCAATATCTTATAACACGTATTTTCTTCCCTAAAACAGTCAAGCCTGCACATTGCACAACTCGTCGATCGCCGCTATGCATGTCGTGATTTCTAAATTAAATGTTACAACTGTGAATCGCAGCATGTAAAAACTATATTATGTTTTTTAAGAGGGGGAATAGGAATAGCTAGCATCAATCCTGAATCTAGTCGATGCATGTCGTGCTCGAACTGTTTCGTGCACATGGTTGATTGAAAGGGTTGCTTTTCGTGGTCACTAAATAAATGCCATCAAATCATTGTCAACAGGTCTTGAGTCAATGGACTCTACTGATATATATGCATACACTTAATTGTATTTCAAGGCATTTAACTATTTGGTACGTCCGTACGTACAAGAGCTAGCATCATGGATGCTGGGTGCGTGCTTACCACGCCTCCTACCATCTTATCTCTCGATCTATAAACCTCCAACTTGGTCCGCACAGAATTAACGCTAGACATCATTAAGATACGCGAAGCCTGACTTAAGCAACTCCCATATTAATTATATTGTTAATTACTCAACTAGCTATAACTAATATCCTTTCCTTTCAACTACCTTCATCGACGTTCTCCAAGATTAAAAAAAAAACCTCATGATGTGCGGCACGGCTGTACGCCTCTAATTTAAAATTGTTATCGTATTAATGACCATGCTTTAGTTAGTTGATTACTAAAACAATAAGGGAAAAAAGACACATATTTATCTGCCCTATTTCCCCGATTCTAAGCAAGTTGGTCCTCGAACAAGAAAAAATCAACCGCCCCCCGGCCCCATCTAGTGGATATTGATGTTATCTAATTAAGCCTTAAATATTCAAGATTCTTTTCCTTTAAAACCACACACGCACACGTATTAATTAATTAGTAGTGCAAAAGAGAGAGAGTACTCGTCAAGAAAAAAACCAAAAAAAAATCCCATCAAAAGGAAGGAAGAGAATAGGACTAGTACTAGTCCAAAGTTGAAATTAAGCAAATCGAGGCCTTAATTCCCTCCTCTTTTAGATTGATGATTGGTAGCTATGTAGGATATTGAGCTTCAAGATCGGCAACATTCACGGCAGCAGGTACGTACTCCCTCCGGGTTAATTTCCTCCACTCCACGCATCACGTAGAAAAAGAGACGGCGGCTATTCCCGTACGACTCTTACACGCAATGCAACATATTAACTTATTAAATGTCTCGTCATCTCCTGCCACCACCGTATCTACCAATCTTGGATCAGAACTTAGAGAGGAAGAACATCCATCTACGCTAATATTAACCAAGCATGACCGCTCATGCTACAACTAGTTGCCTGTATAACATCATAATTTACAGTGTGCGCTCAACAACTTATCACATGGGCAATGTTCATACTTCTTCCCAAAGTGAAGAGTCGTCATTACTTGTAAAAATGCATGTGCACGTACATATCATCACTACAAGTACATCTGGGGACGTGCGTCTAATGAAAGTAATTAACGTTTCATGACAATATCTTTAATTAATCTCGGTTAATTAATAATTGTTTGATCAAGAGCTAGCGGATGTAAAACAACCTCAAACACCTCCCTAGCTATAAATATGTGATCTACCTGCCATTTGTGTATCAACCAACAGGACTGCCTACCTAGCTAGATCATAATTTCTCCCCTTGATTCTTATTGCGCGCAAGACAGCAGAAATCCCTTCGTGATGGCCAAGTTTGTTGTTTCTTTTGTAGTACTCTCCTTCTTCTACTCCTTTCACCTGTCAAACGCAGCTTCTACAACCCATAATGTGATCAAGTTTGGTGCAAAACCAGATGGCAAGACTGACGCAACCCAACCCTTTCTTAAGGCATGGTCAGCTGCATGCAGATCGGCTACTCCGTCCACAATTTATGTGCCTAAAGGAAGGTACTTGCTAAAGGCAATAGTGTTTAGGGGTCCGTGCAAGAATAAAATTACGGTTCAGATAGGTGGAACCCTTGTAGCTCCTACAGATTACCGTGCCCTAGGCAACTCAGGGTACTGGATTTTGTTCATCGAGACTAATCGAGTTTCTGTCTTTGGTGGCACCCTTGATGCTAAAGGTGCTGGCTTCTGGGCTTGCAGGAAATCTCGACAGAATTGTCCTGTTGGAGCTGCGGTAAGTAAAAAATCTACAATATATACAATACTATCTATATTTTTTTTGAGAAGTACAATACTATCTATATACATATCCTTCAATTAATGTAAGTAGCATTCAATTAATGTAAGTAGCAATTCAACAAGTTGCAATATTAATCATATTTGCAAGTGCTGGCGAGTGATCAATTAATTATTTAAAGTTGATCTGATCCACATGGCCAACACAGTGCTTTCATGTGACCAGTCCACCCCTAATATTACGGTCCTTCGTCCATCAATTTTTTCCTGTCTTTCAGCTTAACAAACCTTAACTAAATCAACTATATGCATAAACATTTTTGTGAGAAAAATAAAATAAAACCAATCCCATAATTCATGAGTGGTTTATCTCTTAGCATCAAATTACTCTCTTTGCAATGCAGTCGATAACATTCAACTGGGCAAATGACATCCTGATTAGCGGCTTGACGTCTATCAACAGTCAATCAACTCACCTTGTTATCAACAGTTGCAAGAAAGTTGTGGTCCGAAATGTAAGGACAATTGCACCAGACCAAAGCCCCAACACCGATGGCATTCACGTGCAAGCATCGACCGGAGTTTCAATCACTGGCAGCACACTTCAGACGGGAGATGACTGCATATCAATTGGTCCAGGCACTAGGAACATGCTGATGAGCGGCATTAAGTGTGGCCCTGGACATGGTATCAGGTAAATATATATTAACCTCCATGTGTATTGTCTATATATATTATCGATCATCATGGATTAATTGTAGTTTAATTAATTGCAAGGAGTCCTAGTACGTAAGTAACTGAAGTGGTTCTGATTGATTTGTTGTACCTCTTACAGCATTGGAAGTCTAGGCAAGGAATTCAACGAAGATGGAGTGGAAAATATAATGGTAACAAATTCAGTCTTCAGTGGCTCAGACAATGGTGTAAGGATAAAATCATGGGCCAGACCCAGCAATGGGTTTGTGAGGAAGGTTGTCTATAAAAACCTGATTATGAAGAATGTTCAGAACCCAATTATCATCGACCAAA
>Ga0307507_10011548_pt1 | contig 11115 bp, 8 predicted proteins | sample 7_EM_MG_FD_207223 | JGI IMG/M metagenome (GOLD analysis project Ga0307507, IMG submission 207223) | Populus trichocarpa ectomycorrhiza microbial communities from riparian zone in the Pacific Northwest, United States - 7_EM | ecosystem: Host-associated > Plants > Roots > Unclassified | place... | reverse complement strand
ATTTTTAAATTATTTTATGTTAATGTCAAAAATAATTTTTAAAAAATTAAAAAAATATTTTAATATATTTTCAAATAAATAATACTTTAAACCACACTCATTATTCCACCTTTAAATACCTACCAACACTCGTCTTTCTCCTTTGTCAACAGCAAGAAAAACGAGAAAAGGTTTGCTTACCAAAAGTAGAGAAAATCCAAGACCACCGCGACATTATAAGAGCTTTTGTTTTAGTGTACCATAGTAAAAATCTTTTTTGAAAAAACAACACACTGTTATAACATATTTAAAAGAATATCACAATCTAGAATGCTACGGACAACATGTGGCGACTTACGAGTCACGGGTCCCTAACTATTCTCTCAGACTATAAAATGCACGACACAATTTTCAATAAAATAAAAGGAGAGAGAAAACAAATAATAAAAAAATCCTCAAGGTTTACCAAAACCTCTATAATAAAATCACCAATCTAATTAAAAATATCTTAACTATATAAATCTAATAATAATAATAAAAATAACCAATAATAAACAATATGAATCACACAAATCGCTAAAAATTGATCGAGTTCACCTATTTTTTGACAGCTCATGTAGCCTACTCCGATCACTGTTAATGACATTTCCTAGTGTTGTTGAGTTTGTATCATTAAAATTTTTTCCATAATATTGGTGATGTCGTTATTGGAACTTTAATATGCTCTGATATTTTTTTTCCTCTCTTCTTTCTCTTCAGATATTACAAAGGGAGAGAGAAAACACAAAGAAAAAAACATCGTAGACACATCAAAACTTTAATAACAACATTATTGATACTGTCAAAAAAATTTCGGCATGATAAATCTAACGACACAAAAAAATAATCATAAACAGTGATAAGAGTTGGTTAAACGAGTCACTCAAAAGCAAGTGAACCTAACCTTTTTTGGGCTTCTCATATAGCTCACGCCATTTAATATAGTTGTTTTGTTAAATTTATTTTGTGAAAATCTTTTTAATGATACCAATAATACTATAATTAAAATTTTAGTATGCCTCCAATATTATTCCCCCCCCCCCCTATTTTCTTATTGTAAACTGTGCTAGCTATTTACAATTTTAAAAAATAGTCAATGGCACACTATTTATATATGACTCTTCGAAATGTTTTATTTTTAAAATGTTTTTTATACTGTATTATATTCTCTATCTATTTTTTTCCGTGCTAGACTCCACAGAAACTCAACATATATAACAGCACTTGACGGCCATGGAATGCGCTCGGAGTGAAATAAATAACATCGCACATTTCCGCTCGAATCTCGAGGTTGAAGAAACCCAGTTTTAAGCAAAAGGTAAAATTCAACGGTAATAATCCTCTATCCTATGCACGTGGAAGGAGATCTGAGTACTTTTTTTACAGGGAACCTCCTCGGGATTCTCACTACTCCTGGTTTTTAAGTTTTAAAGATAGTATAAAATGATTTAGTTACTACCATAAATTGATTATTTTACTCATCACTTCACATTAAAAATAATAAATTAGTAATTTTTGTAATTTTAACACCATTTAAAAAAAATTAGATTATAAACTTCGAGTTCTGGTTCTAATATGAATACGTGTTTTATTAGATGTGAAAAATAGAATTGACTTTAAGTGTGAAAATTAATTAAAAAAAGCAGCACAGGCTTTATTACTTACCTGCCCGGAACAAAAGCATATCAGATGAACCTCCCCTGGTCGATTACTGAAGGGAATTGTCTTGGTCTCCCATTTGAATGGAATTATTCTGGGCCTCTGGGATCTTTCTGATTAAAAAAATAATAATACCTCAAGGCTCGAGCGGTCAGGTTCATACAAGACAAGGGACTGGTGATCCACTCGAATTTAAAAAATTCCTGGCACTTGAGAGCTATGCGCGAACTCCAACCAACCCGAACCCGTTTCGTGAAGGAAAATGTTTCCATACAATATACATCTACTACGCTTCGTTCACTATCATCTGATCGCATACTTGGCCTAACCCGGACACAAGTATTACGGAGTATTTTAAAATTGTTTTTTAAACAGTATTTTATTAAAAAAATTAAATTAAATTTTTTTATTTTTTTATATTAAAATATTATTTTAATACATTTTCAAATAAAAATTATTTTAAAAAATAACTGTTATCATATTTTCAAATATCCTCTAGGCTTAACTTGTATTGATTGGAAACTTTATTCGTATCAATTTTTGTTTTTTTAACGGCATGAAAAATTGCTGTACAAGCAATATGAACATTAAAATTCATAAGAATCCCTTCCGCCAAAGTTGAAAATTTGCAGTGATCAAGGTCCTGCTCTACACCCAATATGAACACGTTATAATTGCATCATTCTCCGCTGGACTACAAGTCCTTCGAGTTTTAGGCTGCGAAGATCAAAACATTTTAATAATCAAGGCTGACGGTTTAGAATCGAGTTTAGACTTTTCCATCCCCGTCGAGTATCGAATGAAGCTGGGTTTTTTTTTCCATCGTGGAAACGAGGAGGGTCGGATTTTTCTAGGAATCTTCCAATTTGCACAGAAAATATTTAGCTCCAATAATTTTTCTAGGAATCTTCCAATTTGTACAGAAACTATTCATAGATGTCTAGTAATTGAAATCCTGATTATTCCAGCGACGTTGCTTGTTATTCCAAAAAATTAATGTTATTTTTTCAATTTATACGTGGACACGCATGATTTTATAATGTTTATATATATATATATATATATATATATATATATATATATATTGTCCGTTTTCACGTATTCAATTTGAATTTATAAACATATTTAATGTCCTTCGAGCAATGTATGTATATTTTAAGGTTTTCTAAGACTTCTCTTCACTTGTAAGCCTAATTTTTAAAGACCGTCAAGTGGTTTAGATTTCAAGATCTTTATTGATTTTTTTTAAAGAAAAAAACTTAATTATTATGTTAAATTTGATAATTGAGTTTGAGTTTAATATCATTTAAATTTATTTAAAAAATTAAAATTCTGATCATACTTGGTAAATTGACGGATGACATGCTAGCATGTCAGCGTGACAAATTCTAGCTCCTAATTTCAATGATTTGGGGGCCAATTTTGTAATGTACTGGCTAAACGTGGTCGTTTGTTTTTGGATTTGGGTCATTGAGATCCATTGGAAGGATAAAATAATTTGCATATTGAATCTAATTTTTAGTTCCCGTTTGAAAATGCGACGAACCCATATTTTTAAAAAAATTAATTTTTTAATTAAAAATTAATTTTTTTATGTTTTCGAATTATTTTAATGTGCTAATTTTAAAAATAATATTTTTTTTAAAAAAATATTATTTTAATACATTTTTAATAAAAAAATATTTTAAACTATAATCATAACTCTATTCTCAAACAAGCCTTTCTGCGTTTGTTAAATTCCAGCCCACTATCCTAGCAGATTTATACCCAAGAAATGCAAATGACAGTCGTAAGTAAATTCCAATTCTAGGCCTTTGGCCCATCATTCAAACCTGCAAAAATTTTTGGTTTAGCAATCATCAAGCCATCAGCTTATTGTAATTAGCTGATTGCTGGCCCGTGACATGCTAAAAAAATATAGACGATCATAGTTAAATTAACTAACTTACAATTCAGTATATAAGATCAAAAGAACCTATAAAAAAAATAAAAGAAAGCTATAAAATTAAAAGCCTAATAACCCAATATTAAAGATGAAAACATGGTATAAAAGAATGAGAGAAAATAATTAAGAGCTAAATTGAAAAACAAAAAAAACTAAGAAGAGGATAAAAAGAAGTTATTGAAAGAATAAAGACCAAAACTGGATAAAAAATCAAATAAAATTAAATGTTGAGGGACAAAATTAAAAAATAAATAAATCAAAAAAATAATAAGTATAAAACAGTTAAAAGAATAAGGACAAAAAATAAATTAAAAAAACAAATGCAATAAAATTAAAAGGGATTAAATCGCAAAAAAATATTAATCATGAAAAATATAAAGCATATAAATAGAGCAATTAAAAGTAGAGGGACTAAATTGGATAAAAAAATCAAATTGAAAAAAAATTCAAACTTTAAAAAATATCAAAAGCCAAATAAATATTAATTAAAATAAAAAAGATCAAAATTGATAAGATTACAAACCGGATTTGGACATTACGCATGTATTTCTAGGAAATAAGAGAGAAAAGATAAAAAAAATAAAAAATAAAAAATAAAAAATAAAAAATCAGATGGAGTTATCTAAAATAATTAAAGTTGGTCTTGGGATGAAGAATTCTTGTTTTTATAATAACAATACTACCTCCATTCTAAATGTATTATTTCACCTGACCTTTCACGCAAATTAAAAAAGTGTAATTAATTAAACATTTTCAAATTACTTTATATTAATACCCTTCATTTGAATCTAAACAACACAGAGAACTTCGAGTGAAATAATTAAACGAAGTTATAATTAGGGGTATAATAGTAAAACCAGGTAATTAATAATTTAACCTTTTGAATAAATAGTAGTTTTGGGATATATCTCAAAATAAAAGGTGGACAATATCTTTGAGACGGATACAATAATATTTTCTTCCGAATATTTCCTAGCCTGATCAAACCCCCTCTCCATGCACTCCTCGGGACATTTAAGAGAGGGAGCGAGTTTGTAATTAAATGATAAAATTAATTGCCCTCTTGGTGATCTTTCAAATCGGCTTTCGAAATCCAAAGCCTGTGAATGAAGCCCTTCCCGTTCCCAGCAAATTCTAATTATCCTCTGATTCTATGGCCTCCCAGCTCTTTGTAAAGCCCGTCCCAGAAACTAGTTTATGATAAATGGAATTATTATAAACTGTATTCTACAACTTTATTATTCATGCAACTGAGCACTTCTGGATAATGAACGGAGAAGACATGGAAGTTACTCATTGCTTTCAACTGAGCTCAAGCTTTGGTTCTCGTGGTGATCTTGAGATCGAGTGCTATTGATTGTTGATTTTAGTAAAATATACGAATTCATGTGCTCTATAGGACATCAAAACTTAAAACCTTGTACTACCAATGTTTTGCAGACCACACTAGGTTCGACAAATGATATTTATTGCACGTAGCCTAAAGGTTATAATTATGCACCTCAGTTGTATCAAATTTATCTAGAATGGATAAACTCAAACATCCCAATCATAGGAAAAAAAATAAAAAAGTGTGGAGATCTCAAGACTTCTCTCTGACTCTCTGAAAAAATGGTAACTATCTTGTATACAAATAGATGGAAGCTCTGGATGCCAATGGATTTCTGCGGTATAAAAAATCTAGATGCCAGGGAATTTCTGTGGGAGATAAGAACTCCTCGTGTTTCCGTACTAAAACTGTGATAAGACGACAGAAGAATAAGATTAAAAGCGCTGTAGGAAAACAATCACCAGTGGGTTTGGGACGAATGGCAAAGACTTTTTATCGGAAACTGTTCTCTAAGAAGGATAGTACAAGCTATAGTTTTCCAGTTCGAGGACTATTTCCAGTGGTAGAGCAGTTCCAGATAGATCAGTTGATTAGTCAAATTTCAGACGAGGAGATTAAGACAGCTCTGTTTGAGATGAAACCATTTAAAGCACCAGGGCCAGATGGATTTCAGGCATTCTTTTATCAGACTCGATGGAGGATAGTGCGACCCGTGGTGTGGAGGTATATTAGAGATATGGTGGAAGGTAAAGTGGAGATGTCGGGGGTTAATCATTCCTACTTGGTATTGTTACCAAAGATCAGTTCCGCCCATTGGCCTCTGCAATGTTATCTTTAAAATTTTGACCACGATTCTGGTGAATCGGCTGAAGAATCTGATCCCTAAGCTGATTAACAAGTATCAGAGCAGTTTTGTTCCAGGAAGACAAATAACAGATAACATAGTGGTGGCTCAAGAGGCTGTTCATTCTATGCGTAATCTGAAAGGGAAGAAAGGTATTATGGCCATTAAAGTGGATTTAGAGAAAGCATGTGATAGATTGCGGCGGGACTTTATCAGAGACACTTCAGTAGTTACGGGGCTCCCAAGAAGACTGGTGATCTAATAATGCAGTGTATTGAATCCTCTTCGCTAAGAGTCCTATGGAATGGGAGGCCGTCTGAAAGCTTTAATCCTTCGAGAGGTATTCGTCAGGGGGATCCACTCTCCATGTATATTTGTGTTGTGCATGGAAAGATTGTCCCTGCTCATTTGTAAGGAAGTCAGTTCTGGTGCTTGGCGGCCTTTCACAATAGCAAAAGGGGGTCCGAATATATCTCGTTTGTTTTTTTGTAGATGACATGCTTCTCTTGCTGAAGCAAGTGAAGATCAACTGAAGCAAGCTACAGCTTGTCTAAAGTTGTTTTGCGATGCTTCGGGGCAAAAAGTCTCTGGAAAAAAACTAAGATTTGCTTTTCCATGAATGTTACTTCCTCCCTAGCTAGATCCATTACACGTAATGGATCCAGTGGTTTTACTGTTACAAAGGATCCAGGGAAATATTTAGGAGTTCCGCTTTTGCTTCAACGAGTGACCAAGCAAACATATAGCTATATATCGGAAAGAACTAAGCAGAAGCTGGCGAGTTGGAAGTCCAAGAATCTATCACTTGCAGGAAGAATTACGTTATGCAAGCCCATACTATCCGCGGTTCCTCTATACCCAATGCATTCATCGCTCTTACCTGAAGCTAAATGTAACGAGATTGAAAAGATATGTCGCAGGTTTATTCGAGGGGAGAAGGAAGGAAAAGAAAGGCCACCGAGTCAGGTGGAAAACAGTCTGCAAGTCGAAGCAGGATGGTGGGCTCGGACTCAAAAATGTGCACATTTGCATTTATTACGAGGCTTGGCTGGGGTGTAATCCATGATAACACAGGTCTTCGGGCAGAGGTCTTTAGAGGTAAATACATCAGATCGTAGGTTCTCGTTCCACAGGCCCAGGCGAGAGGGAAAAACAACCCATTATTGACAAAGCTTGTCGATAGATCTATCTCCAAATCAATAGTTTGCATGTTATCTAATAATTTTTTCTGAAAGTTGATTTTTTTTATTTAATAAAAAATTAAGAAATCTTGAGCTATATAATAAAAATAATCCTTTTACATTACATTAAAACTCAAAAAACTAAAATTATTAAAACTCAAAACAACCCTTATTGTTTATTTCTCTTAGCTACACTTATTATCATGTAACTAAGAGAAAACCCTCAACGCCTAACCCTTTGTTTTTCATTGATTTTTTTATTTAGATATTAATTAAAAACCCTTTTTTAGTTTTTAAACTGTTTGACCTAACTTTTTTTTTTCTTAAATGGTTATTGATTTTTTAAAATGTTTTTTTTTTTTAATTTTATAATATTTTTTAAAAATATAATATTTTATCCGATTTTTTTTCTTTTTATATTTATATAAATAAATTATATTTTTATGAGAAATTTATAAAAAATATATATAAAAAATTAGCAACAAGAACTAATCTCTAATATAAAATAAATTAAAATATATAAAATAAAATTGATAATTGGTGTAAAATAATTGTATTTGTATTTATCTTATCTTTCACTTAAATTAGACTCTTGCTTGTTAACTTCTGCTAAAATGCGCTCACTTCTATCCTATCTTCCTTCAGAAACACCTCCATCAAATTTCAAAACCCAAGCTGTCCCTAACCAGTAACCCAGACCTCTAAAGCCTCAAATTCCTTGAACTCCACTCCCGGCGCAATGCAGCCACAACCCCTTTCCTTCACTAACATGAGCTGGTCACTCTCAATCTCCACCCCACCTTCAAAAAACCTCTTAACAGGATCCAATGGAAACCAAGACCCACAATTTCTTACTATCCAATCCTCTAAATGGTGCCCCGACCCAACTTCAACTGGGCTCCAAAGACAATCCAAGAAGGAGTTGTCTAGGATTCTAAGAACTGAAGCTGCTATAAAAGCTATTGAACAAAAAGCCAACTCCAAGAAATATAATAACCTTTGGCCTAAAGCTGTTTTAGAAGCTCTTGACGACGCTATAAAAGAAAACCAATGGGAATCTGCTCTTAAGGTTTGTGGGTTTTTTTTTTGGTGAAGTTTTGTTCTTTTAATTGTTTTTTAGTTATTTTCATGTTTTATAGTATGGGATTTTGGTTTAATTAAGGTCTGCTGTGTTATGTTTCATTTGAGTTATGTCGATGGTGGTTAATGTGTGCTTTTGTTTCTCTGAGCCAAGTTTGAATTAGTGATATTGCTATACAAGTTAAATTCAAGCAATGCATTTGGCAATTTCTAGAAACTTGCTGGTATTTTATTGTTATGATTACTGACGTTTGTGTTTAGAATGCATGCATATATTCTAAAATAAAGTCCGTGCTGGTTTTTAGATTTTTGAACTTCTTCGTAAGCAACATTGGTACGAGCCGAGAACCAAAACATACACCAAGTTGTTGATGATGCTTGGCAAGTGCAGGCAACCTGAGGAGGGCAGCTTGCTTTTTGAGGTCATGCTGTCTGATGGCCTCAAACCTACAATTGATGTTTATACTGCTCTTGTGAGTGCTTATGGAAAAAGTGGTCAACTTGACAAGGCGTTTTCTATTGTTGTTGAAATGAAAGCAATCTCTGAATGCAAACCAGATGTGTATACATATTCCATACTTATAAACTGTTGCATTAAACTCCATCGTTTTGAACTTATTCGAGGAATTCTTGCTGAGATGTCATATCTAGGAATTGAATGCAGCACTGTTACGTACAACACTATCATCGATGGATACGGTAAGGCTAAAATGTTTGAAGAAATGGAGAACACATTGACAGATATGATTGAAAGTGGCAGCTCTGTTCCAGATCTTTTCACATTTAATTCCATCATTGGGGCTTATGGGAGCAGTGGGCGGATAGACAAGATGGAGAAGTGGTACACTGAATTTCAGTTAATGGGTCTAAGGCAAGATATTAAGACGTTCAATATCCTGATCAGATCATATGGGAAAGCAGGCATGTATGGCAAGATGAGGTCTGTTTTGGAATTCATGGAGAAAAGGTTCTTTTCTCCATCAATTGTTACTCATAATATTTTCATTGAGACATTTGGAAAGGCCGGGGATATTGAGACCATGGAGGAATACTTCAGCAAAATGAAACATCTAGGAATTAAGCCTAACACTGTCACTTACTGTTCTCTTGTTAGTGCTTACAGTAAAGCTGGGCATATAATGAAGGTTGATTCAATTCTGAGGCAGGTGGAGAACTCTGATGTGATACTAGATACCCCATTCTTCAACTGCGTCATCAGTGCCTATGGTCGAGCAGGTGATATAGAAAAGATGTCTGAGTTGTTTCTGGGAATGGAAGGGAGAAAATGCAAGCCGGACAGCATCACCTTTGCTACCATGATTCAAGCCTACAACGCGCAAGGCATGATTGAAGCTGCACAAGGCATGGAGAATATGATGATTGCAACCAGGAAGAATTCAGGTATGCGTGATGGCTTCCCTACTTTCTAGTGATATTGTTTGTTGGCCTATGCAATTTTTTCCTTTAACTAGTTAGGTTAACTTCCTGCTTGTTAAATTTAACGTCTTCATTTTCATTTTGGTATTTTGAACCATTCTATGCCTGTTTGTTTGAAAGTAATGAGGAGGACTTGTGTGAAAGAAATTTGGATTTGAAAACTGTTTGGGGTATTGTTGAACATGATTTAAGTTGTGCCTTCTGAGAAGAAAAAAAAGGTAGCTCCTTCCCAGGTAGAGGGATTTGAGGAGGAATTCTGTGTTACCTCTCAATTCAGTGGTTATGCCTCAATATATGTGAAGACCACTTAAAGTTTAACCCGAAAGAGCTTGTTTATCATGAATTTTAGAATTTTTTGTTATGATAACGTTCTTTAGACAAGATAAAGACTTATGGATATGCTTTACTGCTTTCTCATGGGTGCTCAGGTACTAGGTTGATTGGTGCCTAGCATGAGGGTTATTGTGGAAGAGCAACATTCAAAATATAAGACAATTAAATGTCTGAGGTGATAGTTTGGGAAGAAATACTTATTTCTCATGACCGCTTCTGTTGCCGGTGAGTACAGTCTTCCTAACACTTGTGAATTGTGAAAATTAATTGACACACAAGCACTCACGCACAGACATTAATTGAGGTTCAAGGTATGTCGCCCTGAAACACTTAACATTAACTAGTTACATTATGGAAGATCCGACACCCTGTCACCCCTCTGACCTCTGAATCTATGCTTCCTTGCTTCATTAAGTGCACACCGTGTTTTATTTTTCCTTCTCTGGTTTCATTAGAATCGCTAAATTACTTAATTCTGCCTTCACGTATCTGTGACAGGGAAACTTCCTGCTTCTTGCCATGATAAGAATGAATACACACCTTCAGTTCTATAATATCTGTTGCATACGGTGGATGATCCAATCGGCATCCTCTACTTCTGGATACCAACCTTTGGTTTTTCCCTCATGTATCCGCAGGGAGGTATTCGGGATCAACATATGAACCATGCCAATAATGTGAGCTTGACAACTTTTGGTGCAGTCCTGCTCCTTGACACGCATCTACATGCCTGACAAGCACCTGGTTTTTTCTGTGGTATCGCCCTAAGGTTCTTGCTTGTGCAAAAAGCACGGATATTCTATTGGTACGCATCCACAAATTTTCCTGCACGAGAAACACATAAGATTCCGTAGCCAAGCAGGTTTAGGGGGTCGCTTGAGTGTGATAGATTGTTACAGACTCAGCCACTCGGTCCATTTAGACACAACCAATCACATTGATCGTTGCCCTAGATCCGTTTGTTACAATTGGTTAGTTTAGAGCATCCAGATAATTTGATTGGTCTGGTCCACACTCAAACTATGCAACAATCACTCCCTGAAAGTTCAGAGTGTAGAAATTAGTCAGGTTGTAATCTCCAATTATCTTGTTATAAAGAAATAAAAAGGAAAGACAAGAGAGGAATGTAGACAAGGAGGGGAAGGATAGCATATGATGGACATCGTTGATATTTTTTCATGTTATTGACAATTTTTTATTTATTTGATGCAATAAGCTTATGAATAGCATGTAATCTAAGCAATTTTTGAGGCTGATGTCTTGTCCTGTTAGAATGGGACGCCCTTCA
>Ga0307507_10011547_pt1 | contig 11115 bp, 9 predicted proteins | sample 7_EM_MG_FD_207223 | JGI IMG/M metagenome (GOLD analysis project Ga0307507, IMG submission 207223) | Populus trichocarpa ectomycorrhiza microbial communities from riparian zone in the Pacific Northwest, United States - 7_EM | ecosystem: Host-associated > Plants > Roots > Unclassified | place... | reverse complement strand
TGTGTCAAGCACCATTATCAGCAGCAGAGAAACGTCAAACTTTCCTATTCCAGTAATTGACAACAACACCACATCTATTGACAACCACAGGAGGTCTAAGCATGTTATGTGTCTATTTATAAGGGATAGAACAATATTTTTTTATTTTTAAAAATTTATTTTTGATATTAATATATTATAACAATATTATTAAAAAATACAAAGAATTTTAGATTTTTTCTCGAAAATAGTGGTCTTAGCACCGTCGAATCTTTATCTCCAGAAGGCCAAGATATAATCAGCAACATGTGAAATGGAGCTGGCTGTGTGCCTTGGGATGATAAATAGATACATATACATTCAGAAATTCTGCCATGCATAGATACATACACACACACACACATCCACATACAAGAGATTGTCCTTTTCTTTTGAACAGTTCCCGTGTTTTCTTGATTCGAAGCAGCGTACTGGGATGCTTATATGTAAATTTTTTAGTATTTTGCAGTTGTTGATTATGAATATATTCATTTTTTCTTTGTAATATCTTATGTCTCTATCATGAACCTTGAGATATTTAGGGAGGCAAGTAGCAGCAGTCAGGCCCTCCTCTCTAGTCCTTGTGCTGTTCTTCAATTAGGTAAATTGAGATATTTAGGGAGGCACGATATTTTCCATCTCCATTGTTAATATGACTGCTGCATGGCCGCTTTGAAAAGATGAAAGAGAGATTGAATTTGCTGGAATGAATATATTATTGCTAAAAGAGACTTCTAAACATTCTTACAAGTCAGGAATCAGTTATTAAATTATAGGTTGTCTTCCTATAAATTAGGCATTACAATAGAAAAGTTAATATATACAGATTATCTATTCTATTCCTAATATGGAAGATGTGAATTTCATAACTCTCCCCCTAGAGTGAATATCCTGCACCTCTAACTAGGGGTGATCATTTTTTGTTCGGTTCTTATAAAAAAAAAAAACCAAACCGAAATTAAAAAAAAAATTAACCGAAACCGGTTCAAACTGACCGGTTTCGGTTCGGTTCGGTTTTTTTGGACAAAAACCGGTTCAAACCGGTTTGGCTCGGTTTGGTTTTCTTTCGGTTTGGGTTTGGTTTAGTTTTTTCAGTTTCAGGCTTATAAAACCGAACCGAACCGGTCGGTTTTTTCAAAATTTTAATCGGTTTAATCGGCTTTTTTTCACGGTTCAGTTTTTTCGGTTATTTTTTTCCAGTTTTCTCGGTTTAATCAGTTTTTCATTTTTTTTGTTCACCCCTACCTCTAACTTAAGAATCATAGGAATAAAGATTTCTTTCCCCAAGGGTTCTTCAAGACATCTGCTAATTGATGTGCATAATTTACATATCCTAAAATCACGGAACCATCTTGGACCTTGTCTCTAATGCCTAATTCTCGCATGAAAAACTAGGTTGGTTGCAATGTATAAGACAACCTTGTTGTCACAATATAGCAAGGCAAATTCATAATGTGAAAGTCCGAAGTTCCTTAATAGATATTGAAGCCATGTCAACTCACAACAGGCTTATGTAATTGCACGATATTTGGCCTCTGTGGAAGAGATTGAAATTGTTTTCTGTTGTTTCAATCTCCAAACTATGAATGAAGGTCTAAGAAAGACACAATAACCTGTAGTAGATTTCCTAATGAGTGGACAACCTGGCCAATCCAATTCACAGTAAGCTCTCAACTTGAAATCATTATTCGAAGAGAAGAATAGGCCTTGGCCAGGTGCACCTTTTAGATATCAGACAACCCGAAGAGTTGCTTCCATATGAAGTTTTCGGGTTGGATATGAAGTTTTCGGGTTGGTGCATAAAACTACTCAAGGCATGTATAACATGTTATATATGGTCTCAAAACAGTTAGGTAAATTAATTTGCCGACTAATCTTCTATATCGACCCAGATCTTTAAGAAAGTTGCTCTTATCTGATAATTTCAAACCTTGTTCCATAAGAGTATCAATAGGGGTCGCGTCCAACAGCCATGCATCCTTAATGATTTCTAACGCATATTTATGTTGGGAAATAAAAATCCTATTTTTAGAAGCATAAACCTCAATGCCAAGAAAGTATTTCAAAACACCAAGATCTTTAAATGAAAATGACTATGCAGAAATTTTTTAGTTGCAGTGAAGGACTTGCCTTGTTGTTAGTGAATAGAGAATGATCGACTTGAGATTGTACATAACCAGCGGAGTGAATAGCTTATGAGAACTTGGCGAACCATTGGCGAGACGTTTGTTTCAAACCGTACAATGACTTATGAAGGTGACACACCAAGGTTTCCTCCCTCTGTTACACAAGCCCTGGCAGCGAAGACATATATTTCCTCAAATATGTCGCCGTGAATTTAGGCATTGTTGATGGACCAGTCATGAGTTGCGGCCAACACAAGCAAGCAGTAAACTGAGACAATCTTGGCAGTGGGAGAAAAGGTATCCTAATAATCAACACTTTCGAGCTAAATGAAGCCCTTTGCGACCAATTGGGTTCTGTGCCTCTCAATAGAACCATCTGAATGATGCTTAATTTTATATATCCATCGACAACCAATCAGTGTCTTGCCTTTTGGGAGTGGAGTAAGAGACCAAGTGTCATTGTATTGGAGAGCTTACAATTCAGAACGTATGGCTTCCTACCACTCAGGATGAGCAATGACTTCCAAATAAGAGTTGGGTTCCATGACATTACTAACTTGAGCAAAAAAAAAAAGATATGCAGGCTTATATCTGTGATATGAAACATAATTGGCCAGTGGATAGTATGTATATTTGGTTGGACTTGGCAATAAGGAGGACGATTGGGTGGAGCAAACATTGGAGCATACATAATCATTGAGTTTTACCGGCGGACTGGTATGGCAGTTGAAGCGACGAAACATAGCGGGTTTAGGTATGGGTACGAGATTGGTTTTAGATGAGAAGAGAGGTGATTGTGGAGACTGGAGGGGAAGATGGTTGAAAGAGGATTCGGGCACCAGAGAGGGTGAAATTGATGGCGGTGATGGACTTGCAGAGATAATAAGAGAGGAAGAGTCGCAACAATCCATTTGGTCAGAATGATCGAACGGGTTAGATCAAGCAATAGTCTTGGGTCGACGTTTATATGTGCGTAGGATGGCTAGAGGATATGGAGATGTTGGTTCTGACAGAGGAGAGAGGGGTAGGCGTGGGTTGTGAATTGAGGGAAGGAGACAACAATGTGGTTGGATGATGATTGTGTGAAGTGAAATAAAAAAAAAAGTGTCGTGGGCTACAAGGGGAATTGGGCCAGAATTTGTGTTCGGAGGAGAAATAACATAGTTAGGCTTGACAAATGCACAAGGAGAAATATTTTTATGGAATCTCACATCGTGGCTAGTGAAAATCTTTTTGGTCGACAAATCAAATAATTTGTATGCCTTTTGACCGATGGGATAACTGATAAAAAGTGAGGGGATGGAACGGTGGTTAAATTTGTGAGAAGCAGGGATATTAGTAGCATAGGCTAAACAACCAAAGACACGAAGATGAGAAAAAAAAAGGTGGTTTTGTGTAGAGAAGTTCAAAAGGAGTTTTGAAAGAAAGAACCAAAGAAGGGAGTCGATTGATGATATGTACAGGAGTAAGAGCACACCCCCCTAAAAAAAATGGGTTGGGAGTTGAGCTTGAAATCTCAAAGCTCGAGCTACTTATAAGATGTGACAATGTTTGTGTTCCATAACCCCATTTTGTTGAGGTATGTAATACAAAAATATTGAAAAACAACACCATTATCTTGAAAGAAAGAACGAAAGGAGATAAATTCTCCACCATTGTCACTTTTAAAAATGTGAGTTTCGAATTGAGTGAGAACATAACTAAAGCAGTGTTTTAGAAGTGATTGTGTTTCATCTTTGTGTCGCATTAAGAAAATCCATGTGAAACATGTATAATCATCAACAATAGTAAAAAAGTAATAAGCACCAGAAAAAGAAGGGTGTCGATAACAACCCCTAATGTCGCAATGAATTATCTTAAAAGGTTTTATAGAAGAAATTACACTAGGACTAAAAGGTAAACGACTCTGCTTAGCTAAAAGACATATAAGGCAAGTATTATTAGACTGAACGAAAAAATTTGAAAACTTCTTGGCAATGAAACTTAAATGAGGAGGTGACATATGTCGTAAGCAATTATACCATAGATCGATGGATGGGATGGTGAGATTGCAGGCCCGATCGGTTTGTGGGTGAGGAATAGTTGGTCATGAATTTCTTCGTCGCTAGTGCCACCAAATAATATAGTATGTCATGTTGTTTACCCAAACCAATCATCCTCCCGCAAGCCAGATCCTGCAAAATACACCAATAAAGAAAAAAACATTACTGAACAATTCAGGTCTCTCGTTAGACGACTGACAAATATCAAATCTACTTTGAATGTAGGTACACATAGCACATCATGTAAATACTAGATGGAATTTAGAGGCAATGATCCTTTTGCAACAATATTAGCCTTTTCTCTACTAGGTAGTAGTACGAGAGGTAATGAGCATTTTTTATCTTTGCTGAAAAATAATTTAGATGATGAAGAAATATGATTTGTAGCCCCACTATCAATGATCCAACTGCGAGAAGCGACTTCAGAAAAACCTTGATTGGTTATAGCATTTGCTTGAAAGCCAGATCCTTCATTTTTGTTGTTAAGAAGTGATAATAACTGTTTTAATTGAGCCTTTGAAATCCCAACAACTAGTTGTCCATCTTCTTTAGAGAAGTCTTTGGACACATGATTAGTTGCATGCTTGTTATTGTTGCTGAAACGTCTTGGGCCTGAACCATATCTTGCTTTTGGGTGGCCTGTTTAATATCCATGCACCTCATAACAAGTTTGGACTTAATGGCCTGATTCTCCACCATAGGAACAACAAGGGCGTCCTTTTTCAGAGTCAGAACGACGCCTGTCTTGGTTAAATCAGCGTCCTCTATTGAAATATTTTGGGGATTTTTCTTGCGATAAGAGATCCTGTGACCCATATGACCCGTCAAACCGCTCAGACCTCTTGTACTCGTCGATCATCCACTAAAATTTCCAGTGGGTTTGTTGTTAATGCTTCAAACCGTCATGGCAGCACTGCCACTAGAATCACTTGCAACATGCGTTGAGCTCAAGAGACATTGCTTTTTTTCTTGAGAGTTGGAGGAATATGCTTCGCGAACTGAAGCATTAATTTAAACAAAATCATTGCTCCATTATATTTTATTTTTATAATTTCAAATTTTTGGTTTGGTTCAAAGTTATTTAAACCAACCAAAATGATAACTTCTATTTAATTTTCCACAACATGTACTTTCCACACAAATAAGACCAACAAGAAGCAACCATTTGTCAAATCTAAACCATATTTTTCTAGAATTACCTGTGTGGTGGTATGCGGAGAATGAATTGTTCGGTCTAAAGCTGCTAGAGTTTCCAACACCTATAATTTTTAGAAAATAAACTTATAAGTTGTGAACACCATCTATTTCTAACAAATAATAAAAGTAACCCACATACCAAAACCCACGATGGCCCCAAAACATTGTGCAACCGATGAGCAACATTGAAGAGGGCCCTTAAGGCCAACATTGCATAAGCAATTGAAATAAACACTCTCTCTCTCTCTCTCTCTCTCTCTCTCTCTCTATAAAGAATCAAATAGCATTATCGCAGGGCGCGCGACTTCGGGGGTGAAGACGAGCTTTTTATGCCTTATGAGGAGATATTGTTGTTAGGAAGGAAAAGAGTTTTGAGCTTAATCATAAAATTATGATTAAGATTCAGAAGGCGTCACCTAGTATTATGGTTACGAGGAACCTATGGTCTGCGAGAGACTGGGTAAGGGATTGGTTGTGCAAGAGAAAGACATTTTACCCCCAGTGCACCCTACTTAAGGTAAGATGAATTGTTGTTTGATTATTTTTCTAAATCGGGTTTCTATTTGTTGGTCTTTTTCTAAAGTTTAAGGCAGATCTCCCTTCGTAAGAGAGTCTCTACCTCATCGAGTTTAATCCTAACCATTCTAAAGTCTAAATTTTAGCAACACATTTATTTTATACCTTGTATCTTAAATACCTGAGGGTATACTCTATTGTGTAGTTTTACACCCCACAGATATTAAAATCTACATCTAGATCCTAATAAAAAATGATTGATAAATGGTTTTTGACATTTTGGTCAAATCCTAATGGACGATCATAAACTGGTTATGATATCCATTTTTTTTTGCTTTTTGGAAACATGAGAAAAAAATGCAATTTTTTTAAAAAATATGCTTGGAAAACTATTTAGGATTTTACCGTATGCATGAAACAAAATATTTTTAGTTTTTTTGAAAAGTGAAATTAATTTAAAAGTTTTGATATTTTTTTAATTTTTTAGAAATATTTTATAGAAAACCGGGTATTTTAATACTGGATTTGTATCTTACAATGTAAAAATACAACCCAATATTTAAAAAAAAATGATAGAAAAACATGCAATAAAATCACAAATTTTTGAAAGGATTTTTTTGAAAAAATTTGAAAATTTTTTGTTTTTTTTTAATATTATATTATTATAAAATATGGGGGTTAGGTCGGCCTAGTTAATTGGGCCAAGTCCAAGAAAGTTGGGTTGGGTAAATCTCTTTTTTTCTTTTATTTTTTTTGGGTCGAGCCCAGGAAATTTTGGTTGGGCAGATCTCTTTTTTTCTTTTATTTTTTGTTGGGTTGGGCCCGGCCTAGCCATTTACACAGGGCCAGAACTGGCCCAACCCAAAGTCCATTGTTCATGCATGAATAGGAGGACGTGAATTATAATTCACACCTACTGTTCACGCGATGAACAAGGAAGAAGAAGAGGAGCAGGCTACCTGGCGCGGCGGCGACTTATGGTTGGCGGTCACAACGGTGGAGGCTGGTGGCAGAGAGAGAGGAGAAGATATGAGAGGTCTACAGGAGAGAGAAACTCTCGATGGTTGCCTTTATTGCCGGCGAGAATATGGGTTGGTGGAGGAGGTTGTGTTGTACTTGTTCCCGATGGTGCTGAGGTTGATGAGGCGGTGGAGAGAGAAAAAAAAGGGAGAAATTCAGCTGGCAGCAGAAAAGGGGGAAGAAGCTGGTTTTTAGCTGATTTTGGACCCGATTTTCTACATGTCTGGCCCATGAAATCCACCCCTATTTATAGGGGATGGAAAAGGGTAATCTTGTCTTCACTAGAGAAAAATTACACCCCTGATTGACTTCAAACTTTTAATTTTATACAATTTTGCCCTCGGACAAACTTCAACATCAATCCCGTATTTGTGCGCCCTTTTCAATTTAGTTCTTGGTCTCGAGTTTCATCAATTTAGCCCCTAATTGACCATTAAACTTTCAATTTCTTCAATTTCACCCCCGGTGTTTGTCAATTAAATCCTTATAATTCAGCGCCTTTTACAGATTGGTCCTTGGCTGCGAAATGTTTCAATTTGACCCTTAATTGACACCAAAACTTTAATTTTCTTGCAATTTTGCCCTTAATTGCAATCAATTAACTCGGTAAAAATTAAATTTGGTCTTCTAAAATTCAAATCTTCTAAATTAAGCCTGAATTGCGCTCCCAAACTTAATTTTTCACCAATTAAGCCCCTAATAAAATTAATTTGACCCATTTAAAGTATAATTAAGTCCTTGCACTTAATCAAATCCTTCAATTGGATCTAAATTAATTCTTAAACATAATTAAACTTCAATTTAGCCCATAATTAAATCAAAGTGGCCTATTAAAAATTTAATTATGTCCTTAGACTTAACTTTTATGCAACTTCATCCAATAATCATTTAATTTGACCTTCAATTTGCACTGTTTTTCCATTTTTAGGCATAATGGGGTACAATTAGATCTCGAATTTTCTCCAAAATTGTAGCTTGATTTTCCTATATGTTTGAGATCCTCCTTGGCCTGCTTCTCCGCGTCGTCGGTCTATATTTTATTTTTTTATTTTTGTTTTGGAAGAAAAAAAAGTGAATTTAGGATCAGCAAATAAATGGCCGTAACAAGTGTTCCTTTAAGGTAAAACAAGTATGCCACGAACCCTATTCCAAACTAAATACCTGCACATTCTTTTGAGCAAGGACTATGCTATCTCTCTGTTCAACTAATGCCTCGAAACGTGAATTTGCAAAGTGATTGTGAGGTAAGAAATCATATAGTGAAATGTGAAATTACCTCCTCTTTTCTGCTTCATTTGGAAAATTGATTGTGAATTTGCAAAGCGATGCTAGAAAAGAGTTCAAAGGTTCCACAGCGTGAAGCACTCCACATGCCTGAGATTTAAGTCATGGAAACCATCAAAGTCCATTGTAAGGTAAAGGAATTGATACACTGTTGAAAATCCCACTGTGACTGTAAGAAAAGGATAGAAGACTAATATTTACTTTGGTGAGGTAAGAACTGACAAGGCATTATAAAACAACCGAAATAAACCTACGAGTACCTTGAGTGAATGCCTGACAACCCTTCAATATTTCCAATACAATAGCCTCTGCTTGCGACCTTCCACATTAAGCATCAAGTCAGATACATGCATAGCTTTAGTTCATTCTCACTATATCCTCTTTTGAAAAAGAAATTTGACAAACCTTGAATGATATGGGACAAAGCATCAAGGATTGTCAACCACAATGAATCAACCATTGCAATGCTGAGAACACTGAGAAACTGCAGTTTCATTCGAGTAATTATTTTTATTAAAAAGAGTTTTAATACTCTTTTTTTATGTGAATCACTAGGGAAAGATTTAATTCGAGTAATTATTTTTATTAAAATGAGTTTTTTTTTTCTTGATGTTGATTTGGTCGAGTTTAGACCGAGTCAACTAAATAAAAAAAACTAATTAGGTCAACTCTTAATCATTAACTCAGTTTAGATCAAGCACTAAATCTCTGGTTTTTGAGTCAACAGACAAGGTTTACAACTATACATTAATGAACATGAACGTGTAAGTTCATTTGTGATGCATTACGGAAGCCATCACAAAATCGTTACAAGTCAAAAAATGTGATTCCATTTTCAAACATAAACTGGCTCATGTAATGTGCTATGCAAGATCTTCTAAAATTCATCAATGACACCACCTAATCTGATGCCAAATTAAAACTCATCAGCAAGAATAATCAGGCTTGGATAATTCAGAAGAAAAAGGCCTTGAGACAATTCTTTTGGTGAACACTGCGAGAAAAACTGAAAATGATGGGGAGGATGCATGTGGTACAACAACAACAGTTTTATATCATCATGAAAAATCATTTGAAATGTCACTAATCAATGTCTTCTGATTTCCAGTTCATGTTGCAGCTAAGAATATGATTCGAACAAGTGGGCAGCAATTTGATTATTTTTGAGCCATTGACACAGAAATTATAAGCAGTGTTCTCCAAAATTTGTGTAGCATCTCAAGTATCATAGGTCATCTTTTCTGCCTCTTCCCTAACGGAATCAAACAGCACAGAAGACAAATAGCGCTCGCCAGCGCTGGGGAAAATCACCTGCATGAAAAGCAAAATGCATGACTAAGTAAATGGAATTGGATTTAGTGTGTGTGAGGGTTACTAAATTACAAGGCAGTTCAAGTGCCAAATTTAAAGAAGACAATCACACTCACGACGATGAGTTTCCCAGCATTTTCTGGCCTCTTTGCCACCTTTATTGCCGCGGCTGCTGCAGCACCAGATGAAATCCCTACCTGTGTGGGAAAAGAGATAAAAATCATTTCATAATATGTATCATAAGGTGAAAGCAAGGCGGACCGAATGCAAAGTCTCTTGTGATAAAAGAAAAGGGACTGTCATTTTTGAAGACCATCAATGATAAGTATTAAACTTGTTCAATAAATGCTAGCAAGAATACTTGATACAGTGTACTGTCACGACTAGAATTTTCTTATCAAGACTATATAAGCTATGTACTCTACTCTGCATTGTTAGTGCGAGCCAATAAATCACTGAGAAATTGCAGAGAATGATTGAGAGTCCTTTGCCCCTTGTCTTTATACAAAACAACAACACAAATGAGATAGTACTTGTCAACTTACCAGCAAACCTTCATTCAAGGCAAGCAGTTTAGCTGTATCAATGGCTTCCTCACTTGACACCTAAAGAGTCCAAGCAACGCTGAAGTTAATGAAAGTAATATGTTCATATCGTTTTTGTTTTAAGAGAGTTTCTCCTCTTCTGTAATATCAGAAAAAGAAAACTAAAACCAGAAAAAAGAGTTCCCCAAAGAAAAAAAACTCCCTTTTAAACTAGTCCTTAGGTCCTGAAATGCACCAGAATTGCGGTCAAATAAGCATCAAACTGTGATGTCTGAATGACCAAGAAACTACTCCAATATTAAAGTTGTGGGGTGGCATAGCCACTCTGGGTTGGGATCATGAACCTGGTAAAGACATGTATGCAAGGCCAAAGAAAAATATTGTGCTCCATAGAAAGGGATCTGCCAAGGTCAAACCTAGAATGGGATTTTGGATAGTTCTCTGGGTAAACTGATTCTTGAACATTGAAAAAGGATATAGCAGGACTGCAGCTCAAGCAGATGATTATGTATGTTCAATTCAGTGAAGTGGAATAAGAATGGATTTTATACTTACTTGAACAACTTCATCAAGTAAGTCAACATCCAATACAGGAGGGACAACACCAGCACCGATTCCTTGGATCCAATGTGAACCTTTCACATGTGAAAATACGTCAGTAATTAAGGTCAATCAGTAATTAAGGTCAACATTTGTGGATATTAAAATCTTAGTTAAAAGTTAAAATGCAATCAGATCAGCAGCACATCTCCATGATCAACTAGATGACTACCAATCTGCAAATTTATTACTACATAGTAGTCTCGGTCAGTTAATCAACAGTGAACATCTAGTTTGGTAATCAATTTATGCTTCCTCTTCTTTTAAATACAGAAACAGTAAATTTGTGAAAATCTGAATTACAAGTTTCCTTGTGCAGTTTTAAATAGCTATAAAATCAAGAATGACATAAAGAGTTCCCACCGGGTTTTCCTCCATTCAAGACTGCACTTTCTGTTGGTTCTACACCGTACACCTAGACATAAACAAGTGAAAAGTATCATTAACATAGCCAGT
>Ga0307507_10011546_pt1 | contig 11115 bp, 1 predicted proteins | sample 7_EM_MG_FD_207223 | JGI IMG/M metagenome (GOLD analysis project Ga0307507, IMG submission 207223) | Populus trichocarpa ectomycorrhiza microbial communities from riparian zone in the Pacific Northwest, United States - 7_EM | ecosystem: Host-associated > Plants > Roots > Unclassified | place... | reverse complement strand
TAATAAATTTACTCTCTTGCTAAGAAATTTCTTAGCAAGACTGAAAAAATCAAAGTCTTTTAACTTCTAGCTTAAATAACTTTTTAATTTCTTAAGTTAGTTTTAAAATAATTTAAAATAATTTTAAAGATAGTATTTGTTTATATATAAATTAAATTTTATAATTTATTATAATATAGTAGTGGAGAAAATTAAAGATGAAAAGGGTAACTTTTGGCCAATTTTGGTGGAGTTTTGGGGTGTATGCACAGACTAATGTCTAGGCACTGTACTATTATCCTTCTAAGCATTTTTCTATAAGGAATCTTCCTGGTTAAAATATTAAGTTACCTAACTCTTAAACTTCTACTAGGTGCTAACTATATATATACTTTATATTTCTATACTGCTTCTTATCTGTCGTCTAATACATTCTTATTAGATACTTGCGATATTTGTCCTTAGGTGTCCTATATATATTATATATATTATCCACATACGCGATCTATACTAATGTGTAATACGCTAGGTGCTTTAGGTTAACTTATAGCTTATCTTTATCCTTAAGTTTAGACCTTTCCCGCGTTAATCTAAACGTTACTATATTGTTTACTGGTACTAATATCTATATCATCTCTCTCTAGTCTACAGCCTATTCCTTTAGATTCTTTAATATTATAATTAAGGCTCCTTTAATGTAACCCATTTGTTTCTCTAATATAGCCTAATCTAGTATAGCTTTCTTATTAAGCCATATACAAAAATCTTCCCACTTATTGTTTCCGTGCTGCTTATACTACCTTTAGTATAGCTCTATAAGTATATACGATCTATCTATAAGGAAGTATCTTTTTTATTACTGCGTTGTTGTAACCTTTTATATATCGTTTTGTGAATTAAGTTAGGACTTCTAAGTCCTCTTCCTCCTCTAAGTCGCTTAACTATTTAGCTCTTAGCGTTCCTACCCTCGGCCTATTAGTAACTTTTTATACGGGTGCTTTGTTCCTTATACAACCTAGTATAGCTAATCTTTGGTCTAGCTTCTGTTCTTACTATATAAGAATTCGTTGCCTAAACTCCTTTATACTTTCCGTTCTATTACGTCTTATAAACGGGTTTTTAATGTTATTAAACCTTTTAATTATTATGTTGACTTTTTAACCTTTAGGCTAAACACTATGTTTACCTAGAATTGCTGTAGACCTTATTCGTTCTTTGAAATCTTGGTTTCCTAGAAATTGTCATCCCATGCTTATTTATATGTCCTTAAACTAGGCTGCTGCCTTATTCTATTGGTTTTTGTCTATTATAGGTTCTTAGGTGTGTCTTGTCTCGTCTTAAGAATCTTAAATATCTCTTATCTCTTCTTAAGAATCTTAAGTCTATGGCCTTTTGCCTTTATTAAGTAGTAAGCTAGCACTAGCAGTTGTCTACTTGCTTAATCGTCCTTAGATATTGCTCCTTCTATCTTATAAAGTGATAGATGCTGTATCTAATAGTGTTATAATACCCGTTACTAAACTGCGTTCTATAGTGGTCTTAGTCTCTACTTCTATTACGTTATTAAGGTTTAAGTGCCCCTAGTTAGCCTCTTTTTCTTCCTTATCGCTATTAATTAATAAGTACTCTAACTCCATTATTATTATTGCTAATCTTTATCTGTATATTAATATAATATCTTAATCCAGCTTATAAAGTTAATTTTATTCTTTATCTAACTCTCTAGTTCCTTTAAGTCCTCTTAACTCTAGCTCTTATAGCCAATAGCTTATGCCATACTTAGCGTCCTTATAAATTTAGTATGCGTTATTATAATAAAACACAAAATATTTAATTAAATACTCCTTTATACCCCATAACCTTTATATTACTAGTCCTAGTTCCCCTTACTTAGTTCCTTTTACTATATAGTTACTCTAACCTCCTTTATAGTTTCTGGTATAGTAACCTTATTTTCCGCAATTTATACAAGCTCCTTTTTTAAACTATTTTTTTTATTATAAAGTCCGCCTAAGCGTCTTCTACTACTAAGATCCCTAGTTTAGCCTCTGCTCCTTAGTTCTATAATTACTTAATCCTTAACCTCTAGGTTTCTATAGTTTCTTATTTTATCTTTTAGATTCTTTGGTACCGCTTAGGTCTATTAGCTCTAGTCTACCATTTTATAGTTTATAACTCTATGATTATTATTATATATTCTACACCTTATACAACTATAGAACTCTATTTTGCCCTTTCTTGGCTTGTTCCCTCTAATAAATTCTATTGTTAATCTTTATTAACTAATCTATTAACTCTTTTAGAGTTTCCGTATCTTCTATTAGGATAATTACGTCCTAGACTTTAGCCTTAAGTCCCTATTTATACTATACTATAAGCGCCTTATTGTTCTACTTAACCTATATTACGTGTACCTAAAACTATATTATATACTTAATTGCTAAAGTGCGTTATACTAAGTTTTAAAGTTTTCTCTCTACTATAGTTATTGCTTTTAGGTCTCTAAATATCTATATTAGTCTTTCCGTAAACCCGTTCTAGTTAGTAAATATAAACCGTACTTTTTAATTAGTAGTTATTATTCCGTTTATTTAGATCTTAGTAAGGTAAGGTTTAAACTACTTAAGTACTTTTCCTGTTAAGAGCAATCCTGTGTACACTACTTACTCCATAGGTATTGCCAACTTTACTCCCTCTTATATAACCCCAAAGTGCATTTACGTAAGAAACCCTTTAAGCTTTAACTTTTCTTCTAAGAATCGTTTAATAGACGGTAACTTAACCTTAGCTACTCTAATTCCATTAAGTCTTTCTTTAAGTATTTAATTGTTATTTATTATTCGACTATATTAATACCGTAACTAGGTAGTAAATGTATAATAAAGCCTTGTGGGAAATACTATGGTAGACTCGCTAATAGGCTAGGTATATAGGTAAATAGAAAGTTAATAATATAATAGTAACAATAATAACTAGTAGAGTGGTTGCCTAATAGATTAACTCTAATTATATTCTGAGATTTACTATAAGGAAAGAAACTATTTAGGTAGGGACTGTGGTCCTTTAAATACACATCTATACTCCTAAGAAAGTCGTTACTCTATCTACTCTATCTACTCTGTCTGCTCTGTTATAGATTATATAGATTATATAGATTATATTACGTGACCTTACTTACTATTCCTCGTTACATGGTTCCACTAGTTCCATCCTGGACCGTACCTTTACCAACTAACTAGCTTCTTCTGACTCCTCTTCAAGTAGTTATAATATCGTACTTAAAGCGTCCATAACACTTAGCACCCCTTTATATATATAGAGCCTTCGGCTCTACCTCTTTATGATAGGCAATGATACCTAACCTTAATTTTATCCTCTTTTTCTTCTACCAGTCTTATAGAGACCTATCTTATTCCCTTTCTCTTCTTTTAGTATTAAGCTTTGCCCATCTATAGTAAACTATAATAGATATTAGAGGTCTAAGTTAAGCTTAGTATAATCTTAAGCTATGTATAAGCCCCTAAGGTCTACAATATATCGTCTATATATTACCTTCTCCCTCTATGAGGAATTTTTTTTTTAGGCTGGTTGTTACAGTTTGCCGCAAATTGCCGCAAACTGTACGATCGCGGCGGTCGTATATGGTCGTTAGCGATTTGGGTAAACCCCGCGTTTTGCAACAAGTTTGCTGTATCTGCTAGCAAATTGCAGCAAAACGCTTAACTACTAAACTAATGCTAGCGTTTTGCTACCCTACAAATAAATAGCGCGCAAACTGTACAAATTGTACAAACTGTACGAACTGTACGAACTATATAAATTGTAATTATATAAATTATAATTATATTATATAATAACTAAATTATCACATATTCCCATAGATTGCTATAATATACTTTTAAATATATTTGTATTATAACTATATTAAATGTAGAGCTATCTGCTTAGGTGTTAAGCAATCAATTGAGATAAGGGGGAAGCCTCTCGCAGAGGCTCCAAATCGTCAATTAGCGGTATTCCCGACGATCCGCCGGCCGTGTACTAATTTCCTAACTAGGCCTAGTGCCTGCCTGCCTGCCTGCCTGCCTGCCTGCCTGCCTGCCTACCTACCTACCTACCTACCTGCCTGCCTGCCTGCCTACCTGCCTGCCTGCCTACCTGCCTACCTGCCTACCTGCCTGCCTGTGTCTACCTGTCTAGCCTACCTGTCTATACCTACCTGTCTGTACCTACCTATCTGTGCCTACCTGTCTGTGCCTACCTGTCTATACTACCTTTAAACGGTGGTCGTCCGGGGTGCCTCCCTAGGAGGCCTTGATTCGATTAGATTCGGTAACGGACTAATAATGAGGCTCTGGTTTGATTTAATTGATCGATCAAATCGTTCAGTGTTCGCTAGCCGGGTCGTTCGAACGGTTGGCGGTCGTCAGCTCTGGTGACGGTCGTCTGGCTGGCGACGGTTGCCTACAGCTCTGGGCACGACCAGCTTCACCCCCCCTTTGGCGAGATTTCAAATTTGCTACGCGCATCCAATCTCGCTTGGTTGCCACCTGTCACGAAGTTCGTGTAGAGCAGTTCATTGATGAAATGGGTTGATTAATTAATGATCTTGACTTGATCGTTGATTGATGCTTCTGATGAGCCCCTAGGGCTTTGAGCTACGAAGAGACTTTACAGTGCACGGGCTCCGTGCATGTGACTCGTGCACGTAACCCACGCCTTTAGATTATCTGATACACCCCCTTAGCTTTAAGCTCTTTGAGGTTAAAGCTAACCACCTTCTCGTGTCCGTTAATAAGTCAATTGAACTGTAATCTTATCTAAATCCTTCCGTCTTGCTTTAATACTGTCCCTTAGGTCCTCCAGTTGCTTCTCCTTATTTAGCCGCTCCTTAATATCTATTATTCCGATTATATTAATGAAGCTTTAAAACCTCTGCTTAGGCAGGGCCTTTATAAGTCTATTAGCAATTATCTCCTTTATTACTATCTATTAAAATCGTACTCGTCTTATTGCGTATTCCTGACGTAGCCAGTATTAATAGATATTAATGTGTTGGAGCTTTGTAATTAGCTTTACCGTGTCTTCTATAATTAGTTAGAGTGTCTGGGTGTTATTGCATTTAATACTTAAGGGCTTATTTAGTTGTAACGTTATTGCTTTAAATAACCTGTTAATAAAGATAGCTTTTTTTGCTATCTATAATAAGACTAACAACTTGGCTTTTATGCTTAACGTTATAACCGTACCCTGCTTGTTTGCTCTCCAGGTAATTAGCCCCCTAAATAGCTTTATAATATATTCTTATAAGCTCTTTCTGTTAACGGAGTTGTCCGCGAATAATGCATTGCTGGTATAGATAAATAATTGCGCTTTGCTTCTACCGTCTCCGTTGTCTCGTCCTTAGTCGCGTATTCCTTTATCTTTCCCTCTACCATTCGTTCCTTCCTTATCTTCTCTATAGTAGATTGCTCTGCTCCTCGTGCTATATAGGTACTGGATGACTCTGTCTACCGCTTAATAGTGCTCTTGGCTTGGGTTCTAATTAAACCTTACTAGCTATAATACTGCAAAAGCAATATCCGGACGTGTTATAGTGGCTGCATAGAGTACTAAACCTAATTTTCTCTAATATAGCATTATAGAGGCTGGTAGGGATATAGGACGGACTAATAGGTCTATATTAGGAGACGAACGCGTTAGACGAATTAATTGGTAATTAGTAGGAAAGAGTTCTAATTCTAGTATTAGAGTATCTAGAAGACGCCCTTTAAGATCTATCTTATACTAGTTAGTAATATTCTTAATATAGGCTTCCTGGGATAGCTATAGGAGCCTCTAGCTATAATTATATAGTATATAGATTCCTAGGAACCATTTTAGCTCGCTAAGGGTACTTATCTAGTATTCCTTGCTTAGCTCCTTAATTGCTTTTTAAGCTTTCTTCTTATCTATCTTTTAGTAGTAGAAGACAATATTATTAACGTAGAAGAAGACAACCATTCTACCTTTTAGTATAACGTATAGCTCCTAAGGAACCTCTTTAAAACCTAATTCGTTTAACAAGCTTATGAGATTCTTTTACTATAATAGAGGGGATCGTTATAGTCTATAAAAGGCTTTTCTTAAGCATAGTACTTTGTCTGTCTTTCCTTTATTAAACCCTGGCGGTAGCTTTATATAGATAACCTTGTAGAGATCGCAATAAATAAACACGTTAACTGTATTTATCTATATTATCTCTAGGTCGAATTTTGTAGTAATCGCTATAAGGGTTTGGAAGGTTGTACTAGCTAATATAGTAGCTCTTATAGGTAGGTCTCCTAGGGCCTGTTAATTTCCGCATATTACTAAGCGTGCCTTATATTTCTAAAGGAATCCGTGCTTATCCGTCTTATAGATAAACACCTACATTAAGCTAAGGACCTGCTATCCCTTTATATACTTCTTATCTGTTTCTTAAAACGACCTTATTTAATAATAAGATTAGAGATAGGCTTATTAAGCCTCTTAGAACTAATCTCAAAGAGGATATATATTAAGGTTCTTAATTAACTAAGGTGGCGGAGGTAATGTAAGGGCGCAAAAAGGCTTTAAGGAAGATTTAAAGGAACAATATAAATTCTATCTAAATCTAAGGATATATAGCTCTTGCAGAGAATAAGACATTGCGTAAAGAAGAGAAAGGAATATAGGAAACGTGTAACTAAATATTTAAGGTCTTGGCAGCGGACGTGTGGGCACAAGCCTACGCGGATTTTAACAGGTTTCGACTAAATTCCATTACGTTAGTGAAATTTAGTGGAACTTAATTAAATTAGCGGAATTTGGCAGAATTTAATTAAAGCGTCAAAATTTATCTATTGAGTGTTTTACCAAGATATTTCTACTATAACTGGGCTAGTCCTGTTATAGTACCCCCTCCTTTAGCCGAAGGTCTAAAATAATTTAATTTAGTTAAGAATTTATAACTTATTGCGTTATAAGCGTTGTGACATATTTTAAGTTCTTTTTAATTTCAAGTTTCCTGCTATTGTGTTTCGTGTCTTTATGTTAGGTGGCAGTTGTTTGCCTTTATATTATGTCCATCTAGCTAGAGTAGGCCGCGAAGGATAGTTCTTATAGAATTTTTTTACTAAGGAAGGCGCGTCGGCCTTAATCTGGTTATAGGTTTCCTAGGTTTATATTTTATATCCTTTCTACTTAATAAGAAGTTTAAATTGTTTAGATTATATTTTTATTTTAGTTAGTAGTTCGAGCTTATAGGCATACGGGCTTAGTTTCTTCTTAATTTAGTATAGGCCTGTAAACTTCTAGTTAAGTTTCTTTAAGGGCCGTTAAGTTTTTAGGTTTTGTGTATTTAGGTAAACTATATTACTTTTCTTAAAGTCCTATGCGGGAGCTTATTCTTTATTTGCATGCTATTCCTATACTATTTAAGCGTACGTTAATTCACTTTATAATAGTTCCATTAACTGCTTTATTTAATTAGCGAAGTTGTACGCGTTAATTAACTAAATCCGTTTAATCGTGGGTTCTATTATATTAATTTTAGGTTATAGTTTAAATATAAGTTAAGAGTCTTGTCTGTAGGTTGCATAGAACGGTGTTACGCCTATTAATATATTTATTATATTGTTCGCAGTAAACTCAGCTAAAGGCAGCCATTTTTCCTAGTTGTCTTATAGGTAGGAGTAGTATATTTATAGGTATTATTCCATAATCATATTTATAATTTTGGTTTAACTATCTATCTCTAGATAAAATGTAGTTAAGAGTCGTGTTCGAATACTTAATTATTTATATAGAGCTTGCCAGAAGTCTGAAACGAACTGGCTTCTATAGTTAGATATTATTAAGTTAGGAAGTCCGTGTAGCTTAAAGACGTGCTTAATAAAACATTTAGCTACTAATATCGCGTTAATTGAGTCTATGGGGATCATATGTCGCATTTTTATAAGACGGTTAATAACTACTATAATATTCGTGAACTTATTACTGCTAGGCAAGTTGACTATAAAGTTAATTAAGATGTCGCGCCATCTTTATATTAGAATTGGTAGCGGTTAAAGTACTCCTTGCTTCTTTATATAAGAGGTCTTTCCATATATGTATATCCTGCATACTTAAACGTATTTTCGTACATAGTCATGCATTATAGGCTAGTAGTATACTTATTAAATAATCTTATAAGTCTTCGCACGGCTAGGATGCCCTACTATAGAGGAGTCGTGTATAAATTCGAGTATCTTAAATCGTAAAGGTTTAGAATTCGGAACTACTATCTTCTATTAATAGTATAATTAATTATTTCAAATTTCGCATTTAGTGAGTGTAATATTCTTATACTGTTATTTTCCTATTTAAATCGCTTTTATTACATCTATTATCTATATATTGTTTTTATATTTATATTCCATTAGCTCGTTAATTTCCATTTCCTATTTATTAACTTCTAATTTATTTCTATTAAGTTCCGTGTCTAGGAATATAGGACGTAGTTTTTTAAAACGTTTAGGGGGCAATAAGATCCGTAATTAATTTATAATCCGTTTATCTAAAGCATTTACAGGTAGGTTCTATAATTATTATATTAATATATTAGGCTTCTAATTAAGTTTGCCTAATTGGTATATAATCTTAAAGTTAAATTATAAGAGATATTCGGCCCAACGAATTTAGCGCTGCGTTAATTGCTTTATAGTTATAAAATACTACAGGTTCTTGTGGTCCGTTAACACGCGTATTAGGAACAACAATCCTTTAAGCTTAGAACGCCATTGTTTAAAGCATCTAATAATCGCAAGTAGTTCCTTATTATATATCTTATAGTTTGATTTAGTAGGGGCGAGTTTTTAGGAGAGAAAGGCTACTGGATATAGCTCGCCGTTCTTATTATATTGCGATAATACTCCCCTTAGCGCATAATTAGACGAGTCCGTTTTAATAATACATTTAAGGTTAGGGTTAAAGTAGGCGAGAATTAGAGCAGTTGTAAAACAATATTTTAGTTTATTAAAAGCTTATTCGCATTTAGTAGTCTATTTAAATCTTATATTTTTCCTTGTTAAGTTTACTAATGGCTAAACAATTTTTAAGAAGTAATTAATAAATCGATAATAGAAATTTACAAATCCTAGAAATCCTTAAATATCTTATACGCTACCAGGACTTTCCTAGTTTATAATTATAGCAACTTTCTTAGGATCTATTTTAATTCTGTTGCGGGATATAATCAAGCCTAAGTACGTAACTTCGGACGCGTGGAACTTGTATTTCTTAATATTGTATTATAAGCCTGCATCTTGTAGGCGTTTAAGGACTATTCTAACGTATTTCCGATGTTTAGAAAGCAAGGATAAGTAGATTAAGATATTATTAATATACGCAGTAATAAATATATTAAGGAATTTACGAAGCGTATTGTTAATGTATTGTTAAAACGTACTAGGACCGTTCTTTACGCCAAACGGCATTACTAGGTATTTAAAGAGTCCCTATTGTATATAAAAAGCTGTATACTTCTCATCTACTTCACGTATATAGATTTTATTAAAGGTAGTAACTATATTAAGCTTTATAAAGTACCGTGCCTTCACTAAATAGTTAAGCGTCTCTTAAATTAGGGGAATTGGATATTGGTTTTAAATTATAATTGCGTTTAGAGCTTAATAATCAATATAAAATCTTAAGCCTCCTCCTAACTTTTTAATAAATAGCACGGGTAAGGCGAATGGAGATTAACTAGGGCGAATAAATCCTTTTTCCAGATGTTTGTTAAGGTATTATTATATTATAAGCAGTTCTTCTTGTAATATACCGTATAGCGGACCAAACTTTAGTGTTATACTAGGCTCAAGTTCTATCTTAAAATCGTGCTTATCTTAGTGCGGGGCTAGTTAATCTGCAAATTGTTTTTTAAACTCATTAATTAGATTGTGGTACTATTTGGGTATAAGAGGTTAAGAGTTAATATATTGCTTTGGTTTTAGCGCTTTCTTAATATCTTCCATTGTTATAGCAAAGATTTTATAGTCTTGTTTTCTTACTAATAAAATAAAGGGCGCGGCTTGTATTATATAAATTTTAAGAGGTTCTAACGAGACATCTTTACAATTTTTACCATAATTGGTAGTTGTGGCTTTATTGTCTTGGTTCAAGGTTTGTGGTAAGGGTAATTTATATCATTTTAAATTTAAATAGTTGTGTATATGTTTATAGGGTAAATGGTTTCTTAAGCAATGACTTCGGCAGTAGGTTATATAGAACTTTAGTGTTTCTTTAACCCAGCTAATTAAAGGGTTGTGTTGTTTTAGCTATCCGTGTCCAAGTATTACCTTATAATGCTTTAAAGGTATTATAAATAGGGAAACGTATTTAAGGTATTCACCTATCCGCAATTTTATAAGAGCGTAGTGCGTTAGTTCGCTATATATTAAGGGTTTGCCGTCAAAGCCTTATAGGCCTTAGGGCTTATTAAGTTTCTTTAAATTTAGGCGTTAAGTTTTTGCGTATTTTATATTAATAAAGCCTATGCTAGTAGCTCCGCTGTCTATAAGGATTTATACCTCCTTCTATTTTCTAAGTGTTTAAATTTCGCTAAGTATATTAAGGGAGTTATATTATATATTAGCGCTAGAAGAGCCTAGATACTTATGCTCTTCCACTTTTTATTCTAAGGCGCGACTTAGCCCTAGGATAATTTATTTTCCGAGTTAACCAAAGGCGAGGTGCTTTGTGGCGTCTAAGTATAATTTATGGAATAAGTGCATCGGGAAAATATTCGCAGGATAAGATTTAAGTAGACTTTAATTTTCGCGTTTTGCGTAATTAATATGCAATTTAACTAACTTGATACGCAATTAATTAACTTAATACGCAATTAACTAACTTAACATATAATTTAACTAACTTAATATGTAATTAACTAACTTAACATGTAATTTAACTAACTTAATATGCAATTAACTAACTTAATAACTTTAAAAGCTAACTATATATTTCTTAACACGCAATTAACCTACTTAGCAACTTTAAAAGTTAAATAATACGCAGTTAACCTACTTAATAACTTTAAAAGCTAACTATATGTTCCTTAACACGCAGTTAACCTACTTAGCAACTTTAAAAGGTAAC
>Ga0307507_10011545_pt1 | contig 11116 bp, 11 predicted proteins | sample 7_EM_MG_FD_207223 | JGI IMG/M metagenome (GOLD analysis project Ga0307507, IMG submission 207223) | Populus trichocarpa ectomycorrhiza microbial communities from riparian zone in the Pacific Northwest, United States - 7_EM | ecosystem: Host-associated > Plants > Roots > Unclassified | place... | reverse complement strand
GGGTCGTCGGCCTCGTCGAAGCCGAGGACGGCCGGTTCGGGCTGGACGTCGACGCGCTGCGCGCCGCCGTCACGCCGCGGACCAGGGCGATCCTGGTCAACTCGCCGCACAACCCGACCGGCACCGTCTTCACGCGCGCCGAGCTGGAGGCCGTGGCCGCGCTGTGCGTCGAGCGCGACCTGATCGCGATCACCGACGAGGTCTACGAGCACCTGGTGTTCGATGACGCCGAGCACATCCCGCTGGCCACGCTGCCCGGGATGCGCGAGCGCACGGTGGCCATCTCCAGCGCGGGCAAGACGTTCAACTGCACCGGCTGGAAGATCGGCTGGGTCTGTTCCACCCCGGAGCTGGTCGCCGCGGTCAAGGCGGCCAAGCAGTTCATCACCTTCGTCTCCGGCGGGCCGCTGCAGCCGGCCGTCGCGTACGCGCTGAACCACGAGCTGGACTGGGCCGAAGGGCTGCGGGTGAGCCTGCAGGACAAGCGCGACCGGCTCTCGAAGGGCCTCGCCGACGCCGGGTTCGCGGTGCGCCGGACGGCCGGGACCTACTTCGTCTGCGTCGACGTGCGGCCGCTCGGCTTCACCGACGCGGCCGACCTGGCGTGGGAGCTGCCCGAGCGGGCCGGGGTCGCGGCCGTTCCCGTGAAGGTGTTCACCGATCACCCGGACGAGTGGAAACACCTTTTGCGTTTCGCGTTCTGCAAGCGCAACGAGGTCATCGATGAGGCGATCACCCGGTTGCGCGAACTGGTCCGATGATCACGGCGAGGGCTCGCCGAAACCCTCGGCCGTCAACCGGCGCCGGACCTGGGCACAGCACCGTCGGCGCAGCGTCGGAAGGCTGGCCGGGCTGATGCCGAGTTCGGCCGCGGCCTCACGGACGGACAGCTCCGGATGATGCGCCAGCAGGTGCAGCAGCCGCCGATGCCGCTCCGGGAGCGCGTCCACCGCCCGCCACAACGCGCGGTCACGCTCCGCGACCAAAGTGTGCGCTTCCGGGGTCGCTGCGGGTGACGGCGGTGGCAGCAGCGGCTCACGCACCCGCCTGCCGACGACCCGGGCCGCGCGGCGCCGGGCGGTCGTGCACAACCACGCGGTGAGACCGTCCTGGTCACGGAGCGCGTCCGGCCGGGTCAGCAGCGCGAGCCAGGCGTCCTGGCACGCGTCTTCCGCGTCGGGCTCGCTCAGCCAACTGGACCGAATCCGCCGCAGTACCAATGGAGTAAGCGTCCAGGCCCGTTCGGCCCAGCCCTCTTCCCGCATCTGGAGAAGCCTTTCGATCGCCCGGCCGGAACCGGGAGTGAGCACCCACGGCTACTTGGACGGCACGGAACGCATCCAGGATCCGGGAAACATCAGGTCAACTGCGGGTCGGTCACTTTCGGCTGCTAGTCCGAATGGCCGCAGGGAGCGCCTACGGTGACACTGTGAGTGATCAACTTCGGCGTTTCGGGCACTAGAGCCGGTAGGCCGGTTGGGCCTTACGGGCTGGATCGAACGCTGGAGAGATGCAAGACTCCCGAGCGGTGCTAGAAAGAGTGCAGCCCCGGGGGAACTGCGACCTGGCCGGAGAAACACCCCAGCAAGATCAGATGTGACCCACAGGCGCGGATGGTGGTGGTAGCTGTGAGCAGCACGGCGGATGCGCGCCGCAGCGACCTCGCACTGTCCGTGGTCGCCGGGGCACCCTCCGCGGGTACGCGCGCGCCGCGCCCGTGGGCCGCGCCGCTGCCGCGTCCCGCCGCCCGGATCCTCCTCGCCGGCGGGCTGACGCTGGCGGGCTGGCTGCTCGGCGCCACGCTGTCGAACGCCGCCGCGTCGGCCGACGAACTCCCGGCCTGCACCCAGCCGGACACGGTGGCCGCGAAGCAGGCTCACGCCACGAAGCCTCACCACCGGAAGCATCGGGACGTCGCCGCGCAGGACACGTGCGCGAAGCCGGCCACCGAGGGCGAGAAGGCGCAGTCCGACGAGACTCAGCCGGCCCAGACCGACGAGACGCCACCGGCCGAAACCGACGAGGTCACGACGTATTCGGCGCCGGCATCGCCGGCCAAGAAGCAGAACACCGCCAAGCTGACCTCGAACGGGCTGATCGGCGGCCTGATCGGCGGCATCGTCGATGCCGTGACCGGCACGCTCAACGCCGTGACCGGCACGGTCGGCACCCTCGGCCACGCGGTCACCGACCCGCTCACCAAGCCCCCCGCGGACAACCCCGGCGCGCCCCCGATCCTGCCGATCGGCGGGGTCCTCGACCCCGTGCTCGACGGGGTCTCCGGCAGCGGCAGCGTGATCGTCACCGTGCCGACCGCCACCGGCGACGGGGTCACCACGGCCACCGGCGTCGTCACTGCCGTCGCCCCGGACGCCGCCGCCGCGATGCAGGCCACCCGGCCCACCGCGGCGACCCCGCACATCACGCTCATCCCGCGCCAGCGTCACCTCACGGCGAAGGCCGACCAGCCGCGCGACTCCGGCGTCCACGCGCGCACCGGCGGCGGCGACAACGGCCCCGGGCTGCCCAGCGCCCCGAGCGCGCCCAGCGCGCCGGCGTCCAGCGTCAGCTCCGGCCACGACGGCCCCGGCGGCGCACGTCAGCCGTTCGCCATGCAGGCCGACGCGATCACGACCACCCAGCTCCGCCTGGCGGGCACCAACCGCGATCACGCGGCCGATCACGCGGGCCGCGAGGCGGCCCTGCCCACCACCTCACCCGACTGACCCCCGACCGGGCAGCCGGGGACAACTGCGCCCTGAACAAGATCGACTTGTCGGGCCCACGCGCCGCTCAGGCGTGACGAATCCCCTGCTCCAGTACGCAATCCAAGGTTGATTCACGTCCTCGTGACGTCCGTCGTACCCAGGGGCACACCCATGCGGAACACCCACCTTCTTTCCGACCGGCCGACCGCGCCCGGCCGGGTCGGATCCCGGTCCCGGCGTCGCGCTGCCCCCGCGACGCCGGGACCCACACCGGGTGCGCTCCGGGAGTTCGTTCTCACCGCGCCGAGCACGAACTCGCAGTACCGAGAGCAAACCTGAACCGCCGGCTTCCCGGCACGTCGAGGGGCTGTGCCGGGAAGCCGCGGTACCCGCACCGGAGATTCCGGAGCGGGGTGAATGAACAGCCGGTGCGCTGGATGCACGACGCCGCCGCCCTCCCTGGAGCGACCAGGCCACATCCAGCGCACCGGCTGTTTCATGCCCTGAAGGACGCCTTCAGTGCGTTCAATGCAGTGAAGGACGCCTTCAGTGGATCCAGTGCACTGAAGGCGTCCTTCAGCTCAGGCGATCGAGGCGTCCAGGGAGGCCGGGGTGCCGCGGACCGAGGCCGCCGCCGCGCTCAGCCGGCGGGCCGCCTCCTCGATCTTCTCCGGCGGCAGCGCGAACGGCAGCCGCAGCCACCGCTCCATCCCGCCGTGCACTCCGAACCGCGAGCCCGGCGCCACCTGGACGCCGTGGCCCGCCGCGGCCACCGCCAGCCGGGTGCTCATCGGCTCCGGCAGCCGGCACCACAGCGAAAGACCACCGGCGGGCGGCGTGAACGTCCAGTCCGGGCAGTAGCGCCGCACGGCCGAAGCCAGCACGTCCCGGTTGCCGCGGAACTCCGCGCGGCGCTGCGCCAGCGGGCCGTCGTCGGCCAGCAGCTCGGTCAGCACGACCTGCTCGAACACCGGCGACCCGAGGTCGACGGCGTACCGCGCCGACACCAGCCGGCCGAGCAGGTCCTCCGACGCCCGGATCCAGCCGAGCCGCAGCCCGCCCCAGTGCGACTTCGACGCCGAGCCCACCGTGATCGCCAGATCCCCGGCGAAGGCCGCCAATGGCGGCGGGCCGTCCAGCGGGTCGCCCTCGAGGTCGAGCTCCACCAGCGTCTCGTCGACCACCACCGGCGTCCGCGCCCGGGCCAGCACCGCGCCGAGCCGCTCGCGGCCCTCGGCGTCGAGCCGCAGGCCGGTCGGGTTCTGGAAGTCCACCACCAGGTAGGCCAGCCGCGGGGACGCCTGGCGCAGCGCGGCCTCGATCCCGGCGATGTCCCAGCCGCGCCGGCCCGCCGGGTCCAGGCCCACCGGTACCGGGATCGCGTGCGCCGCACGGATCGCCTCCAGGGCGTTCGGATAGGTCGGCTGCTCGACCAGCACCCGGTCGCCCGGCCCGGCCAGCATCCGCAGCACCAGCACGAACGCGTGGTGCGCGCCGTTGGTCACCATCACCTGCGCGGGCGTGGTCGGCAGCCCGCGCTCGGTGTAGCGCTGCGCGATCTTTTCGCGCAGCGAAAGCAAACCTCGGGACTCGTAGCCGTGTTCGCCGAGGTGCTCCACCAGCCGACGGCGCGCGACGTCGACCGCGGCGATCATGCCGGGCAGGGCCACCGGCGACGCGTGCGCGAAGTCGATCAGGTCCGCGCCCGCAGGGACCTGAGGCTCGCGGCCGCGACGTCCGGGCGCCGCGATCCACGACCCGGCGCCGCGGCGGCTGGCGACGACACCGTTGTCGCGCAAGCGGTCCAGCGCCGCGCCGATCAACGTGCGCGAGCTGCCGAGCGCGTCGGCCAGCTCCCGCTCGGCAGGCAGCCGGGTGCCGAGCGGAAGCTGGCCATCGAGCACCTGGAGCTCGATGGCCGCGGCAAGGTCGGCGGCGCCGTGCCGGGAGCCACTTTGGCGCCACGAGCCCAGCATCACGGACAGTCGAGGGCCAGAAATCCGTCCGCCGAGCGGCATGCGCGCTTCCATAAGGCCAATATCCTCAAATTGGCTATGGTCTGCAAGGCCAATGTGGGCAGATAGTACGAGGGTGGCTCAGCTCGATCTCCGGCCTGCCCGGATCTCCCTCGACCCCGTCCGCCGGAGCACCCAGCTCCTCACCGGCTTGACCCTCTACGGCGCCAGCATCGCCATCCTGACCAGGGCGCATATCGGCCTCGAACCGTGGGGCGTGCTGGCCGAGGGCGTCATGAAACACACCGGGCTGAGCTTCGGCACGGTCACCGGGATCATCTCGGTGGCCGTCCTGCTGCTGTGGATCCCGCTCAAGCAGCGGCCCGGCATCGGCACCGTCGCGAACGTCGTGGTCATCTCGGTGACCGTCGACGTGGTCCGCGCGTTCCTGCCGGACCAGCACGTCCTGGGCTGGCAGATCGCGCTACTCGCCGGCGGTGTCGCGCTGAACGGCTTGGCCACCGCGACGTACGTCGGCGCGAGGCTCGGCCCTGGCGCCCGCGACGGCCTGATGACCGGCCTCGCGGCGCGCACCGGCTGGTCCGTCCGGCTGGTGCGCACCGGGATCGAGGTCACCGTGCTCGGCGCGGGCTGGCTGCTCGGCGGCACGGTCGGCGTCGGCACGGTCGTCTACGCCCTCGCGATCGGCCCGCTCACGCAGGCGCTGCTCCCCTTGGTCGTCTGGCGCGAAGCGCAGCACGAAGAGCAGGAGCGCGTTCACTAGCCCGCCTTGCGCTGCTGCACGATCCGCCGCAGCGTCTGGTAGTCGGCGCCATGGCGGGCAAGCACGTCGTCGGTGCCCTGCTGCTGGGCCAGCGCCAGCAGGATGCACTCCTGGCCGACGTGCTTGTCCCCCATGCGAACCGCCTCACGCAGGCTCATCTCCAGGGTCTTCTTCGACTGCGTGGCGAACGGGATGTGCCCGCGCTTGACCGGCCCGCGGCGGTTGGCCAGCGCGTCGGGACCGTGCGTCTGCTCGACCCGCTCGACGATCTGCTCGATATCGATACCCAGCTCCGAAAGCGCTTCCGCGTCGGCGTCGCTCATCCCGCCGCGCCGGCGCACCCGGGCCAGCTCGCCGAGCACGTCGTCGGCGGACACGCCGAGTTCGGCCAGGATGCGCGCGCCGTCGCCGTGCTCCGTCTTGACCAGCACGGCGAGCAGGTGTGCCGGGCTGATCTCCCCCGAACCCGCTTCGCGCGCCACGTCCTGGGCGCCGACGACCAGCAGCCGCGCGTCGGGCGTGAACCTCTCGAACATCAGTGCCTCCCGTACTTCTTGTGCACGGCCTGCCTGCTGACCCCCAGCTCGGCGGCGATTTCCTGCCACGACCAGCCGTGCAGCCGCGCGCTGCGGACCTGCACGGTCTCGAGTTGCTCCAGCAGCCGCCGGAGCGCCGCGACCGCGCGCAGCCCCACCCGGGGATCGCGGTCACCGGCCCTGGCGGCCAGATCCGTTGCCTCTGTCATGCCTGTCAACCTACGTTGACATCGCGGTCGTGTCAACCAAGGTTGACGCGTCGTACAGTCGGGTGATGCCCGAGATCGTGATCGCCGAACGGGCCGGAGTCGGTGCCGACGGCGCGGACCGCCCGACCGAAGACCACGTCGTCGTGCTCGATTCCGCCGTAGTGCTGCTGGACGGCGCCACCGCGCCGAGCCCGGACCTGCCCTCCGGCGGCTGGTACGCGGGGCTGCTCGCGCAGCGGCTCGCCGACGGCCTGCGCGCCGCACCGCACGCCGACCTCGCCGCGACACTCGCGGACGCCATCGCCGATGTCGCCGGGGACCACGGCCTCGAGCCGCGGAATTCACCGTCGAGCACGGTCGCGATGCTGCGCTGGCAGGAAGAGCGGATCGACGCGCTGGTACTCGCGGACAGCCCGATCGTCGCCTTCGGCGGGTTCGGCCTCGACGTCGTTTCCGACGACCGCCTGGCCACCCTGCGGGACGAGGGCAAGCTCCAGACCGGCGCGGACGTCCGGCTGCGCCGCAATGCCGAGGACGGCTTCTGGGTCGCCGAAGCCGACCCGGGAGCCGCCGCGCACGCGCTGAGACGCAGCTGGCCGCGCGCCGAGGTCGAAGCCGTGCTGCTGGCCAGCGACGGCGTCTCCATCGGCGTGGACGAATACGGGCTGTTCGACTGGCCCGGTGTCCTGGCCATGACCAGGGCCGACGGGCCGGATTCCGTGCTCGACGCCGTCCGCACGGCGGAGAAGCTGGATCCGGACGGCGAGCGCTGGCCCCGGGCGAAGCGCCACGACGACCAGGCTTTGGTCATGGTCGGCTTCATCCCTGACTAGGGGTTATTTCAGGGGCTTCCCTGATCGCCAATACCGCCGCGGTTCGCGACCCTGGAGTCATGGGGACCGAAGTGGGGAAGCGGACGAAGGCCTGGCGGTTCGTCGCGGTGGCGGCAATCGGCTGGGGCCTGTTCACCGCGGTCGTGCTGCACGTGATCAGCTCGCACGACCCGGTCTACGACACGCTGTCGAGCTACGCCTTCACCGACCGCGGCAGCGGGATGCTCGCCGCCAGCCTGCTTTCGCTGGCCGTGGGCTCACTGGCCGTGCTGGGCGCGCTGCTCGCGGCCGGGGTGGCGCTCTCGCGGACCACCCGGCTGCTGCTCACATTGTGGTCACTCGGGATGGCCACGGCCGCGCTGTTCCCGGCGAGCTACCCCGAAAACCCGGACCCGGTCAGCGGCGAGATCCACCTCTACTCCTGCCTGATCGCCTTCCTGAGCTTGCCCGGCGCCGCGTTCTCGCTGCTGGACTCCCTGCGCGGACGGCCGGAGCGGGTCGCGGTCGTCCGGGCGATCCGGCTGAACGCGGTGACGTTCGGGCTGTTCGCCGTCAGCTTCGTGTTCGTCCGGCTGACCGAGGCGGGCGTCGCGCCATTCCACGAGCTTTCGGACGCGCTGCCGATCGGCGTCACCCAGCGGCTCCTGCTGCTCGCCGACGTCGTGCTGCTGGGCACGCTGCTGCGGGTGGCGACCCGGACCGCCTCAGCCGTCGACGGCAGCGGCGAACTCGGACGCGTAGCCATACAGGCTGGGCAGGCCGCCGGTGTGCACGAACACGACGTGCTCGTCGCCGCGGATGCGGCCCGCGGCCGCCCATTCGACCAGCGCGGCGGCCACTTTGCCGGTATAGACCGGATCCAGCACGACGCCCTCGGTGCGCCCGAAGAGGCGTAGCGCGGACCAGACCTCGTCGGTCGGGATGCCGTAGCCGGGACCGAGCGTGCTGTCGCTCATCCACAGGTCGAACTGCGGGACGTCGATGCCGAGCAGCTTCGCGGCGCCGCCTGCCAGGTCGTGCAGGTTCTCCGTGGCCTCGTCCAGGGGATGGCTGACGCAGGCGACATCGACGTCGAGCCCACCGAGCAGCGCGCTGCCCAGCGCGACCCCGGCGGACGTCCCGCCGCTGGCGTGCGGGACGACGAGCCGGGCGCGGTGGATACCGCGTTCGGCCAGCTGCAGGGCGAGTTCCCGGGTGGCGGCGACATAGCCGAGGGTGCCGAGCGCGTCGGAGCCGCCGACCGGGATCGTCGCGACCTTGCGCCCCTGCGCCGCGGCCTCGGCGACCAGCCGGTCGTAGGTGCGGCCGGTCTCGTCGCCGTCGGCGCAGATGTGGACGTTCGCGCCGAAGAGCCGGTCGAGCGCGACGTTCCCGGACCGCTCGTAGGCCTCGCCCTCGCGCGGGACCTTCGCGGTCAGGACGAGCTCGCAGCGCAGGCCGAGTTTCGCGCAGGCGGCGGCGGTCTGACGGCCGTGGTTGGTCTGCAGTGCGCCGAAGGTGATCACCGTGTCGGCCCCGGCCTTGCGCGCGGCGCCGAGGTGGAATTCCAGTTTGCGCAGCTTGTTGCCGCCGGCCCCGAGCGGATGGACGTCATCGCGCTTGAGGAGCAGCTTCGGCAGGCCGAGGGCCTTGCCGAGCCGGGGCGCGGGGATCAGCGGTGTCGGCAGGCCGCCGAGGTCGACCCGGGGGATCGCGTTGAGCGCGGCGTCGGGAAAACGGTGGAAAGCGAACGTCATCGGCTTCTCCCTGCGGTCCCCAGTTACCCCTGCCTTAACCGTAGGGCCAGGAGAGGAGTGGGCAAACACCGGCCCGTCCGGTAACGTTCGTTCGAACGAACGAGAACCACGGGGGCAGCCATGACCGCGACATCCGAGACTTCCGGGATCGGCCTCGGCTTTGCCGGGCTCGCCGAACAGGCCGCGCGGCTCGCCGCGGGGGAAGTCACCTCCGCGCAGCTCACGGCCGAGGCCCTGGGCCGCGCCCACGCCAGTCAGCCCGTGCTCAACGCGTTCAAGCACTTCCGCGACGACGATGCCCGCCAGGACGCCGCCGAGGCCGACCGGCGGCTGGCCGCGGGCGAGGCCGGGCCGCTGCTGGGCGTGCCGATCGCGATCAAGGACGACGTCGACCTGGCCGGGCTGCCCACCGCGTTCGGCTGCTCCGGCGACTTCCCGGTGGCCGTCTCCGACGCGCCCGCGGTGGCGCTGCTGCGCGAGGCAGGCGCCGTGATCATCGGCAAGACGAACACCCCCGAGCTGGGCCAATGGCCGTTCACCGAGGGCCCGGCGTTCGGTGCCACCCGCAATCCGTGGCAGCCCGAGCACACCCCCGGCGGCTCGTCGGGCGGCAGCGCCGCCGCCGTCGCGGCCGGGGTCGTCGCGGCCGCGCTCGGCTCGGACGGCGCCGGCTCCGTCCGCATCCCGGCGGCCTGGACCGGGCTGGTCGGGATCAAGACCCAGCGCGGCCGGATACCCACCGGCGGCGAGCTGTTCCACGGCCTGACCGTGATCGGACCGTTGGCCAGGACGGTCGGCGACGCCGCGCTGCTGCTGGACGTCGTGGCCGGGACCGACACGGCGTTCCGGGCCGCGGCCGCCCGCGAACCCGGTAAGCTGCGGATCGGCCTGTCCACGCGGATTCCGTTCACCGCAACCAAAACGAAGCTCGACCCGGTCGTCGAGGGGACCGTGCGGCGGCTGGCGGAGACGCTGGCCGGGCTCGGCCACGAGATCGTCGAGGTCGAGCCGGACTACGGCCTGATCGGGCTGACGTTCCTGCCGCGCTCGCTCACCGGCGTCCGCGACTGGACCCGCCGGGTGCCCGACCAGCGCAGCCTCGACCCGCGCACCCGCAGCAACGCCGGGCACGGCCGCCTGCTGGCCGGGCCGGCGCTGCGGCTGGCCCGCGCGCTGGAACCGGGACTGCACCGCCGGATCGGCTCGGTGTTCGGCCGCGTCGACGTCCTGCTGACCCCGACCACCGCGACCCCGCCGCCGCCGATCGGCACGTTCGACGGGCTTTCCGGCTGGGAGACCGACCAGGCCATGATCGCCGCCTGCCCGTACGCTTGGCCGTGGAACGTGCTGGGCTGGCCGGGGGTCAACGTGCCGGCCGGGCTGACCACGGACGGACTGCCGCTCGGTGCCCAGCTGCTGGGCCCGTCCCACGCCGAGGAGCGGCTGATTTCGCTTGCCGCGCAACTGGAAGAGGTCGAACGGTGGCCGGAGCGGCATCCCGCGGCAACCTGGTAACCACCCGCGAGGCCATCCTGCGCGCCGCCCTGTCGGTGGTCGGCGAGCACGGCGTCGGCGGGCTGACCAACCGGCGGATCGTGGCCACGGCCGGGGTCTCGCTCGGCACCCTGACCTACCACTTCCCCAGCCAGACGGCGTTGCTGCGCGAAGCGATGCTGCTGTTCGTCGAGGACGAGACGGCGAAGCTCGGCGCGATCGTCGACGGCTATCGGGCGGAGGGTCTGAGCGTCGAGCAGGCGGCTTCGGTAGTGGAGCACGTCATCGCGCAGCTCCCATTCGGCACCGACGAGCTGGGCGCGCACGAGCTGTACCTGCAGGCAGCGCGCGACCCAGGCCTGCACGAGGCATCGGCGCGGTGTTTCGCGGCCTACGACGAGCTGGCCGTGACGATCTTGAGCGCGTTGGGAGTGCCCGATCCGGAGCATCTGGCCGGGCCGGTCGTGGCGCTGATCGCCGGGCTGCAACTGCGGCGGCTGGCGACCGGGGATGCCGGTGTGCCGGTGGCGCTGCCGCTGATGATGCTGATCCGCGGGGCCCAGTAAAAGACTCGTGAGCGTTCCGGGCGGTTCTAACCGGCGTTATTTGGGGACCTACGGCTCGTGCGCTGGCAAGCCTGTGTTCCTGGGGCTGGTGTGACTGCCGAGGCATGTGGAGCGTTGCGGCTGGGGGTCGTGAGTGTTTAGAAGGGTTAGAACACTCTTTACCACTCACGACCGTTGCTGGTGGGGCTAGCGGGACGGCCGAGGCGCGATGCCGCTGTGCCGAAGGCCGTGAGGGGCACCTTGAGGGTCATAAAGTCCCTCAAGGTGCCCCTCACGGCCTTCCCGGGCAAACGAA
>Ga0307507_10011544_pt1 | contig 11116 bp, 6 predicted proteins | sample 7_EM_MG_FD_207223 | JGI IMG/M metagenome (GOLD analysis project Ga0307507, IMG submission 207223) | Populus trichocarpa ectomycorrhiza microbial communities from riparian zone in the Pacific Northwest, United States - 7_EM | ecosystem: Host-associated > Plants > Roots > Unclassified | place... | reverse complement strand
AAGGCTCAGGACCAGTTCTGGCCTTTTAGATCCTTAGATTCGTGGAAGAGTTCTATTTAAGGTTTAGGACCAGTTCTAACCTTAAAAGACAGCTTCCTCTAGCACGAGTAGCACTAGTACAGTGGCTTATCTCTTCTTGGTGGAATACCTAGCTGCTCTATAGTATAACAGTGAAGTTAACCACTGATCAGTGTTGGTAACACAAGGTGATATCACGTAGCTACGGTTCGTAGATAGTATGATGATGGTTGATTGATTCTTGATAGGAATGAGGAAAGGGGTGAGGAACTTAAGGTTCCTCACTACGCTAGGGCCACGTCAACACGTGACGGCAATATACCTCGCGTGATGGCAACTTGCCTCATTCCCGACAGATTCTAAATAGCGTGCTAATATTTCTTCTCTATCTAGTTATAGAACTAGTTTTTTATACTTACAGCAAAGGCCTTTTATTATATCTTTTTTAGAATCCCCTCTATATATGGCTTGCGGATATTAAACTCTTTAAAAGCCTGTAAAGTAGGATTATAGTTAAAGTAATAACCCTAGCAACTAGTAGACGAAGACTATTCCTTATAGTTTTCTAATATAATATTTTATAAGCAGCCCTTTTCCTTATTTATAAGAGCATATATATAATAGAAGAGGGCTGCTTTTTTCTTAGCTTTAGTCTTTAAGCGCCACGCTGGTTTCTTTAGTAGAATATCCATAGGTAGAACTATAGATATTCTACCTGGACTAAGCTCTCGCCCTATATTAGATACAGACCTATTAGAATTAGTATTACTATACATAGACACTCTTAAAGATATATTACTAGCAAAATTAGCAGCCCTATCCTCTTATAGCACCTATCGCTTAATACAATATTCGCGGCTAAGTTAACTTAGCTAAGATTAGAAGGCTCTACCGGCACGACTACGATTTTTAGCTGGCCTAGTAATATCCTTATATGGACCTTTATACTAATCCTTAATTAGAAATATCGCCTTACCTATTTAACCAATGCCACAAGCATCGCGTCCAAGTCGTTACCACATTATATTAATAGACTTGTCTTTATATATGCAATACTGCACAATATAATCAATATTAGGAATATTAGCGCCATGGGTAAGCGCGTTAGAGAAGAGCAAAGTGCAGATTTCCGAGTTAGGCTTTCTAAACTCCTTATATAGTCTATCTTTATCCATAATAGCTAATAATATATAATAAAGCTAAATAACTCTTCTAGCCTACGCTTTCTAGTACCTATAATATATTAACTATAAATAAATTAAGTCCCTGCCTAGTAATATTAGGTCCTTTAAATTAAGAAAGATAATTATCTTTGGGATCTAATAGGGAGTTAGCATATATTAGATTCTTTGCTTAGCGGATATAGCGGTATACACGCGGTCTATAATAAAGTATAAGTTCTTAAAGGACTTCTTATTTCCTCGCTTAATATATTCTCTAATAATTAATAGATCTAGCCAGTTAATCAATATCCGCACTATATTAATATTATTTTAAAAGCCCGCCAACTCTTAAACAATCTTAAATATTTTATTATTAAGCGTTGCAGTATAAGCAAACTAAGGCTTCCGCCCTAATAATAATCGCACTTTCCATAGCTATATATACAAATTCCGGAACAAACCCCCCTAATTAGCTATAAGGTACACCTTATTAATTACTACTAAGCTAATATGCGCACAAAAGGTAAGGTTAGTAAGAGTTTTATAGAACCTTTTACCAACTAATAGCTCTGGCAATATTAAAATATAGGTATATACTCCAATGCGGATTTCCCGTAAAAGACGTATAGATATTATCTCGGCGTATATATAAACCGGCCTTATTCCAGGAAGCTCCTTAATCTTTACCTTCTACTCCGCGCCAATTATATTAAGTGGTAAGATAATAATTACTACTAAGGCCCGAAGAAGGCATAGCATTACTTATATTATTATACTCTTACCAAATAAGGTTTTTACAACAAGTATTATATCTTTTTTCTTAAATAGCAGCCACTTAAGGGCTTTAAGTTACTCCATACGTCCGCAATACGGATATAAAAATGTAATAGCCTTATTAACTTTTGTCGGTAACACCTAAGTGCACTTAATTGGCCTATTAACTGATGGATTTGTTCTTGTCTAATAGGTGTCAAAAGCAGAGGATCGTAAGGATCGCGGTGCCTAAGTAGGGGGTTGATTAGTTACCATAAGGATGACTAATTAAAGACACGACGACGATACGTCAACGACGCGTAACCACGTAACTTCTGTCCATATATTCTGACACTAGCAGTTCTTTCTTTGTGCGTAGAACAGCTATCCTAAGATATATAACCATATAACCTCTATCCATGTATTCCAACACTAGCAGTACGGTGCCAGTAATGGGGTTGTATTTTAGGGAGCAAAGCTCTACCTAGTTGTGTTTAGGTCGCAGGCGTACTGGCACAACAGTTGTTAGATTTAGGTAGCAGTACAGTATAAGTATTAGGTAGTAATAGTGGTTAAATATAGAGCTCATCTATTGGTTGGTCGGTAGATCGCAGGCATATAGGCATAATTATTCGGTCGGTAGATCGTAGGCATATAGGCACAATTATTCGGTTAGTAGATTGTAGGCGTACCGGCGCGATCAGTATTATAATAGTAGGCATAGCGGCGCTATCAGTTTGTCGATAGTATATAGTAGTACAGTGCCAGCGTTAGATGGATTGTAGGCGTAACTACTATCTATATATTCTAATACTGGCAGTTCTTTCTTTATGCGTAAAACCACTAATATATAGACCCTATTAACGTGGTATTCATAGCTTGCAAAGGCTGTAGAGGGGGGGGGGAGCGCGCTAGCGTTATAGGCGCACTGTTAGACGTGGTATTTGACGTAATAGAGCCGCTAGGATCGTGGCAGAGTGTCAAGCTTATAGGAATAGCGTGCTAGTAGAACTTTAAGAGTCTAGTAAAACTAAAATTGTTATAAGATAAGGGCGCGCTAGTAACTGCTATAACTACTAATAGAGAAGTAGGGGGGCTAGAGAGCGCGTTATTAACGTAATTTTAATATAGTAGGGTGTTAAGCTTATATAGGGTGCTCTTTTAAAGCTAGTTACTTCTGGTAAAGCTAGGTACTTTAGTGCTGCTAACGCTGCTAGGTTATAGGTTGCTGCTAGAGCTGCTAGGTATTTGGATATTAGATACTGCTAACGCTACTAGGTTGCTATAACGCTGGAGTACTATATAAGGCTGTTAGGTAATTGGGTATTAGGTACTGCGCGAAGCTATTAAGTTGCTATAATGCTGGTGTACTGCTTAAGGCTATTAGGTGTTGATTTGTATACTAAGACGCGTACTAGATAGTGGTTTACTGCTAAGTTGCGTCGCTACGCTGGAGTACTACGTAAAGCAGTTAGGTAGTTGGATGTTAGGTGCTGTAAAAGCTAGTATACTATATACGGCTAGAGCGCTGCCGTAGTACTACTAGGGTAGCTACTAAGGTAGCTGCTAATAGGGTACTACCTGAGGGCTATTAGGCGTTTAGTGCTGTTAAGCTAGGGGTATAGCACTTAGTGAAGAGGTTGTACTAGGGGTTGATACTGTTAAGCTGGGGGTATAGCGCTTAGTAAAGAGGTTGTACTAAGTATTAGTTTACGTGCTATAGAATATTTTATACATTGCTAATATCCGTAGATATTAGCGTATTTATATATTTAAAGCTAGCTAGATAGTTAGATGCTGCCAAAGCTGCTAATATGGTTTTACTGCTAGGTACTAGAGTGCTGCTTTTAATCAAAGCTATTAGGGCGGTAGTGAACCTTATTACTCTATAGCTAACCGGTAAGGTTAACTATTAATTAATATTAGTAACACCTAAGTATACTTAATTGGCCTATTAACTGATGGATTTGTTTTTATTTAATAGATATTAAAAGCAGAGGATTATAAGGATCGCGGTGCCTAAGTAGGGGGTTAATTAGTCACCATAAGGATGACTAATTAAAGATATAATAATGACACGTTAACGACGCGTAACTACGTAACTTTTGTCTATATATTCCGACACTGGCAGTTCTTTCTTTGTGTATAGAACAGCCATCCTAAGATATATAACTATGTAACCTCTATCCATGTATTCTAACACTAGCAGTATAGTGCTAGTGATAGGGTTGTATTTTAGGGAGCAAAGCTCCACCTAGTTGTGTTTGGGTCGTAGGCGTACTGGCATAACAGTTATTAGATTTAGGTAGCAGTACAGTATAAGTGTTAGGTAGTAATAGTGGTTAAACGTAGAGCTTATTTATTGGTTAGTCGGTAGATTGTAGGTATATAGGTATAATCATTTGGTCGGTAGATCGTAGGCATATAGGCATAATTATTCGGTTGGTAGATCGCAGGCGTACCGGCGCGATTAGTATTATAATAGCAGGCATAGCGGCGCTATCAGTTTGTTGATAGTATGTAGTAGTACAGTGCTAGTATTAGATGGATTGCAGGCGTAACCACTATCTATATATTCTAATACTGGCAGTTCTTTCTTTGTGCGTAAAACCACCAATATATAGACCCTATTAATGTGGTATTCGTAGCTTGCAAAGGCCGTAGAGGGGGGGGAGAGCGCGCTAGCGTTATAGGCGCGCTATTAGACGTAGTATTCGACGTAGCAGAGCCGCTAGGATTGTGGCAGAGTGTTAAGCTTATAGAAATAGCGTACTAGCAGAACTTTAAGAGTCTAGCAGAGCTGAAATTATTATAAGATAAGGGCGTGCTGGCAACTGCTATAACTGCTAACGGAGGAGTAGGGGGGCTGGAGAGCGCGTTATTAACGTGATTTTAATGTGGTAGGGTGTTAAGCTTGTATAGGGTGCTCTTCTAGAGCTAGTTGCTTCTGGCAAAGCTGGGTACTTTGGTGCTGCTAATGCTGCTAGGTTGTAGGTTGCTGCTAGAGCTGCTAGGTATTTGGGTATTGGATACTACTGACGCTGCTAGGTTGCTGTAACGCTGGAGTACTGCATAAGGCTGTTAGGTAATTGGGTATTGGGTGCTGCGCGAAGCTGTTAAGTTGCTATGATGCTGGTGTACTGCTTAAGGCTATTAGGTGTTGATTTGTATACTAAGACGCGTACTAGATAGTGGTTTACTGCTAAGTTGCGTCGCTACGCTGGAGTACTGCGTAAAGCAGTTAGGTAGTTGGATGTTGGGTGCTGTAAAAGCTGGTGTGCTGTGTACGGCTAAAGCGCTGCCGTAGTACTGCTAGGGTAGCTGCTGAGGTAGCTGCTAATGGGGTACTGCCTAAGGGCTATTGGGCGTTTGGTGCTGTTAAGCTAGGGGTACGGCACTTAGTGAAGAGGTCGTACTGGGGGTTAATGCTGTTAAGCTAGGGGTACGGCGCTTAGTGAAGAGGTCGTACTGGGTGTTGGTTTACGTGCTGTAGAATATCTTGTGCGTTGCCAATATCCGTAGATATTAGCGCATTTATATATTTGAAGCTAGCTGGATAGTTGGATGCTGCCGGAGCTGCTGGTATGGTTTTGCTGCTAGGTACTGGAGTGCTGCTTTTGATCGAAGCTGCTAGGGCGGTAGTGAACCTTGTTGCTCTATAGCCAACCGGTGAGGTTAACTATTAATTAATGTCGGTAACACCTAAGTGCACTTAATTGGCCTATTAACTGATAGATTTGTTCTTGTTTAATAGGTATTAAAAGTAGAGGATCATAAGGATCGCGGTGCCTAAGTAGGGGGTTGATTAGTCACCATAAGGATGACTAATTAAAGACACGACGACGATACGTTAACGACGCGTAACCACGTAACTTCTGTCCATATATTCCGACAACTTTACTTAGCTGCTAGGCTTCGCTCTCTTTATAAAGCGTAAGAAGCTAATTTTAAAAGTCCTATAGCTGTTACTCCTAGTTTATTCTATAGCTCCTCTAAGTCTAATTATCTAGCACCTAATATAACCGCGGCTGTTTTAACACTTTATTTAATTTCTTCCCTCTCTATCTAGCGGGTTTTAGTGGTGGTATATAGTAGATTTACCGGATATCTATAACTTAGTAGTTGGCGTATAATAAGGTTTTAGTGGGTATTATATACTATAATATGGACACTATATATCCGCTAGGCTATAATGGGTTCTTTAAGGTAGCTGTTATAGATCTATACGGGTTTTATATATATTAGCTAGCGTTTAATAAAGTTATATATAGTGCCGGAATTCCTAATAATGCGTTTTTTCTTTAATAAAAATGATTACAAGACCTAAAAATACCTAAGTAATAAAAATAAGATATTTTAAAGGCCTAGGTGCTGTTATATAATTAATAAACTTTAGGAAATAATATAAAATATTAGTATTAAGTTATTTTAACATCCGCAACCTCTATAACGTAGATATCGCCGGATTGCTTATAAGTATTGCGAAATACGCTTAGACGTAATTTTGGTGGTTTTGCATAAACGTAGTTAATTAGCTTGCGGACCGATTGAAAATCCGTACTAATAGAATCATATCTAAGCTTGCTAAGGTAAACGTCTGAGCTCGCTAAGGTAAAAGAGCTATAGTTTACCTAATATGTTTTATTACTTATCCGGTAATATTAGTTATCTAATAGCCCCAAAAACTACCAAAACTGCACTTTAATATTTTGATAACGACTTAATAATAAATTCCAAAATTTTATAATTAGCCTTTTATACCTATTTTAACCCACTTATTAGATTTAAAAAATAATCTATTAAATAGCTCTAAAGATATTGCGATTTAGGTCAAGATTGGAGGTCAAACCCGATATTTTAATAACGGCCAGGTAACGGCCAAGCTTATTACACTAGAATTTTATTAAGAGTCTTAATATGGGCACAAAAGGCCAATTATAAAATTATAAATATTATTATTAAGCCGTTGTTAAGATATCAAGGTGCAGTTTTTCTAATTTTTAGTGGTTTTTAGGGCTAATGGATGACTAATATTACCAGATAAATGATAAAACACGTTAAGAATTAGCAACGGCTTATTAAGCTATGGCTTCAATCTAAAGCTATAGCTAGATCAAAAGCTATAGCTTTAAGATTAATTGTACGCAATTAAATCTTATCCTACTAGCGGACACTCTTTTCCTTCCTAAATAGACCTTTTTTCCTGCTGGGTTTTGGTTATAGGTTAAGGTTTTTATTAAGGCTGCTTAGTTACTTTAAGAGCTATAGTACGCCTAAGAGATAGCAGCAGCTTTTAGATCCTATGTACTCTCTTAAGCTACGGCTTACCTTAAGAGCTACGGCTCCAACCTAGAGACTCTCTGGTTACTAGCCAAAAAGGCTGCTAAGACCTAATTGTAGGCAATTGTCTTTTATAGAGCTATAGCTTAAAGATCTTACGCGATTAAGCTAGCTTTAAGTAGAGACTATCTAGCTGTTAGCTATAGAGCTAATAAGACCTAACTATATACGGTTGTCTCCTTAAGACTAATTATATATAATTAAGTCTTACCTTACCAGTAGACGCTCTTTTCCTACACTAAAATAGACATTTTTTCCCACTGGGTTTTGGTTATAGGTTAAGGTTTTTATCAAGGCTGCTTGGCTAGTTTTTCTCCCTATTCCCTATTTCCCTATATAAGCAAGGCTTTAGCACTACTTACCTTTTTATATATAGAAATCAATTTATTTAGGTATATAGGTTAGGAGCCAGCCCTAATAAAGGGGGGAGGGCAATATAAGGGATCTTTTGGACCCTTACTTAGGTATATGCCTAGAGGCTCTTAGGAGCTGCCAAGGCTAGCCTTTGGCTAGCCCTTAATACCTTCTTATAAGCTCCTTAGGCCTATAGCCCTTTCCCTCCTTATCGGTTTATCTCTATATAAGGGTATTACTATACCTACCCTTATTACCGTATCGTCCTCTTTTATTAACTCTTCTTATAACTTATACTTGGCTTGCCTACTCCCTACCATATACCTAGGCAATAGCCTTATACTTATAAAATAAAGAGGAACTTAGTAATAGCATATAGAAAGGCCTTGGCCTTAAGGGAAGTACCTTACGAAAACTTTAGCAAGACTTAAAGGCTTATAGGAAGTTTAGATATAGGTAGGCTCTATACTCTTTTAGTGTATTTTATACCTAATTATATATAGAAGAAACTAACTAGTCAACTATTAGATAACCTGTATACTAGAAATACAATTACACAGCTATATAATTACCTATATTTTGCAGGCCGAATTATAAAAAGTTTTTAAAATCTATATAGTTACTAAGACTATAATATTACGTTAAATCTACGTCTTAAGGTCGTAAAAGGAGAGCTCAATTGGGTTAAACTCTGGGGAGTATAGTAGAAGATACTCTATGTAGACGCTAGCTCTCTTATAGAGAGCTTAGGGCTCCTACTTTCTGTTAACTCTTATATATATATATGTCTGAACAAGGTTTCGCGATATAGTTAACGCGATTACGTAAGCTAAGCGAGCTCAGGAATTCCACCAAATTCCACCTGTAGAATAGGAGAATTAACAAGCATCAATCAAAATCAGTTACCACCCTATACTATTGCAATAGCGATACGTATCACCAGAAGTGATACGGACAATATACTTACCCAATTTAACTCTTTACCTTACTCTTATAAATTAACGCGTTATCTATAACCAAAATTATACTAGGTATATACTGTGGTAGAACTGTAACCTTAATCTAGGCATTAAATATTTTGGCAGTAATTGAGCCTTAATATATTAACGTCCCCTTAAGGAAGCCATTACAGCCATAGGCGGGTAGTATACTCTACCTCTTAGAGCATTGAATTGAAGAGACCTTAATTGCAGGTAAATTGGCAGGACTTTACCTAAACTTCTTATACCTAGTTCTCTTATTAGCTCCTAATTCGTTAATAAATACTAGCTTATAAATATCCTATATAATTTAACGTCCCTTCTATAGAGAATAAAGATCTTCTACCCGCTTAAGAGCTTTCCTTTATATGATCTTTCTGCTCTACTAAATATATAAGAGCGTCTTCTAGATAGTTAAGAGGTCTATAACTACACTAAACTCATTATATAAGAACAAGGCCATTTTGTTAGGAAAGGCAGTTAGCTAATTAGTAAGAAATGCAAGCAGAGTCTATAAAATTAATAAGAGCTTAACTTAATACTATAATGTTAGTTATCGCATACTGTTACGGCACTGTTACAGACCCTAGTCAGGGGCTCGCTTGGAGACTTAGCTCGTGTATATAGACGTGTCCTTTCCTCGACCTTCTTCCAGTCCATGTCTTGGAATTCTGGTACCTGCCTATTAATAGATTCTTGTTCTTTTGACTGAGCCCTCACACATACCTTTTTATATAAAGTGGTAAGGAGCTAAGGCCTCCCTATTTTAGCAAGGCTTAGTAGGTAAGAAGTCCCCTATATATCTAAGGACGTTCTAATTCAGTATATTGTCGCTCTATGTACTTAAGTAGCTGCAATAATCTATTTAACTGCCTAGCCGTAGTATAAGGCGACGTAGATCTGCTAAATGCGGTAGGAAGGAAGCCTTGGGCCTATAGTAAGAAAATAGTGTTAAAAAGTATACGTATGTGGTAATATTCGATTTGTATAAGGATTTGTATATAAGTACGATGTTTTGGTATAGGGAGCCCTTATCTGGAAGCGAGTCGCAGTAGATAAGAAAAGCACGGTACTGTAGTTTTATATAGGAAATTCGCTTATTGCTTAGCAAAAAGTCGGAACCTATAGTTAAATAGGACCTTATCCTTTTTTGCATTTATTAGGCAGTTATTTATACAGCGTCCCTTTTAACCGTATATAAAGTAGGCCCCTTAGTTACTAAGGGCCTATCTATAGGGATTGCTATATATAGGTTAAGTATACACCGGACCTATAGTAGGGCTAGCTATACAGCTAGCTGCTAGGTTAGCTATAGGCTATATAGCTAGTATAGTAGAAGTTATGGATTGTATAGGGGCATTACGGGCTATTCTTATAGTGCTAGTAGTCTGGTTTAGGGAGTTTCTAGTTCTTAACCGCTTAGCACGTACTTTAATTTAATAGAGGCCCTAGTTAAGAGCTAGATACTAGTCTATAAGTTCCTTTAGCGTCTATATAGTAGTAAAAACTGGTAGTATAGCGTGCTATAGGTCTAGGGTAAGCTTGTTAAAGAGATTTAGCAGTAGGTTTTTCTAAGGAATTTGGGCCTAGGTGCAAAAAGTAGGTCTAAAAGGCTAAGAAGGTCTATCTTTTTATATTTAGGCCTTTATAATTAAGACAGGCATTCTATACCTTAAAGGGGTCTGCTAAGTCTTAGGCATATCGCGGATATAGATATATCTATATATCCCTACCAATACAGCCAAAGACATAGGCTATTTTAGCTTAGGCAGTAGAAAAGTAGTTTATATTAACTTTAAGCTTATCCTATAATTAAAGCTTCCAGTTTTTAAATATAAGGTTAGTTCTGTTTATAAGCAATAGGGGTCCACAAACTTGCGGACAGCGACAATGCTAATGCTATATATAGGCTTGGGCCTTAAGGACCGTAGCAAGTCTGTCTAATAGGTTATCGCTAGATATAGAGGTGTCTCTAGTTTTAAGCAGTTCTTATAGGCGTTTAATTTCAGTATTAGCTGCCGCAAGCTCCGCCTAGGGGGTTAAGACAGTAATTGTTTTATTATTAGAGGTATTTAAGGGTCCTACAGCTGCTTTGCCAGCTGCTATGTTTCTTAGCATAGTAGTAGGGGCGTTAGGTAATTTCTAGTGGTTCTTTTAGGGGTTCTAGTAAAAAATTTATAGGTCTAATTCTATAGTCTTGTTTATGTTCTTAGGGTTCTTATTCTATTCTATTCTTAGTTCCGTAAATATATTTAAGTTCTTTTTTAGGAAAAAAGGGTATAATAAGCTTTGGATAATGTTAGCGACTTAGTTAATTAAGGCACGAGCACGGCAAGGGGGACGCGCAAGCCTATGCGATTAGATTGTTTATTGTCACGATAACGATGTATCACATGCGAACGCTAGATGAACAAGCATCAGATTCGTAGAATTGATAGCTACGTACGGCTGTCGTGGAGACTCAAGAGGATTGCTGGAGAGCTCAACAAGAATGCAGCTGCGGGCGAA
>Ga0307507_10011543_pt1 | contig 11117 bp, 7 predicted proteins | sample 7_EM_MG_FD_207223 | JGI IMG/M metagenome (GOLD analysis project Ga0307507, IMG submission 207223) | Populus trichocarpa ectomycorrhiza microbial communities from riparian zone in the Pacific Northwest, United States - 7_EM | ecosystem: Host-associated > Plants > Roots > Unclassified | place... | reverse complement strand
GTCACTATGACCCAACTTAGGTCCACTTGCAACAATATAGATAATATATTGTAACACACAAAAATCATCAAAACTATACTTACAAATAAAGATGATAAAAGAACATGATATTTTTTATTTTTTTAAAATCATTTGTTGTTACTTTAAGGGTGACCCGCTATATGATAATATTTTACTATATGATGTAAAAGTAAATCAATAAGGTATCACCAAAAGCACCCTTCAACTTATTGATTCATATTCATGTTTAACAAAATATTTTTTTCAAAAAACAAAACCGCAATTCATCAAAATAACACGCAATTTCAATATGGGCCCACACTTCTAATTCTTCAATCATTCACAATAATGCATTAAAATATATTCAATCCAAAAAATCTCATCACAACACACATCAAAATCAACAATAAACTAGGATAATTATTCAAAACATATATGGGGTTCGAAATCAACCTTCTAGAGAAATTAAGGTGGACCGAAAACGGGTGGAATATGGTAAAGATGCTACTGGAATTGAGAGGATACTATTGACATGTGGACCCACGTGCCACTATTGCTGCCAATGCATGGACCCACGAGCCACCTAACATATAAAAAGCACCACCCTTCCCTTGTCCCTTCTATGTTGATTGTGTTGACCACCATCATCTGAGGTGAGAAAACAAACCACAAGAAGTTTCAATCATTTCTCTCTCTTTTTCTTTTTCCACCGAGACTTTTCTTCCTCTTTTCCAGGTGGTTGCTTCTGTTTTATGTGTGGAAAAGGTTTTTTTGGTTATTTTTCTATTTCTTTCTTTCTATTTTTTTTATATAATTTCACCTCCTAGTGGTGATTAGATTTTTCTTTTATACCCTTTCTTTTCTATTTTTTATTTTGACTTTTTTTAAGAAGATATCAAAGAAAGAAATAAAAAAAATACGAAATGGAACATGTAGGCATCAAAAATATTTTTTTTTTGAATTTTTTTTTTTTTTTTTTTTGTGGTTATGATACTTTTGAAGAGTTCTTGCAAAATCATAGGTATAAGTTTTTTAATATGTTGATCACATTAAAAAAAAATTAATGTGATCCGGCGTAATAACACGAAACAAGAATCTGGTGTATATCTCTCAAGGGAATGGGTTGTTAGGCAGGTTCACTATTCAGTAAGATCCTCCTTAGCCCCACATCCACCAGAAAATAGCCAAGATCAAAACTGTATCAACAAGATTCGTCGCCATTATTTAAATTTCATTTGTTTTTTCTCAAGGCTTTAATGCTTCGAACCCACACAGAACTGTCAACAGATATTCATCCAGCCACGTTCTTCGTTCCTGACAGACGCTTAGCAAAGTAAACAGCCCCCCAAAATTAAGCAAACATGGAGCGCACATCTCCTACCTTTTAGCTACCTCTTGTTAAAAGGCATTGAGCGAACAAGACATTAGATTTGGTGCTGCAAACTCTTGTCAACAAAAGAGAGAACCAGGATATGGCAAGAAAGGGCATCTCGGAACTGGTTAGACGAAGTTCGCAGAAACTTTCTCCGGTCATCTCATACAAACATCATTCTCAATTCCAATGCTTGCTCAAGACCTTAATTAGCATAGCTTCACCACCTTCAAAGAGAGAACTCACCATAGAAGGTACAGCAGCAATCACAATTCAAGCAAATTTCAGGGGTCACCTTGTATCATGTATGTAAGCAAGTATAATCCACAGCAATTTTGTTCAGTACCGTGATAATATTTTCCTGAGTTTTGTGGTTGAAATACTGACAGGCAAGACGGGCATTTCAAGCACTCCAGAGCCTGGTGAAATTGCAAGCGTTAGCTCGAGTTGTGCATGCAAGGAAACAATCTTGCATAGCCCTGCAATGCATGCAAGCGTTAGCTCGAGTTGTGCATGCAAGGAAACAATCTTGCATAGCCCTGCAATGCATGCAAGCGCTCGTCCGGTTGCAGGTACAGGTTTGAGCAAGGCAGGACATCTTCATATCTAAGGTCTAAACTCATATCACTATACAATTCAAGGAGAGTGCTCTAAAATTCCATACCCCATGCAACATTAACACAGTAATCTCCCATGTTGACAAATTTCTTAGCAGAAATAGTCGAATTTGTGTAGCATCTGCAACTAGTTTAATTATTACTCGTACCTTCTATTTGACTTGCGGGTCTATCTATGAATCATATTCATGGTAAAGAGTTGTCCAAACTATACCCACAACTGTCTACTAATCACCAATTAACACAAGGTTCGTTTCCCAACCTAGCAATTGTTCATTGTGCATACATAATGCAAACATTTACATGCCAATTAGCATAGAAAATTAAGGTGTGAAAAAACAAGGGAGAGAAGAAATTGGAACAAAAGAAAACATTAGGAACCTGGAACTTTTAATTATGGGAAAAAAAAGACAAAGCTATAACTGAGCTAGGGCAAAGCGCTGTACAGTTATCGAGTAAGCACTATAAAAAGGAAATGAAAATGATGTTAGAGAGGAAAGAGAAAAGGAAGAATGTATGATGGGAACTGGCTAAATTTGCAAACTTTATTAACAGCATATGCTCCTTGTCAGTTAATGGTGACCCTTGATCAGTGCTGAGAAAAAGCTACCGGATGATTTATCCTTGCAGCGATCTTCTCTCTCATCTCCAACCTATTTCAATAAAGAAAGTTATAATTGTTCAATGGAACTGATGCATGATGATAGGTAATTCCCTTACCTCCTTGACTATTTGCTGAAGGATATCTATTATCTGAGAAAAATTGGGTCTTTGATTTGGGTCTTGCTGCCAGCAAGTCTCAAGCAGTTCTGCAAGTTTTGGATGAGTGTGCTTGGGGATTGTGGGCCGTAGACCCTACAGGAATGTTGGTTAAAAAGTGAAAGTGCCATTTAAAAATGAGAAAAATGCATTAGTTTTACGTTAATATGAAGAACAAAATGGATATACCTTTCGCACCACACCTACTGCTGCTTGCAATGGGGTCAAGTATGAGTACGGAAGCTGTGATTTTGGTCATAAAATATAACGAATAAGTGGTGAAATTTTTACAATTATAACTAGTAAGTAATAAAATAAAATTGAAAAATAGAACTTTTTTTTTCCTCCTAAAAACTGCTGTGCTTACTTCTCCAGTTAGAAGCTCCCATGCAACTATTCCAAAACTGAAAACATCAGCCTTGTGATCATATGGTTTGTGTTCAATCACCTTCATGTAGTTAAAACAACTGTAAGTGTGTGTGTGTGTGTGTGTTAATAAAAAATAAAAAAAGCTCCTTTTTCAATTAGATAGGAGAAACAAACAAAGACACAATCAAAACATAACATCATGGCATGCAAGATCATATGTCCCAATAACATTCCAAGGTATGACCATGTAAAACAACATGAACAAGAAACTTAAAATTCACATACAAGTAAAATGTACCTCAGGAGCCATCCAGCGGTATGTTCCTGTTTCAGCTGTCATTACCCCAGATTGAGTCTGTACTCTGGCAACCCCAAAATCAGCAACTTTTACAACCTGTGAAAGAAGGGTGTAGATTTTAGAACAAGCAAATCCTTTGAAAAAAATATTCCAAAAATACATATTAATACATCTGACACTACAAGGATGAACACCAAACCCAAACAGTGGGCTACAACATGCGTGGCAAGAAAGTTTTTAAAAAGAAATATAAAGACAATAGTGAAAAAGAGAACAGTTCTTGAATTCAAAATTCATGTAAACATGGATGAGTATAAACAGGTTTATGCAAGTTCAGGAAATGCTCTTACTTCATTTTCATCCATCAGAAGATTGGCAGTTTTCAGGTCCCTGTGAATTATGTTATTTTGGTGGAGATAATTCATTCCCTTTGAGACATCAATTGCCACTTTGATTAAGCATGGAAGCTTAAATACACCCTTCTGTTTATGCAGAAAGTTGTATAAACTTCCTTTAGCCATAAACTCTGATAAAGCAAAAATATTACTCCAAAAGGTGAATATCGGTGAAGCAAATGAAAAGGCAGAGCAGAATTAGATGCATGATTGGTAAGTTTTGTCAAACTCACATTTTTCCACTTAACATACAACTATGCAGTACCATTCCATCTATTAGCAAAATAGATCATATCTAATAAAGGGGGTCAGAGGGGCAGGACATCAATATCAAATTCATGAAACATCAACTCTTAAGATAAGAATTCCATTGAGCAAAGATGTGAAAGATTTACTAGGATGTACCAGTCACAATGCACAAGTTTGGAGACCGGTCGCATGCACCTATGAATTGCACAACGTTCTTATGCCGAACTTTCCTGCAAACCAACAATTGCAAAAGGTTACAATTTTCACAAATATCAAGAGATACTGAGGGTTACCCCACCACAGCCTAGTGAAGAAGGTGGATCGATGCATGTAAAAGATTGTATACAAGAGAGAAGCTTCAGAAAAGGTGGACAATTGCATGTAAAAAGTTATTAAGGTTTACAAGGATGAGAGAGGGATGGAGCACCATCATTTTATATAAAGGTTTATGGAAATTACAAATTAAGCATTAACACCATTCTCAACAGAAGTAACTTCAATGTGCATGTAAAAGCTTTCTACTTGAAAAGGCATTGCAGATACTCCTGAGTAGAAAGGTATAAGTTCTTTAGTTTTATATTTTGTATTTACGATCTTGTATATCTAGCTAGATAAGTATGTAGGCTAGCATTTCTATTGGAAAATAGGCAGTTTCCAAGTCCGCAAATTCAATGAAGCAACAACTAGTACCATGGAGAAGTGGCCAGGTATTGATTTTTTTATCAGTAAATTCTTATTCCCCTATCTTGATAATAATAGGAGACTTTCTTATTTTAATAAAATATTATTTTGAAGAAAGAATATCACAAATATTTGCATGTAAGGGTTTTCAATTCTTGAATTAGAAATGTTGAGTTTTTTGTTCATACAATTAAGTTCTTTCGTACATTTTTATGTAATTCTTTGATCCCTTTAGGTTTATCTAACTACAACTACATTATGCAAGCTCCACCAATACCTACCCCATATTTCTTCTAGCAAATATCCTAATTGTTCCAGATCAACTAGAAATAGACTTTTTCACTTGCTTATTCTGTTTAAAATGATTAAAGAAAAAAGAAATATCTAATTAAGGAGTATACAAACAAAACATTTTAGAAATGGTGGCTGGAGATCTTTCAGGCATATATTCTTACAGACCTCATTATATAAACTTCCCGGGAGAACTCCCTAAGCATTTCTCCACTGACACGCTCAGGCTTGAGCACTTTGATGGCCACTTCCTGACTACAATATGTGCCTCGGTACCTGAAGTGGTTAAATGAACAATCAACTGAGTAACTTGCAATCAGCAGAGTAACATATATTTCAAATGACAGAACTTACAAATCACCATATGATCCAGATGCAACTTTGTTTTCAACTTTCAATAGACTTGTGTCAATTTCCCAGACATCAGTTCCATCACTAGGTATTTCAACACAATCTGGAAGAGATTCAACCCCTGTTTTATTCTGCTCACCAACAAGAGAAACAGAAAGCTGTTTTGAAAAGCACTGCTCCTGTGGAGTATTGCAAACTATCAAATATAGGCCAGCTATTACCGCTCCAGGTTGATCAATCATACAGCATTTCAAAATTAAAATATGAGTGGCTGATACAGGAAAAGAATTCCATTCAACTATTCTAATGTACACAAGTTAGTAGTTGGTACTTAATATTGCCCACCTTCATGGTTGCATACCCTATGAAATTAGTTCATATAATGAAGATGAGCCATCCTGTTACAATTTCCTTAATCTAGATATCCTAATGAATACTGGTGTTTTTGAATCTAATGAATTTGGAGTGCCTTCTTTTTTTTCAAAAACAAGAACAAAGAGAAGACACAAAGTTAAACCTTCTTTTTCAGGCATTTTATCATTTCCAGTATGGGGAATTGTCCAGAGGTATTGGATTTGAACTCTGACTGGAATGGTTAACTATTCAGAGAACATGCTACCAATATCAAGTCTACTGAAGCATTTGAGTTGCTGTATACCCTAACTGAATGGCTATGATCACAAACTGCAAGAAAATAAATAAATAAATAAATTTTAAAAAAAAATATTGTTTCAAGTTGAAGAACGTAGACAGTATTTGGTTCTGCCCGCTAACATTACTAAGGACTTCCTTTAAGAACTAGTTGCTTAATCATCATGTAGCATATCAAGCAGAAGATGTAAATCACAGATATAGCCAACAACTACTAACACACCATAGCAAGACTGTAAACCTAGATATACATCACGGTTCCCTTTAAAATTTGGTCAACTCTTTCCCCCAAAGATCATTTCAGCAGCAACAAGTTAACAGGCTTTCCACATACACTGGCAAAGGAATGAGGATAGAACCATAACCTCCATGAGGTTAGTTTAACTTTAAATGATTTTTGAGAATGTGATGAAAAAAAAGTTAAGTAATCACTTTACAAACATAACTATCAACAATTCATACATCCTACACCCTAGAGATGGCTGATACACATATTAATTAAAACAAAGGGTGTTCTAGCAGCAAGCATTCATAAAAAGATTTATTTTAGAGATATGCAAAACTGCAATTATGAATAAAAGTGCAGTATGAAGAAAAATTACCTTAGACTTTAAGATTTCCTTTTCTAGAGCATTTCTAAGCTCCTCGGTCTCCTAAGGTTCCCACGCACATGACCAAGCAGTAAAGTGAGCAAACAATGTCAGTCTGGCAATTATCTCAGTATTAAAAAGAGAATTTCATAAACCAAGAGTGCTAGATAAAATAATAACATTTAAAATCCACATGAGCAAGGAATAAAATTTACATGAGATGTGCATCTTTTACTTTAGACTAGTTTAATGTTGCCCTCATTTTTTTTCTTTATTTTTAAGCAATCAAGAAAAAAAAAAACATTGAATAAAATCATGACTATAGCAGGCTGATACCACAAAATAACTAACACTTGATTTTTCTAACTGGTGAAAAGAATAGGACCATACCTCACGAAGCCAACCATCAACAACAAAAACATCCAGAGAAAACCCATCAACAGTGGAAAAGGCATGAGCTTCTTGGATGTTCAATCCAATCTCCGCAAGCAGGGAAGTCAACTGGAAAATTATTTACCAATATCTATTATCTGGTGCATGTGAGCAAGCACATGAGACAGAGAGTATAAATTAAAGTTAAATGTTCCAAATGATGTTTTAGATACAATTGCGCTCTTCTTTATTTTTTCTTGATACAGTCAAATGCAATCTTAGGCACGCGGCAGTGTATGAATGTTTCCACATGGGAGTGTGTGCCCGTGTGTGTTGCCATTACTATTTAGAGAATATATTATAGCTGTATCTCTACTAGCTGAAAGCCCGAGATAATCTGAAAAATTTTCACCATATTTGTCCTGAAAAACATATGTAGCATGGCACTATCAATCCCAAATTGTTCCCAATACATACAAAATATTCTACACGGATGATAATAGGACTAGTCACCAACCTGACTAAGAAGTTTTGGCCTATCAACAGTTGAAAAGGTGATCTCGTGCAAAGACCTACAATATAGTCAAATGGATAATCCTATATGTAAACATGAATTGAAGTTGACATCACAATAAGGCTAACATCAGAAAGTTCTCCACTTTTTACACATTGACACCAAACAATGTCCAGGGAAAAGTATAACCATTCACAGTCCATAAAAGCTCTTACTGAGAAAGACATGGCGTAGAATTTGCAGCACCATCTCCATCTTCAACATGATATCTTGAAATGCTTCAAGATTAGGTGATGAGCCAAATGTAGGTGGTGGATGCATTCTGCAGATCAGAGAGAGAAAAACATGAATCAACAAAAAACAACAAGTTATATTGCACAAAAATATAATGGCGTACCCCTGCTTGTTTGAAAAATAAGAAGTTTGTGCATCTTCTTTCATTGCCGGATCCAAATGCACAGAAGCATAAGAATTTCCATTCAAGGCAGGATACACCTGTAACACAAAGAAGCCACCAATCAGACTACGCAAATGATCTGCTTTAACCCTATCAACATTATAAACACTTTATATTAAGACAAATAACATTGTCTTGCCGTTGAATGAATGAGTGGGTAACAAGCAAATGGTAGGTGGTATTTAGTACAGAATTTCTTCGCTAAAAAAAAAAAAAAAAGTAGCATTTACTACTATTATTAACCTGCACCTGCACGAGATGAACTTCAAAAGCCGGTCGATTTGCAGGATCTTCAGCCAACTGAAGTAATCTCTTGTGCATAAGCACATCTTCAGCTCTCTCCACATTCACATCCAGCGCATATCTACATTATTGATCACTAAAATAAAAAATAAAAAATTACACAAAAAGAAAACAAGAGAAGCCTAACAGGACTTCAGACTATTAGAATTTAAGATCCTTGTTTTATTTACGATTTACACAACACATGCGAATAGAGAAATAAATTCGCAGGCTTAACCGCAAAAAGCCAGAATGAAAAAAGAAGAAAAATCCAACATTTCCTTCTCTATTTCGCTGCTACCTTCAAGATTTGTAATTAGCGCTGAATTAAGTAAATTACCGAGCAGGTAAGCGATTGAAATGAAGCCAAAGGTTATCATCAAATCCAGGAAGATTCGTTTCTTCGAAATTCGAGTCTTGAATTCGCTTCAAAACTTCGTTATAAACTTCTAGCTTTTGCCTTTGGTGATGGTGTCGTGATGGTGGATTCGCTATTGCAGAGTACGACTCCACTGCTCTGCTTCCACAGCTCTCTACGTCTTCTTCTTCTTCAACCGCCATGCCAACACGACCCCGGTCGCACACGGCGGATATTCTGCTGGAGGTGAAAGCTTCGATGAACCAAGCCACAAAGAGAGCGAATTTCCTTTTTTGTGTGTATTGTACTTTCTTTCTTTCTATTACAGTTTTTTCTTTGTTCGTCTCTAACTATAAATGTTTTTTTTTTCCGGATAACTAGATTTTAGCACATGTTACACTTCGGTATTTATGAAAACATGAAATTAGAATCTTTATTCCGAAATATCCAATATAATTGAGTTTTCTAATAATATCTGTAATGAGACTGTCAATTTGAGTTCATCTATTTAATAATTGATATTATTTGAATAATTAATTGGGGATTGATGGAATACTCATTTTGAAAAAAAACAATTTAATAACATCACTCCGAGTGAATAAAGTTTTTTTATAAAATATAGTTTCCAAATTAATGAATAGTTGTTTTTTTTTTAATTTGCAAAATCGACCACAATCAAGAGTGGGTCCCATTATTTAAATGAATTTTTAAAAAAAACAAATACTAATATTGAATTTGGAATAGCATGGTTTATAAAATAGTTGATGAAAACTTATGGTAAGCGTATTGTTTTCTTGTTTTTTGAATTTTTATTTTTATTAGAGTTTTTGTTTTTAGATATCTTAAAGCTTTTGTGGGATATAATAATCAAATGAAAAGAAAATGATTTTTACTGGTCAGAAAAACTCCCTTATTCACAATCTTGAAATTATTAATACGTATATGTTGGTTCTTGATGGTATCCTTGTTTATTCAAATTATAAACTTGAGTCAGTTTATGCCATTATAAATTATTTACAGGACTTTAAGGTTAAATTTAGAAAAATGAGAACTATAAGGCTAGAATAGAATATATCTGAATCTACAAGGACTATAATGTAGTTCACAGTGAGTTTTGCTCTCTCTCTCTCTAGAGCTCTGAGTGAGAGGTGTTTGTGGGGATGAACACGTAAGCAACAGGGTTGGTGGGGTCTGTGTGTGTAGACAGCTAGCTAAAAAGATCATAGGATTTTTATAGGATAAATGAAGCCAAAACCTTATTCAAAAAGAAAATCGTCTTTTGGTATGCCGAAGTTCAGACCAACAAACCGTCTAGGTAAATTAACTTTATTATTTCATAGGTGTGCGCAAACTATTCGAATATTTATATTAATTAAAAAAAATTAAATTTATTATAATAAAGTAGCTCAAAGTTTAACCTTGAGAGATTAATGAATGGATTAAACTATAATAAATATGTTAAATTGAGTTGTGTAAATAAATTATCTTGCTAACATGTGGTTAGCATTTAACACCATAAAATTTAAAATGAATAGATTAATTGTTAATTGTCAATCATATTTTAAAATTAGTTGTGTTTTGCTTCTTGAAAATTGGTCTAAAATATAAAACCAAATCAAATTTGATTATCTCTATATATGTTTTGCTAATCAAGGACATTATAAGTAACAATGTTGTTGAATACCATAGTGATTAACACATATTTCAGAATATAAATTTTAAGTCATGTGGCTTGGAAAGATATCTAAATTAACACGAATAATTTATGTCTATAACATTTATTATCCAATATGTTTTTGTGTTATGATTCTCGAGTCACTGCTTAAATGTATAATAATGCATTGAACGTGTTTGGGAGTATGGGTATGGTTGCTTTTCAAAGTGTTTTTCACCCAAAAATGTATCAAAATAATATTTTTTAAAAAACAAATTTATTTTTAACATCAGCGCATCAAAATAATCTAAAAACACCCAAAAAAATATTATTTTGAAGTAAAGCAAAAAATAAATAAAAAATTTTAATTTTTTTCAAAAACTTTTTTAAAATGTAAAAACAAAAGATATCTTACCAGATAAAGATTTTGTTATTGTTATTGGGTTGATCTAATGTGAAAGAGCATAATTCTACTTTGAGAATCTTGAATAAATATTTTTTCTCTGTTTTCAAGATTCATTGTCTCCACTTCTCTCTACTAGTGCACCATGACATGATGAGTTTTAAGAAAACGATTAATTGGTGTGTTGATTTTAGTGTGCATTGTGAAAAATCCACTGTTTTCTTTTTCCTTGGAGTTTTTTATTGACTTTTTAAAAAAAATAAATTGGTTGTTTGGTATTATGTTAATTCTTTTTGAGATTTTTTTAATAAAATTATTATAGTGTTAAAAAAAAATTAATATTGGATTGATACTTAATTTTATAAAATTAAATCTAAATTATTGCTCAAAAAAATGAAACGAACCAAATTTGATGGTAAATAAAAATTACAGCCTTTTTTTAACACTATTCATA
>Ga0307507_10011542_pt1 | contig 11118 bp, 7 predicted proteins | sample 7_EM_MG_FD_207223 | JGI IMG/M metagenome (GOLD analysis project Ga0307507, IMG submission 207223) | Populus trichocarpa ectomycorrhiza microbial communities from riparian zone in the Pacific Northwest, United States - 7_EM | ecosystem: Host-associated > Plants > Roots > Unclassified | place... | reverse complement strand
TATTTGATAGAACTCATGAAAGATGAAACACCAAATCTTTTGAGTGGTTACAAGGCAGATGAAAGTTTGTGTTTCTTCTGACAGAAAGAATCGCTGATACCCCAATGAGCAGGGCAATGTTAAGAGCATAAAAATCACAACAAATAAAGTGGAAGCTTTGCTTAGATAATCCCTCTTTTCCTTTGAAAGATAAAAGTATTTCTTTCTAATTATCTAATTGCTTTTAATTTCATATCACGGCAAAGCTAGTGTAATGTGATTCTGCAGAGAGTAAGGTAAGCAAAATTCCTGGTTTACTTAGTTATAGGTGAATCTTACTTGCCATGGCACTTGAGATGGGCATTAGCTCCAAAACATCTGCTGCTTAAATAGCCACTTATGAATGCACACACCAAGAAGCTTTCAAGGCAGCGTTTGTCAACGAGACAGTTGGTAACAACACGGCAGAAATCATTCTATAGAATTTTCCATAATTATGAAACAACCAAACGATATACGCAGTCAAGACAGACGTGTGAAGTTCCTTGAACCTGTGATAAAACTGCAGGTATATTCAAGGGGCCCGCTTCTTGGGGGACTCAAATGTGGAAGCTAAAACGATGGTTCCTGTTGAGAACGATCAACCAACTGCAGAGGCTGTGCTTGTAAATGATATGGGCAATTCAACTTCTACTGCGCCTAGATTTCGTGCTCGTTTTGTTGGGCAAGGGTATAAGCAGGTAAACTCAATTGCATGGATGGCAAATCATCAAATCATTTAGCAAACCAGAGATTCTGTTGCAACCATGTATCTTCTGTAACCTGAGCAGGAAACTACATTTTCCTCGTACTAGCTCTCATCGTGTAATAAGCGAGGACCAGAATTTTGACTTGAAAGTGCTGATATTGACATGTTGCACTTTGTCAGGTATGTGGGCAGGCAGATGTATGGGGTGATGGAGTGGTGCCAGAGGTGTCAGCCCATCTGGATGGCGCGCTCAACATTAGCTTGGACGGAGTTTACCACTCACCGGTTGGTTCAGATGATGATCTGAGACCATGGTACGGTTCCCCCGCCGTTGTGGAGCAATGGATACATCATCTCCTCAACTAAACTTGAAAGGGAAGACAATGGCCAGTTGAACGCGTGATAAATATCAAGTCATCAACAAACTTGCTAGTACAAAAATTCTTTCGGAGTCTGGTTAGTGGACAAAACATTCAATCTGTTTTAACTCTAGCTTTTCTCCTCCTTTTTGTTGTCTCAATCTCCTCTGTTGAACTTGGATTCAATTGCTCCTCTATCTTGGGACATTGATTTATCCTCAGTGAAAGCGAGTGTTGGTCCTCTTCTAGTTTATTTTGATTACTTAACAGCATTTACGGCCCAAACTCTAAACTGCCCGACATCCAGATCCAGTGAGATTACATCTCGTCTGTCCAACCAATCCATATTAATGGGTGGCTTATTGCAGCTCTTGTTGAAGATTTGCAGATTCAAAATTTTTCTTACAAACATATCTAGCAGCTGACAAACTGACAAGACAAACCTGAAGCGTTTCACAAGGAACTTACTTCTGTTACACTCGCTTCAGCCTACTAGATTTTACTTGCAATATAAACATGGCTAGTCTTGTTTATAGATTTGTGGTATTCTGCTCCACTTTTGCCTTTCTGAGTTCAACATGTGCGCTTTGTCATTGCTTCATCAATGGTCTCCCTTCATGAACAAATTTATCCACTGTCAGCATGAGTTGCGTGATTGTTTGTTTGTATTTGTTTGACATCGATCACGTTATCCGAGCATATTATAAGCTAAAATTAAAACAAAAGGTGATATTATACGAAATGAGGAGATATGATAAACCCATGATTGCTAGCCAATTTTACACCATGTCCAGCTAAAAACTAGTTAAGTTGCAATTCAACAAAGATTTTGGCTCTGAACAGAAGGCCAAATATCAAACATAAAACAAGCAAATGATTCAACCATAAAGTCATCAAGAGCTTGCTCCATGAAGAGTCAAGCCACCCTCCTAAACCCTAACTCCTGAAATTAACCAGCCTTTGGAAAATGAGCAGACAGCAACTTCCCTATATCCAAGAATCCAACCTTGTCTCTCCCATCAAATATGGCCTTTAGCTTTGCATCACAAATTATCTCCTTCTTGTTAGTGGGGTTCTGCAGGAAAAAGCACATTCACATATTTCAATATTTACCGATCAAAGCATCCAATTACATGCATGTACTAGATAAAGCCATTTGTCATATCTATTTTGATTTGAACACTACATGAATAAAAAGTTCATAAAACAAATCCTGAAAAACATCTTCCAACAATTTACACACAATGGTACAAGTCCTGATGTTGAATTCATGAGTTCTATTACAGACACATATACAATCACAAAACACAAGGAGAAAAGGAGACGGTAGGAAGGAGAAGCTTGGTGATAATCCCCTTTAACAAAAAATGCCAGGAACCACAAGAATCTAGCAAGTTCACGGAGCCACAACTGAATTTAGATCCAAATTGCAATGCCAACAACACCAACAATTAAAAACAATAAGAGTGAAAAGGTCTTGTCTACAAATGCCCCTGATTTTTCAAAACATGCTAGACATCACAAAAAGAAATTATTAATCTAATTTTCCTTAAACCGTCACACCATCCACGACGAATTTCACAGGCAGGTAACAAGCATGAGTGTTCTCTTTAAAACAAAAACGATTATAAACCCTAAAACAAAGAATAAACAAACGAAGCAAGGTACCACTAGGGTTTTAAAGATTAAAAAAAAAAGTGACCCTAGGGTTTACACGATACTACATAAAAAACAAAAGAACAAAAATCAAAGCTAATCTAATTAGGGTTTAAGAAACACAAATAACACAAAAACAGACATTAAAAACCCTAATCAGCAAGACCTTTATAGCGAGTAATAAAAGCTCAGGGTTTAACAAAAATACAAAAGAAAAAGGATTTAAAAGGAACGTGAGTAAAAACCTAACCAGAAAAAAAAAATTATATACTGCAATGCTAGGCTCTTAACAAAGATTTAAGAAATGATCAAGAGGGAGACCTGGAGATTGTGGAGCTTGATGTGGGCCCAGATCTTCTTCACAGCCTCAGCTCGAGAAGACTCAGGGACCCCACCTAAGAAGTCACCGAGAACAGGAGAGACAGGGTTTGGCTTGAGTATTCCACGGGGTGTTCCTGGAGTAGTAGAAGTTGCCTTTGCCTTTGGCTTAGGCTTAGGCTTAGGCTTTGGCTTCGCTACCGTGGTCTTGGAAGCAGTAGCAGGTTTGGCTGGAGCCAAGAGTGCCCTACAGGCCTTGAAAACCCTAGATGCTGCAAACGACATTCTCTCTCTCTCTCTCTCTCTCTCTCTCTCCAGCTCTGTTTTTGAGAGAAGTAAAAATAGAGTGTGATTTTCCAAGGACGGTAGCCGGTAGGGGTTGTATAATTAACCAGCGACACCTAATTTAGTCCCAAGCCAATATACACTTAAGTACCAATCCTGTTAAATTTATCAATTAGGTCCCAAGTGTCTCTTCTTTTTTTAATGTTCATCGACAAATCAATGCCATTTCAGTGCATAAATATGCACACCATCGTGTTCTTTAACTTTTCCATCTGTTTTTCTCTAAATCGACACTGTCTTAGTGCATATGTTACCCAAAATTAGACTTGTTAAAAAAAGATTCAATTGCGAAATGAAGGAGATATTTGGGATCTAATTGATAATACGCATAGATTAGGGATGCAAATGATAAATATTATATTTCCTTGGGACTACATTTGAGGTTTCTCACTTTCTCTATTAACAAATACACAGTCCACGAGACGTCGCTGCATCATAGCAACTCTTGATTTTGGATTTATTGGGCTTACCTTTGGGCCGGGTCACTCTGCTTTGTTTTAGTGGGCCCCTTCAATCCAGTCTAAGGTGGAACACAATTAGGCCCATATTAGAGATAAATCCAGAAAATATTTTTGAGTCGGGACTTCTTATAACTCTCGCTATTATTGACAAATAATTTATTATTAAGATTACGTGTATTCTTTAATTTCAAAATATTATTAGGTTTTTTTATATTTAATTTGAAAAAAAATAAACATAAAAAATATATATATATATAAATATATTTTTTTTTTGGATAATGAGTTTTATTTTTTATTTTTTTATGTTTATATATATATACTTATATTTTCTCTATCGTACCCACACTTACTAATTTTACCAAGAATGATAATACTAGTAATAAAATTAGTTGTGAACTTTGTCACAAGTAAATAATAAAAAAAATTGCCATTTTTTACTACATAAGATATTAAGAAAGTAATTATTTAATAGGTACTAAGCTGTACTTCTCTCTTTCATATATAAAAAAAATTAAACAGTGAAAAAACTCAAAGGATTGAAAAGAAGAAAAAAAACACAGTGAAGATTAGTGGTGTTTATTTTCAGTTCAGTTCAGTTTTTATTAAAAAAAATAATCAAATCAAAATTTTTTTATAAAAAAAACCGAAACCGGTTCAAACCGACTGATTTCGGTTCGGTTCGGTTTTTTAGAACAAAAACAGGTTCAAACCGGTTTGGCTCGGTTTTTTTGGTTTGGCTCGGTTTTTTCGGTTTGGCTCGTTTTTTTTTGTTTGGCTCGGTTTTTTCGGTTTGGCTCGTTTTTTTCCCGGTTTGTTTCGGTTCGGGTTCGGTTTGGTTTGGTTTTTTTGGTTCTAGGCTTAAAAAACCGAAACCGAACCGAACCGGTTGGTTTTTTTAAAATTTTAATCAGTTTTTTTTCACGGCTCGGTTTTTTCAATTATTTTTTTTCCATTTTTTTCAGTTTAATCGGTTTTTTGGTTTTTTAATATCTATTATAATCTACACGGAGAGAGTTGTTTGTAATTGCAGTCGTTTGTCTCTTTTCTTCTACTGGTATGATATAAATTTATCCCCGAGCTCTCAGTTTTTGATATATTAATCAAGTAAGGCTAATTAATATGTTATTAGGGAATTAAGCATAGACTTTCTTTTTCAAAAAATAAAAATGCCTTTGGAAAGTACAAGTATAAATATATAAAATTGGACTGGTTCATTTTGTCTATGTCTCGCCAGCAGGCAAAGGCAGGAAGCCGCTCTCCCCTTATCCTTTCATGTTATCACCACACTACCAGCAAATAACACCACACCTCACTCTTCGTCTCTCTCTCTCACTCTCTCTGTGTTTTAAAGTCCAAAACTTCGAAATAAAGCAGATAAGAAGACAGTTCTTTCATGGAGTATTTCTTTATAGAAAAAACACTGAGTTGAATGATACAAGAAACAGACAGTTATAATAGTTGTAGCAGGTAGCGCTAGAGTAGTAGCAGCAGAGAATGTCTTGTTTACTGCCACAGTTCAAGTGCCAACCAGACACTTTCTCTGTACATTTTAGAAATCTCCAACATCACGGCACCAACCATACCCAACTCCGTGAGTTGCTTTGTTGCATCTTTTCTTCTTCATTGCTTACTTACCAATGCCTTTGTTTCAGTTAGAATTCAAATGGGTTTTGTTTGTTTGCTTTATTATTTTCATTTCTTGATATTTTATCACAAATGTCTTTGTTTTGACCATACTTGAACTGGGTATTTCTTTGTTTTGACCACGAAGCAATTCTGAATGCTTTTATTTCAATCAGAACTGAAATGGATATTTGTTTTGTTTTATGTTTTTTGAATGCCACCGAGTAATGAAAGTCTTGGTTTTCAGTAATATTTTTGGAAGATTTTTTTTTTCTTTTTGTTCACAACTTATGACGAATGCTATGTTTGATACCAGAACTGAAATGGGCGGGTTTTAATTTTATTTTGTTCGACATTTTTGTTTCAATAAGAATTGTGGTGGTTTTTTTTTTTTTTGGTGTTATAAGTAGCTTGATAGGTATCCTCAGTACATGTCCTTGCTTCAGCTAGAACTGAGATGGGTGTTTTCTGGTTTTCTTTGGAATTATTTATAGTTATTTTGTTTCACCATTGCTGCTCTCACCATTGTGTATTCACATTAAGGAATAGCGATATGGATTCTATTCTCAAGAACTCCAGATTAGAAAATCCAATCCAATGCAAAATTGGCACATTCTAATAGTATTCCTATGGCCACATGAAGTCACCAAATATTTATAATTTATGCTTATCGTTTGATAAAAACTTAGTGTGCTTTCTTTTTAATTTCCTTGCTGACTGTTTTGCAAGTTTAGCGAGCATCTACTTGATATTTTCTCGCTTAACTTTTTGCAACTGTAGTTTGTATGGGGGTGGTATTACCATTTGTTTGAATCTGTGTTCCTGGTTTTAGTTTGATGTTGTTGCATCCATTTAGAATATTTACTCGAGGGCTGTTGTTAAGTTGCTATACTTTTATACACAATTACCTAACTTAACAGCTTAAATTCGTCAAGATTATCTGGAACATGATTATTGTATGGAGTGCAGTCATTTCTAAGACTATATTGATTTTTTTTCCTAGCACAATGCGTTTTGTCCTCTGCATCACCATCAACCGCGGTGCTTGATCTGGAGAAGCTGAGATTGCCTTCTTTAGAACCTCATTCAGATTCAATTTCTGCAAACAGACCGTGGACGTATATAGGGGGAATCGGTCCACAGAAGAAGGTGAGCCTTGCTCTATCTGGGATTTTACTGCACCTACAGTTCCTAAAATTGGGGGGGGGGATTAGTGCTTATTAAACTTGTTTATTTATTCCACAACAAAACCATAATAGTTATTTGTTATATTTGGTAATTAAGCTGGGAGACAGGCTTCTCAGAACGTGGTGGTGCATTGTTTTAGCCTTTGCATAGAGTTTTCATTTCATTAAATAAATGACCTTAATTTCTCAAATTTCGGTCTACTAAGTTAATAGTAAGCTCCCTAGATGCCTTGCTTTTTTTTGTTCTATTGCTAATCAAACCACTGTCAGAAAATTTTCAACTGTTCATCTAGGGCCTTGCTAATCAGATTTTCAAATTATATTGATTTCTTTTCTTTTTAAAGCTATTGATGATCTTCTCTTTTGGTTGATCTTGCTATCATAGTTACAATACTGTAGTTGCTGCAGTCAGTTTGTTTCTGATATATTCTACTGATGACCTGTGTTATATGGTAATTTAATCTATTTTCTACTTTGATATGTGTGCAGCCACCCTTTGGAACTAGTTTAGCCGCAGAAACACTTATCGCAAATGATGAGGCTGTAATTGCTGCTGCTGCTGCTGAAGCAGTTGCTCTTGCAAGAGCTGCTGTCAAGGTTGCGAAAGATGCAGCTGAAATGGCTAAGAATTACTCTTCTATGAAGAAAGAAACAAAAATTCCAATAGCATCTACAACAGATTCCTTCTCATCAATGTGGTCTCTGCTTACTGAAAAAGAACGAGCTGATATAATAGGAGATTCCGTGTCAGCTGAAACTAGATTAAGAGAAGAATATTCCGTGCAATACCCGACCGAAGAATATGATTGTTTAGAACCAACACAGGAAGAACTTGCACTTTTGCAAAAACAGCTTTCGGAGGGTATAGCTGTGCGATCAAAGCGCCAAACAGAAAGAAAAGCTAGACGAGCAAGAGCAGCTGAAAAGGCTGCTGCAAATGTTGTATCCGTGAAGTCCGGTTCTACCAGCAAGAAAAAGCGTGTGCCCTTGCAAGAAGTAGACCAGTCTGATCCATTGCGCTTTTTTAGAGGAGCCAGCAGCTCTTCCAGGCTTCTCAGCGCTACTGAAGAAGTGGAGTTGTCAGAAGGAATACAGGTCTGATTATGAATAAACCACTAACAATGTTATTTGAAGAACAATGTTTTTTTTTTTTTTTTGAGAATTCAAGGTCATGTGGGGGATTAAGGACCCTTCCAACATGAGTTTTTATGCTACTGATAATTAGAAGAACTTTAACTAATAAAACAAAAAAAGACTAATGTGACCTTTTGTGAGAAAGTGGAGACTTAAATGTTGAAAATTGTATAATCAGAGATAAATAGGGTAGGTAGTGTCTGTCAACTCAATTCTTTATGCATATGTATACTTTTTATTCAATCTTGCCAGATTTCTGATGTCTCATTTTTTTTTATTAATGTCATTTAGGACCTGCTAAAACTTGAAAGGATTGAGGAGGAGCTGAAGGAGCGATTTGGAGGCGAGCCCAGCTTTGCACAGTGGGCTGCTGCGGCTGGAGTTGATCAGTTAACTTTGAGGAAGCGCTTAAACTATGGCATCCTTTGCAAAGACAAAATGATAAAATCCAATGTCCGGCTTGTTATTTCAATTGCCAAAAATTATCAGGGAACTGGGATGAATCTCCAAGATCTTGTTCAGGTGTGTACTGCCTTGTATAAAGACAAACGGGGTTAGAGGGTTTTCCTGTACATTCATCAAAATATTTCTATATCCCAACACACCCAATGTCAGACGCCAAGAAGCACAAGCAAGAAAACACAATATGTTCCCTAGCCACACCTTCATAACTCCAATTACCCAGATCGTTATATTTCCTTATGTAATACTCCAACTACCCCATAAGGTCCCAATAAATAGAGCTAATCAAGAAAGAAGAAAAAGGGAAATTGAAACTCGTGATATTCCTGGCTTTATGCAGTAATGACTTAAACTTGTTCGTTTACTTGCAGGAAGGATGCCGTGGCCTAGTACGAGGCGCAGAGAAGTTTGATGCATCAAAAGGTTTCAAATTCTCAACATATGCTCACTGGTGGATTAAACAGGCAGTACGCAAGTCACTCTCAGATCGGTCTAGAACAATTCGCTTACCAGTAAGTTCTACTTCAACTCTCAGTTGTCCTTTCTCTGACTTAGCTTAAACAATTTGCCTTTAAAATTGTGATTTAAACATGAGGTAGTAGGTGTATGCTTTTTGGGAACAACTCACTAGCTCTTGTCTGTACTAAACATTTCTTGTTCTAACATTTTGGTTTCAATATTTTGAGTTTACAGTTTCATATGGTGGATGCAACTTATAGAGTGAAGGAGGCTAGAAAACAATTGTATAGTGAAAATGGAAGACATCCTGATGATAAAGAAGTTGCAGAGGCAGCTGGGCTCTCGATGAAGAGGCTCAGTGCTGTACTACTAACTCCAAAAGCCCCAAGATCTCTTGACCAGAAGATGGGGTTTAACATGGATCTTAAACTTTCGGTCCGTATCATTCCTTTCCTAATGCCTTGGCCTTGCGCCTTTTGTCAAGACTTTTGCAGTTGTCATTGCATCTTTTAGATTGCTTGTTTTGCTGAGAATTGTATGCATCTTATTCCCCAGGAAGTGACTGCAGATCCTGAAGCAGAAACAGCAGAAGATCTGCTAATGAAGGAATTTATGAAAAAGGACCTGGCGAAAGTTCTGGGAAGTCTCAGTCCAAGGGAGAATCAGGTCGTCAGATGGAGATTTGGAATGGAGGATGGGAGGATGAAAACGTTGCAGGAGATTGGGGAGTTGATGGGTGTCAGTAGGGAAAGAGTTCGGCAAATCGAGCTGAGCGCATTTCGAAAGCTAAAGAACAAGAATAGAACCAAACAGTTGAGGCAGTACATGGTTGCATAAACCACATCATCCATAAACTGCATTGCCACAGAACCTCCTAACCTGCCAAAGGATCAAAGGGGCTTGTCTTTCGTGTATATTTATGTCTTCATTCTCTTCCGCAATGAAAATCTTGTGTTTCAGAATCTTAGAGAATAGTTGTGCATAGAAACAAAAATTTTGAACCAAGCATCTTCCCTCTTTTTATATATTTTATTTACAATGTACCTTACATATGATATTAAATCCATCTTTCTAGCCATTACCATCTTGAAATTCAATTTGCTATTTTATACCCATGGTGGCTGCCCTGGTTTTCAATAGCCTGGTCACTTTACAATGCAAAGTAACGAGTTTAAAAACAGTCAATCATTGATCGTAGAACGTCTACCTTTCTCCGGTAACGGCAACCCACCACCCACATGACACCTTAAAGGGTACCCACTGCCCACCCAGCCACCAATGAGATACTTAGGCGCTGAAACAAATGACAAGCAATAACATCAGCTATCTTCTCCGCTTACCATCAGCTATCTTGTAAGTATTTTTCATGATTATCCTACTTCTCACAAGATAAACTGATGTGATAAAAATATATAAATATTTGAGATTATTTTATAAATTTGTTTAAGTTTATACAATAAAAATAACATAATATAAAACAATATAACATAATATAAAACAATAGAGCAAACCACACAGGGCCACATTCTGTACTCCTGCTTTCTCCACACATTTTTTTGTTGCTCCATATACTAATTTTTTCACTCAACATTCTCTTTTTTATTTAATAACTTAAATACAGAGTTTTTTATTTTGATATAAATCTTATTTTAAAGAAAAGCATGGAAATCACCTCGTTAACCCGTTAAACTAGTGATCAAGCTGCTCAATTACTCTGCTGGTCTTAAATCATAACTGTGAAAAATCCAATTTAATTCATTCGTAAATAAATAAAATCATTAATTTGTTATAGATATAGACAAATATACAATGAATGTTAATTCAGTATAGTTTTGGCATTTAAATTAATGGATAGAAAAATATAATTTTTTGATAGATTTAAGAAAAATATAAAGTGCACAGTACTACTAATATTTTTTGTTTTAGCGTTTTAAAAACACTTTTGAAAAAAATTAAATATTTTTTATTTTTTTCTTTACTTCAAATTAATATTTTTTTAGTGTTTTTAGATCATTTTGACGTGCTGATGTCAAAAATAATTTTTTAAAAATAAAAAAAATATTATTTTGATATATTTCTAAATTAAAAACACTTTGAAAAGCAATCGCAACCACATTCCCAAACAGGTAGAACGAGGTCACCTACTAAAAAATATTAGATGAACCATCTAGGTGGTGGTCCAGTGGTAAGAACTTGGGACCTAGAGGTTTGCTCCCTCTGTGGTCTCAGATTCAAGCCATGTGGTTGCTCATATGATGATCACTGAAGGCTTACATGGTCGTTAACTTCAGGGCCCGTGGGATTAGTCGAGGTGCGCGCAAGCTGGTCCGGACACCCACGTTAAACTAAAAAAAAAAATATTAGATGCTACTTACCATTTTCCTTAA
>Ga0307507_10011541_pt1 | contig 11118 bp, 13 predicted proteins | sample 7_EM_MG_FD_207223 | JGI IMG/M metagenome (GOLD analysis project Ga0307507, IMG submission 207223) | Populus trichocarpa ectomycorrhiza microbial communities from riparian zone in the Pacific Northwest, United States - 7_EM | ecosystem: Host-associated > Plants > Roots > Unclassified | place... | reverse complement strand
GTAAAAGTGAAGATTTATAGGCCAAATATATATAAAATATAAATATACACCACAACTTTTAGTCATGTAATATACCTGGAGTTTACATGACTAATAGTCTGTTACCTATGGGTGACTGAAGTGTATTTGATTGCTCAAATTGCAAAAATCGGATTTTTATATGGTTAAATTGATTTAACCCGTATCAACACGTAACATCAGCTTACCATCTATTAATAAGTCCTGATATCCTGAGCTTGTTGAAGCCATCAAGAAGCACTTGCTCTCACTATACAACTTATCAGCACCACTTACAGTTGTCACAATGAGGGGGTTCATGCTTGCTACAATCCTTAATATGAAACCAGCCATCCTCAACATTCCCTATCAGGATGGGACAATGTTCTGAGCATCTGATGATTTTGTTCATTGCTGGTAGTGTTGCCAAAGTTTGGTCCAGAACATTGGTTCAAACCCAAACCTTCTGGACTGAATGCAAAGTTCAGTTTGAGTTCAGGTTCAGGTTCAGGGTCCAGAAAATTTCTGGAGAACAGGTTCAGACCAAACTGAACCTCCAAACCTTTAGCCACTGGGAGCGTACTTTCCCTCTATTTTTGACATTCTTTTTTTGCAATTTTTTAGTTCAAAACTATTGTAATCAATAACTACTTCAATATTTTAATGTAAAATATCAATGCTTCACCTGGGTGATGGGTGATGGCCATATTTTGGGTGGCTTTCCTGCACATGCACTTGTTGGGGTCTATCTATTTGGCTTATAAAATGCAGTTTGTGATACAGCTTTGCATAAACAACTGATTTTTAGAGATTGCACAAAAATATGATTTTAAAAAATTACAAGGTTCAGAAGGTTCAAACCCAAACTGAATGCATGGTTCAGGTTTGGAAATTTTGTAGGAGGTTCAGGTTCAAGTTCAGACAAAAGGGGGTCTGAACCAGACTGAACTGAACTTCAGCAATGCTAATTGCTGGGTCAAGAAGAATCTCTCATAGACTATAAGAAAGGCCACTTGTGTGGCACAAAAAATTCCAGCAGACTGGGAAGGCAACTGTGAAAAGTCTTTTCTTTGCAAGGCATACAGCACCAATGAACACAATATACCTTCAGCTCTTTTTGTGAATTCTGACCAAACTCAGTCACCTTTGCACCAGGGGATAAGATGACCTATGCACCAATCTGAAAGAAAAAGTAAGCCTTGCAGGAGGGACAAAAAGCAGGCATCCACCATGATGGTCTCTATTGCAAACAATGGCACCCTTCTTCCATTCCAGGCAATCTATGGGGGACAAAGTGAGTGCTTGTGTCCATCCAGAAGTGTACCATACTATGATGATGTTCTCCAAGCTGGGATGTGACTTGAATACTCTGGGACAAAAACCTATTGGTCTAATCACTGAACCATGGAGGATTCTGTCAATGGGATCCTCACAACATACTTTCAAACTGAACATGAAAATCTTGGGCTGCCTCAAATACAGATGGCCCTATGGGAAATTGACATCTGGTCAGTCCATCATTTGCAGAAATTTTGTGGTTGGATGACTACCAACCATGATAACATTATCCTTAATTTCATTCCAGGTGGATGTACTGGAGTGGCCCAACCCTGTGATGTTGGCATTCAGCACACATTCAAACATTCAATTGAATGATCCTACCATGAGTCCATAGTCCAAAAGATGCTTGATCAAATGAAGGAGAAGGCCCTAACTGCATTATCAGTCAAAAACATATCACCACCCTTTGCCATTGCAGCATGGCATGGCTTTGGGATGCATTCCACACTATCAATGATCCTAGGTTTGTCAAAAAGGTTTGAAACACTCACCAATCCAAATACTGAATCTTTTCTCACATAATTTCCATGAGCAGGCATTTGAACTGTGTCACATTCACAGCTGGAACCAGTCCCCACAAGAGTTTGACATCATTTGCTGCATGCAAAAGCTTCGGAACCTAAAAACAGAGGACCACTGTTTTGGAATGAGTTGCAAATGAATATGAACACAGTGCTCCTGGGACCCACCAAGGATGATGACTTTGGTGATGACAGCAGTGTTGGGCTTTCTGATGTGATTAGAATGGTCATAGAAGAGGCCATCCCCAGTACCATGCAAGCCAATGAAAGAGGAGCCTTGGTCACAATCAGGAGTGCAGACGATGAAAATGAAGACCCAGTTGATGGGATTCACATAGGTGGAGTTAAGCAGGATGATGATCCCAACCTGTTGTTGAAGAAGCTCAAGCAAGAACAAACATTGCAGCAGCTGATGTGCAACTTCAAAAAAGCACTGAATCTTCTGGAGAACATGGTCAGGAGGAAGCATATAGCAAATAAATTATACAACCTATGCAACTTCATGCAGCACCATGACAATGAACCCTCAGATGTAGATGAGTAATCTATTGTAATGTTTCATCTCTGTCCATAGATAATTTAGAATCTACTTATGTTGTCGAATTTAAGTGGATTCAGCCAGAAGCAGCCTGCCGAGCCTGCCGCGATGACCCCTGGGAGTGATCTCAGGGACTCACATTCCGAAACCCTGAGAGATCATGGCTCAGACCCTTTAAAATACCTATCAGTTGATGTTTGATGAGATATGAGATCCAACAGGCACATGCCTCCCTGCCTCGCCTGTGTTCTCCATGAGGCACCAAAAGAAGACGTGTCCCCTTTGGTTCTTTCCTTTCTTCCTTTCCCCCCACTTCAGCACACTTTTCCCTGCTGGCATCTCGGTCTCCGCTGTTGACATTGCCTGCATCCCTCTTGCTTTATACAGTCTTCTCTGCATTGTCTTCTCTGCTGCCTCACCATCTTATCTCTTTGCTTGGTTGTCTGTTGTCCAGATCGCCAATCTGGGACTTTCCCCCTGCTTTTCTCATCGTCTGGCCTTTTTCACTGCCGAGTCTCTGCTGGATCAGATCCAATGAAGGACATTGATTGAGATTGTAAGTCTGCCTTTTTCATCTTTCTTTCCCCTCTTCTTCACATGGCTTAAATTTGAACATCTCAGGAGCATGTCAAGAATTGTGCATGCATCTGTTATGCTCTGCTTGCATGGATCTCATCACTCACTAACCCTGGCCACGTAAAGTTTACCTGAGGTTCTGGACATTCGGACACTGAGACATTGGATTCCGTGTGTTTTCCATCACCAGAGCTGTGAGGGTATGTTGCCCTTTCTCACAGCCATCTGACCGGGTTTTCCCTCATCCAGTAGGGTGCTTGGCCTGCTTGCAGCTGTTCCTCCCTCACGTCCTCTCTGTGTTCAATGTGACCATCACTTTGCCCATGCCCCTCACGTTTTCTGCACCCCCCATTGCTCATTCCTCTGGTGGGAGGCCAGTCTACAATTGGCAAGTTTACTTGCGAAAGCTGCTGGACCGTGGCTTGCTCACCTGGCCTGTCACTTTGGTTTAGCCGAGTGCCAGCAAGCGTGTCGCTGCCGACTTCCAGCCAGCTTTGGTAGGGTTCAAGCGAGTTTGCGAATACAGCACGCTTTCCCTGCTGGCATCCCGGTCTCCACTATCAATGTGGGCATTGTGCTAGGAAGTCAGTTTATTCAAGCCCACTTTGTAGAAGAGTACAACCTAACAATTGAGGGTGAGTCCATCACAAGATTTAGCCTTCAGACACTCACTCGTTGCGTAGACTCGTATGGAGCCCAATGCGTTATCGACCATGAAGTCACCCTGCTTGACGTTGTGGACACCACTGGTCAGGAAGAATATGGGTACGTGTCTACAATCTCATTGGCAACTTTCCATAAATTCTTTCGCATTGCATTTCACACAAGACCAACGTCGCTCAGTGAAGACAAGGTCACAGTGTTTTATCTCTTATCCCACTAACAGCTTCAATGACAAGTTTGCAGCTTGTTCACTAACTTTTTTTCACAGTGCTGTTTATTTGCAGAACCAGTACGATAGATACATCATTAACATCAACTAAAAGTATTAAGATACGGGTTGTTCACTAGTCGTGTATTTCAAACGGTGAACATTTTTTTTACTGGAAGATTTCCATTGCGATGACTGTAGAATCCCAGCTTGGGACCTAGTCAACAGCCTTGCCATGTTTGCATGTTAGGATTTTCCCTTCTGCTTGCCCTTTGGCACGAATTGCCTGCAGGAGAGTGGTTATCCCCTCCTCATGTTCTGGGTAGGCTTCTTTAAATGAGTCTTCATCTCGCCCATACCTACATACATGGTGAGTGCATATATCTGGGATCGGAAGAGCACAACACACTCATGAATGAATTCCAGTGTGATCATTCTATGCTGGCCCCATAGCTGGCTTTGGCAGCTTGATGCATGCCACTTGTGCTTCCAGTCCTTCAGTGCTGTGAAGTGCTTCCGACTCACATCAGGATGCTCCTGGTCATGGATGACCTGCTTCCAAGCTTTCACACCCAGCCTGCGGCTAATGTCAGGTATGACAGCAGATGGCTCAACAGGAATTGGCAACCCCACACCCGTGGACGTGGCATTCATCAGCGAGGAGTTTTGGAGGGGATACATGACAGGCCCACGGTCGATTGCTGCAGACTGAAACCCATTCAGGGTAAATGGGGGTGCTTGTATGGTCGCAGGTAGGTGACCCATTTGTTGGTTGAAGGTTGGAGTGCTGGGGCTGATGAAGTGTCCCTGTAGTGTGGCAGATGGCATACCAGGACCGTATTGCATGCAAGGCATGATAGGCTGCACATTTATCAGCCCACACATTTCATGCCACATCCGCTGCTGTTCTGCTGCCTGGGCCACAAAGAGTTCGAGCCCTTCTGCTGCTGTCAGGGGTCATGTTTCACCAGCCTCGCCCATATGCGACTGGTTGGTCTCATAATCGACGGGACACAATGCATCGCTGTGATCCTCCTCATATGTGTACAGTTCGTCTAAAAGGTACCTAATCAATGTATCACGCTAGAAGGCAAAGCATGAACATTTGTTTAGTGTAGAAATTTCTTACTTACATGTTTGCCAATGGCCCACCCACCCCACCAACGAATCCAGGCCAGTGTCCAACGTTGCCCCATCGGTGCGAACATGAACTGATACTGGGCACCCCCACGACGAAAGCAGTGAGTGGTAAAGTGTCCAGCTCCTGTAATCCCTGCTGCTGCTGCCCACTCATTGATTCTTTTCTGGACAATATCAGATGAGACGGGAATGTGGGGGTGTGCCACCAGTCCGTTCACACCCAGTGACGGAAATATGTAGTCATCAGGCTTGAGCTTCCTTCCAAGAAGATGGGTTTCATAGAACTCTTTCCAATTCCACATACGCATGTACAGATCGATTGCAGATTGTTTGGTTGCAGGTAGACATTGTAGGTGTGTCCTGATGGGCCATGTTCGTTAGAGTAGACCTGAAAAAACAAGCCCGACACAAACTGTTGAGTCTGTTCTCTCCATTCTTTGCCTTTTTTTGCCAGTTCTTACCGTTTCACAGATTAATCTTGATATATGGCAAATGGGGTTTTCCTGGGTGCGGAGGTGGGTTGAAGTCAAGGTGTTTGGCTTGAACACTTGTGGCTTCATTCACTCTGCAAACTCCTTGTAAGTGGCACTCTTCTTATGTCCCTCGAGCCGCCGTCTAACTCACCGAGTCCAGATCAACCAGGAAAAACTAGAGAAAGCCTTCTGAAACAGGTGATTCACTTGAAGGGCAAGTGTCTGCTGGTTGGATACAGGAAGGTTTTCCAGGCACATCTTCTCGGAGTATGCAAACATCACTTGCATGTCTGCGAGGGACATAGCTCGAGAGTGATTCCGCTCACCCTCGCCGCCTTTATTTTTGCAGGCCTCAAGCATATCTTCGACTTCTGCAGAGCGGGTAGGGTTTCCCTCCCACTTCTGGCGTGTCTTGTTGAATTTCCAGCGCCCTCAATAGGTATCATTTGCCCTTTTATTCTTGTGTGAGTGAATAACAGAATTCATCGCAACCTGAACTCACATCTGATCATAGTGGCACAGGAATGCAGCGTGAATGGCAACAGCAGTTGACGCCTTTCTGTTTTCTGTAAAACACTTGTATGTCATAAACATTGATATCACAAGTGGAGTGCACTGTATTGGAGTCCCATTGAAGGCTTTGTGGAAATCGGGGTCCAGCGTCACTGGGGCAACGTTGCAACTGTCGCCTTCATCGTCATCACCCGACACCGCATCTTCTCCATTCTCCTGTCACAGTTTCTCAGCCTCTGCTTGCTCCATCGAAAAGCAGGCAACAAATTCCTGCCCTCACTTTACCTGCCCACTGTAGCTGTTATTTGTATTCTCCGATCTCCCAAACTCTTTTTTCTTCTCCGTGGACTTCTTTTGAAGATGGGCATAGTCACTTGGTGAAAGCTTCAGGGTTTTATTTGTCTTCTTGGGTTTCTTAGGCTTATGTGCCTTCTTCAATGAGTTGGATGGGGCAGGCATGACGGATGAAGTGGAGGCTAAGGCTTGGGGTATGAGGGCTCTCGTCACTTGCCTGAATACTGCTGAAACATGATCTAATTTATTTAGCTGATTGGAAAGGTAGGTATGTTGGACAGGGTTGCCAGCCAACACATTAACGACATATTATCGAGAGAAGAAATTGTACTACAGGATGCTTTATAGCAGCATGTATAGTAAATTTCATATGTAATTCTTCTGTAAACATGTCTTCGTCACTTGAAGTTACAATAGATAGAAATTAAGAGGGGTGAGGGATAGAAGTGCCTCTCATAGGCTCCAAATTGGAATTAAGAAACCCAATACGTCGAATGAAAAGTTGAGAATTACTGAATACATACGATGTATACCGCCTTTGGCAGCCAGGGCCAGGGCAACGCCATCTGTATATACAAGGCTCACTGTAGCACACCCTTGTTGCTGCACCTGAAAGGGAAAATGTTAGCACGAGAATGGGAGGGTTGAGGTGATGCATGGGTGAGGAGATCTGTACTTACCACAGGGTCAATTTGGTGGTGGTGGTCTTGCTATCGCCTGAAGACAGTGTCTGTCAAAGCCGTGCCCACACCTCAGTATGATAAATGGCTTGCTTCCTTCCCCCACTGGACAAAATTTTGCTGCACATTGCATGCAACAAAGAGTGGCTGACGATGGGGGCAGGGCGATGGGCGATGGGCGATGGCTCCCTACTACTGTCATCTGGATCCTCTATGTGGTGGGGTGGCCATCTTGTCACGTATGGTGGAGATGCAAGGCAGTTCTCGGGAGGAGGTGGGTGCAGAGGTCATGTGCACTCATTGGAGATGTTGAGGAGGGGAGGGGTTCTTGGATGCTGGAGGTGCCATCGTCTGTCAAACCACACAGCAGGCACCTCAATTTCATCTTCTGAATCAATGTTTTGTGGTTGCATCCATACTTCAAGAGCATCTTCAGATCCAAAGGTTTGAGGTCCAGGAGGTCGCCTCCACACCCGAATGAGGAAGGGTGCCTGCGAGCAGGGGCGAGTGTTGGCAGCAGCTTGTTGCGCCGTGCATCTTGGCCATTCTCGTCAAGATGTTCTGTTTGCTGATCTGCGACCTAGTCAACAATAGATAATGTGGGGAAAGAAACAGACCTTGGTGGGTACTTCTCGGGTCCATGTAGCCTGTGTAGCCGTTTAGTTGTTAATGTATGGTGTGAGGCTACAAGCAACTGAACATACTTGAAGGTGTCCAGAGAGGGTCGGGATTTTAGCCAGTTGGGCTTTGTAGCTGGTTAGTTGTTAAGGTGTGGCGTGAGGCTACAAGCGACTGAATGTGACTGAAGTTGGTGTTGACAGTGTTGCAGGGGATGGGGGTTGATGAATGTGAAGCAGGTGTATGACTGTGCAGCTCGCTTGGTGTTCACGTGCTCAGAAATCGGTCAAATCGGTCATAAGTCAGTCACCCTGGACCATAGGTTTAAGGCTCCCTGCTCTGAATTTAAGAAATAACTAGAAATAAGTCAGAAATAAGCTGAAGGTTGCTTAAATTTAAGTTGGATTTAAGAGAATTTAAGGAGCCGAATGAGAATTTAAGGAGCTGAGAGGAATGTTGTTAGCATTAAGTACGACCCTTGACAAAATACAGCTTAGCACTGTCAGATCTAAGTGGGAATCTTGCGCTTTTCATGCTACTTGATCGTTACTTCTTCCAGCAAGCTTTGGCTATGTACATCAAATGAGGTGTTCTCAAAATGGTGTGTATTGTGAATCAATGTAAATGTACTGTACTGTATGTATGGTTGAGTCCGTAACAGATGATGGATGGGTGGGGGGATGGTGGTTAACATGCAGTATTGAAGGCAGCATAAATCTCTTCCCTGACTTGAGGGTTGCAAGAAAGCAAAAGAGCGTGAGTGACCATGGTAACGCAATCTCAGGGAGGCATACCTCGGGTTCATAACTGCGGAACTGTTCACGACTATAAGCCAAGCCCTTCAGGTGAATGGGGAACTTAATGTCACAATTTCCGACAATGTTCTGTATCTTGAACTCAGAGAACTTCGTGTTTCATGCATATTTATGGGAGACAAGGCATGAATCATCCTCCGACTTGCTCCAGTTACAACTATCTTGCTAGATGCAAAAAAAAGATGAGAGTAGCCGTGTTCACAAATACAATTGATAATGGCTGCAAAACACTGAAAACACGAACAAGCAATGTGTTGTGTCTTAGAGAACGGTTAATACAAATGTTTGGATTCGAGGCAGGAGTCTAAATTCACTGTTGCGACAATGTTTTGATGGGTGGGTATGATGCCTTCTATGGCAGTGATATGCTGTTGCTCAGATGTGAGATGTGCAGGGGTAAATGTAACAGAGCTTGAAGGGAACGATGAACCTGCAACAACATTGGAAGTGGTAGGCGGTGACGAAGGCTTGTGTTCTGTTTGTGGTTGAGTGAATGAATCGGATAGAGGTGACAAATGGTCCAGGAAGAGTAAGTGCACCATTTGTGGTTGGTTGTGAAAGATAAGGGTTACCACTGGGAAGGGCTAGACTGTGTTGCTGATATGGTTGGTGCTGCCGCCACTGCTGGTAAGGTTTGTTGTTGCTGTGAAGCCAGGTCTGTGTGTCCAAAGATGATCTGATGAGTGGGAAGTGCAAAAGACATGGAAATGACCACAATCATCAGTGTCATGCATGATGGCCAAAGCGACGGACATACCAGCAGTTCACGACCCCTCTGTAGTGTATCTGTCCGTTCTCCACACTCTTGCATCCTTGCAATGGTGTTTATGCATTAGATTGCAAGGTGATTCTTCATGTATGCATTATCGTTGCCTTCTCGTGTGTCGCTTCAGTTTGTTGTAGCTTTTACCAGTTTGTGCAGCTAGTAAAATGAGATCTAATAGCTTTTTGTTAGCTTTTGTTGGCCGAAGTCTAAACTCACCATCACGACAATATTCTGAAGGGTGGGTACAATGCCTTCTATAGCAGTGATATGCTGTTGCTCAAGGGTGAGAGATGCAGGGGAACAGAAGTTAGCAGTACCGCTTCTGTGGGTATCAGGGGTGCCTAAGTTGATGGCTTGGTGATGATGGCTCCCGAGCAACAATTGTTCAACACCTGAGCACCCACCAGATCTGAGGATCATCCCTGGATGCTGAGAAACTCAAATTTACTGGCTTTAACGAATCCTGTTAAATTCAGAGATTTAAATCAACTTATGTCGACGAATTTACCGGCTGTTGCCGGATCGCGACCGCTTTAGGAAGGCGCACGTGACCATGTGACCTCGTGTGTCACGTCCTCCTCCTCCCCCCACCGCTTCGACCACTGCACCCATCCCCTCCCAAAATTTCTGCTCAGAATTTACAATTTTTATGTTTTATGTACAAAAATGGAATTTTTTTCTTGGCTGTGCTGCTCCCTGTGTGAATATCCGAGGCTCACCTGAATCTGGCTTATATGCTCCTCCTTACTGAGGGGCTGAGTGCTGCTTAACATGCAGAAAATTTCCAGAACTCACAGGATGTGTGCATTTAGATTGCATCTATACAAAAATTCAAAAATTGGAGCTTTTAGAGGGGATACAGGCAGTGGTTTGCTGTAAGAGAGTGCAGATAAGTGGGTAAAGCATGGATAAGTAGGGATATAAACTTATCTATGATGAATTTACCATAAATTGAGCTCAATTTACAGGATTTATGGCCCCGTGATGCCAACCGGTTCGATTTACGGTGCTTCGCCTCGCTTTCCTCTGAGCTGGCATGTCCCTGCAATCAATTTACAGGGATGCCAAGCTCAGGGTACCCTCTCCAAGATCACATCAGCTCACCGTTCTGAAATTTCTTATCATATTTCAGATACAATGATAATGATTGTGATAAACAGGATGGTATATGTACATGGGACAAAGTAATATGTAATAACTAAAGTGTTATGAAATCCCCATTCATATCCTTCTACAATCCTTGCACGAAATCAGCGTTAATCAGCATTCCACAGGAGGGGCGTGGGTGTCTGGCACATTCACGGCCAACCAGAAACAGAGTCATGTTGTTTGTTGTGACACATGCATGGCACTGGTATGGTCTGAGATTGGCCGCACTTGGTTGGGGTGAGGCCTTTTAGCAGGGGGAAGTCCAGTACTCATTGATCAAAATGTAGTCGATGGGGGGTGATGTGGTGAATTGGGGAGACTGGGATGGGTGACCTACTGGTTTGTAGATGTAATAACATACATTATTGGCAATGAAAAGGTTCTAAACAGAATGCAGAACTCACCTAGAGGATCTCCCACTTCTCAGGTCTTCCCTCATGTTCTAAAAAGCCCCAGATGCATCCATCAATGTGTTATTTCGGTCCTTGGGATGCAAACTTGCCAGTGCATGTGTACTGCCTGGCCTTTGTGCTTTCACATTGTTGGAGGTGCAGAGGTGGTGACAAATCAATTCGGGTGGCATCCGATGACTCAAATGATGAGTTGCTGGGCTGGCGATGTTGAGCATGCGTTGGCGATGCTGCATGCGAGAGGGAAGAGGAGAGTGTCAGGGTGGAAGTGAAGGGAGGAGCTGAATAAGCAAGTGATTTCCCACAGAGGTAAGAATCTGGCCCAAAGTGTAATTTACACAATTTACAATTCACTCTGTAAATTCAACCAAATAATTGTACTTAATAGAACTAGTTCTTAGTTGCTCAAGAGAATT
>Ga0307507_10011540_pt1 | contig 11119 bp, 9 predicted proteins | sample 7_EM_MG_FD_207223 | JGI IMG/M metagenome (GOLD analysis project Ga0307507, IMG submission 207223) | Populus trichocarpa ectomycorrhiza microbial communities from riparian zone in the Pacific Northwest, United States - 7_EM | ecosystem: Host-associated > Plants > Roots > Unclassified | place... | reverse complement strand
TAAAACGTTATTAAAGGGTATATAAGGGAACGGAAGTTCCTTTAGGATGTAGGCTGCTTAGGAGATTTTAAGTGCTGTAAAACTACTACTATAAATAGTACGCCGCTAGAGCTAAGCTATAAGCTTTGGGCAGCTTATATAAAGGCCTACTATACTTTCTTACCTACTTAGGTGCTTACTCCTAGAGAGTTAAGCCTATAGGCCCTCTATTAGCGACTTAGTTAATTAAGGTATAAGTATAGTAAAGGGGATGCATATAAGCCTATATAATTAGATTGTCTATAAATAAGGATCTAAAGCTAGAGAAAGGAAAGGAGAAGAAGAGTAGCGCCGCTTAATATTTTATACAATCCTCTAGTTACGTAACTACTACTGTCTAAAGAATGTCTAAAACTGTCTATAATTATCCGCTATAATCTACCGTTTTCCACTAGTGCCGTAATACCCTCTAGCTAAATAGGTAGTAGTGGCCTAGGACCTACTAATTAGAAGCCTTAAAAAAAGGGATACTAAGGACGTACTATAAGGTACTAGATAGAAAAGTCTAGTAAGCTCTTATATATAGTCTAAGCATTTCATTTATATATATTAATAGGTCTTACATTTTTAGACCACTTAAGGACGCTAGGTAAGCGTATAGGAGTAACTTATAGGCGAGAGAATAACGTAGTTGGCACCTTAGCCGGGTAAGTGCATGGAGCGCTAGGTAATAAGTTAGGAGCTTAGGATAATTAGCTAAGTGTTAGGAGCCAAAAGCTTAGGGCTAGGTAAGTAGTAGGAGTTAGGGGCTAAAAAAGCTTAGAGCCGGGTAAGTGGTGGGGGGTTAGGAGCTAAAAGTACCGAGCCGGGTAAGCTGCTGTAAACCCTAGAGGACGCACCAGCTGGGTAAGTGCTTGGGGCGTAAAGGTAAGCTATATAAACTTAGACGAGACCCTTTTCTAATAATATAAATAAGGAACTCAATCTATGCGGAGACGCTTTTAAACGCCTAAACTATTACCTAAAAATATCTCCACTTATGTTAGAGATAACGATCCCACCGTTTATACTAACGGTAGTAAACGATAGCCTTTGGAGCTTATATGGTAGCTATAGCTAGTAATCCCTTTAGGGGTTAGAAGCACGGTTTACTAACATCTTACGCTGCGAGTAAGCTATAGGCATGCCTTATTTCCCTAAGAAGGTGGCACGTTTATATTGTGCTACTTATATAGGCAGGGCTACTGTCTTCTATTATATGGAGATACGTCTTAAACGATGCGCCTCTTAGCTTTAGAAATTAGCTAAAGTCCTACTAGTTTTCCTAGCAGCTAGCGATGGGGTCTATAGGCGGTTAGTTAATGGTAACTACCCTAGCTAGATTCCTAGGGGTAGGTATAACGGCTGGTGTTCTACCGTTACCTAGATAGGGCTTAGTCAGGAGTTTAGCTAAGGGCTTAGCGTCCTAATAGTATATAGCACGACTCTCCCTCCTATATATACCTCTTCTTCTCTCCTTATCTTAGTCTACTCAATATATAGCCCCTTATTATTGCTTAATCTATCGGATCGCTCCCACGGGAAGCTAGCCGTAACAGTAGGCCCGAACCGGTAGCCGCTTTTAGGAGTGATTGGAGAAAGGTTTCCTCCTCTTAAGAGGCGTATATCGTAGACCATAGTGGCCGTAAGGCCTGAGTGGAACCGTAGCGGACCGTCTCTTAGGAAACTTAGCGGGGGCAATTAGATAGCCTATTGAGCAGCTTTGGTCGAGCCTTATATTCCCGGTGTAGTTCTAGGTTAGGTGCCTTTTAGAGGCGCCCCTTTCTTATAATTAACTCTACTCCTCTAGGAGTGTCTAGGTGAGGTTCCCTTAAGATAGGAGGCCACCTTAGTTTAAGATAGTTACCTAGTTAATTCTGCTAGTAGTTATATACTTATCTTAAAGATTAAGCTATATATATCTAAGTATAAGCAATCTATACGATAAAACTGCGAATAGCTTATTAAATCAGTTATTGTTTATTTAATAGTACCTTACTACTTAGATAATCGTAGCAATTCTAGAGCTAATATACGCTAAAAACCCTAACTTTGGGAGAGGTGTATTTATTAGATAAAAAACCAACGCCCTTTAGGGCTTCTTAGTAATTTATAATAACTTAATAAATCATATAGCCTTACGCCGGCTGTTATGGCTTATATAAATGCCTCTAAACCGAAGCTTGTAGAATGCTGTATTCCGAAGATACTAAGCTAAGGAGAAGAGGAGAGGTATGTATAGGAGGTAGAGACGTAATATATACGCGTTATAACGCCAAGTCCCTAGCCGAACCCCTGACTAGGCTCCCTGTCCAGGTTACGCGTTATGGTGCCGTAACACCGGCGATGGTTCATTTAAATTTCTACCCTATTAACTTTCGATGGTAGGATAGTAGCCTACTATAGTATTAATGGGTAATGGAGAAGGAGCCTGAGAAACGGCTACTATATTACGGCACTGTTACAGACCTTAGTTAGGGGCTGGGCTGGAGCCTTGGCGCTATATATATAGACGTGTCCTTTCCTCGACCTTCTCTTAGTCCTTATCTTGGAATTCTAGTTTACTGGCTACCAATAGATCCTATTCTATTAACTAAGCCTTTATATACTATATTTAAGGTAGTAGGCGCGCAAATTACCTAATCCTAATACGGGGAGGTAGTGACAATAAACCCGCTTTACTCTTACGCTTTAACACATTACCTATCCGCTCTAACGTCTACTTCTTCCCGCTTGGGTTTGCTGGCTATACATGCCATAAAACAGACTCTTTCTCCTATACTGTTGCCTCTATACGCTGCCAAAACTAACTATAAGTACTATACTAATGACTTACCTACCTCCTATAGTAAATATCAATGGATAATCTTAACGTCTCCGCTTATTGCATAAATTCCCATGTCCGCCCTTTACTATATTACCGTATTAGACCCTTAAAACCTCCGGTTCTCTTCCCAACTATTAGCGACTTAGTTAATTGAGGCATAAGCACAGTAAGAAGGACGTATGCAAGCCTATATAATTGGATTGTCTATAAACGAGGATCTAAAGCTTAAGCGACCGGGATAGAATATTTTACAGGATTACTGGACCAAGTTAGCGGTAGATAGGTAGACGTGGTTATTTAACCAGGTAGGATAAGAGGCGGCGATTAGGAAGAAGTTTTTAAAGGTATATAGTAAGTTAGATGTTAATCGACAGGGTGTTAATAGTATTAATATATATAGTAGCAGGACAGTTAGTGTTACGGCGCTGGTGGAAAACGGTGGATTATAGTAGATGTTATGGTAGATGCAGGTTACATAAGCCCACGTAACTCGAGGACCGCATATAACTTTAAGCGGCGCTACCCTTCTTCTCCTTTCCTTTCTCTTCTGTTAGATTGTCCTATAACAACTCCTACGGGATCTTTGGTATATGGTGCACTTTTTAGCTATTAAACAATAATAAATCCTCCACTAATAACCGTCAGCTCTCCCTAACCAACTCGTAGATTACGTTACGGAACTGCGCTATATTAAAATTTAACCCCTTATATAATAACTTATCGTAACCTATCTACTTAAGAATAATAACTACACTAGTACCTAGTCGCGAGTTATTAAGGAAACCGCTCCAAGTTTTCTATAATATATTAAAACTTAGTAAAATTTTCTATTTCTAACCTAAAGTATAGGATTAAAATACCCCCAAATATGGAATAATCGGCATATATTACTTATCTCTTTCCCTATAATTTTATCCTTCTTACCTAACCATTCTAATACTTTTTGCTTATTACCTCCCGATACTATTCCTTTCTTCTGCATTTCTAAATCGATCCACTTCTGAACCTCTCCGTCTGTAAACCCCAACATCGCCGCTACTGCTTCTTTTAATACCCCTATATATTGACAGTAAGCTCTTCCTCTCCATTGAAATCCCCACCCCCTTTCTTCGTTTTCCTCCTATAAATGGCAGATGTGTTGCGGTGCCCAGCAAGTGTTGCATTGTAAAAATTGCTGGAATTGGACCCTCTCCAGAATCCCTACCCACCGCTCCATCGTCTTTACCTCTTCCATGTCGCCGCAATTCTCCCATCTATGCGTTGTCTCCCCCCTATGTTGCGCCTTGCATATAACGCAACCGATTTTCCACTCCTTAAACTGCTGAGGTAAATCCTCTATCCCTAACCTCTTGTGTGCGCGCCGTTCTATTCTCCTCTGTCGGATAATATCCTGACGCTGTCTCTTAGTCGTAAATTCATCCTATATAGCTATCGCTCCTTCGTTTCCTTCTAATCCACTATTTTCTTTACCTTCTAATTCTATTACCTCTGCCTCTGACCCGTTTACATCTTAACTTGTTTCTTTTACTAACCGCTCGTCTTCCTGCTCGGACTCGCTTGTTATACCTAACCCTTCGGCCCTATTAACTGGAGCTGCGTCTAGCCGCTTGCTTAGAGTCGCTCCTTAGTTTTCTACTACTACTCTTCCTCTCTTTATCCCCCTTGGGTTGCCCTTACATATATCGCACCTCTCCTCCCCTATCTCGCAACCTATACGATTAGTCCGTCTGTCTATCTCGTCTATCTCCTTATCCAAAGCGATCCGTCTGCAATTCTTGCCCAATATAAACTCCTTTATTGACTTATCCACCTTCTATCCCTACTCCTCTACCCTCTTTCCATCTCTCGCCGTCTACCACGCCCGCATAATGATCGCCTCGCTCTTCAATCCATCTCGTCCCGCTCTTCCACTCTCCTGTACATAGTTACGCATCTTCTTTGATATTCCCACGTGTACGACTACTCGTATACTTTGTGCGTCGATACCCAACCCTAGCGCATTTGTTGCTGCGAATACTTGCTCTTGCCCGTTGGTTAGCTGCTGTAAAATCCGCTTCTTCGCATCCGTCCCCATGTTGTGGTAATATACGCTGCAGCCCACCGCCTTTGCCACCCTTTTGGCCTGCGCGATCTCCTTATAGTATACGATAATCTGCCCTGGTATAGGATACTGCTTTTTCTTCTTCTCTACCAGCGACCGCACCTTATCATCTTCCCGCCCCTGTTTGTACAACCGTACCCGATATTCCACGTTCATTCTCGTCGTCTTTTCCTAAAACTTGACCATATCTCTCCTATCCAATCCTATTGCTTCGTAGAATTGGATTTCATTCCTTAGTAGTAGCGTCGCTGTTAAATACACGAGTTGCGTCTGCTTTTCCATCATCTCTACCAGCTTTAATATCCCTGGCTGCTATTTGTTGTCTAAATCTAACACAACGTGGCACTCATCGATCATAATCCGATCCAGCTGCTTTATCGCTCTCTTTTCGTTGATAAACCTGCCGAACGCCGTCGATACCGCCGCTTCTGGCGTGGCTAACACGATACTGGCCCAATGGGGCGGCCTTTGCCCGTCCCACTCCGCGTAGCTAATTCCTGCCTTATTATATCTGTCTTTTAAGTCCCCTCGCAGTAAATTCAGCGGTATAATAACGATTATCACCCCAGTCCTCGTGCTCGCCGCTGGCAGTATAAAAAATATGCTCTTCCTACCTCCCGTCCGCATGATAATCAGCACCCGTAACTATCGTTGCATAATGGCCTCCAGTCCGGCTCTCTGCAGCCCTCGAAACTCTACTTCCGGTCCCACTAGCCGTTTCAGCTGCCTTTTCAGATCCGTCTTACGCAACGCCCTCTATTGCTAGAACTCCTCCTGTTCCTGCTCTGCCTGCACCCGTCGCCGCGTGTTTGGATCAATATAGCCTTCCTCCCACGCCGACTAAAATCCTAGGATGCGGTGCCAATCCGCGCTAACCTTCTGGAACTCCTGCCTTTCTGACATGGTATGGAACGGCGATTCCATCAACAGTCTTCCGTATATTATCTCCTCCGTCCGCTTGCAATGTCCGGACTGCCTCTCCTATATATCGTCCGTCTTGTCGCTGCTCTCTCTGTTCTCGTACACCAAATCCAAGTTCTGAAGGACGCCCTTATCCCTCGCCATCTCTCTCTATATAGCCGGGTAGACATACCGCCAAATGCTCGTGGAAATTCGCGCGTCCATTCTATTAGACGTCTCTCGCTGCATTACTCTGCGTACGCGATTAGAGCCCTAAAAGCCATCTGGATTACTTGCTCTCTCCTCCGATTTAGATATATCCCGGGCTTTCTCACCATTGCCCTCGCCTCTACCTTTATCGTCGCTCTATTCTGCCACGTTGGTTCTCTCCTGGTCATCTCCGTCCTCTTCATCCTCACTATCGCTCTACCGTTCTTCCGGCTCCGGCTCCCACAGAAAGGCTTTGATTTCATCCTGCCCTCCATATAGCATCTATAAAATCTCTATGTACGGCTAGACAAGCTATAGGTAATATATAACCATCTTGCTTACCTCTCTTGGCACGTACCGATGGATGATCTTGACCTTCTTGCTCGCGCTGTATCCTTTATGGTATAACGTCACGAACGAAACCAGTCCTCCGTTAATATAAACCCCTTTAGTACCTCTGCCGTTCACACCATTCTTATACTGGATGCTTACGATCTCCGTCCCTCGCGCCGGCGCACCGCCTGTCATGTGGACCAAAATAAACAGTCTTTCCTTGAATCTCCGTATGGCCTGCATGTAGTTAAACACGCCTTAATCTTTCCACAGAATGCCTCTATTGCCCTCCGTATCGCTCCATTCTTTGTATATAAATTTCTTCTTCGGCTTCTCCTCCGCCAATACCCGTCTAAATAGCCATCTCTTGTCGTCCTCTTTAAACGGGTTGTGGGGGTCTTTTAGGAAGTTCCAGCCTTCCGTTATCTCTGCATAGTTGTCGCGCAGCTCCTCCAACTTTAAATCTAGTAGTTGCGTGGTCCCCTCTTAGACGGCGCCTCGCTCGTTAACGTCTAATAAAAGTAATTCCTGCAACAGCTACAATTGGACTGTTTCGTACAGTCCCTTAACCATTGACTGTAAATTAACTAGCGTAAAGGTCTGCTTCTTAATTAAGATCTTGTCGCCGTCCTACGCCACCCTTCTTTCCCTAGTTGTGCCGTATCGGATGCTGAACCTATATGTCCTTATGTGCAAAACCCGATCTATAGGAGTGGGCATTCCTCCATATATTGTTAATGTCATAAATCGGTGGACTATCCGTTTTACTAGCTTAAAGGTGGACAGCGCCTTTGCCTTGCTCTCGTGCGCTTCTAAGCCCTGTCTCCGCAATCTATATATTTCTCTTTGCCGAACTATGTGCGCCTAATAGCCAACTAACGCGCGTGCTACCGTTATAATCGCTAATAAAACCGGTGTAAAGTTCTGAGCCTTAAACCATCCGCCCTTATTCGCGTCTAAACCGATCACCGCCAGTCCGCTAATAATGCCGCTTTTATACTTACTCGACTTTAGCTTGTGGTTAAATATAGCTATCCAAAACGCCAAATAAGCCTCTTCGATCTTCTGCCTTCTGGCGTGGACGTCCAATCTACCCTCCTCGTTTCCGCTAGTAAGCGACTGGATGGAAAATAAGCATCCCTCCTAACGCGGAGTTAGCGTGTACTGCGGCCTTTTAGCCTTTACATGCGTTCTCTATAAATATCGGAGAATCTTAGCCTAGTGGTTGCTATACTTGCGGATCGTTTATACCTTATGCTTCGCGTAAAATGGTCGCTCGTTCAAACGTTCCCCAACCTCTTGTCTGTTAATGTATTCCAACGCAGATCTGCCTATTATATTTAACTGATATATCTGGAACGCTCGCCTAATTAATCGTCTTGTCGCTTTATACGCGTCTGCTAACCCTTTATCCCCTTCTCTCTCCACTAATTGGTCTGGAGAATGATGCCGCTGCCGCTACCTCCCCTGCTGCTCTTCTGGCTCTTCCGGCTCTTCCCCAATAGCGGGCTGCGTTGAATCGATCAATTCTTGTTGAATATACTTCCGCATATACTTCTCCCAACCAGTGAATTCTAGCCACGGGTTTGTAATAAATTGATTAGTATTCCCTTCTATTTCTCTTTTCTCTCTTGCTTCTTTAATCTCTTTTACTTGTTGATCCAGCTCCGCTTTAGCACGCTTAATGACCGGATTAAATTCTTGCGCCGTTCTCTCCCGTCGCTGGACGACTTGAAAATATCTCTGCCACTCTCCCTAAATAAAAAATCGCTGGTAGTCTTAATCCGCCACCCATATCTTATTTACCGTCTCACGATATTTTACCCGGCTGTTTCCTCCTCGCTTCTGGCAATTTACCCACTAATGTTTTTCCTTGCAATGTTCCTGGATGCCTTTAATCGTCCGGCAAATATATGCATCTAGGTATATTATTCCCTCTTCGCCTTCCCATTTATATAAAAATCCGTTACGGAACACCAAAAGCCCTAGGATAACCTCAACAAGCTCTTATGGGTAAATAACTTTGTCCTTTGTCCAAGCAACGTTGTCCAACTCCCTAACAAACCCCACAATAGCTTCCCTTGTCTCCCTAGATGTTTTTCCCTTATATTAGTTGGACAAATGCCCTCCAATCTAATTAGGGGTAATGGCGTATGGGTAACGTTTGCAAAGGATAATTCAATATTCGGGCATATGCTTAAAAAATCGGTTGAACTGTTCCGCGGCCATGGCGGCAATACGTGCTGACCGTCTTTGTGTAATAATCTAGCACTATCGCTTTAACCGTCTGTATCTATATATGTTAACCCGCAATCTCCTCTTTCATTTCCCCAGTTCTACTTAACTTTAACTACGTTAACCAAACCGCCTTATCCCGCCCTTCCGCCTTTACCTAGTTGGCCGTCGCGTGTAATGTAGCTGCTTGTCAACGGAGCACGGACGGTTTATCTCCTAAAACAGACGTATTAATAGCGCCACCAGTAGTAACTTATTACTAGTCTAGTTCCCCCTTTTTGTGCCGTTCCTCCTAAATAAGGATTACTATAAGGCCGGCCCAAGTCCTCACTATTGCTACATTTATAATCCGATTGGTCTTCTACTGTAATACATTATATTGGGCCACTTAGGTAGCGCGGTTTTCTTACTAGCTTCTAAAAATACTCCCTACATAAGCTGGGTAGTGTGCGTTATTAGTTATAATAGTGTTTCTAATTTCCGTGTCCAAGGGGAACGCAAATCTCTACATTATTAAATGCCTATGGCTGCATCAATCCTAGCCTCCGGCGTAACCCCTTAAGAAACGCGAACCTTCCTTCTACGCTTACTTCCCGCATTGTTTATCAGCACCGACACCCCCGCAGTATGGGTGCGCGACAGCGCTAACCCTAGCCTATCGTTCTTTATTGCAAAGTCACCTAAAGATGCATTGCAGTGGATCCGCCAGTCCTATAGGCCTAAAGTGCTTCCACGACTTAAACCTAAGCTTAAATGGGAATGCGAACGGGTTAATACGGATGACGCTATTCCAGACTCTTAACCGCAAAGCGAGGACGACAGCGACTACGGTAGCCCGGTACAGGTTCGGTCCACAGCCGATATCGTTGACGATGGTCCAGATATAAGCGGCGAGAGCGCCTGTCGTAGAGATAAAAGGCCTATGTCCAATACTTCTTCTCTATCTCAACCGCCCACTAAGCGTGCTCGGGACCACATAGCTGCACCGGAGCCAGAGTACGTTATAACCGTCGGTAATATAAACAGGCGTAAAGAAAGGGAAAGGCGTAGAAGGTTGGAAAATACGCTTTCAGAGGTGTTTGTAACTAAGGAGGAGGATGACATATAGGATGCATATATACGGGAGAACGGAAGGAAGCTTACCTAGCTGGCCAAACAGCCTGGCTGTATAGGAATGGGTAGACAAGAGGCATCTGCGTTGGTCTACAGGGCAAGCGCTATTGGTAGTAGAGAGGCTGTTAAGAACGTAAAGGCCGTACTCGCCCACTGGTGAAAAAACGGCACCGTAGATTTAAACCGCCAGACTACTCCCTAACCGTTGTTACAGTCCTTAGTTGCTTTTAGCTCTAGTAGCCAAAATATAAACGCCGCGCTATCGGGTTTCCGAAAGGCTTTCTTTAACCTTGCCACCATTGAAGCAACTGGGATACTTCAAGACATTCTCTATTACCATTATCTCGCACACCTCTACGACTGTTATCGAAACGCGGAAGCACTTCTGGACCGTACGCCATTAAGCGTATGGGGTAGAGGTGTTAGCGACGCCTCTTTAGTTAAGAACTAGCTCTTTAACGCACTCTACCTATCCACCAATACGCCTTCTTCATCGCTGGCCAACTCCTCGGCTCCATCTGGCAAGCAATAGCGCTACTTTACAAAGTGTCTTGTTAAGGGCCACCAATAGTATTATATACGGGAGACACTTAGTTCTGGTATCCTTGCTCTTGTTCCTACATCTAAAGTACCTTATTCTTTTATTGAGCGGCTCTCATCAGCTATGTTTAAGGTATTCCTTGACCTTATTAAGTGATTCTACCCAGACGCTATAAAGTTTGGTTGACTAATAGAGCACTTTATACAAAATGCCTTAATGGGCCGCTAGCCGCCTTAGAGCCATCTTCCGATCGAAGATGTAAGTGATAATTGACTGCAGGAAATGCATCTTTCCGACATAGTCCAGCTGTTCGAGCGTTATCCTACACTAGCTATTAAGGATATTTCTTTACCTATTTAATGTTATTTTTACCCAATATTATATCACGTAACTTGGTTGTCGTCAACCTTTTATCTTAACCTCCTACTCAGATAGTTTAATAAATTACTCTTTAATACACTTAATATACTGTAATCGTGCTCGCCTTGACCTGCGCGTTTAACATTTAATGAGTTGGTGGGATTAATTTCGGATAGATATATGCGATAAATACACATTTTATAAAAGCCTTTCTAAAAATCTTGTATACGTTAAGTCATAGCGGCTGTAATTTAGGCGGTTGGCGCTTTAAAAGCCAGTACTGTAATTTTTTTTTGCGTATACTGGGTAAGCTTTGCGACTAGGATATATATTAGTGCTTACTGCGCGAACACTAACATTACCCTAACTAACCCTAACTTTGCAACCTATCTAATGGGGTTTTTATTAATCTGAATATACTAAGGGGTAGCAATTTCTCTCTTTTACCATTTATATAAGTTTTGGAAATATTTAAGCCTAG
>Ga0307507_10011539_pt1 | contig 11121 bp, 11 predicted proteins | sample 7_EM_MG_FD_207223 | JGI IMG/M metagenome (GOLD analysis project Ga0307507, IMG submission 207223) | Populus trichocarpa ectomycorrhiza microbial communities from riparian zone in the Pacific Northwest, United States - 7_EM | ecosystem: Host-associated > Plants > Roots > Unclassified | place... | reverse complement strand
CATCTTCGCATCCTTAATCCTCACTTCATCTTCTTTGATTTTACTCATTGGTTGCCGGAGTTGTCACGCAAGCATGGTATTAAATCTGTGCATTTCTGTATCATTAGCCCAGCTACCATTGGTTATATGTTAAGTCCTGAGAGAAAACTTGAGAGCTTGACAGCAGCTGATTTGATGCAGCCTCCGCCGAGTTTTCCCCCGTCATCAATTAAGCTGCGTGCTCATGAAGCTCGAGGAATATGCGCTGTTACTGTAAAACAATTTGGAAGCAACATTTCATTTCAGGAACGCAATATATATTCTTTAAGTCAATGTGACGCTATTGCCTTCAAAGCTTGTAGAGAGATGGAAGGGCCTTATTCTGATTATATTGAGGACCAATTTGGCAAGCCTGTGATTCTGGCAGGTCCTATCGTGCCAGAACCACCAAACTCCGTCTTGGAAGAAAAGATTGCCAAAATGTTGGATAGCTTTAAAGCTGAAACTTTGGTATTCTGTGCCTTTGGGAGTGAATGTATTCTTAAGAAAGATCAGTTTCAAGAGCTGGTTTTAGGTCTTGAGCTTACAAGCTTGCCCTTTTTCGCTGTCCTCAAACCACCTATTGGAGCTGAAACAATCGAGTCAGCCTTGCCAGAAGGGTTCGAGGAGAGAGTTAAGGGAAGAGGACTTGTTTATACGGGTTGGGTCCAGCAACAGCTGATCTTGAGGCATCCTTCTGTAGGATGTTTCGTGACTCATTGTGGATCTGGGTCGTTGTCAGAGGGTATGGTAAATAAGTGTCAATTAGTCCTCTTGCCAAATGTTGGAGACCAAATAATCAATGCAAGAGTAGTGGGTGGAGATCTGAAAGTTGGAGTTGAAGTCAAGAAAGGTGAAGAAGATGGCTTGTTTACAAGACATGGTGTCTGCGAGGCAGTGAAAGCTGTGATGGATGATGATAGTGAAGTGGGGAAATTGGTGAGAGCAAACCATGCAAAATGGAGAGAGTTTTTGTTAGGCAAAGAGCTTGAAAACTCTTATGTTGATGGTTTTGTCCACAAGTTGCATGAACTGCTGGAGTGATCCAGTTTGATGAATTGAACTGTTTTTGCCTCTATTTTTTTTTTCTCCCATGTATACATGGCCACATTATGCAGAGGCACGCAGCTTATGGCTAGAAATATGCCTTACCTTAAATGCTATGTTGTTATAAAACTGGGTAATTGGTGTTAGTTTAATATTTCTTGAATGTAATCGGTTGGTTACATGTTTTATTATTATATTTATTATTAATAAATATTTAATTTATCTTTTATGTTTATATTTTTTAATATTTTATTAATACTATAAAATTTTAATCGGGGCCTTATGACCAGAAAGCTTTATTTCTTTTTTATTTTTAATGTCAAAAATAAATATTTAATAATTAAAAATCCCATCCCAATTAATTACTTTTATTTTATTTTATTATTATTTAGGTTTTCTCAAACATCTTAAAATTTTCTAATTGGAGGTTCACATAAAAATAATAATATTGAAGTCTTATTTTACAAAAACTATGTAATTAAGTATGTATGTGTATTGATGTACAAAGGGATTATTAATTTATATATAAGTGAGAACTATGTGTTTTTTTAAGTATATTATCTTACAAATTTAATGAATTATTAATTTACCCAAGTTGAGACTATTAAAAAAATTTATTTAATCAATATTATTAATTTAGAGAGTAATATTTTATCAAGGTTATAATATATGCAACTTGCATGGATGGAGCAAAAGATGTCACCATTCCACTGTCAACTTCAGTCTCCTTGAAATTAAATGATGGCTCAGCTGTTGTCAATCCTACTGAATACCGTAAGGTAATTGGAGTATTGCAATATCTTTCACTCACTCGACCCGACATCAGCTTTGCAGTCAACAAATTCTCACAGTTCATGCACTGCCCTTCTACAATTCACTGGACTGCCACCAAGCGGTTGCTGTGTTACCTGAAGAATACAATTTTCCATGGCATCTCAATTCAGAAAAATATTAACCCTCCTCTTACATGTTATTCAGACGTGGATCGGGCTGGCAATTTGGATAATCGCAACTCTACTTCAGCTTATCTCATTATGCTTGGTTCAAACCTCCTCTCATAGAGCTCCAGAAAGCAGCGTGCTATTGCATGATCATCCACGGAAGCTGAATATCGTGCGCTTGCCACCACTGCTTCTGAATCTATGTGGATCCTATCACTCTTTACTGAAATAAAGTTTTCTCTTCCTCAGCCTCCGCTGCTCTCATGTGACAATCTTGGTGCAACCAATTCAATCTTGTTCAGCACTCACGCATGAAGCACATCCAAATTGACTTACACTTTGTTCGGGACCTTGTTCAGAAAAATTCTCTTACTGTTCGCCATGTTCACACGAATGATCAACTTGCAAACTTACTTACCAAACCACTTTCCAGGCAGCACACAAATTTTCTCAAGCACAAGATCGGTCTCACTAATGGGAGCCCGTTCTTGCGGAGGCGTATCAAGGAAAACCACACTGCCACCTCATGCAAGTTATTATTGCAGGTTTCATGATAGCATCAAGGAAAATCATACTGCCAACTCACGTGAATTATTATTGCATGATCAACTCATGCAACGGCAGGATTCAGTAAATTATTATTGCATGATCAACTCATGCAACGGCAGGATTAGTTACTGTAAAGCTAGGATCAGTATCTTGTATTTTCCTTATTACTACAGCTAGAATCAAGGATCAGCTAAAATTAGAGATTCATTTTTGTATCATTTCCTTTACAAGCTTTCCATACTCAGCACTCTGTATTTTGTATATAATAAGTTCTGCAGATTGAATAAAGTGTGCAAAATTCAAAACATTGTTTTCTTCTTTAAAGTAGATCCTGTAAGCTTTTGAAATAAAACTGTAGCCTACAAAAATCTAAGCTTCAGCTTTCTTGTCCAATTTGTCTCTTTTAATTTGAGAAATATAAAAGAAACACAAACAATCAAATGTCTTCAGATTAAGAAGCTTTGGCTTGTAGCCAAACCAAGCTTCAAATTGAGTCCTTGTTTGTAGGGCTTTTGTTGGTGATCTATTTAACAGAAGAACAAATGTGTTCACTATCTCACCCTAAAATTTCTTTCGTAGTCTTTTACCATAAAGCAAGCATCTTGTCATCTCCATCACTGTCCTGTTTTTTCTTTCCACAACTTTATTTTTCTGATGAGTATATGGTGCTAGCTGTTAATTGATGTTCAATGCCTGCATCTTTACAAAACCTGTTAAACCTTTCAACAAATTGTTCATGTTGATGATTTTATTGAATATCAAGGCATTTATTTAAACAATAGGAATAAAACTAAATTGCAAGAAACTCTCCTTGCATATCTGATTTTTCTGTTACTGTTGTAACCCAATTTTGGCCCATTGGCTTTTAATTTAATTTTTCACCTTTGAGAAATTTTAGCCTGGGCAGGCCGCCCACGAGAATTAGGCCGTAAAAAAAAAAACAAAATCTCTTTGTATTTTTGCACCATTTTTTCTCAACCATCCAAGGTAGTATGTTTCCTAACACTACCTCCTTTCGAGCGCGCCTTTGAGCCCTCGCTTCCTTTTGAGTTCGAGCGCGCTTTTGAGCCCTCGCTTTCCTTCGAACGCACCTTTGAGCCCTCGCTTCCCTTCGAGTTCGAGCGCGCCTTTGAGCCCTCGCTTTCTTTTCGAGCGCACCTTTGAGCCCTCGCTTCCCTTCGAGGGCGCCTTTGAGCCCTCGCTTCCTTTTCGAGCGCACCTTTGAGCCCTCGCTTCCCTTCGAGCGCGCCTTTGAGCCCTCGCCTCTCTTCGAGTCCTTTCGAGCACGCCTTTGAGCCCTCGTTTCTTTTTTTAGTGCGCCTTTGAGCCCTCGACCATCCTTTTGAGTGCGCCTTCGAGCCCTCATTTTCCTTTCTCTTTTTACTTGGGTAGGTCACCCATTACAATGAGACCCTTCTAAAAAAATCAAAAACAAAAAAAAAACAAAAAAGGGGGGAAGGGTTTTCACAATTATTCTTCTTTACAAAACTTACTATACAAAGTCAAAAGAAAATAAATTTTCTAATGCATTTGCAGCGTAAGCATTGTAAAGAGGGGGCAACTGTTGTAACCCAATTTTGACTCATTGGCTTTTAATTTAATTTTTACAGGGTTTAAAATGTAAAATTAAAATATTAGAGATTTATTTCGATAAAAAGTGTGATTTGTCAACTTGCATGAAAATTAAGGACTACAATGTGCTTTTATCATTCTATATTTATCTTCAAGATAATGCCTATCTTTAAGATAATCCATATCTTCAAGATAATCCTTGTCTTCAAGATAATGATAGTTATCCGCTTCCAAATTTGATTCTTAATCAAATTCAAACTTCAAAGAAGAGAATGAGCTTGATTGAAACTTGGTTTCTCACATGCGAAGGGACTCTGATACTATAAATACAGATCTCAGGGTATGAAAAAGATCCCACCCCTAGCTCTCCTCTTTTTTCTTTCCTTTACTACACGAGACCAAGACACCTTGTATAGTTTCCTCTAATCTGATGTACCAGCCCACACACTCTTTTGTGACCATTTTTATCACCCCTTTAGCATAAGGAAAATGGACATATAGTAAATAGATAAAGCAGTCAAGATAGATTTAGAAGATAAATTCTATCTGCCAAGCTTAACATCCTGCCTCTTCACAAATTTAGCCTTGCTCTGATCCAGGAAATTAATGACTGGCTTCCACGTTGAAATTCTTCTCAAGTTAGCACCCGAAGGTAAGCCTAGGTACCCGAAAGGAAAAGAATCCCATCTACAAAATAATGCATTAGTCATTCCTGTAGTAAAATCATCATCCAAGTTTATTCCCAGCAACGAGCTTTTGTAAAAGTTTATTTTCAAACTAGAAGTAAGCTCAAACCATCTTAGAATTCTCTTTACATGAATTAAAGAACTTGAATCATTTGGAATAAATATCAAATTATCATCCGCGTACTGCAAATGGGTTATAAAATCTTCAAAATTAATCTCAATACCCCTGAAGTAATCTGAAGTTGAAGCTCTGTGGAAAAGCATAGATAGTCCCTCTACTGCAATGTCAAGTAGCAAAGGTGAAGGAGGAATTAAAGTTAGAACCATTAATTATAACAATATAGGATTTGCTTGGGGTATAAGAATTCCATGCTCTTATCATGATTAAAAGAAAGAGAAGTCGGATTAAACTCACTAGTCAACTGAGTCATCAGTTAGAATTCCTACCCTTACTGTATCATCCCTCATTTTTTGGTTTAACCGAGCAAACCACACCATGTCAAGTGAGTCATTCACTAAGTCAATCGGTTTAGCAACGGGATAAGCCGAGTTGTGAATCTAGTTAGATATCGAGTCATTCACAAAAATGATGCATGATAATCTTATAATTGAAGAAAAGATAGAGAGAAAGAGAGATATGATGCACAATACGGATCAAAACTCTTATAGTACAAAATCTATAATCGTTCAATTCAACCTACCATTATTCTCTTGCTTCTCACATTGATTTCCTTTCAAAAAAACAACAATATTGGTCCAAGTTATCATCATTATGACGGAGAGTGACATAATAATTTCTAAAAATGTGAGAAGCTATTTCTGCTTTTGCTACGTGTACATCATCACCGCTGCTGTGGGTTGTGATAACTTCACTGTTTGATGAGCTGATAACTTCATTGTTTGATTGGATGTTATCATCATTTCCTTCCTCTTCATGCAACATTCGTACACCAACCCTCTTTATTTGAACACAAGGATTATTTGTAAACATTGAAACACTGAATTCATCACCATTATCAAACTCAAGATCATAGCCACCAAATTTCCAGTGGTTTAGCCAAAGCAATTCAATTTTTTCATCCGATAAGGATATCGGAAAATCTGAGGGATAAAAAACTCGGCTTCTGCTTGAGGTTCTTAATGCTCTCCGGAAGAAAACGAATAGGAGTGCCACCTAAATTCAGTGTCGTCAGGGAGTGTGGCAATGAAAACCTGGCAAATCTAGAATTTTTCTTTGCTGAAAACAAGGAGGAATAGAATAGCTTCAACAACCAAGATGTAATGTATGATGTACTTGCAACAACAATTCCATCAATTCCATCTGCACTAATCCCCGATGATGCTCCGGTTCCATATTCAAGCTATCTAGATTTGAGCAACCATCTAAAAAAAGCTTTTCAAGGGAATTCATTCTACTCACTTCTTCTGGGAGCTCCACAAGACTTGTACAATTCTTCAGATTTAAGATTACGAGATTTTGTAAGTCACCAATAGATTTATGAATCTGAACCAAATGGATGCAGTCTTCAAGTATTAGCTTTTCAAGGCCTGGGAGACCTGAGAAGTCTGGGGTTCTAAGGAGTGTCATGCGAGTGACGAAGATCAAGAATTTTCAATTTTGAAAGAGACTGCAAAAACACTTAAGTTTAGTTGTTATCAAATGAAGATGGGAGAGATAGTTATAGAAAAGGATCAGATACATACCATTTTAGCTTTCCAAGCATCAACTAGATTACTTCTAGATAGATCAAGAACCACAAGCTTCTCCAAGCATAAGAGCTTTGGTAAGGATCTCAAAGAGAATCCATCCAACATAACCATATCATATTCTTTGGGAAATGTTCATAACTTCCATAGAATTTCATGTAATTTAGCTGGAGGAATTTTACATTTTGCATCTTTCTAAACGCATCCGTGCTTAGAATGAGAAACAAACTTGTTTGGCCAATTTGTACTTTTTCCCCCATGAAGAAGTCAGGAAGCCATTCCCAAGAGATGAATGTAGGAATACGACGATGTTGAAAGAAGTTAAGCTTTTGGCGCTTACGACAAACCATTGAGTCAGTACAAACAACGTCTGTACAATTAACTTCCATTAATGCATGCATATCTACGGTAAGGCCACGCAATGTTTCAGCTTCCTGCTTCAAAAACATTAAAAGAATATGAAAAAGAGGTACTTACATGAGTTTCTTTCAATATTGTAAATGCTTCCACGTGATGCCATATTCTTTGACATTTGGAAGATTCTTGACGAGCAATTTCCCTTCCCATATCTCTTACGAGCTGGTGCATCCACAACCTTTTATCATTATTGATTTCCACTATTTCTACAAGACATCTATCGATGAGATTGTCAATCCTAAATTTTGCACCTATACCGAGCCCATCTAGTATCCTAACTGCATAATCCTCATCCATTCCACTGAAGAAACAAGCAATATCAAGGAATAAGCTCTTCTGATAATCATCATCAAGAGAGTCGTAACTTATTCCAAGCACCTTTTGAACATCACAGTTAGGAATCTCTTCCATTTCATGTAATACGCTTTCCCATACTTCTCTTTGTTTTCCAAATAATGAAGAACCAATAGCACGAAGGGCTAATTATAATGGAAGTCCATTACAATGATGTACTATTCTCCAAGAGTCTTCTACAAAATCTTCAACAGGGTTATCTTGTCCAAAGGCATGCCAACAGAAAAGCTCGAGTGATTTTTTGTTATCTAGAGGTTCAACTTTGCACTTGACACACTCAACATCAGTTGCCATCAGACCTTTATTTCTAGTTGTTACAATGATTTTACTTCCTTGACAAACCCAATTTTTCATGCCAATGATTGCATTGAATTGGTCTCTTTTGTCCACATCATCTAGAAGAATAAGAGTTTTTCTGCAACATAATGCATCCTTAATCTTCATAATTCCTTCATCAACATCATATATCTCGTCAACAGTCTTGTTTAGGATATCTGAAAGAAGTTGCCTTTGTAGACAAACTATACCGTTGGGTTCTTTTGACCTTTCTCTGACATTTGATAGAAAACTCCTGCCTTTAAAATTCTGAAAGTTCTGGTTATAAGCACTCTTTGCTATGGCTATCTTCCCAACTCCGCCAATTCCATAAAGTATAGAAATGGCAGCACCATCAGAGCCATCTAGCAACCATGAGTTGATATATTTTACTAGAGGATCTCTTCCAATAAAATGAAAAGGGACATAAAATATTTTTCGATCCAATTTCTTTGAGACCCTTTCTACGATAGATTGGACAAACTGTGCCTCGTACCTACATCAAAAAGAAAATTGCAATATATGATAATTATTAGTTTCTCTGTAAAGTATAAAAATCTTAGTATCTTGGAAAAAAGAAATTAAACCAGGCTGTGCATCAATGATTGATAGCTAAGTTTGTAGTTGCGTTATCACCACCTATTAAAACAAAATCATGATTGAAACAAATAAATTAAATAATGCAGAAATTATTACTTTTTCAAGTATTTAAGAAGGAAAATGATAAGAATACAAGAAAAAAGTTTTTTAAAATTTTTTTATTTTTCTTCCATGTTCAATATGTTGGGAGTGGTATATTAATGCTATGTGTGGTTCATTAAGAGATACAACCTACCCATCTCCTAAAACCATCCCTCCTAAATCTGCAACTTTCTTCAAAGCAATCCTCCACCTTTTCACCCGCTCCATCTCCTCCTGGAAGCGCTTTTCATGTTCCACAAATGCTGCAGTGAAGCTCCCTGTTTGGTTTCTGACTTCGGTAGGATCCACATTATAGAATACCGGCAAAACTGAGCAACTAGCAGTCCTCGTACGTTCCATGATCATTAAAAGTTCATCGAGGCAACACCTCGACCAAGCATAATCTTCGGAGAACACGATTATCAAAATCTTTGATTTTTGTATAGCCTGTTGAAGCTCCGAATTGATATTTTCTCCTTTCTGAATTTCATCTTCGTCTCTAAATGTGTGAATTCCTGCTTGAACCAGGGCTGTATAGAGGTGATCGGTAAAGCTCTTGCGAGTATCTTCCCCTCTAAAACTCAAGAACACTTGATATTTACAGTGAGAAAATGGTGACGATGAGGATTCTTGATAATTCCCAGCGGCCATTTCAAGTATACCAAAGAAAAAGCTTTTCAAAGATCTGACCAAATGAGAAAAAGCTTTCCAAAGATTAATGTCGATAATTATCGATAGCTAAATTTTATATATCTTATTATCTTACTTTTTCTTTAAACATTTTTCCCTGCAATCAACTCCACTCAAGCCCTTTTAGAGAATTTGTACATAATTTCTCAGCACCTGCTGCCAAGCATATACAATCAGAAGGAGCAGGGAAGGAAAGTCATTAAGGATGCTCATCAGACCGTACAAGCCTAAATAATTTACAAAAGCACTCATCTTGTAATTCTAACATGGCCTATGAAAGATATAACTTCTGATTAATATCTATGGTGAAACAACAAAATGGGTTCATAACCCTATTTTTGGAGTGGCATTATTAGATGAGATGATCAATAATTAGTAGTAACCAAATGTGGTTTAATTTTTGTGATTCTCAACAAAGAAAAGAAGAAAAGAGTTGGAACTAAAGAAAACATTTATTTACAGCATATTATGAATAAAAAACATATATATATATATATATAGACAAGGAAAGAGAGCTTTAACTAAAGAAACTTTAAGCAAAAATCCATGAATACAAAAATTGTTTGTCTGGCATAAAAGTGTCTCAATAATTTAAAAAACAATCATGTTAAAGATGCATTGTTTCTTATTTTTATACCGTGATGAATTTTATACAAATAGAAATAAAGTAAAGCAAACTGTGAGCATTTAAATTATTTTTTTAGATAAAGAATTAAAATTAAAAAAAAAACATTATTCACAAATCAAAATAGAAACACACTGCATTAATTACGGAATGAGAGTAATATAATAAAATACACAAAAGATAAGAAAGATAGATTGACAGGGTTCCTGCAAGTTTCACTTTGTCTTTTATCTATATCACTCTTTCTCGTTTATGCACTACTGGTCTTTCTAATGTCCCTCTTTCTCTCCACTAACACACTGCACTACTGGTCTTTCTAATTTCCCTCACTTGCTTGTTTCTTATTGCACTCAAAACAAATCTAACGCTTGTATTTATAGAGTTGTTAGAACTTGTTTGGTATTATTATAATCTAGGATTTTTTTTATCAAGATAATTTTTTTTATTTTTTTATTTTTAATATTAACATATTAAAATTATTAAAAAATCAATTTGAACACTCTCTCAGACGTGTTCTATATCGGTGATATGAAAGTTTCCGCGTGGGGACTTTTTTAGGTTTTATTTGAAAGACTTGGATGTTGATTATTCACTAAACTATTTGCTGGGCGTCAACTTAATTGAATGAATAAATTGACATGTCAAGCATCGTAGCAATCAAACAGTGAAATTAATTAATTAATAGTTAATGTGAAGGACGCTGGAATTAATAGACATGTTCATAGAATTGTAATTTCTATGGACACAAGCCATGCACGATTCATGCGAGTAGAAATTTTCTATGGCTCATGACTCTGGACTCAAATTGGAAGCAGATGTCGGAATGTCTGAACATGACCAGTTACGCATAGAAAATCTTGATGCCAGAAGTTGATGGCTATTGAAATCGTAAGAAACAAGTTACAAAATAAATTCCAGAAGTTGATGGCTATTGAAATCCTGAAGTAAGAAACAAGTTACAAAATAAATTCCAGAAGTTGATGGCTATTGACATCCAGAACACTACCAAAAAATAGATGAAAATCAATGGAATTACCGATGAAATTTTTTCATCGGTAATTTTTACCGACAGAAATAATTTTTTCTCTAATTTTGTTGGTATATACTGACAGACCATTTCCGTCGGCAATACAGTCGGTATACACTGACGGACGTATTCTGTCGGTATATACCGACCGTATTGCCGACGGATTATATAGATTTTTGAAAAGTTGCAACGGTGTGATGACGTGGATTTTTTTCAGATGATTTTACCGACAGAATAGTGACGTGGCACAGTCACCGGCTGACTTACTGACGGGTATACCAACGGAACGTTTCCATCGGTAAAAGCCAATATATACCCACTTTGTCGACTCTCTCTTCCTCTATTTCTCCTTCTTCTTCCCCTTCTTCTTCCCCATCCCAACTCTCCCCTCCCAAACTGCAGCCAACCACTCATCCCAACTCTCCCCCTCTTCTCAACACAAGCACTCAAGTTTCTTATACTTTTGTACATGGTCACAACATCCGTTATCCG
>Ga0307507_10011538_pt1 | contig 11121 bp, 15 predicted proteins | sample 7_EM_MG_FD_207223 | JGI IMG/M metagenome (GOLD analysis project Ga0307507, IMG submission 207223) | Populus trichocarpa ectomycorrhiza microbial communities from riparian zone in the Pacific Northwest, United States - 7_EM | ecosystem: Host-associated > Plants > Roots > Unclassified | place... | reverse complement strand
GTACGTGCCATGAGTTGTGCTGGAGGGATGTTATTCCCAGGGGGGAGGGGGGCATGGAGGATAAGGGGGAAGTGTGTTAGGCCTTCTTGTAGTGGGCGTGTGAGATGTGCCAGGGCGTCGAGAGGGAGGTCTTTCCTGATGGGGGGGGGACGGAACGGGGGACCACTAGTCGAGTGGGAGGTAGATCGATGGGAGGCCCTTGGTGAGGTGCCGGGAGGGGTCTTGGGCCCTGAAGCGTGAGAGAGACGGGAAGGGAGCTGGGAGCCTGGCGGCAGTGGTGTTGTTCGTGGGAAGGGCACAGGCGATCCTTAGGGCTGCCAGGCGTCTTCTGTATCTGCTGTAGATGACAATGGGGGGCAGGTATGCTTCCGGAGATACAATGGAGGTTGGGGTGGAGTAGAAGGGGTTCGTGGTCCCCCTCTGGACCGTCTGCCAAAAACGTTTCATGCCCCGGAGAAGGCTGGAGTTAGGGGTGTAGATGTCGGCCCCGTAGCTCAATGTCGGGAGGAGCAGGCCTTGGGCGACGCGGTGGCATAGGAAGGGCCTAACGCGGGCACCTGGGGAGGATAGTCTTTTGACAACAGAGAAGACAGCCTGAGCTAGCGAAAGCCTATGCCTGTAGTGGTATGATCCGGTCAGGGCGGGTGTTAGCCAGTAGCCTAACCATCTTATGACCCGTTGGGGGTGGAAAGATTGTCCGTCCAGTTCGATAGGGTTGGTTGCATGGGGGGTCCTCTGGCTGGGAGTCCTCAAGTGAATGAGTTCGGTTTTGGGGACAGAGAAGAAGATACCCAGTCTCCGGCCCCTGTTGGCTATATCTGTGTAGGTTCTTTGCAAGCTGTGAATGTTGTCCTGATGGGATTTTGAGGCCACAGTGATGGAAAAGTCGTCAACATAGGAGAGGATTATGCCCCTAGGTATTGCCAAGTGTAAGGGGGCGACGTTGAGGAGGAAGAGGAGGCGAGAGATCAGCGATCCCAGGGGGGTGCCTACTCAGACTGGTGCCAGGACGTAGTGGGAGCCTTGGAAGACCAGATTGCAGGTCCTTTCAGAAAGGAAAGAGGAGACCTAGTCAACCATATAGAAGGGGGTACATTTGGCCAGGAGAGCAGCCCTGAGGGTGGAGGCGTTGACATTGTCGAAGCCAGCTTTGATGTTGAGAAAAGGAGTGGAGACCCCGAGTCGGGGTGTTTGGGGGGTCCTGACTTCGTGTGCCAGAGAGAGGCAGGCATCCGAGGCGCTAAGGCCTGGGAGTGAGCCGCACTGGTTGGGGAGGAGCATGTTCCTGGAGTGGGCGATCACGGAGAGCCTCACCGTGATAACCCTCGCGAGGATCTACGACACCGTGTTGAGGAGAACTATTATACAAAAGGTTGCCGGAGAGTCGTACAATGTCACAAACGGTAACTAAGCAAGGCAGACTCTGAGATGACTAATGGTTATTAGTCCTTGGTTGGTTATCTTTCACGCTATGAGTTCAGTCGACTCATAGGATTTTACATGAGGACACAATAACGTGTCATTGGTTTATTATGATTAGTTGATATTTGACATGACTCACCATTGTGGTCATGAGGTTTATGTATTTCACACATGACTCATAATTATGAGTCATGGGTTTCACGCATGTGACCCCGTTAATTGCACATGACTTGTTTTATGGGTTTTGATTGGTTGTGAGATATGGCACAGCTGACTCGAGTCAGCTGATGGATTTTTACACTATGACTCATTATGAGTCATGAGTCGTGTGAGGTGAGAATATGAGCCACCTAAGGTTAGGGTTGAGGGAAGAACCCATATATGAGGGGACTATGGTGGCATGGGATGTGGGTTCTTCAACCAACCATCTAAGTTCTTTCATACACGATAGTTGCAATACAAGATCTTTATCTGTCACGCTTTCGGGAATCAAGACACGACTCTCTTATATGCGCCTAGCGATCAACGTTGTTATATAGGAGGCAACAGACTTTACTACAGCAACAGCTATAGGGATCGGAAGAAGTGATCGTTAGGAGATTACCGCTTACCTGCTCCAAGGATCCCCCGGAAAGTAGAGGATTGTAGCAATTAGTTCCATCTACCCAGCAGCACCTAACAAACAGACAAAGCGGAGAACAATAACGAAAACGACATCGACACGCTAGTAGAGAATCTCGACTTTTCATCACTAGGAGAGGGATTAGAAAGCGCCTTAAGGAAAGGAGGGCACCAAGTCCTACAACACCAGAACCACCATTATGCAGTGGATCAGAGGAAACAGAGGAACAATGAAGAACACGACGAAACACGATGGCGGCCACAACGGAACAAAGAGGGGCTCTCTCCTCAGAAATGACACCGATCCTATGTCCAGAACAGATGAGACAAATCATTACATCCCTTAGTAGAGGAACAAGAAACCGAAAGGCCAAGGAACCAGAGGTCTATCGAGGAGAACAACAAAAACTCGAAGGCTCGTTAGCCCAGCTGAGGGTAAACTATAGGACCGTGGGATGGCAAAACAGCCACAACGAGGAGAGAGTTCTATTTGCGACTAGCCTCCTAAGGGAAGACGCAGGAACATGGATTACACCATCCGCAAAAGAATGAATTACCCCAACTTGGGACAAGTGGACAGACTTCAAAGCAGAATTGCAAAGACAATTTGGCGTAATTGATGCCAAAGGGGAACCAAGAATCAAACTAAAAAACATGAAACAAGGAAACTGATTAATAACAAAATACTGGAACAAGTTCGGCCTGGTGGCTAGTGAATCCGAATTAGATGACTTGACAGGAGGAGAACTACTCCTAGGAGGAATGAACACAGAACTCCAAAACGCATGGGGAGCTAGCAGCGAAGAATACGAGGGCCTCGAAGCAGTAGCCCACTGGGCAATCCGCAAGGAACCTGACTGGCAACGGTAAGACATATCCAAGAATCACCATCAACAAAGAATATCCAACGGGAACCCATCACCCCACAAAACCCGGATAGGACATATCGACCGGCACAGAATGCCAATCAGAACTACGGCGACCCCATGGAATAGGACGCTACCAGAAAACGACCAAAGTTTGACATCTCAAAAGAAGAGTTCCAAATGAGAATGCGAGAACAACTATGCCTCCAATGCGCAAAACCGGGACCCTTAGCCAGGAACTGCACGGGGAAGGATGGACTCAAACCATTCAACGCGCAAGCCAGGAGCTGGCAGCCAATCAAGAGACCTGCCCCCTGGGGGTCTAAACCTCTAATCAGAGAAATCAATGTCGAGCAAGAGCCCGAACAATCGGCAAACGAAGAATGTCCCCAGTAAGAGATGGTCTGAAGGACAGACCCAAAAGGAAACTCATCATGATGGAAAACTACTATGCGGCACTCAACTACACGGAAACCCTCGGACACGACAATGACCATATTATGGTCAAGATCCAACTACACGGCGGAAAGGAGTCAGTCACTATCAACGCCATGATTGACTCAGAAGGGACAGAAGACTTCATCAACAGGGAAGTCTGTAACAAACACGTGATCAAGATGATCAAAGCAAAAAACCCCAGGGAGATCTACCTCGCAGATGGAAAAGCAAGCCCTATAGGACCAGTTACCCATATGACGAAAGTATCTATGGACATTAGTAGCCATAGGGAATTGGCAACCTTCCAAGTGGCAAACCTCCAAAACCAGGAGGTCATCCTCGGGATGCCATGGCTCAGAGAACACAATCCAACCTTCGGTTGGAACAACAAAGGATCACATTCAACAGCGAACCATGTACGACTCGGTGTGTCAAATGTTTGCCCGTTGCATATGCGATACCTGAAGAAACAGCCCTGGAAGAGAAGCTCATCACCAGATTCTCGAAGGTCCTGACCAAGGGCCCGACAGCCAATGACCAGAGTGTCAGAATTAAGAAGCTATTAGCCGAAGCCAGAGTGCCTACAAGGGGATCAGCAAGGGTGGCAGGACACGACCAGTACGCAAAGGAAGGAACCGACGTTCCTGCTAGAGGGCAAGCAAGTGGTGGAACGGGAATAGCCATCGGACTACTACACAATACCAGTGGATGAAATACACCACGAAGCAGTCTATCCATCAAACATCGACTCATGAGAAACGCCGTTGTGATCTACTCCGACTACAAAGATGAAGTAAAGGTGGTTCTAGCAATCCTAGGAGATCAACCATATCGGGGAGAAAAAGGGGACCGGATCGCACAACTAATCATCGCAAAGATCGACAACAGGGAACTACAAGAAGTAACCCAGTTGGATGATACAAAGAGACGGGATCAAACGTTCTGGCGCTCCAACAACACCTTGGAACAAGAGGTCAAGGGCCAGAGTGCCAAAGCACAGATGGAAATCAACGAGATATCCGCAAGGGCGTTCTGACATTTCTACCGCAAAGGGGAAACAACCAGCCTCCTAATATAGGATAAAATCGAGGACGAAATTCGGTTGGAAGCTATCAACATTAGCACAGAACTGGCGATAAAAAAGAAAAAAAGACAACAAAGACCAAGATGTTAGGGACACGGTTCCTCAAGAATATCACCACCTGTTGGATGTGTTCGAAAAGGGAGAGAAGATGACTGTACCACCCTACCGGCCAGGCATCGATCTAGTAATCGATCTGGAGGAAGGGAAGACGGTATCAATCAAAAAGATGTACGCCCTCAGTTATGAGCAATTGGAGGAACTCCACCGATACATCAAACAAAACGACGATCGAGGATGGATCTGTAGCGTCAGTCAGGAAGGGCTTCACCCATCATGTTTATCAAGAAAAAAGATGGAAAGCTCAGGCTCTGCGCCGACTATCCAGCGCTCAACGAAGTTATCAAGAAAGATCGACACCCGCTACCACTCATTAGCGAGGCACTGGACAGACTGGGAAGAGCCAAGTATTTGACCAAACTGGATATCAAGGACGCCTACCACAACATTCGAATCAGAGAAGGAGACCAATGGAAGCCAACCTTTTCCACAAAATTAGAGACATACAAATATCTAGTCAGGACATTCGGGCTATACAAGGTACCGGCTGTGGTCCAGGGGTGGATCAATGAGGTCCTTATGGAACACATCGACATGTGTTGAATCGTCTATCTAGATCACCTACTCATATATTCAAACACCCTACAACAGCACCGAAAAGACGTAAAGAACCTCCTCGAGGCAATATGAAAATCGGGTATGAAGGTCAAACCATCCAAATGCCCATTCCACCAAAGCGAGCCAGAATACCTAGGATTGATCATTGGACAAGAAGGAGTGAAAACAGACCCAGTTAAGACACAGGCAATCTGGGACAGGACGGCCCCAAAGAAAATCAACGAAATCCAATTTTTCTTAGGTTTTTCTACAACTTCTACTGACGATTTATAGAGGGTTTCAGCAGAACAGCCAGGCCACTAGAGGCAAGAACGAGAAAAGAATCCATCGGCAATTGGGAGTGGGGAGACAAAGAAGAAAAAGGATTTGACAAACTAAGGACAAAACTGACCACAGCACCAGTACTGGTCCACTTCGACCCTCTGGCACCAACTACAATTGAAACAGACGCCTCAAAATATGTCTACTCCGGTATAATATGTCAACAATGCCATGACAGGAAATGGAGACCAGTGGCATAGCAATCCAAGACAATGTCGAATGCCGAATGCAAATACGATATACACGACAAGGAACTACTAGCTATAGTTTAGGCGTTCCACGAATGGGAAAAGATACACAAGGGGAAGTCCGAAGCCAGTGCGTGTCCTCACAGCCGGCAAAGAACTTAGTAACCTTAATGACAACGAAGGAACTAAGTAAACGACAAGCACGATGGATGCAAGAATTAAGTCAATACACCTTCAAAATCGAAGACAGCCCAGGAAAGGAGGGGGGAAAGCCAGACGCCCTCACGAGAAGAGCAGGAGACCTACCCACCACAGGCGATAAGAGACTGACACAAAATGTGGGAATCCTATTGCCAAAAGATTGGTAGTGGGATATCCCAGACACAGAAGAAATCATGGTCGACGTATTGGAAGCAATAGAATTCCAAGAGAGCAACGACGGAGGAGGAATACAGAAGGCAAGCGACAACGACGAGCAAATCCAAGACATCAGAAGAAACTTGGACGAAGGAAGAAAGGAAATGCAAGGAATAGCGCTAGGGCTATGCCAATGGAAGGACGATCTCTTATGGTAACAAGGAAAGATCTGGATACCAAACGACGAAGGGATAGAAACCACTCTTATCGCTAAAAACCACGAACCCCCACAAGCGGGACATGGCAGAACGGCAAAGACTACTGAACTTATCAGCCGACGATATTATTGGCCAAAGATAAGACAACATATCAAACGATTCACCAAAAATTGGAACAAATATCAGAGGATCAAAGTGGTCTGACATGCACTCTACGGATTCCGACAATCAAAGGAGGCCCCCGATCCACCATGGAAATCAATAGGTATGGACTTCATTACGGACCTGCCAGAATCTGATGGATATGATACCATACGGGTGGTCATCCATCGGCTGACCCAAATGAGCCATTTCATTCCATACTCGAAGGACCTGAAGGCATGGCAGTTCGCCAACCTCTTGATGAAGGAGATAGTCTGGCTACACAGAGTACCCCAGGATATCATCACCGACAGGGGGACACTACTCACCTCAGATTTATGGAAAGAAACTGCGGGAGATTAGGAATCGAAGGAAGACTCAGGACAGCTTTCCATCCACAAACAGACAGACAGACCGAACGGACCAATGCCATATTGGAACAATAGCTCCGAGCAGGCATCAACTATCACAAGACGATTGCTGTGGTTACCTATTACTGGGAGAGTTTGCATACAACAACGGATATCAGGAGACCATCAAAACCACGCCATTTTTCGCAAACTACCGCATTAACCCCGAATACGGGATGATCCGCCACCGGATTCAAGGAAAACAAACGAAACCAGCAGAAATGACTAAGTTACCTGAGTCATTAAGGGACGAGATGGTGGCCGCACAATTACGACAAAAAGAATACTAAGATCTACACAGAATATCCGATCCAAACCAACAATCAGGAGATATGGTGTTATTGTTATCATGCAGTATCAACACCACAAGACCATCGAAAAAATTGCACTACAAGAAAATCAGACCATTGAAAATCTTGGCAAAGATTGGGACAAGCGCATATAAGGTGACCCTACCGCCCTCAATGGCCATACAAAATACATTCTACAACTCCCTTGTCAAACTTTTCCAAGACAATCAATTCCCCTTGCATATCAAAGAACCCCCTCCTTCTATTAACATAGAAGGAGAAGACGAATAGGAACTCAACGAAATCATCGACTCTCGACTCGACTACAACAAGCTACAATATTGAGGCAAGTTAAAAGGCTGCTCACCAGAACACGATAAAGTCTGGTACCCTGCAGAAAACTTCAACAAAGCACAACACAGAGTCCAACAATTCCACCTGCGCTACCCAGGCAAGCCCAGAGTGGATACACGTCCCGATCCACAGATCGTCATCCGCACCTGCTCCCGTCGTCCGATAAGAACGATGCTCACACATGCTAGAGAACACCGCCCAGCAGGTAGCCCGCACCGCTACCCTCACTGGCCCAGAGTTCTCGGGTTCACCAAGAAGGGACGTGACGCACCCCTCCATGAGCTGGACGGAGTACCACAATGACGATGGCTGGATACACCTCGGCGAAAAACAACGGTCAGGATGGTACCGACAATGCACCAGAAGATCGCGACAACCAAGCATCGCCCACGACTATGACTGGTGACAGGAGATTAAAGCGAACCCAGGGGCGGACTGGGTCCCACAAGACCAACCTCAACGACGAAGAGCCAGAAGGGCTCATCACGCAATCACGACCTGGGAGCATTGTTTGAATGACAAGTGCAACGACCACTGATGGGCAAAGGTGGAGACCGGCTATTACCCACGACAAGTGGGGGAAAAAGGGACACTGTCAAAGAACGACAGAAGGGAACAGAGGAACAGGAGAGTCATGAGGAGACACCTGGGGAGGGAGGGGAGGGAATAAACCATTCCAGACATGGAAGCCATGGAAAGGACAATCTCGGACCTCCGAAGCCAACTCGATCGCGCCGTGCGAATCATCGTCACAAAAGCCAACGACCACGAAAAACTCGACAACGAAAAGGAAAAACTACAACAAGGCTACAATCGAGTCAAACAGAGAATGCGCCAAATCGGAGGTACGCTCACGAGAGAAGGAGCTTAGCATCGTGGCACCAATTTACGAGGGGGAAGGGAGCTAATGTAACAAAGGGTGACTAACCAAGGCAGACTCTAACATGACTAATGGTTATTAGTCATCGGGTTGTTATCTTTCACCTTATGAGAGCAGTCGAGTCATAGGATTTTACATGACGAGGCAATAGCGTGTGATTGGTTTATTACGATTGGTTGATATTTGACATGACTCACGATTGTGGTCATGAGGTTTATGTATTTCGCCCGTGACTCATAATTATGAGGCATGGGTTTCACGCATGTGACCCCTTTAAGGGCAGATGACTTGTTTGATGAGTTTTGATTGGTTGCGAGATATGGCGCAGCTGACTCGTCCGAGTCAGCTGATGAATTTCCGACTATGACACATTATGAGTCATGAGTCGCGTGACGCAAGAATATGAGCCATGCAGGGTTAGGGTTGAGGGAAGAACTCCTGTATAAGGGCATCCTTGGGGCATGGGTTTTCGGTCACACACCTTCTCCCTTACACATCCGGCGATTCAAATCTCAACACCAGGAGAATTTATTGGCAACATCCACCACCACCGCACCCTCAATGAGCTGCACCTGGACTCTCCGTGAGCTGCACCCGGACTCTCCTTGAGCTGCACCCGCACTCTCCGTCAGTTGCACCCCCCTCCTGCCTTACCTCCCTTATCATGTTCCTGGGCCCTGGCGTCCTTCTTTCTAGGGGTCGTTTGGCTCTCCCTCCTCCTCGCTCCGCCCGGGGTTCGCTACCTCGCTTAGCGCTTGCACGGTCGGCAACACCCTCTCGCCCATGTTACAGACGGCTGGGACTACAGTTCGCAGTAGGAGAAAACTCTTCAACAGGCCATGGTCAATTTCTCCATTCTCTTCACTTCCATTAGAGGCGGCCTAGTCAGACACACACACAGTTACCGATAGTTTCCACGGTTATTGGGTCTACCCCTCCTCTCCCCCTGCAAGGTCTCGTCCCGTTGCTTGGTTACAACTACTATCCACTAACTGGGGCTGGCCCTCTACTGCCCCTTGACCTTGCGCCGCCCTCACGATTTCCCCACAGTCGCACCCCTCGGGTACGCTGAGGCGTCCTATTGCACTGCCACGGTGACGGATGTCAACACCTTGGGTCCTCGAGTAATGGTCGCACAGTCGCGTCGCTTTTGTTGCGTATTGCTTTATTCTAGTGGCCCCCTGCACCCCCTATTGTACTTCCTTCATTGTCATTTACTTTAGGTTTCGCAAGTGGTTATAGCAATTATTTATTTTGTTGGTGTCTACGGCAAGGGTTTTCCTGTTGATTCCTCCGCATGTATTTATTTGATTTTCTTATTCCGCCCATTTAGTCGGAGTTTGATTTCCTATTTTGCGTGGCTGGTGTGCGGTTGGTTCCAGACCAGAGGAATGTGGGTTGATGGTTCCTTCCCTGGCGCTGGTTGGTCAGTTATACGAGGGTTTTTTCTGCCATAGCTAGCGCTGTATGCACTTTTTGTACCTAGAAGACGAAACAAAGCTAAGATGAAAAATAAAGAAAAAGAGAAACAAGAAAAAAAGAAGCATGGGATTTCGGGGCGTGCCTCCCCCCGATCGGTTCCTACTGCAGGTACAGAAGGGGGCTGGCCACCCTCAGGATAGCCTGGACCCCCCCTACCGGCAACCCCGCCTCCGCCAGACTCCCGCCATCCTTCCCCTCCCTCTACAAGTTCAGGGCTCAGGATTGGTCCAGGCACCTCACGAGAGGCCACTCCTCGGTATACCTCCCCCTTAACTGGTGAACGAAAATCCCCTTGCCGCCAATAAGGAAACACCTCCCGGTTGACGCACTTGCACACCTCACCCTCCCGCTTCAAGAAGGCCTCACATTTTTCCCTCTGGTCCTCCATGCACCCCCTCTACCTGGAACAAAAATCCCCCCTCCAAGCTCATGAGAAAAACCTATCAGGCCCTCCGAAACCACACTAGAAACATGCCCCTCCAAGACTGGGCCGCCAATGCGCCCACTCCCCCATATTACGACTATCCCCCTTCCCTCTCCCTGCACAGGTTCATGGGTTTGGGAAAGTTTGTGGCAGGAAGGATCCACCAGATGAGAGCGGCAAAAAGCTGGCTGGCCGCCCACCCCCCCTGGTTCGACGAGGACCCTAACACAACCTGCCAGCCATGCGGAATTGAACCAGAGTCCTCCCAGCATGCTATCCTCGCCTGCCCTGCCCAGTCAGAGGCCAGGAACCTACGACTGAAAGAGCTCTCCTCCCTCGGTGTCACAAACAGTGACTAAGCAAGGCAGACTCTCACATGACTAATAGTTATTAGTCATCGGTTTGTTATCTTTCACACTATGAGATCAGTTGACTCATAGGCTTTCACATGACGATGCAATACCGTGTCATTGGTTTATTGTTATTGGTTGAGATTTGACATGACGCACAATTGTGGTCATGTGGTTTTGACATGACGCACGATTGTGGTCATGTGGTTTATGTATTTCACACATGACTCATAATTATGAGTCATGTGTTTCACGCATGTGACCCGGTTAGGGCGCATGACTTGTTTTATGAGTTCTGATTGGTTGCGAGATACGGCGCAGCTGACGCGGACGGGTCAGCTGAGGGATTTCACACTATGACTCACTATGAGTCATGAGTCGCGTGACGCGAAGGTATGAGTCACGCAGGGTTAGGGTTGAGGGAAGAACCCCTATATAAGGGCAACCTCGGGACATAGGATTGGGGTTCTTCACGCAACCATCTAAGTTCTTTTATGCTATTTACTTTCAATACAAAAGATCTTTATCTATCACGCTTTCGAGAATCAAGACAAGACTGTCTTATAGGGGCCTAGCGATCGACGTTGCTAGATAGGAGTC
>Ga0307507_10011537_pt1 | contig 11121 bp, 12 predicted proteins | sample 7_EM_MG_FD_207223 | JGI IMG/M metagenome (GOLD analysis project Ga0307507, IMG submission 207223) | Populus trichocarpa ectomycorrhiza microbial communities from riparian zone in the Pacific Northwest, United States - 7_EM | ecosystem: Host-associated > Plants > Roots > Unclassified | place... | reverse complement strand
GTTCAGGTCCGGGATGCGTACTGCGGTTCTAGGAGGTTCAGTGTAGTATGGTGTGAAGCCTCTTGGTACAGATTAAAGGTTTACTACTCGTTTTGCCTATTTGATGATCAAGAACTAATTCTTTACTAGCTAGCTTTAAAGAAATTGGGTTTACGCTAATAATGTTTTTACGCTAATAAAATTCTCATCACTAGTTGCTCATGATTATTCCTTCTTTCGTGCAAGGCAACAGTGTACCACCAACCGCCAAACCATCAAACCATCCTGAGTACCACCTCCAGAGCCGGTACTAGTACCGCGGTTCATTTTTCCGGTTCATGGTTCGTGAACTACAAACCACCTCTTTGAACCGTGGTGAATCGGCGGTCTGAGACCCCCTAATATCTACGCCACTTAACAAAAATAAGCGTCTCACGGCTTGTGCGGAGTTTAACAAGCACACCGGCTAAGAAAAAATAAAAGAAGAAAATTAAAAAACAGGGGGCAGAGGGCTATTTCTGTTGTTGTCCAATGGAGTGAAATCGCTTGACGGAATCCCTTACCTCAACACCCTCCTTCCTCTTATTCGCGACAAGAACAGAGAATTGATTGATGTGCGCGCTTAGGCTTAGGTATGATATGATATGGTACTAGTACTAGGCTCGAGTACTCGCTAAAATCAAAAGTCTATCCCCGATTTTGCTTTGCGCAAACAACTTTGGCACTAGCGGATATCCAGGGGACAGACTTTTAATTTTAGCAAGTACAGTATACCTTGTCGGGCGCCTCGGGGGATCTACTGGGGTGGAGGAGGGTAAAGCTATAATACACGGGGGTGTGCTCCTCCTCTGGTTAGGGTTAGAGGATGGGTAACTTGTGGATAGAAATATTGGCTGATTCGGAGGGATGCGATGATTGGCTGGGGGGGGGGATACTTACTGTATTGAAGAACTTTTTTTTTCGGTCGAGATGAGGTTAGCTAATTGAATAAGGTGGTGGAAGAGGGTGAGAAGTCTAGCCGGTGTAAAAAACCGGGTAAACCTTTTGAATACCATGCACTTAGCGTGAAACCATTGACCGAGAAATGTGCCATCGAAAAAGTGAAACCTTTGCAAAGAATTATTTCACCTTTAACTCATCATAAAATGGCGAAGAAAAGTTCAAAAAATAAGGTGAAAACAGGGAAAATAAACTTAATTAATGGTTAGATTTTTAATTTTTCTTACAGTCAGAAAGGACTTCTGTGGGTGAATCTATCCTCACTGAAAGGTAATGTGTTTTGGGTAGTGATTTATGCCGAGAAAACAAATAAAATCACTAAAAACCTCACCCTAGGTCTCAGCTTATTGTTAAAAATTGTGGAAAAAATAGGAAAATATCTAGAGGCTTTGGGTTATTTTCTTTTAATTTTTTCAACTTTTTCAAAAATTATTTGGGTTATTTAAAAATTAAAGAAGCTGCTGACACTCTGGGAATGGTTTGTTTTTGTTGCAATGTGAAACCGTTTGGATGGTATGTCTTGGCCAAGAATGGTATTGTAAAGGCACCCCCCTGTTTTCCATGGTATTTGAAAGGTTTTCTCGTTTTTCGGGTGAGAAAACCTATTCAATACCAGCGAAACTCGGACCCTCCCTACCGAATACCATCCAAGTTTTTTTATGCCAGCAAAAACACAACGTCTCACCTACCAATTCCTTGTGATGCCAAACAAGGTAATATGCATGGTCTCAACAGGGCTTGGCAGGGTGGCTGCCCTGGAATTTTCCAAAAAAGGAGATTTATTGCTAATTTTACGCGACAGAAACCATCTAAGTAGTTGTCCTCTGGCTTTAAAAAAAAAAAAAAATTTACCAGTGGTGCTGGTTTTTTTTTTTTTAAAGGAATGTTTTTATTTTTATTATTATTTTTGTGATGGTGTTTTCTTGTTTAGAAGTTGGGGTATTATTTTTTTGGCTGTGGGTGAAGCGTTGTGATCTTGCTGGCATAAAAAAACTTGGATGGTATTCTGTAGGGAGGGTCAGAGTCTCGCTGGTACTTGTATTGAATAGGCTTTCTCGTTTTTCGGTATGATACCCGTTGCCGGAGAGTCCTGTACGAGCAGACGAGAGCACAAGTCATAGTTACACGATCGTCCTTGCAGGTGTAACTTATTATGTAACTTAGGCGGGAAGCAGCCCCGGTTGCCAAGGGACCTTTTCGCGACGAACGAACCAGTCTTGTGATTTAGGTGGTAGTAGAGGGTTAAAAGTCTTCTCGCCTGAGTGTGTTTGAAAAAATGCCAAAGAGGTAAAAAGAATGAATTGACGAGGGTAATACAGTAATACTCCTTGGAAAGATTGGGGTTAGGAGTGTTTGAATGGTTGTTTTTCTACTTTGGGTGAGCGCGAGTCTTTGGCTGGATGGACTGGTTTAAATAGTTTGAATATCCTGAGTGGATAGTATAGTACTTGGAAACTCCAGATGCATAGTGACTGGTCAGGGGAGTGCTTGGTTCTTGGGGAGTCTTGTTTTTTGGGAATGAGGAGAGGGTGGATGGGGCTCCCTTCGCCTCCGGTTCTTGGATTTATTTTGTTGCTGGCTTCCCCGATGGAAGAAATGGGTATCGCTTGATGATGGAAACCGAGGAAAAGTACCTTTTCAATACAGGAATGAATGTTCCGGTAGTTGTTTCAGGAGCTGTGAGTAGATATGCCTCTAAACTTAGAATTCAGTGGTTGTATCGGTAAAGAAGTTAGAGGTAAGGCTAGGAGAAGGGCAGCAATGCGAAGCTGACGGGAACCTAGCAAGAAAACATCAACTCGAGAAACGAGTTGAGAAGCCTTGTGGGGCAGTTAGGGTAATTGATTATCTAGAGACCCGAGCTGTACTGCGTGTGCTATGATATGAAACTTTGTTTAAGCAATGATTGTTAAATCTGAGACTAGTGGTAATGAGAGCGGGCATTTGATATTCGACGAACGCCTATTATCCCGCTATGTATGAGGATGGAGAGTAAAGGGGAGGATGCGGGAAACAGAGGCTAGGAGAAACACTTGCGTCAAATCTTGGGCTTTATCTTTCCCAGATTCGATGGGTCATAGATTATCACTCATAATTCAAATTAGGCCGGGGGAGTGTTTGCCTTGAGCACTGCAGTACCCGATACTTTAAGCCAATATCGATAGCTCACGGCAAAGGCTATAGGATTGTGCCCACCAAAGGGGAAGATGTGCTTCTGGTATTACAAAATATTGAAATGCTCAGTCCTAAAGGAGACAGCCGGCTAGCGTCAATGAAGAAATGGCTAGCGATATCTTGCGCATAGTGTAGAGGAAATACTAGAAGGCAGAGAGGTAAAATGGAAACTTCCGTGGACTTAAGCGAGTATTTTATGCCTTACGCCGACCTATAAGCTTTCTCTGAACGATAAGGAGATAGGCTGTCCATAGGTTGCGCGTGTCAAGCAGCATCATAGACCACCAACACCAGGCGTTAATTCCAGCCGCGATTTTGTCTAGGCTGCTCGCTAAGCCCCCGTTTTCGTTGACCCCATCCCATGTTACTCAAACCAAATTCTTTAGATCTTATGATAATCAGATTTTATCATAATCACATCTTATCACTCGAAAGCCTGCAGATATCTGTGTTACGAATTGGGCGGTTTTGAACGGTATAGATATACCCAAACGCAGTCACAAAACCCATGATACGGAATACACACATCTGCGTACAACCAAGCATACGCAATAGTGAGAAGGAAGCATAACAACTTCTCTCACGATGTCCTTACCCGGACGACCATATCTCAACAATCTGCTGCCCGGCCAGGCCCGGTCAGATGAGCCTCAGAAGCCGGCTCCTACAAAAGCCCAGGCGGCCTGCGAGCACTGGGTGCACTGCATCGAGACGAAAGGAAATTAGCACAATAAACTTATGACACCTATGAAGAAAAAGCCCAGGTTTGTCACTCTATGCATGCCCGGCCACATTTTAAACCACTTTGCCTAACTATTCTCTAATCTCTGCAGGTTGTCGAACTGAAATCTGCCTGTTCTACAAAAATTTAATTTGTCATCACTTTCTACAACAGTAGAGGATTAGAATCAAGAGAATACACAAAGTAGCTATTCGGCCAACCTTAACCATTCGATTAACCATTTGAGTAAGCCCCAGTAAGAGGAATTAAAGCCGACTCATGCAATTTTCAGTCCTAACTCTTGTTACTAAACCTCACTGGGTAGACCCAAGAGTGGGCCAAAATTTAAAGACCTTGATGGTTTTTTCTATAGATTAACTAATCAGGCGTAATGACGGCCCTCCAAGCTCAACCCTAATAATGACCACCATGATATCGAAATGCCAAAATAATGTAGTAAAGGTAATAAAGGAGTGACAAGAATCAAAAAATGCGATGAAAAAAACAAAAATACCAATGGTAAACGGTCACATCCTCCTTCCTTCCCACGCTGTTACCGTTGACTTCCTCAATACAAGCCACCTCGAGACGCCGTAGATTCAGCATCTGAGGATTGCAGCTTTCGCCTCGAACACATTCCCCGCTGAATTCCGAATCGGTCCAATACAAGCACTAGGATCTGAACTAGGGGTGATTGGACCAATCTGCGCGTTGCTAGTGCTGAAGCAGTTTGTGTCGGAGTAGAGAGTAAGAACGCAGGTCGACGGCATGTCAGGTTTTGGAACGACTACCACGTTGGTAATGCCGGTGTGGGTGATGAGATTACACCCGGCGGTGTTGGAAATTTGGTCGCTAAAATTCTGATCTGCCGGGCAACCATCCTTGTTATATTCCCGCAAGCCAATCGACGTTGGCTTAAAGTCGGAGGGGAACTCGCTCATCATAACCTCGTTGATTGTCCCAATGATCAGTTTTTCCGGCTCGCCAGGACACAGGAACGAAGCAACATGGCAGGTGGCGAATAGCTTCTGTTTCGCTGTAATAAACCCAGCCGTAGCTGCAATTTCCACTTCCAAGTCCTTGTATGCGCAAGGACCAAAGACCGCTTTGGAGTGCTGCACTGTATATGGGCCTACACTAATATCGCTAGAGCCTTCGACTTTGCAGGGCCCTGAAATAAGAGAACAGTTTTCATTAACGGCTCCGAGTTGTTTGCCATTCCTATCAAAAAGTGCAATCTGGTCGTTCCGGCTTCCAGTGACACTAGGACAGACGACTTGAGTGAAACGGGCGCTTTTCGGCATTGGTGGTAACTGAGCCTGGACCGCAATGCTCTGAAGGAGGAGTAGTGTTGGTAGAAGGTCTATCCACATTGTATCGGGAAGTGTCGAAGGACGACTTATAAGGATTATGATGGGAGAAGTGAGAGAAAGGAGTTCGTGGCTGGAACGAATGTGTCAAGTTTACTTGATATGAGTAATACGGGTGAAAACGACGTGTAGAGAATATTAGTTGGATAATGCCGTTCCTTGAAGACCCGTATCCGTTGAGTGTGATGAACATTTACACCGAGAGAATTCGACGCTTCTTATAATGTTGTGAGTAGATGCAAACTGCCTTAAGCTGCACAAAGCATGCTAACAGTACTATATACAGTACCATACTACCAGTTTAATGAGGACAGCTAAAAATAAGTAAACATCTTGCTTGGTACTTGTCCCAGGCAAGAAGTATCCGGCAATACGAGTGGTGAATTTGTCATGCGCGCGGAGTTTTTGACGGATGTTTTTCGAACCCCTGTTTCCGGAGACTTGTTTCTTGGGACAAGCAGCTGCGCCATCAAGCTTTCCTGGCATACTATAGATGGCCTGTAGAATTGTAGCTGTAGTACCCGTAAAAACTTGTGTTATCCACTATCTCCGTCAAGCGCCTAAATGTCCGTGCTCAGAGACAAAAACCCCAAGAAGGATTAGTGTTTTCCTCACACGGTCAAGCCCAAGTATGCTAAGCGCGTTGGATCTCATTAACTGGTATTCGCAATACTATTAACCCGTCAAACTAAACCTAAAGTGGGCTGACGCAAGGATTGGCGCAGATTAGAGGCCAGGCGGAGATAGTGGATAACTCGAGTTTCTGCGGTATTGTGAAAACGGCACTGGTTCAGGAGGTATTAAGGCAAACACCGCGTTTCAGCTACCTGCACTAAGACAAATGTAGCTTGACCCCTTCAGTCAGCTTATGCCCAGCGCCTGAGAGGGTCGACCGAAGATGCTTACTGTACTGCCAAGGAATTTTTTCTGATTATTGATATCAATGATACCTATGCCCTTTGTACTAAAGAGGATCCTATTAGACGGCGGGTTGAGAGAACCTATTGCCAATTATGCAAAACATGCGCGGTATCAGCCGTTTTTTTAAGTCGCCGTTTTTTTAAGTCTCCGGAATGGGGGTTTAGATAGATGATTCAGTCATATTAGAGAATAACTGGTACACTACCCCTACTAGATTTTGCGCGGACTACAGGCATCTGGACTCAAGGGATGCCTCCGGTTACTCCGTAACTGAATCATCTATCTAAACCTCCCTCCCGGACTTAAAAAAACAAAAACGGCGGCTTAAAAAACCGGCTAGCACCGGACCAGGGGTTCGCAGTGTCTCGGTGGCCGACGGAAAAAGGTATAGCCGGGGGCGCGTTAAGCGAGGGGCTATCGCTCCACCACAGTGGGCCCGTGGGCCACCCACGGCACATAACAGCACCGAATTCCCCCCAAAGACGAGAGCTCCCAGAAACACGTGATCTCCTCAAACACGAGATCCTCAAACCTCTCCACAGCTCGCGCTTTTTGTTCCCCACCCACCACCCCTCTCCCGGCAGCAAGCGCCCCCATTGTCAGCCGGGATATATCGGTTCCAAGCATCCCGGGCGACAAGGGCAGGGACCCCCTCACCAATGCCTCCCACAGTGGAACTGTACTACGAGAACCGGAACGGAAGGAAGCAGCTTTGGTCAGCGTTCGTCAGGTCACTTTGGAGTTTAGCTGGTTTTTCCTTTTCTTCCTTTCGCCATAGATATTATTAATTTTAATTTATATGTTTTCGGCTTTGAAAAATTGGTTTATGGGTCTAGGCAAAAATAAAGTTGTTATTAATAATCAGAACTAAGGTTGCCTCGAGGATTCTTGTGCTTTTCCCATCCTCGCCGTGTTCGTCACCCGCCGATATTTGTCACGACCCCATGAGAAACTATACTCGAGTACTTCTTTACTTAGGGTTTCTATTTTTGTAAGTTTTGTTTTTGTGATAGGGTTGGTGGGGAGTGCTGTTGTCACGGTTGAAGTTTTTCCTGTTCCTTGATGCTCGGTTAATTTTGTCAACGTACTGTAATCGATCGACTCGGGTACATTTAGCAGCTTCGCTGTCAGCTGTTGAAGACTAAATGGTGACATTATGTAATACGAAATCAGACTGGGCCCTTGTGAAGGGATATTTCACCCATCCATTCTTCCTACACACCTTCCACCGTCTCGGGTTGCTGGACGTCTATAGGTAAACGGGCCCTAAGTTAACCTACTATCAAAAACAAACATAGGTTGACCAAACAGATTAGTTTTGGTCACGCTAGAGCAATTTCTTTAGATGGAGTTGAAGTGCAGGGTGCTGTCGAGTATTTGGTTACCATGCATCTTTTATGTTCGGTTAATTTTGTCCACGCAGTCACACACTCCCGGGAAGTAAGAGGTGTTCCGACGGGTGTTCGAATGGGCGTTCTTCTACCCTTGGCGGGCGGAGCCTGGATGGAATGGTTTAAATATGATAGCTTAAGTAGTGATGGCGTTGATTTAGATTGGGAAAATATATCAGGGTTTGACTTGGAGGTACAGCTTATTGCGCCGAGTCTAAGAGAAACTATAGGAAATAATAATAATCCGGAGTGAAGAAGAGATTAGGAGGGAGTAGGTTCAGGTCCTGCGTTAACTTAATTGATCTTTCGCCTCTAACATAATGCCTTAGAATTCGAGAGGAGTTGTTACCGGTCATCGGATGCGTATCATACCCGGAAATATCGGAAAATTGTTTAGAAATCACCGGCGATCACTGCGAGAATGGGTATTTTTCCTTTAGACGTTTCCTATATTGTCACTCGTTATTAGCCCAGGTGATGTTTAGCTAGATGGGGTTGTTAGGTCGAATTTTCGCTAGTTGTTGGGCCGAATAAGGTGTTCCCTACGGCGGGTCATGTAGACGTCGAGTGCAAAAAAAAAATCCTAAGCGAGTACCGCAGGAGTTAAAGCGACGAGTTTGCTTACGTAAGCAGCTTGCGGAGCGAGGAGAATCTACTATGCATTTCCTCAAGTTCTGCGTTTAATAGCTATTACTCCTGCCTATTATTTTTATTGACTCCTCCCACAGCGGGGCCTACAGCGGGTTAAGTATTATACTGGTAGATAGTTTATTGAGTGCAAACAAAAAAACAGAAGTGAGCCAAGGCATGGGCGGTGCTTACATAAGCTGCTGGTGAGCATACATTGCATCCAAGTTCTGCGCTTTATCTATAACTACATGATTCTTATCTAGCTATGGCTTTTGATATTCTATTCTAATTGGTGGATGGAGCGTGGCGAGGAAAGCAGTACTACAGAGGAGGTGGGGCGGAGCGAAGGCTAGGGAGCGGGGAGAATTAGTTTAAAGACCTTCAGCCACCGCACGTTGTTTTAAGAGAAAGACAATCGTTCATTGATCACTGGAGTGAAGAACAAAGCGAGGGCAACTTGCCATATTTTCCTTGTCACGAGGCTTCTTTTTCTTATGTTTTTTTTTTTCGTGAGCAGCACTGTGCTGACCGGCGGGCTTGTCTTCCCTCCTAGCCGTATTTTCTACGAGAAAACCTTTCTGGTTTTCACTGTCTCCGGATAGGCGTTGGCCCTCAGATTGGGCTTTCCGTACCCGTATCGTGGTAATTGAGGTTATGTCCTAAGAGTAGGGTAACTACCTGTGCGGACAACCCAGAACATGGCTTATCAAAGCGTTGCTAAAAAACTCCAGAGACCCTGCTAATAGAGTAGTAGTTAGAAATAACGGGCAGGAGTAATAGGATACTAAAAGGCTGTAACTAGATGAGGATCATGTGGTTGTAGTTGAATTGCAGAACTTGGAAGAAATGTAGATTCTTCTTGCTCAATTGGCTGATTACGTAAGCAAACTCGGTGCTACTCGCTTAGGATTTTTTTTTGCACTCGATGTCTACAGTACATGACCCGCCATATGTTCCCATGCAGACAAGCATCAACCAAGTAAGGGAGAATGAAAGAAGGTTAGTGAGCGTGGACGCTATTGATTCATGAGCAGCCCAGAAGGGAGCTGCGTCGTCACTCTGATATCGGTTCCTGTGCGACGTGGCCGATAGATATAGTAGTCACGTGCCTTATCTAGCCCTACTGCAACCGGTAGGTTTACTAATTTTTTCTTATCAGAGGACAGATATAGCAGGGTGATGGAGGAGCGGGGGTCCACTACTTAAATGAGGATTTGTTCCAGGTCACCCCCTAAACTTGAATCGTGGAGAGCTCATATTTTCACTTCATCGTTCATCGAATACACAATGTTACGAGCGATTATTGGTTCGTTTCAGCAATCCAGCATGTTTGAAATATCAAGTTTACTAACTCTATATTATGTTATTTTCAGCTACTACTTGGAAACATAAGAAAACTCTCGGAGTCTTCATAGGAGGTTTCGCAAGCCATTGGGCTGTAGGTGCCCAAGCCGCAAAAATCGAACGCCGCTGGAATGAGATACGGTTCCCCTGGATACAAGCTGGAGGAAAGGGTACGGCGACTGAGGATAGTGCGTTGATCACCCCCACAAATACTAAGACTTGGTGGGAGAGATGGATTTAGCTACTGTGAGAGTCCCTCAAAGACGTGAAGGTGTTTCAGTGTTCTTGTCGCCTCCCGGGAGGCAGTTGTGCCGGCCCCGGTAGTTGTGGTTGTGGTGGTTTCCTGTTTTTGATATTCATTCTGGGGCACTAGTATTAGAGATAAGTTAGTGGGAGAAAACGTCTGTCTGTTTGCACTTCCCTTTTTCGTGAAACTAGAGCGGAATGGAATTCTTCTGCAGTACTATGTGTGTGTTCGCTGAGTCGATTGTGGGTGGGACGGGATATATCGTGGAGTTGTGGTCATAATGTATCACTCGTGAAAATTTGTGTGGGAGATATTAATGGTGTTAATCGTAATAATGGCATTTACATAATGCTAAAAGAACACAAGCGCCCCCATTATTATTTCCTTTAAATTAGGTATAAAGGCGTTTTATTACCCTCAAGCTTCGGGGCTCTCCAACTTGGTGATTGCATTCTGAACAGTGTTCGCAAGCGGCCAGTCCGGACTGTGGGCCGCAGTCCGGTTTCGGAGGTTCATCTGACCGGGCCTGGCCGGACTGCAGATACGGTGGAAAGTGCCTAAAGGTGGACCCTCCGGTGAAACAGCAATTCCGTGGCAACCGATGGGGATTGAGCCAAGAAGTGCCAAGACACAACGGGTAACGTAAAATAATACACTGGCAGCAAGCAGCATAGCCGTAGAAGTAGAAATCATTAGAATAATATACTTTATGTGCTGTGAAATTAGTTTTAATCAGTGTTTTGTGCTCATAGCTTGGTTTTTGTCCATTATCACCATGTCTTAGTCATCCACATCCCACAGTATTTTTTGGCGTGATGCTAGGTAGATTCTATCACTTGTTTCACTCTCACCAAAATTCCCACTTTTTAATCTTGAACTACTTTTTCCTACAGCTTTTAATTGAAAAACAAAAACCACTACCTTGTTCTCCAGAGAGGGAGCTTCAGCGTAGCGGTTTTTTTTTACAAAATTCCTTGTTGTGGTTGACTAATTTGGAATCGCATTTGGCCTATTTAGATGTTTGGCTCTATTTGCACTATATCTGCAGGCTTTCGAGTGATAAGATGTGATTAAGATAAGATCTGGGGATTTTGGTTTGAGTAACATCAGAGGGGGGGTCGGCGAGAGCAGGGGCTCAGTAGATAGACTAGACAAAATCTCAGCTGGGGGTAGCGCTTGCCGTCGGACGTCTTTGATGGTGCTCGGCGTGCGCAGTCTATGGACGGCCGGTCTCTGGTCGTTGGGGGGAGGTCTTCGGATGTGGGCTTGGGATCGATGATCGATCTAGAATTAGAAGGAATACAGAGGCTATGAAAAGTAGAAGGTGTTTGTAATGTTTGTCGT
>Ga0307507_10011536_pt1 | contig 11121 bp, 8 predicted proteins | sample 7_EM_MG_FD_207223 | JGI IMG/M metagenome (GOLD analysis project Ga0307507, IMG submission 207223) | Populus trichocarpa ectomycorrhiza microbial communities from riparian zone in the Pacific Northwest, United States - 7_EM | ecosystem: Host-associated > Plants > Roots > Unclassified | place... | reverse complement strand
GGGCCAAGATAATTATTGAGCTAAATATCTCCCTTCATTTGAACAATTTCGCATGTCTGAACTCTGAACTAAATACGTACTTCCAGGATTATGCAAGCATGGATGAGTTTTAAACCAGTTCGACCCAAACTAAAAGGAAAACATACAAAATACATCAAAATTTCGCGACAAATTCTCACGAAATCTACAAGTTCTAAAACAAAGGAAAAGCATCCAAACACCACAAATGAAATGAAAGCTTCCGGCAGATTTGCAGGAAAACTCTGGCCTCGTGTAACCGCGCTCGAAAATTAGCTGAACAAGGTTGTAATTTGAGAAGTGATCTATTTATGAAGCTGAATTGGCTAGTATAATTTGTTGAGGCTGCAGGCACAAAAGATGAAAAGTGGATTTATTTGAGAACACCTTGAGCATATATCAAGATGGAAATCAATACACACACACACAATGAAGAAGAAAGCTTATATCTAAACATGACAAAGAAGTTTCATGGATGTGGAGCAACTCGGTCAACAGGCAACACCATAACCTGAAAGGAACTAGGGGAAAAAAGGGATGACAATGCATTTGTTCGGGAAGTAATGCATGATTCTGAACTGGATGTGGAAACCTGGGAACCAGCATTTAAGAACATGCTTTGACTCTATCATCACACGCCAGAACAGAAAAGGGCATGGAGGTCAGTTTAACGAGTTTGTTGTAGTGAAACTGTGAAATGGGATTCTTATTAACCGAAAATGAGTGATTTTGAACCAAGATCACCATAATGTCTCGAGTCAGTTTTCAATGAAAGGGATTATATCAGGTTCTTACCGCTGCTAACTCCTGTTCATGCTTGGGTATGAAAGCAGTATCAACATTTCCGTTCTTGAAGTCCTGTCAGCAAGGCCACAAAGGAAAAGACAACATAGATCCAATCAGCTCAAGTTTCAAACTAGAATACATGGGTTTTTTCAGTAAGTTTCATAAATAAAAAGTGTAAATTATTCTAACCTCAATGTCAAGGATAAGCTTGTGGTAATCTATTGTTGTTGGGACTCCTGGATAAAGAAAGTAACAGGGTTTGAAAAATTAAAGAATATATAGATTCTAAGAACAAAAACAAATTGCAACCATGGCCAAAAATTTAAAAGATGTTCTTGATTGACAGAAAGGCCACAAATGACTTGTCTACCCTGCTGCAATTAGCAGCGAACTGAAAAAAAAATAATTACACCGACCATTTGTGGATCATGGCTCACAAAACCAATTGAAGGATGAGCCTCACAAAAGGTTTGCATTTGCATGTGTCAAAATCAAAGAAAGAAAAAAATGTGGTTTTCAAAACTCACACTCCATAAACCCGCTGTGCTCTTTCCATAATGCATTGCCACTAGCTCAAGTTGAGCATGAAAAAGAAACATGGCCAACAGTGTGAGGCACCTGTTGAAAACTTGGATACTTACCAGTAATAATAGTGTCATCAAGAGCCCTTTTCATTCGCTCAATTGCCTTTTCTCTCGTTGGAGCCCAGACAATAAGCTGCAATAAGTTCCAAATTTCAAACTAATTAAAACCATGCTGAAGCCTGTAGAATTGTTGATATGCACTATTCTAGGAGATATAAGGATGACAAACCAGACAAACATAACGCTGTGTTATTATGCCTATGGAGTGAACATCAATGCATTTTCATTAGGACATATGCAACCAAAGAGTAGAAGATGGCAAACATACATGTGAGGTAAGCAAAACTAAGGAGCAAAAACAATCACATTGAGACACAATGGCTTGAATCTCTTGTCACATGGCCAAAAACATACACAAGAACAAGAAATGTTTGACAAACCTTTCCAAGTAGGGAATCATAGCTTGGAGGAACCACATAATCAGGATAAACGTGGCTATCCATTCTAACAAACGGACCTCCAGATGGCAAATATGCTGTTATTCTCCCTGTTAGTTCGGAAGAAAAGGTGCAGCTGGATAATTAGTAAATAAGCTTCAAGGTTTTTGAAAACATATCCATGGAAAAGAAAATTAACCACAGCACGATGAATAAAATTTTGATGATTTTACCAGAAGCAACACCAACAAAATCAAGGAGTAACATGAGATGAACCAAACACTAAATAGACAAAACTAGCAAAGGCAATAAACCTCATGGCTTGTCACCTTAAAAAGGATTAGACCTTCAATGCATTCAAATGGTACAGATAAAACACAATTTGGCTGGAAAATAGCTCACTCAACATCAACCAGAAAAGAAGTAACAATGAGGATCAAATAGCAGCAATAATTTTACAAGAACGTAACATTCAGCACAATGTACACATACCTGGCCCCGGTCGGAATCCCTTAAAAGCATCTTCTGCATTGATACGGCACTCAATTGAATGTCCCCTAAGAACAATATCTTCCTGCAAGTTGAAATCCAGAAAACAAATTCAAATAGATGTAGAAGCGTAGAGCATTTTTTTTTTCTGTATCCTTTCCTCCAATACCTGTTTGTATTGAATTTTCTCTCCCATGGCTACACGAATTTGTTCCTCAATCAAATCGACAGAAGAAATCATTTCAGTTACTGGATGTTCCACCTGCATTTTAATTTTTAAAAGAATATTGTGAATCACCATAATAGGGATTTTATAAACACATTAGCAGAAAATTAAATCACTAATCATTTAAATTTAACCTGGATTCGAGTGTTCATTTCCATGAAGTAGAAGGAACCCCTTTCATCCAAAAGGAACTCGACCGTTCCAACACCAATGTACCCTATGGATGCTGCAGCTGCAACTGCTGCATCACCCATAGCCTTTCGTAACTCAGGAGTCAAAGCAGGAGATGGTGCTTCTTCCAACAGCTTTTGGTTACGTCTCTGTACAATGGGCATATTCAACAAAACCTTTATCTTCAATACACTAGGTTTACTGCTAAAAGTAAATGTGAAATAACACAATCAACAATGACAAAAAGAAAGGGATAAACAAGAGGGGTATCACTCTCTCAAAACATTTGGTAAGAACTTTCATGCACTCTATCTTATAATTGAGCATGACTAAGCTGAAACCAAGCCTCTCAGCTTCCTTGAGATTATTGATGCTTATGAAGGAATTACCAAGATTTAACACATTCCCTTGGTTTTTAAAGTTGAAAATGGAAAGGTAACTTTTTCCCATAAATTATTCCAACACTCTCTCAGGAATAGATTACAAATGGCTACACATTGAGATAATTGCAAAATAAGAAAGTAAATAATACCTGAATGCTGCAATCTCTCTCACCAAAGTGAACAACATTACCGAATTTGTCTGCAAGAACCTGAAAAATAAAATGATATACTAGAATGATTCAGAAAATAGCACATAAATGTTGACAGTAATTAGATGTAGAAAAAAAAATTAAAAGGGAAAAAAGAAATTCAGTATTACTGAACTGAACTATAATATTAACAAATCAAAACTCAGCAGTGCTAGAAGTGTTATATGGAAAGCAAGACTATATAAGAATGTACTTCAATTTATAATCTTGAAACATTCCTTTCGGCAAATTCTTTTATCAACCTGGTTGAGTCAACTCAAAAGCCAATAGTGTTTATACTAATCAACTAAGAAATTGTTCCTACCTCATACAAGATTCAGATTCTCTGCCAAGCAAATTAAAGTGCTTATTTTTCTGCATGTGTAGAAGAGCATTGAAGCTCAGGAATTTAGATTTGGATTTCTGTTTATCTTCATCATACAGCATATTACATTTGTAGATAGGAGGGACACTATGCTGAAAATATGAGCAGGCATGCTTGATAAATGCCTTTTATCCACAGTAAAAAGATATATAATGTTCAAGAAACATTTTTAGCTTACAAAACTGGCTTCTTCCTTCTCTTTTTTTTGTACAAGTTGTCTAAGACAGAAGCAGGTTCCGTCCAATGAGGTTTACATGTTGATTGAATCAAATCTCATTTGGTTAATTCATTCATAGCACTATGTTCTTATAGCTGGTAATTCTACATGACTAAGAATAATCGATTGCTATAATCAAACACTTGATAGTAGTTTCCCCCACATTTACATTAGAAAGGTTTCTGACATTCCACTTTCAGACTCTACTTTAATGATCTTCCAAAATAATTCTTAGGAACCTTCATTACAAATACTCTCTAAATAAACAAAAATTACCTGGAACTCAATGTGTCTTGGATTTTGAACATACTTCTCCAAATAAACTCCATCATTTCCAAATGCCGCAGCAGCCTCACTTTTAGCTTGCTACAGAGCAAAGAAAGTGAACCAAACTCAATTAAAGACAACACACTTTAACCAGGTAAGCATTGAATATTACAATGAACGGCACCATACTAATAGTGTACCTGTAGCAGCTTTACAAACTCATCAGGTTCTTTGGCAAGCCGCATTCCACGTCCTCCACCACCTGCCGTTGCCTTAAGCACATTTTGTTTTTAGTAGAAGTTTCTATGCTTCTCAATTTTATGTTCATTTGCATGGTTTTAGAACTGGAAGAAGAAATCTCAATCTCATAATAGCCAGCCCAGACCCCCCTATTGTCATGAAATTTCACAGTTTTCCTTCTATATATTCTTCAGAAACCAAACGGAGAAATGGTGAAATATACAATTGAGGTTATCTTATTACTGACACAAACATATAATTTCAATATATGATCCAAGTGATCATTTTCAAAGAATCCCGATTATTAATGATTCTAAGAATATTTTATTTGATTGCAGTTTTAATGCTTGGCACCACTGTGCAAGGTTAAATGGAGTGTATTTTAGCTTACTTCTGTATGCATGCTCATGCACCCACATACACACACATGAGCAGATTTCCAGTACATGTTGTAAAGAGCTCAATAAACTGCTTGCTGTGTAGCTGAGTGAAAAAAGAAATTAGATGGCACAGATGTGATGAAGCTAGAAGCAAGGAAAAAACACTATTCCATCCTTTCTATATAAATCAAAATTGCCATTTGTCTGAATCTGGAAGGGTCACAATGGTGTTTATTGCAATTTCAATGATGTAACAACCTGCATAAATGATGCCAATTCATATGAAAGAAGATTATTTACCTTGATCATCACAGGATAACCAATCTCACTGGCAAGCTTTACTGCTTCCTCGGTACTCTAACAACAATTGGTGCACAAGAGCTTGTCAGATAACATCAAACTACATCTTGTTATATTAAAAAAAATGGGGCTAACCAGATAAAAAACCACAGAACTTGTAAGCCATGCAATAGTTTCCATGCCAATTTTTGGAATCATATCAAACAGATAGTGGCCAAACATGGCACCTGTAACAAGCCATCACTTCCTGGTACAGTTGGAACATTTGCCTTCTTCATTGTTTCTCTAGCAGTTGATTTGTCACCCATGACTCGTATGCTGTCAGGCTGCCACAAAGCAAACAAGAATTTGCATATCATAGTTTTTGCAATTATGCAAGTGATACAGTAACAATAAACATGCTTCATAGTATACTTTAACCAGGTAAAACTTCAGCCAATTCTAAATCCTATTACTTCAAAACATGCTGGTGGAGTAACTCAGTCAATTTCCCCATTTACAGTACAGAAAAATATAGGTTTCAAACACAAAAAGGAAAAAACATCAAAATAAAAGAAAAACAAGAGAATGCTTTTGCTAGAACCATGTATGCCTCAATGAAAAAAATTGGCAAGTTGGCTTATGAAGTTGAAGGCATGAATCAGCATTCTATGAAAAACTTGTGTACTCTGGTTATGAGCTTGGAGAGACAAGTAGCATTTTTTCCACTGTTCTTGTGCTAGAACTGAGAATTATGTCAATTTTAACCAGCATTTTTCTACTGCTAAGCCACCTGAGTGTCTGAAACCACTTTACAGACTAGAAAAATGCACTGAATAAACTACAACGCAAGCTGAAATGGAGCAATATGTACCCAATCCTAAAACCTGCCCAAAATGGGATTTGTGTAAATAATCACATTCCATACAAAAGAAATCAAGGTTGAACTTCAGAGCCAACCCTTCAGTGGCAAAAAATGTATTTCACTCAACATATTTGATGAAAAACTAAAATAATAACCTACTCTATAATCACATAGCATAAAGATAATATATCTTCACTGTCCTCAACATACCTTTTCCTGCATGTCAAATACTAAGATTATCAACAAACTTTGATAATCAGCATCATACCATGCTAATGAATGAGATCTATTTACAGAATGATATCATCCACTACAGGATTTGTTTTTTCAAAAAAGATTATAATAACTAACTGTTACCCATAACCCCTATTCTGGGTCATACTAGATTGAATTGGCTGTTCAAATCTGTGTGTGTGATAGTCAAAATACAGGATTTTTCACCCTGTATGCACCATGATTTCTGAGAACATAAACAGATGTTGTGATTGAGAAAGAACTAATTTTAGCATCTAATTCAGGGCATACAGAATTAAAAAGAAAATAGTTGACATGTGATTAGCCAAGATCTAGTAGATATCGCAGAAATCTCACTTTTTATTATTATTAAGTTTCTTGGTGACTACTTACATTAGGCCCAATAAAGTTTATTCCATGTTCTCTGCACATTTCCACAAAAACAGCATTTTCAGCAAGGAAACCATATCCAGGATGCAGCATTGTGCATCCACGACTGATAGCAGCAGATAAAACATTTTGGATCACTAAGTACCTGTGGAAAGACGGTGGAAACATACACATAAATCCATTATATTCCACATCTACAACTTAAAAGCATCGTTCATTTGTTGCTGAGGAATTGAATGACAGCCCAGAAAATCAGAAAACAGCAGGGCAATGCTTTAATGAATTGGACATGAAGTGAAATGCATAGAGTACTAACAACTGTTAAAGAGAGAAGAATTGTTTTAGATCACTGACCCAGACTCGGAAGCTTTTCCTAAACTTTCCCTTGCTAGTAGCAAGGAAATGTCCATGTGTGATGCATGTGACTGATAAAGTAAGGATATTATAACCACTTACGATTGGTTGCTGGGTGCTTCACCTATGCAAACCGACTCATCAGCCAATTTCACATGAAGTGCATCCTTATCTATGGTTGAGTAAACAGCAACACATGGAATCCCCAACTCATGCGCAGTTCGAATAACACGAACAGCAATCTCTCCTCTGTTTGCTACCAGAATTTTTTCTGCGCGACATGTAACCCCAAGAGCTCCTCCATTCTTCTTAGCACAGTGATTAGCTTGGGTAGCCTGAGTTCTTTGTCTAGGAAAGTTAACCTTAGTTCCCACCATAAAGCTGCATTGAGAATTCCTGATTCCACTATTTCTCTTCATGAATAAACCCTAACGCATTGAATAAACAAACTATTTCAGCATCTATAATCCTAGCAAACAACCACAGACCTGGGCAAATTAAGGATACAGTGAAGCTTTTCTTTGAACATAAGCATCAATAAGGCTATTTCACCACAAACACAACCTCATAAGACTAAAAATGCATGACATAGCAGCACCATTGAATTCGTTTAAACATACAATCACCATGCATGCTATAATGCATCAGACACATACTTGCTACCATTTATCTTCAAATCCCAACAAAATTTTTAATGGAAAAAAAAAAGAAGCTTTTAGCTCATCAACCCTCTCAAATGATCCTCATTAATTACACCACACACACTAGCAAAATCACAGAATTGAATTAACACCACATAACTACCATTCATGTAAATCACTGAATACTTGTTCAAAAAAAAAGAAGTAAATCACCGAATTGGATTCAATTCTCATCCCCACAGATGCAAGCCAAACCCAACACTAAAAATCCAATAATCAATACCATCCACTAAACAACAAAACAAACAAAACCAAGATCCATTTCCTTCCAGTGAACATTCCAAAGCAAATACATTACAAACCAAACAAAAATAACACACATTTCTAACAATTCAAACAAAAAACAAGTCACATTACGCAAAAACAACTAAATCAAAGAATAGAAAAACAAAAACAAGACGACAACAACAACTTACAGGAGTAGATGTAACAGATTTGCAAACAGGCAATGTTGCCTCCATTTTGGAACCCGAAAGGCCTACAAAATAAATAAAAAAGCAAACAAACCCCACTTCAAATAACAACAGGAGTCACATTACTTTCAACATGAACACAAACATAACTAAATGAGATGATGATCACTATAATTACCTTGAACAAGAAATGATGGATTGTTTCAGAAACAAAGAAAGCACAGGGAGAAAGAGAGAAAGAGAGAGAGTATTTAAGACAGAAGTGAAGGAAGGAAGATATTTGTTGGGACTTTAGTTTGGATTGCTGTCTTGTCGATAGAAACGAGGAAAGACGAAGAGTGTAAGAGAGTGTGTGAGATCGAAAGCTCCGCCTGGTTGAGTTTGGGTTGCCAAACCAAAGCTAAGAACCTCTCTTTACTCTTTTTTTATTATTATTATTACTTCCCGAGTCATCAGTAGGAGGGTTAATTCAAGTAAACCTGGAAAAGGGTTGACCGCCAAATTTTAACCGGATTAGACCGAAGTGAATAGAATCATCAAGTCAACCATATTTTTTTCTTTTGGTATTGTTTTTCAACCTGGAATAGTCTAAACTACTGATTAACAAGCAAGATGGATCGGTCTAAATCTTGGATTAGCATGCAAGAGAGAGAGTGTTTTTTGTTAGAGGTAAACCGACTGACAAATGCTAATTTGAACCGATTTGAATGGATGAGTTTTTAAAAATAATTGTGCTTGTAGATGATTAATTGAGAGAATATGTCGTCTAATGGCCGGTTTAAATTGATCATTTATATGTTAAAGTTTTTTTTTTTTTTGAGGTAGAAACAGATCCTGAGGATGGACATATTATTATGTGAGATGTCAAATCAGGTGGGATGGACAATTCAACTCCTTATATTGAAAGCATTAATGAAATCCGCAACCTCCTGCACAAAACATGAGATGGGATGGACAATTCAACACCTTCAAAGTAGAAGATGATGATAGGATTCTGTGATTAACTCTAGCACCAGTAGAAAGAACAAGGCAAGCACCAAGAAAAATCAGAGAACAAAAGATTTTGGCCATTTTTTTCTTTTAACGGAGTGCATGTGAAAAACTTATCTTCTATCTCCCAAAAACAAAGCCTGTCTGGGTCAAGAAGTTGGGTTCTGCTCAATTTGTAATAACCTTAAATATATTTAGCTAAAAGCCGTGTGTCATCATAAAAGGTTTTGTGTTGAACAAAATAAGAATTGACCGTTTAAACTCGTTCGATTCGACAGATCAATCCACGAACAAAGTCAAAACAATCGGATCATTAACATGGCTTGGCAAGCCCAACCCAAGTGTCATCATAAAAGGATAGTGCTTCACGAACCAAAAATAAATTCTTAGTACAACAAACTCTCAACAACGTAAAATAATACAATAACAAACACTCAGACGAGAGTCCTATCCACGTATTAAAGTTATTTCACGACACATGTGTCTAATACATATAAATATGAAATGGTGTGGCCATTTAAGGACTAGTAGTAGACTGAGGTGGCTTGATGTCCTTGGGAAGAGCTGGTATGGTAGGTAATGTGGACTTTGGAAGCTCGGGTAAATGGGGGAAAGGTGGTAATTCAGGCAATTTGGGAACTTCAGGCTTTTGCAGCTCAGGAAATTCAGGTTTCGGTAATGGTGGAAGTTCAACCTTAGGCAATTGTGGCAGCTCAGGCAATTCAGGCTTAGGGAGCTCAGGAACCTTAGGCAATGTTGTCTCCAAAATCCTGCGCGCTTCTATCCTGCTTGTGTTGTCCACCAATGACAAAGTGATCAGCAAGAGTGGTGAAATAAATGTCAGGAAACGAAGAGAAGCCATGGTTTTGGAGATGGCAATTGGGAGGACTTCAAAAGTAATTAAATAGAGTCGTATACTAAATGCAAAGCTTCTCCAATCACTTTGGTGTATTGATTTCACTTTGTATTGGGGGTTTTATAGATGTGGGATGTGGAGAATAGGGCAGTTTCAATGGAGATTTGGTGGGAAAGCTTGAATCTTGGTAGTTCAACTTCTGGGATGTAGTGAATAGGGCAGTTTCAAAGAATGATTTGGAGGGAAAGCTTGAGTCTTGGTAGCTCACCTATACATAATACTTCCACGATTATCATGACAACTGTGAGCTTTATGGTTGATCATTATATATTTGATGCATTATCCGTTTAAGTTAATCCTATTTTGCATTTTCAGATTTTCTTGTGGGGTGCAACCAAATTAATGATGAAGCACTAGCTAGGCACGTCTTGCTAGATTGTATGAATGGTGAAGTATATTTTTCCATTTGAAGACTAATGAAAAACAGTCGTAAAAGGAAAAGGTCTTGCGAAGAAGTACAGGATTTCCTGCCATAACTCCCTAATATTTTCCCAGGCTATGACATGTACTGCTATAATTAGATTCGTTTTGAGACAGCAGACTTTTTGTGCATAAACTTGCTTGGATAAGATCATTGAAACTAGCATAAATTATTCAATTATTTATGCCTCTGTTTTTCTAGTTTTGTGTTTTTTTACCATCTTAAGTAACTTTTCGGGGTCTTATTTCATGTTGTTTCTGCTTGGCGTTTCTGCTTCGATTTTGCAGATTGACTAGTTTTAAGTGATATTTTTATTTTCAGAATTTATCTTTTTTGCAAATTTTCCAACCTTAGTTATTTAAACCCAGCCTGTGGGCTACTTTGGTTATTTAGAGTATTATTTAGAATTTCTACCCTGTGGTGTGAGCTTACAATAATACTTAAGGTCTTCTCAAAACCCCTTTCATTTTTTGATTTAGTTCAGGCTGCGTCAAAAATTCTTCCATTGATGGGTGCTTCAGGACATGTTCCTGCGGACACCAGCTTCCCATCAGAGTTGTCTGTTTAGACTCTTCAAGAAACCCAGGTGGAAAAATCGTAGATTCCCCTGACAAGATCAGGTCCGATTCACAAAAAGGTTTTCTTGCTGATAGCAAGTCCCCAAGCAAACTCTACAAGTTGTTGTTGTGTCATGACCGTGATGTTACCAAAATTCACAGCAGTTGAATCTAGCAAGAAGCTCACGAGATGGGGAGCTTGAGATAGAGTGACAGAGAAACGAACTGGC
>Ga0307507_10011535_pt1 | contig 11121 bp, 11 predicted proteins | sample 7_EM_MG_FD_207223 | JGI IMG/M metagenome (GOLD analysis project Ga0307507, IMG submission 207223) | Populus trichocarpa ectomycorrhiza microbial communities from riparian zone in the Pacific Northwest, United States - 7_EM | ecosystem: Host-associated > Plants > Roots > Unclassified | place... | reverse complement strand
CAGCCGGATGGACAGGAGAAGCAATCCGGGACTGGACAGCAGTATAGACCTGGACCCGTAAGGAGAGGTACGCCCATGTCGTTTGTGGGTGACAATTCCTCAGTCGTACCCGCTGAGGCTGCGCAAAAGCCAGCAGCTAATACCAGTCCTTTAATCATTACAAAATCTCCTGGTCCTGCATCGACAGGGGGCATTCCTGATCGGCTCAGCCCGTCACGTTTAGGGCTTGGAAGAAAACCTTCCGGCGCACGTGAGCTCGGCACGCCACGACACGGTTCAAATTTATCTCCAGTGCATTCCCACCACTCTGGTACAAGTTTATCCAACAATATTGTTCGTACTGCAAGCCCTGTTGGAGGTGACCGTATTTCTACTTCTTCGAGGGCATATACAGAGGACGGTTCTGTAATGGAGGCTACGGTTGTGCAAGCGAGTAGGGTGATGGTGGGTGCCAGTCCTGTTCGAAATGGAACGAGTACTGGTCAGGATGACGAAGGTGTGGGAGAGGAAGCGTTGGCATATCTTCACTTTGCTGATGGAAATGAGCGAGCTATTGGTCATGGATCCACCATGACTTCGATAGTTCCTACAACGGCGACGGCGACTCCGACGGCGATTTCAGTCCCTCCCCCTCCTGGGGTGTTCTCACCCCTCATCGAACCACTGAAAACGCGTAATCCTACCGTCACAGGATTATCAACTTCTGGACCTGGTGGTGTTTCTGACCCAGGCGAGACGCTACCATATACCGAATCCTCATTCGCGCCTTCCAATAAGGCTGCTGAGCGAAAGGCCAAGGCTAAAGCGCAGAAAGATGCTCAGCTTGCAGCTGTTCACAAGCCCGGTAGGACGAATGGGAAGAAGTCGATGGCAGGAGCGTGGGACAGCAGTGAGGAGGAAGACGAAGAGGAGGAAGAAGACGAGGAAGATGAAGATGTCGATTCGGATGGGGCGAAGCGTAGAGAGAGTGCATATAAGGGGAAGGGGGCGCATCAGCAGCTCCACATTGTTCCTTCCGGTTCTGCCTCGTCTTCAGCTCTTGGGCATGGGCGACCTGGGTCACAATTCCAACCTGGAATTGGCGGAGAGTCAGAAGTGCTTTCGCCGTCGCAGCTCAGACCCCCAAGGAATTTGCCTCAGATTCCGGGAAGACGAAGTCCGGGTGAGTCACCCCTTCTGTTTGTCTAATCATTATTAATTTTTATATTTCAGGGGAGGAAAATACATTACCTCGTCGGATTCCCTCCGAGCAGTATATGGATGGCGGAAGACGCACGTACTATGAGGAAGGGCCACAAATCAGGACTCAAGCTGAAGCTCCTATGCCTGGCGCGCAACGACAGACTATCTGGACTAAAGTTTTGGATCCTAGTCAACCAGTTACTCGTCCGCAGTCTGAACACGCCGCAAAAGAGACTTTTGTCCAGCTTGAACCCTCTGAGACGATGACCAAGGCTTTCGCGCTTCATGGACTTTTGTCTGTCGGGATGCAGGATAAAGAAGATCGATCTGCGAAGAGACAAGAAGAGCTTGCTCGTGAATCCGGGGCTTCCCTTATCAATGTTCCTAACAAGCCTCCTCCACCGCAGAGTGGTTTGTTGGGTTATGTTACTGCGCATGAAAAGGAGAGGAAACGAGATGGAGGGTTGGGAGCTGCGTTGACTGAGAGGGAAAGGGAGAAGAGGGTTGCTGAGGAGAGACAGAGGAGGTTGGATGAACAACAGAGGCAGCAACTTGATCAGATGCAGCAGGGTACGATGTTCAATCCGATGGTGAACCAGATGATGATGAATATGATGATGAATATGAACCCGATGATGACTGGTATGGGTGGTATGGGGATGAACCCTATGATGACAGGCGGAGGGATGGGGATGAACCCGATGATGAGTGGCTATGGAGGCATGATGGGAGGAGGGTTTAGTCCCCAGCATATGTTTGCTGCACAACAAGCTGTACAGGCATACCAACGGGCGATGACGGCGTATTCGGTGGCCGGGTCGCAAGTTGGTGGACCCAGTGGTGGTGGTGGTAATGGTGCTGAAGGAGGTGGGCCTACGTCGCAGGGGCAAAGTAACGATATGATGGCGGGTATGAGTCCTGGAATGGGGGCTATGATGAATCCTGCAATGTCGGGCAATATGGGATTTGATCCCCGAATGTCGATGTTTGGAATGAATAATATGATGGGAATGGGAATGCCTTCTATGGGGATGGGAGGGGGACTTGGTCCCCAAATGACTGGCATGTCTAGTTTCGACGCGATGGCCTCTCCTGGGCTCGGGTTTGCGAATCCTGGTGGAGGGGGTATGGTGACGGGTATGAATGGTTCACCCAATCCGAATGAGCTTGGGGGTGGAGGTGGCGGAGGTTCGGGTCTTCAACCGCCAATTATGCCGCATTCCCAATTTTCGTCGAGAACAAATTCCCCTGCTAGAAGAGGTTCACCTAAGGTTTCTGGTCCGGGTAATACAACCAATGGCGAATACCACCATCAGCAACAACACGAGCGTGGCCGTCCGTCTCGTCCCGCTTCTCCAAAATGAACAGATGGGGCCCTTGGGCCAATTCTGTGTCGCTTTAACAACCTGTTTTCGTTTTCGCTTCTTTTCGTACTTTGGTGGACAAGCTTACTTTCTTCTATGATTCTTATCTTCTTCTTTGAGGACTATTGAAATGCTGTGTCGAATTTTTTGCGCATCTTGTATTATACAATAATCTTTATAACTGGAATTCTTGAATTTTGTAAGGACTTGTTGCATAAATAGTGGTTTGTTACATATCTCTAGTAGTCGAAAAAATAAGCTGGATCCGCCTGTGACTCACGTAAATATTTGAAACCTTCAATCTTGCTTTGGTCCCTCATCCCATTCCCTGCTTCACTATAACAGGCAGTCTCATACTTGGTTTGAACCTTTTTGCCATTGGCCAGAACACGGTGATTTATGGGTGTAAAGTCACTATGGACGCTTTTGACCCCTGTTGGACGACCAGTGATGTATACTTCGCACCCCTTGTCACTGTTTCATTTGCCTTGACACCATTTCATTAGGTTAGAGACAGTCGAGGGCAAAGCCATGGCAATTGACTCTAGTATTTGGATATACCAGTTCCAGGCTACAATGCGCGATAAGGAAGGACAAGCGTTGATCAATGCACATGTATTGGGCTTTCTACGAAGAATATCAAAGTTGTTATTTTATGGTATTAAACCCGTCTTCGTCTTTGATGGTGGTGCGCCTGCATTGAAAAGAACGACATTGGTGTGTCAATGTTTAGGTTTTTGGCTTATGTGTTTGATTTCTTCAGTAGAACGAGCGCAGGCAGAAGAAGAGTGGTGCTGCTGCGAGTCATGCCAAAGTTGCAGAAAAACTTCTGGCAGCTCAAATGAGGAGAGAGGCGTTGAATGCTGCCCGAGGTCCATCGTACGCCGGGTTTCAACTCTAGAAGAACAATGAAATTTAAACCTTTCTTTCACAGTTCAGCAAGGAAGGAAGCGAACTCTTCTGCCCTGGACGACGACACGGTTTATCTGGAAGATCTCGAAGGACCTTCAAACACGCCTGCCAAACCAAAGCGTCAACGCAGTCCATTGTCTAGTTCAAAGAAGGCCAATAAATTTAGAGACCATGACCCATATCGATTACCTGAACTTGATCTGGAGGAAAAAATAACAAAAGCTACTCGATCGACCGTCCCAGATCCTCGTTTGGCAACAGAAGAGGAACTTCGCTTATTTATTGAAGAAATGCGGCCAGAAGACTTTGATATAAATTCCCCGGCCTTCCGCGAATTGCCAACAGAGATTCAATACGAAATTGTTGGTGATTTGAGGTTGAAGTCCCGCCAAACTTCGTATGCTCGTTTGCAAAAGATGTTGCAGACTTCCCGGACTCCGCTTGATTTTTCCAAGCAACAGATACAAAACCTGCGACAGCGGAATGCCCTTACCCAGCAACTTTTGACTACGACGGACTCCATAGGTAGTGCGCATATCGCGATACCCGTTCGGATTGCGAGTGAGAGGAATAAGCAGTACCTTCTTGTCAAGAATGAGGGTGAATCAGGGGGTTGGATTCTCGGGATTCGAGATGCTGGCACACGGGAAAAACCAATCACTATTGACCATGATGATGAACAACCGGAAGGTGACGATAGTGATCTCGATATGGAAGAGGTCCTGGTGTAAGTGTCTATCCAGCATGGTTTACCCTATTATTGAGATCGACCAGACCGACGTCTGACATGCCCGATTCAGATTTACGTGAGTACCAACGTGAAATGGCTTTATCGGCTCACGAGGGGAACCGCAAGACGAGGATGATTGCCTCAGATAATCATGATCTTTTGGAGTCTGAGGGCGAGCTTCTATCTGTCGCGATAGAACGATCACTCGACGACCTGGCACCATCTAATAGAACTCCAACCCCCAACCTAATTGCCTCGACCTCCATTGAGGATATTTATGCAGAACTCACTCCTCCCACTCGTTTGGAGACTGCACTCACTTTTGCTGGAGTTCATGGCCACACGCGTATAACTCCTACAAGACCAAGGACGGCATTTGACAAACAAATTTTGTTTTCTCCACGGAAACAACGCCCATCAGCAAGTTCCAAACTTCTCGATGAATCAGACGTATTGACCGTGGACGAGATCCCATCGGGGTCCGGAATTGTTTCATCTCTTTTTGGGTCGCCGACTCTGCTTTCTACCCCCCCAAAAGAAAATTCTTTACCAAGTGTGATGCCCTTTGGAGTAAATGACACACAGTCAACGTCCGGGACTTCTCGGATGTTAAATATGCCCATTCCGGAATTTCAACAACCCCCATCCGATTCTGGCCATGAATTGGAGGGAGTTGCAGATGTCGCTTCTACGGCGAGGTCCACAGTACTCAACACATTTCCTGTTGACCCAGACGAGGGTATGACTCGGTTGCATGATTTACACCCACCGCCCCTGTTTTTCGAGCTTTCACCTCAGTCTTTGTCCCGAGATCTCGAAGACGATGTAATAGACTGGTCTAGGACGCCATCTCCTGCGCTTGACCCTCAGCCAGCTTCTGCTGTTGCACAGGACCAAGAATGGGATGCTGCATTTGAAATGGATGCCCAGGCTGAGGAGGGTGAATTTGCTCGCTTTATATCTCAAGTCAAAGGCAAAAATATCGACGATGTCAGGAAAGAAATTGATGACGAGATTAACGACTTGAATCGGCAACGTCGGGCTGCCATGCGCGATTCGGAAGATGTCACGCAACAAATGATCACTCAAATAATGGTGGGTTTTCTCTTTCCTTCTCTTTCTTGAGCTTAAGAACAATTTTAGACAATGCTACGCCTTTTCGGGATCCCTTATATCACTGCACCAATGGAAGCTGAAGCTCAATGTGCAGAGCTCGTGTCCCTGAACTTAGTGGACGGTGTGATCACAGATGACTCGGATGTTTTCCTGTTTGGAGCCCAGAGAGTGTACAAGAACATGTTCAACCAATCAAAAACTGTGGAATGCTTCCTGCTATCTGATCTATCCAGGGAGCTTGGCTTGGACCGCGATACCCTCATTCGACTTGCCTATTTGCTTGGCAGTGACTATACGGAAGGACTGCCTGGCGTAGGTCCGGTAGTCGCGATGGAACTGCTGAAGGAATTCCCGGGACGCAATGGACTACATAAGTTCAAGGAGTGGTGGACAAAGGTGCAATCAGGTAAGGATCGCGATGAAGACAACCAATCTAAATTTCGCCAACAACTTGTGAGTGTCACCGCAAATTAACCTTTTCGTAAGCTTATCTATCGACAGAAAAAGAAATTCAAGAAATTATATTTACCAAGTGATTGGCCGAATTCTGTTGTGGTATGCCTACTTTTGCATTGTAGATCCTGGCCTTACTCTTTTCTGATAGAGGGACGCTTACTATCATCCAACGGTTGATAATTCGGAAGATCCGTTCAAGTGGGGAATGCCTGATTTAGATGGTCTGCGAATGTGAGTTCTACTTCGGTCTCCTGCTTCAGAAGCGAACTGATTTGGTCGAAGGTTCTTCCACCAAGAGCTGGGGTGGCAACAATCAAAAGTCGACGATTTACTTCTACCAATCATCCAGCGCATGAACAGGCGAAACCAGGTATCTGTTCAAGTTCAACCCAGTGGTTAAATTTCTAATTACTTTCCAAGGCTGCAGCGTTGAACAAACAGGGGGACTTGAATGAGTTCTTCGACATCTCATCTGGAAGTGGGACCCGTGCACCTCGTCAACGGCAGGCTTATGCAAGTAGAAGGTTGCAGCAGGTCATATCCGACTTCAGAAAGCAACAGAGGAGTGGCTCCATCACGCCAGGTTCTCGTTCCCCTTCGCGAGCCACAAGTAGGGACTCTGGCAGCGGGGACGAGAGCCATCACTCTAATGATCTTGAGCCTGTCACGAAGAAGAGGAAGATAAAAGGCAAGGCATCGACACGTGGAAGGCAAGTCGGGACAAGTGCATCGCTTGGACGGGGGAGTCGAATACCCAAAGCAATACAGAAGCCTCAATTAGATGCAACTGAACAAGATATGGCAATGTCCGACGAAGACGATGATTTTGTCCTACCTCAAGATACTGCGGGAAGAGCAGCCGATCAGCGCGAACTGAGACCAAGAGTGAAGCCGCGACCTGCGTATCGAGCAGCCAAAGAGAATCAAGAGAATGCACTGGATGACACATAAATGTCGACTTTTGATGTATCTACATTTATTCTCATTTATAATCTAATTGTTGAGATGGAACCGAGTTATCGATTAAGTATTCTTTCCTCCATTTTTCGGAGCATGGTCGTAGCCCCCGAAACCCAATGAATCCTGGATAACATTGTCTGGAGCATCGGGCTCTAGTTGACCCCGTTCATTCCGTCTAGCCCTTTTTCATGTCTCAGTTTGAAATTACTGGATGAATATGTAGGGACATACCGGAAGAATGTATAGGATAAGACGACATCCTCCACGTTCCGACACGACACATCGTCTAGGATGTCTTTGTCTATGAAAAAGAGCAAGGGCATATCGACTTCTTCCCCTGCGAGGAGACGCTGTTCTTCAAAGCAGAAACACTCGACTTTGGAGAAATACGGGGCAACCTAGGTGCAGAGTAAGATCCATCTGTTTTGAACAGGATATGTGAACTTTTTACCCTATCTGGAGTGACATTGTAGGTCGCTATCCCAATGAGATCCTTGTCCGATGTATTCTTGGCAGTGTAGAACGCCAGACTAGTTTCGCCGGGTAGGACAGTCACAAATTTTTGTTGGGGAGTGAAAGTCCAAGGTAGTTGTTCCGACTTGTCTGCGTTAAAATGGACCTTGATTCGGGGGGCATTCTCCAAGGGAACGAGACGCTCTGGCTCAAAACGGCCTGTTCCAACGTTCGGTGTGCCTGCAAATCCCGTAGCGGCGCAAAACATGCGATATAAGGGGACAGCAGCATAACTTGCACCAACGGCGAAAACAACCTGTAATACAGCTTTTGAAATGATACGAAATGTCAAATAACACGTACCACAGCCGTGCTATACATCAGCATTGCTCTATTCTTCGCCCTGCGGACGTCTCTCCATGACTCGCTGTATAAAATTCGCTTCTTAGGATGTGCATTTGTGGACAGCGTCCGTTGTGTTTGTTGAAATGTGTTCTGCCAGCACCTTGACCTCGAACATAGACGAGAAAACCTAAACTAACACACAATAAGCAAGCTAGCAGCATCGACTCGTCCAACGCTATACCGTAGGCAACAGTCTTGCACAAGACATCAATAGGTTGTCACACCTGTCCCTATCACGTTTCATTACTGTCCGTGACATTGGGCGCTTATTTTGGGTCTCCATCGATAACGACCCTCCTTAGGCGATGTCGAAGCCACGCCCAGAGAGGCTTTTGCAGACCATCGTTGAAGGTCCCAACGCAGAGCTGCGTCGTCCCATCTCAACTGTCATCGTCTCCGAAACCGAGCTTAAGAGTACTGTTCTTCAAGTCTTTGACCATGCTGAACCACTGGGTATCTCTCCAGGATTTAATGAAGCTGGCTCTCTTGTGGCCTTGGCTATCGCGGACAGCAAGGAGTGTAGGATAATTGAATTTCAGGTCAAGCGCCCTTGGCGTGGAAAGGAGAAGTTCTCAGGCTCCCTTTCACAAGAAACAATCGAGGGTCGGAATACACTGCAGACCAAGGTACTTTGTCGCGAGAACGGCGACCTTTTTGCATTTGACTTGGGACCATTGGCCATGTCTCTTCTCAAAAACCTGGGAATCCGCGTCAGTAATGCAATCGATATCCAATCAAACTTTTCTGCTATCGACCGAAAGCCGGTGTCCGCTATTGAAGCCGCACTCGGGGAGTCTATCAAAATAAAACAAGAGAATGTCCGAGGCTTATTCACCCATCCTGTATACGATGGCAGCCGTCACAGTCAAAACGATCTTTTTATGCGTGCCTGGATCTCCCAGTTCCTTGCCAGCTTCGGAAATGGCATCATGTTGTTCGAGAAAGCAAAGAGAATTGATACCAGAAAACTTAGTGATCAGGTAAGTTATTATATTTGCAATACCGTCTTAGTCTAATGTTTGTTATTCAAGCATCTCTCCATGCTTGCGAAGGTTGCCACCGACTCGACTCGACTCGACCATATGAAGCCGCTGCAGACAGCACACCACATCACGCAAATTGATAATGGTGGAGCAATGGATCGGGAGTCGGTTGGGGTGAGATTCGAAAACTTTGGAACACGCATGCGGGGTTCGGGAAGGGTCTGTCTTCAATAACGGACTTTCCGTTGCATCGGCCTAATTAACAGTTCGTAGAACGTCCAAGTCACCGCAAATACTCCTTTGGGCTCGATTGTCTCGAATGGAATTGTCGGCAGTATCAAAGGGCGTATCGGCCACGTCAATTCGACAAACAACATTCAACTTGCCGGAACAGAGGTCTTGACTATTACTTCCATTGGTCGAGACGATCCGACAACCGCCGAAGCCAAACGAGCCGCCGTTATTTTGCGCATTCTTCAAGGCGACCTGGGTTTGTTAGAAGATAGTCCATGGGTCCGGAACATATGGTTCAATACCAAAGACGATGACGGTCTTAGTTGGCCAGAGGAATGGTCACCACCGAGTATGTCTTCGGGGCCTATCCGCATTCCATCATTCTCGCCCAGCCGTGTGCTGAATCCTTCCCAGCAAAAGGCACTCAATGCTATGCTGTCCCAGCGGGACGGACATAGAATCACTATCGTTCAAGGTCCCCCTGGGACAGGCAAAACCTCTGTTATCTCATCATTTGTTCAATATTCCGTCAAAGGCTTTAATCGGACGGGTATTTGGCTGGTGGCTCAGAGCAATGTAGCTGTCAAAAATATTGCTGAGAAGTTGATCAATGACAATTTTGAGGATTGGAAATTGCTGGTTTCAAAAGATTTCATTTATGATTGGTAACAATTTATGTCTTTTGTCTACACGATACTAATGTGACCATTTTAGGCATGACCATCTGTACGAGAAAATCAAGCCTCGCATCATCCAATCTCATGAGTTCAAGAGACTCAACAACTCAAAATTAAAGGGTATTCGTGTTATGCTCTCAACTTTGAGCATGTTATCCAATCGCTTTATATCAACTTTTACTAAAGTGATTCCCCTTGAAACACTTGTTGTTGATGAAGCAAGTCAAATTGAAATTGGAGATTATGTCCCTATATTTTCATCTTTTGGTCATACTCTCCGAAAAATCTGCTTTATTGGGGATGATAAACAGTGTAACTTATTTTACATCTTATTTAATTCAGAGTTCACTTATATAACTTTTCTAGTACCACCATTTGGGCAAGAAGATTTACAAGATCTACAGAGTATTTTTGAAATCACTCATCTGAGAAAATATGGACTGTTTCTTGATATTCAATGTGAGATTATCTTTACAATTTTATGACTTTGGAATTATATAATTTAATCTAGACCGTATGCCACCACAAATTGGTGATATCATATCTGAAGCAGTTTATGATAACAAACTCAAATCTAATCCCAATCACTCAATTACAAGTGAGGTCACTGCCTGTTATTTTGTCAATATTCCAGGAAAGGAGAAACAATGTGATTCTAAATCATTTATGGCAAGTTTTTTCTAATTTATCACTTTCATTTCCACATGATGAAATGATATTTAGAATGAACTTGAATGTCAAGCCATTTTGAAGCTTGCTAAAAAGTTACAAGAAAATGGAAAAAGCTATAGGATTATTACTCCTTATGAAGCCCAAAGAAATCACATTGAAGTGTCAATGAAAGCTGCTGATCTTCATTGGGGTGATATTTGTTTTAATGTGGATTCCTTTCAAGGTTGCTTTTTTCATTTCATTATACAGGATAACCAACTTACTCTCAGTCTCTTATTACTAATTAGGAAATGAGGAGGACTACATTATTATTTCAGTTGTCAGAAACAGAGAAATAGGATTTCTCAAAAATCTGCGACGCACAAATGTCATGCTCAGCAGATGTAAAAAAGGAATGTTTATCTTTTCTAGTGAACAATTTTTGACAGGTCCGGGGGCTGAAACCCTGGTTGGGACCCTTCTTACAAAAATGGGAGGTTCCTGGTTGACTGAAAGTGACATTGATGAAAAGGATTTGTTCTAATTATGTGTTGTCAAAATTTATTTTATTTTACCAATTATTATCACCTTTTCAAATAATCTATAAACTACTATATGTATGTGAATTTTGAATAGTGTTGTCAGTTATTGTAAGATTCTGGCATACACTTTGCATTTCTATCAAAGCAGATGCAATCATTTCCTTGAACTGTTTTGTGGAGGTTTTGGTACACGAAAATTTTGACTCAACTCCAAATTTGATCATGTCAGGGGCGGCAAGATCTGGAAGGATTCAGTGAGAAGATTATACTCATCATGAGAAATCAACAGAATTAGTACTCACAATTAATTCCATAACCATCCCGTAAAACAGTGCCAAAGCCTGTTCCTTTGAAAAGCAGGCCAGCGCTCAGGCCACTTGTGCTAAGTCTCCATCTTGAGCTTCGCTCAAAGAGCTCATCCTCAAAAATGTTTGCTGATTCATCATGTAATGGACG
>Ga0307507_10011534_pt1 | contig 11122 bp, 8 predicted proteins | sample 7_EM_MG_FD_207223 | JGI IMG/M metagenome (GOLD analysis project Ga0307507, IMG submission 207223) | Populus trichocarpa ectomycorrhiza microbial communities from riparian zone in the Pacific Northwest, United States - 7_EM | ecosystem: Host-associated > Plants > Roots > Unclassified | place... | reverse complement strand
ATTGATGTTAAGATTTATTTTTAGTTACCAAGATATTAACAATTAATAATTTTTTTTCTTCTCTGTTATTTGTTGATGTCTATCTCTCCATGAATTTTTTTTTTATCAAGTTTGCCTAAATTAAAACCTGCATAAATACCCAGCCGAAAATACTTTTGCATACGCTGCCTCAGAATGAAAACTTCAAACTTTATGAGATGTCCGAATTAGCATTATCATGGCAAGGCAATGTGAATTCTTTCATAGACTAAATGTAATTTAATTCTGAAGCGATAGGGAAACCGTCTTGAAGATTTGTCGACTTCTAACCTAGTAGCTTAGGCTCGCTAACGATGCGAGCACCAATACTTATTCAGGAGATATTTAAAAATATAATAATAATTAATTTTTAAAAAATCTTTTTGCTCAAGAATATATCAAAATAGTATTTTTATTTATTTTTTAAAAAATTATTTTTGACATTAAAACATTAAAATAATATAAAAATACTAAAAAATATTAATCAGAAGCAAAAAAATAAAAAAAATTCAATTTTTTTCAAAAACACTTTTGAAACACAAAAACAAATAAAACCCTAGATTTATGGCCCGTAATTCACCATGGGTGGCTGATTTTTCTTTTGATGTAAGAAAATAATGCTAAGGAAAAAAAAATTTAAAACTCGAGTTGTTAGTTTAATTGATAATTTAAATAACATAAATAAAAAAATATAACGATAAAAATAAATTGATAAAAAAAATTGACAACGAAAAATAGGTAAAAAGAACCTAACTCAAGCCCTTTTAGATTATTAAACAACCCAATATTGAAGGGCGAAACTAAAAAAAATAATTTTTAAAAACACAAAAAAGTATACTCGAATTAAATTGGATTAACTCGAAAACTCCGCGATTATGGACATGAATTTAAAATAATCTCATAGAAAAAGAAAAAAGAAAAAAAGGGTTTGAATACCAATTCTTAATAAATCAAATAAGAATGTGATAACTCTATAGAAAACAAAATAAAAAGAAAAAAGTTGAAACTCAATTTCTAGCAAATAAAATGTTAAATGATGAAAATCAAGAAAAAATATAATTAAAAACTAGGTAAAAAAACTCGATCCGAACTCACCCATGTCAAGATGCAAAATCTCAAACCTATTCGTGATATCAGGGTAACAACATCTGCAAACAAACTGAAAAAAATTATAAAACTTAATTATCTAATAACCCAATATTGAATAATAAAAACAAAAAAAAAACATTAACTAAAAAAAGCTACAAAAAAATCTAAGTTAGCCTAGGTTAACTCGATAACCTTTTGATCATGAGCACAAGATCGGGATAACTCAATAGAAAGGAAAGAAAAAAAAGAAGTACGAAAATCAATTTTCAATACATCCAATGCTGAAAGATAAAATTGAAATAAATAAATTTTAAAAAAAGATACAAAAAAGAGTCAACTTACGTTAACTTTTGAAACCAATAACTTTGGTCATGAACCCGAAATTAATCTCATAAAATGTAAACTGTAAAAAATAACAAAGAAGAACTCTAAAAATGATTAAAAAAAATAAAAATATCAGCTTAAAAAAAAAGAAGGGGGGAGAAAACACAGGCAAGTCCCTTATACCTGGTCTGATCCCTGAAGTTTCCAACTCGTGAAATCCTTAACTCAAATTCAATCAAAAAGCTTAATTTCTAATCATTTTAATATTGAAGAATGAAATTATGTAAAAAATATCAATTTAAAAATTTATCAAAGCAAAAAAGATAGCAATAAAATGAATAGGGATCAAATTTGAAAGGAAAAAAAAACCAAGGAGGATGAAATTGTAAAAAAAAAAAAAATCTAAAAAATGATCCCAAACAAAACAACTATCAATAAAAAGAATGATGATCAAATTTGAAAGAATAAAAAATAAAAATGGGATGAAATTGAAAAATATTTATAATTTTATAAATTATTCAAAATAAAAAAATAACAACTAAAAAAACAAGAACTAAACTTGAAGGAAAAAATAATTGAAGGGGTTGATTTGGAATTTTGAAGGGGAATTCAAGAAGGAGAGAGAAGAAAAAGAAAAAAATGATGTTGACAGGGAGTCGAGATTTTCAAATGCTGTTATGGAAGGCGGCGTTTGATAAATGAATGACCCCTGCACTCGCCGTCCACTTGTTGGCATATGCTAATGTTTTTTCAATAATTTTTATTATATGTTCAAAAACAATAATACCCTTAAAATAACTTTCACATTAACAATAAAACCAATATAAAATGATAAAAAAATCTTGCGAAAGAATAATATTGATTTTATTTGTAAGAGCAACAAAATAATTTTATTATTTTGAAAAAATTAAAAAAACCATAACACTCCTTTAAAAGACACTCTAATTTTTAATTCTAAGTTTAAATTAGTTATATCGTCGTACAAAGAATAACCTAACACTATATGGTAAAAAAAAACTACCTTGCTCCATTCAAAGATCTTTTTGGTCGGGAGTAATATCATCAAATTACTATTCTGATAAATAGTAATTTGTCTTTATAATCTAGTAAAATTTTAAATAATGTTTTTTTTATAATAATTTAATTTTAATTTAATCTAATCTAATCTCATCTCATCTCATCAAATCACTACCATTCCTGCTCGGTGATGCCCCATCCACTCTAAAATTACCACTATGTGGGTAAATCAAGCCAATTGACATTGCCTCCACGACCTTGCTTGCCCAGCCACCAGGCTTATGAATAGCATCACCAGGCTTTTATGTTAGATTCACATTCAAAGAAGTTACAAGTACCACCTAAGTATTTTTCTAGGCATATAAGATAATGTTTCCTAGTTTGAATCAAAGGAGAAGTATTTGTTCTTGCCTAAATTTCAAGTAAGAAGAAGTCCAGTAATGTCATAGTCTGCAGTCTGGTCTACTGTTTTGAATGGGGAATTGAGTCAGCTTTGTATAAATACCATGTAAAAAAAGCAAATGAGGGAAGATCAACAGCAACCACATCACCTGAACAGTAATCTTCGAATCATGTAAATATACATGCATGCAACTGAAGTTCTGATTAGTTAAAACAATCCTAGTTCTAACACCCTTGCTGATATAGTTTAACATAAAATCTAACGAGAACTAGATGTAATTTTGACAATAGACTGAGCATGAATAGGTGGCAAACTGGATTGGCAAAAGTTTTGCCATTCCTCCTGCTTCTGCTCTTCATTTCCTGTATATGCTTCATATATAGAAATCACAGTTCTCCTTGCCGCCTCTCTTGCCTCTGGCAGCCTATCATTCAACAGATCTGCAGCCACTTGAACCAAAGAAACCAAACCAAACTCATTCATTCCTTCCAACTCCTGAAAAATTCATCCCACACAAAACCCAACTAGTCAGTACAATTCAACAGACGGGCTAAAAAAACTCGCAATGTCAACTCAAACGATGCTACTTTATGGAGGTTTTACCATCTTAGACACAAAGTTGGAGATGGATATAGCAGCTTTGGCCCTGATTCTGAGGTTGACATGGCTAACATATAGCTTAAGCTTATTAAGCAAAGGCAGAGGAGTCATGGATTTCACCAATGCATTCAAAGCCCTATCAGCTTCTTCACACACAAACTTTTTGTCTTGAGAAGCTTTAAGCAGCAGCTGCAATAGCTGTCCACCCACAACACAAGCCAAAATCAGTAACTTTTAACAAACCCACATGAAAAGGTAATGAAACCAAACTGTAATCTATTAAAAAAATGGGGAGAAACATAGAAGAGAAGAAATAGTCCTCACCAAACTATCAAATGCATCGCTAGTAGAGTCAAGTAATTGGTCACCAAAGGCATAAAAAATATCAGATGAAGCCATAATAGAGGTCTTGATCAAAGCACTTCTCGGGTTCTTCATAGCTTTTACCACCACTGACATTACCTTTTCCCTAATGCACAAATCACACGCATGTTTAGGGTTACCAATTACCAACACATACCACATCAGCAGCCTAATGATATCATACTCAAGTTCAAAATCACAAGCAAAAATCACTTACAAGAATGGTAACAGGAGGGAGGAATGATACAGTGCAAAACGCCTAGCATTATTCAGTGACTCACAAACTTTAGTCCAATCCTTTGAATCTAACCTTTCAATCAAACCCTGAAAAAATTCAAATGATATAAAATCTGGGTTTGCTCTAAAAAATTGAAATTTAACCGAGAATTGAATCATTTTATGAAAAATCGGAAAACAAAAAAAAACCCACCTGAGAAATGTTTTTTTTTTTTAAAATCCGGGTTTTGCTCTAAAAACTTGAAATTTAACCAAAATTGAATCATTTTATGAAAAATCAGAAAACATAAAAGACCCACTCATAAGAAAGAGAAAAAGAGACTTACTTGGATCTTGGATTCAGGATCAGAAATGGGTTTGAGATCATCAGAAGAGATATAATCAATAGTGGAATCCGTGGATGGGGGCAAAGGAGCCTTGTTTTCATCATTTACACCAACCTCTGATTGTTTTTGAATTGGAACAGAAACTACCTTCACATGTTTTTTGGGTCTCTCTGGTGCTATTGGAAGTGAATTATCAATGGGTCTCAGTGCCATTTTTTTAAAAGAAAGGGCAAAATAAATGAGGAAGGAGAGATAATATGATTTCCATTAATTCATAGGGCCTAAGGGTTATTTATTTGTGAGATTGGGAATGCAATAAAGGAGCATTTGTGCGCATCTCCTTTCTGTTCTTTTCAAAATTTTAAATTTTTTAGGCAAAGTTGAAAAGAGCCGTTGGGCTTTTTCTTTGGTGTAACGGTCACATTTTCTGCAGTGGGATAGGATTCTCTATGATTGGTGATGTTTTTGCTAGGTCTTTACGGTCGCTGTTTTGCTTGACCAAGGAATCTTGCCGTTGCAGTACGGTTAACGATTTGAAAATTGGGGCAATTGATAAGAATAAATAATGGATTAATATTTTTCATGGGCAGGTGCTACTATTGTTATAAAACCGACCCTACGGGTCAACCCAATGATGTGTAGATTTGAGATTAGAGCTTGTGTGTTTTAAAAGTGTTTTTGAAAAAAATATTTTTTTTTATTTGCTTCAAATTAATATTTTTTGGTGTTTTCAAATAATTTTGATATGCTGATGTCATAAATGATTTTTAAAAATAAAAAAATGTTATTTTGATACATTTCCTAGCAAAAAGCACTTTGAAAAGCAACCGCTGCCACACTCTCAAACACCCCCTTAACTTGAGCTGAGTTTTATGTTAAATTGAGTTGGAAGCTAACCTTGTCTGCCTAGTTGACTTATTATCCCGATCGGGCTGACTCAAGTCACAAATTGACTAGTTAACCCGAGTTAACTCTATTTATTTATTTTAATTAATTTTTTTTTAATTTCACCCTCTCACATCTCAATCTTTTTTTTTAATGGAAATTAAGTTTTGTAATTTTTTTTTATTTTTTTTATAGAGTTATTTTGGTCTCATAACCTAAGTGACGTGTGGTTTATCAAGTTAGTCTGGGATTACTTGAGTTATTTTGTTTTTTGTACTTTTTTTAAGTTGATTTTTCTCGATTTTATCCTTTAACATTGGGTTGTTTGAAAACTAGGCTTCATAATTTTTTTTTTATTTCCTTTCTATTGGGTTATTTCAATCTCATGATCTAGGTAACAGGTTTAACATGTTAACCCGAGTTGACTCAAATAGTTTTTTTTTATTTAAATTTAATATTTTTTTAAAAAATTTCATCACCATTAGATTAATTAGGAATTGACTTTCATAATTTATTTTGATTAGTTTTCTATAGGCTTATCATAGTCTCATGACCCAAGTTATAGACTTGATAAGTTAATTCGAATCAATCCAATATATTATCGTCTCAATATTTAAAAAAAGAATGTCATCCAATACATTGTCTATTAATATTTAAAAAAGATGTTATTTAATATGCATGATATTTTGAATTCATGATTAATTCTTTTATTAAAAAATACTTGAATATTTTCTTTTACATAAAAATAAATTTCATCCAACTCGCGCTAATGATCTAGTTGAAACATGTTGCCTTATAGGATTGAAAAAAAAATCTCATGACGATACGAGAAACATCCCTGTGAGTGGTCATATGGTGCCTAGGAAGGAGACTCAAGTAAATGTACTCCAGCAATCGGTTAATGAGAAAACTATGCATTCTGCTTGTACTCTCCGCTGTAGACACAAATTGATATTGCAAATGTTGAAAATTAAACTTGGTTTTTGATTTTTCTGAAGAATAGAGTAATCAGTCCATTGGTTTAGTCGGCATAATATATTTCCAGTTCAACTTATGATTTCCTCGCATTAGTTTAATTTCTTGATTGTCTAGGACTTTATGCCTATAAAAAGACTTGTAATTCAACATTATTAAGAAGCAGTACAAAAAGAGAGAGAATAGCTAAGAGAGATTAAAGAAAAACACTTAATAAAAATATATCTTCCTCTCAATCTTCTTTTTGTTCTTGAGTTTTTAACTTTAGATTACTGTTTTTTGATCTTATACCACATCTATCTTTCTTCCAATAAGTGGTATCAGAGCTTGTTTTGATTATTTATCATGGCCAATCCAAACTTCCCACTTCAATATCCTCATTTGATAAAGGACAACTACGAAACTTGGTGTATGTTGCTTAATTTCGCAAGTGCACAAATCGTAACAAGTAATAAAGTGATGAGTAGAGTATCGTCCCATGAGGATTTGTAAAAATTACTACTAATTACCAAAGTCTTTTAAATTAGGATCTATTTGAGGAATCGAATGAGATAGTTTATGAAACAAAAATTAATGATTAAAAACAAACAACCAATTGATTAAATATTAATTAATTCAATTATACTAGTTCTAGGATTTTTGACTTACCGTAACTATTCCTATGTGAACTTTCTCAATTGAATTAATTACTCCTAACGTTGATAATTAGGTTTTTCTAATTTAAAAATTAATCTCTCTAGAGTATCAATGAATTATTTCGACAAGTAAATTTCACATACTCTACAAAAATTCTGAACTTGTCGAAATTTATTAAGTACAGTAAAACCTGTAACGATTACAAAAGTTTCTAGGATATCTCTATCCTATAGATTTCTTAAGATATTTCAAACAATAGCTAAAAAAATTATCACTTCTCAGTCTCAAATTGAATTCTAAATCATGCAGATGTTGGCCAAACATACACAAGCATTACACATAGAATGAAATACTCAACAACTTAATGTAATAATTCAATCGAAGAAATTGTTCACATATTCATATTAAGGTTACATAAAAAAATCCCAGAATAAAAGTCTACTCCATAGTTAAATTAAAGAGAAACAAACTTGATACGATGAACATCACTCAAAAGCAGAGAATGGCGGTGGAATAGATAGGTGTCCTCCAAATCTTCTCTGTTTTTGCCTCTGTTTTTCGTCCCTCTTTGTGCCAACCCTCCTTCTTCCTTTAATCTATTTTAGGGTTTCTCTATGTATGCCTCTCTTTCTTGCAGTCCCCTTTTTTTTTCTTTTATATTGTGGCCTTTTTACCCCCGCTGGAATGAAGACAGTTTCCTTTTCTGATTTGAATTTCTTCCTACCCAGACATTGCGGGCCAGATTTAAGGCAGGAAACGTGTGAATTCAAAGATCTCTATTTCTGAAGAAATTGTAGAAAATCGAATCTGCTTTCCAAGGATACTGATCTTGTAATTTTTGGACCTCTGAGACTTGAGATAAGGGCCATGAACCGAGACAGTAGTTGGAGTGCAGGAAGTTCGGGTCTGATTCAATCCTTGTTTTTCGACTCGCTTTTTGGGCTTCGAAACAACAAAACTGAGTTATATGCCCTTCATATGTTTTGTAGACCTTCATCTCAGATATTTGAAAATGATGACGAACTACTGGAACTGAGTTGTATAGTTTTCTTTGCAGCACACAATAAATCAATGTTCGGTTTTATTGCCGGATTCTGCCTGCTCAGTAACCTAGTATCTGAAAACACATTAATTTCCCACGAGGTCAATAGTTCAAAAAAGGATCCAAAATTCTAATTATCTTGTGCAACACATCCAAAAATATTTCAAAATCAAGCACGAATAGTGGAAAATATATATGCTAAAAATTCCCTTATCAGTGTGTTAGAGTAAAAGTTTGGCTAGGTTCCCAAGATGTGTGGGAAATGGTTAAGAAAGGCTTTGAGGAACCTATAGATTAAGCAACATTGATTTAAGCCCAAAGAAAGGTCGTGCAAAAAGCATGAAAAAAGGATCAATAAGCACTCACAATCATCCACCAATGTTTAGATGATGTGACTTTTGAGTTAGTGGCAAGCACAACCACCGCCAAGCAAGCATGAGAAGTTTTACAATAATCAAACCAAAGAGCTAACAATATGAGAAAGGTATGTCTATAAAAGTTATGTTGTGACTTTGAAAAATTACATATGCTTGAATCGGAGAATATTTTAAAATAGTTTGCAAGAGTATTGGTCATATACAATTAAATAAGAAGATATGAGGAGAAGATAAAGATAATTATGTGGTAGAGAAGATCCTATGCTCGTTGCAAAAGAACCATTATTTGGTGATCATGATACAAGAGTCACAAAATATGGATGTTCTTTCAATAAAAAGTCTCATAGGAAAATTACAAGTCCATGAGGAAATAGTTAATAAAATTCAAGACGATATGGGTGTACAAGAACTTTTTTCAAAGCAAGAAGGTTCTGAATATTTTCATGGGGATAGAGGACGCCGACAAAGAAGAGAAAAAGGTAGATTTGGAAGAGGTCATGACAACCTTAGTAGGTCAACCGGTCGACCGTATGAAGCAAACCGGTTGACTGATTACACTAACAATGACAATTCAAAATCCAGGTTTGACAAAACAAAGGTTAAATGCTATGATTGTCAAAAGATAAGTGATCATGCCAGGGATTGCTGGAATCCAACCAGAAAAGTTGAGGAGAATGCCAATCTTGTTGTAGAAAATGAGAAATAAACCACCCTATTACTAGTCCATGATATACGAATACAAGCCAACAAGAACACGTGGTATCTAGATAATGATGCCAGCTATCATATATATGGAGATATAGATAAGTTTAGGGAGCTTGATGAATCAATTAAAGGTAATGTCACTTTCACATATCATTCAAAAGTTTTCATCAAAGAAAAAGGCACAATTCTCATAAAATTAAAAAATAAAAGTCATCAATTTATTGGTGATATCTATTATATCCCTACTATAAAAAAAAATATATTGAGTTTGAAATAATTATTGGAGAAGGGTTATGAGATTAAGATGAAAGATCTTATCTTAACATTACTTAATACTCATGAAGCTATGATTACAAAGATAACCATGATAAAGAACATAATGTTTTTGCTAAACATAGATACAGATGTGCCGAAATGCTTAAAGGCATGTGTGAAAGATTAGACTTGACTTTGGCATATGAGACTTGGGCATGTAAACTTTGATAGCTTAAAAAAGATGGCACAAAAAGAGATGTTGAAGGGTTTATTATCCATTATACATCCAAATCAGTTGTGTGAAGGATGTTTAGTAGGCAAGCAATTCCGCAAGAGCTTTTTAAAGGAGTCTACATCTAGAGTAAGTCAACATTTTTAAAAGATACATGTAGATGTTTTTTGTCCTATCAAACCATGTTTGTTTGGTAAAAATCTGTATTTTATACTTTTTATTGATGATTATAGTAGAAAAACTTAGGTATACTTTTTAAGAAAAGTCTAATGTGTTTAGTTGTTTTAAGAAGTTTAAGGCATTAGTTGAAAAAGAAAATGATTATTTTATAAAATCACTTAGGATGGATAGAGGATGAATTTTTTTCTAATGATTTTTTTGAAGATCATGGTATAAAAAGACTCTTAATAGTGCCTAAATCCCCACAACAAAACAGGGTGATGAAGAGAAAGAATAGAAGCATCCTTAATATGGCAAAAAGCATGCTCAAAACCAAGAAGATGCCTGAAGAGTTTTTGACCGAAGTTGTAGATTGTGCTATCTATTTATCAAATATGTGTTTTGCCAAGAGGTATGGAATAGAAGAAAGCCAAGTGTTACTAAGCATTGGCTATGTGCATCTAAATGATCAAGTAAGGACCAAGCTAGATGACAAGAGCAAAATGATGATCTTTGTGGGCTATGACCAAATGTCCACAGGATATAGCTCTACAACCCCAATGAAGGAAAGATAATGATTAATAGAGATGTTGAGTTTAATGAAGGAGCATGTGATTGGAAGGTAGGTGATGGTGAGAAATATAATTTTCTACCGGTTCTTGATGAAGGGGAGAAAAGCTATGAAGATCATCAAAAACAAGCCACAACTTCATAATCACCAATGATGTCATCTTCACCTTTATCTTTAACTTTTAGTGGAAGTTTAAGTTATGGCAATCCATCAAGTCCACCGAGGAGGATGAAGAGTTTTAATGAGCTATATAAGGTAACTACTTTTATTGATGATTATGTAATGCTATATTGTCACCTTGCTATATATGATCCTATAATGTTTGAAGAAGCAATAAATGATGAAAAATGGAGAATTGTTATGGATGAAAAGATTGCATCAATTGAGAAGAATGACACATGGAAATTGGTTCCAAGACCAAATGAAAAGAAGCCAATAGGTGTCAAGTGGATCTACAAAGAAAAGAAGAATGCAAAAGGATAGGTGGAGAGATATGAGGCAAGGTTAGTGGCAAAATGTTATAGTTAATAACATGAGATTGACTATGATAAGGTTTTTGCTCCCATTGCTAGATTGGAGACCCTTCAATTAATCATTGTCACAACTACTCAACATTGATGAAGAATCTATCAAATGGATGCCATGCAATTAAAATATATTAAAATGTATGATGTCAATTTTAGGCATCAAATGTTTACGATCTATAAGACAATGGAATATTAAAATCTATTATCATGTATGATGTTAGTTGTACGCATCAAATGTTTAGCTTCAGCATCTAATACCTACTTCATCTAGGTTTGATCTAATCTGTCACTGTCTTTTGGAATTTGTTTATTGATTAAAATTTGGAAACCTTTAACTGGAGAATAAGGCAACCAATATTATGACTTTTCTCATCATCTGCG
>Ga0307507_10011533_pt1 | contig 11122 bp, 10 predicted proteins | sample 7_EM_MG_FD_207223 | JGI IMG/M metagenome (GOLD analysis project Ga0307507, IMG submission 207223) | Populus trichocarpa ectomycorrhiza microbial communities from riparian zone in the Pacific Northwest, United States - 7_EM | ecosystem: Host-associated > Plants > Roots > Unclassified | place... | reverse complement strand
GCAAACTATCTTGCAAGTAATGTACAAAAATATACATGCAAAATGGCTCTAGGACCTTGTATACAGTGTTTTATAATGTTTGCAGAAGGTTTGAAATTATATAGCAGCTCTGAAATTTAGTCAACTTGAAGCATGGCTTAGCCGGCTCTGAGCTGGAGCCGATTTATCAGTGCAGATGGCTCAAATAACGGCTTGGCTTAGCAGCTCGCAGCTCCGGAGCCAAGCTGTTTGCATCACTATCAGGGAGTGAGACACTGGAAATGACTGCGGAGAATAGTGCTGGAACCGTGGGGATGATAGTAATATGGAGGAGTTATAGGTATCTGCAACAGCCCCGATCTGAGCTAAAAATATCAGCTTGGTATCCAAGGGTGCTCCGGTGTAATCCTGACTGGCTTACTACTGTTTGGACTCTTTGCTCATGTTTGGACTTGTTGCTGGACCTACATATTTCGTACATACATGCTTTGCGTGCTTGGACTTCTACCACCACCTTCTCCTACCCATACTGCTTCCCTGTACCCATATCTTCCCTCAGACCTCCAGAATTATACACTCAGTTGATTTCTGTCAGTCTGTCTTGTAAGCAGTGTAATCTATCCTACCAGACAGATTTACACTTTTTTTGAAATCTTGCCAACACTATAGATTCTGACATGAAAATTCGCGCATATAGACACACCTATTTGGATTTTCCACTAGGCATTTGATTGGCGCATCTTCACATCACCTCTGTACATCTATCGTTGCGCACTGTCACTTGTGATGTGCATATAGACCTAGCTGACTATCTGATTAGTGGAGGGCTGCTTGCCTGTACCACTACGCCATCGCCGTTCGTGACGTCCTTCTTGGAACGCACTCATGTTTACTGTAACAGTGGAACACATCCGCTTCACCTGTACCACCACCCTCTCCCAACAACTCCCCATCCTTGATGGTTTACCCTCTAGCACACGTGTTAGAAACAATCGTCCTTCTTCTCGACAGCAACTGTCTTCACCTTTGACAACATCCACACTTCCATCATCGTTTTCACCCTCATCTGACTCCTCAGACTCTGAAAAAGGTGCATATATCCACTTAAATCATCGTTCTACTATGTCAGTGCTTGCAACTGTCGAACCCACTAGTGTGAAAGCACCTGTCCTGACTGAAGGGGACATTTCCCCCACTGTTATGATGGATTTTGAGAACACCACCCTCGATTTCTTTGTTTCCAAATCAGTTCCTGCAGACAAGCAGGTTACCATGATAATTCCTGGTATCAAGGACCTTCATATTCGTGATTGGATTTCCACAGATTGTGCATGTTTGGTTGAACTTCCTTTCTCTGATTTTATGAAGGAGATGCAGGTGAACTATCTTCACCAAGACTGGGAAGACCAAATTCGCAATCAAATCCTTACCTCCACACTCTTGTCTTCAAAAGTTTCGTTCTGGAACTGGTCTCAACAGTTGCTTAAATTGAACTGTCTTCTACATGGCACTCCCTCTGTTTTTGACCATGCCACACTCCATAATCACCTTGAGGCACACCTCAATGAGGAACTCCGTGCCTGTCTCAAACACAACGAGGCGCATAAGGACAAAGTCTTGAAGACTTGGATCAACTCCATCTGTTTAATTGATGAGGCGCATGCAGTCGAAACTAAACGACACTGCGAACTGATTGAGGAGACTCTCGACTGTCAGGCGAAACACCAAAACACAAAGAATGACACCTTATGTGGTCCATCACACTGTGGAAATAATACTCAGACTACTGGGTCATCTTCCTCGACCTCATATGTCAAACTTCCTCCTTTGCTGGATGCCAAGCAGACTCTCCTGAACAAACATGATGGTTGTACCAAATGTTGCCATTTCTATGTAGACCATCAATCTCAGAACTGCCCTGACAGTTTCCCTTCTGGCAAAATGTACAAGACGGTTACCTTGACAAATGCCTTAACTGCTAAGAAAGCTAAAGCAACCACTAAGCATTCTAAATCCATGACCACTAAACCTGTTGCTGCCACTTCTTCTGCGACCATAGAGGCTGTTGATTCCAATGAAGACATCTCTGCCACCACAGCTATTCTTCCTGACTTCCCCAGCAAATATACATCTGACTCTGATGAAGATTGGGACATTTCATGCTGTGAGGTGAGTCACACACCACTTTGTAGCAAACATCTAATCTGGAACTGTCAAATTCACAGTCAGATGGATGATTTTCCAGTCAAGACATGCGCACTCCTTGATAACAGTGCGCATCTTGTCCTCATCCAACCTGACCTCGTGGACTGCCTTGGCTTGAAACAATATCAATTGCATGTACTGGAAGTCATCGACGTCGCCTTCAGCAAAGAAAAGAATAAAACTGAACTGTATTTTTATGTCAGACTGTCTCTCTTGTCCTTAGATTGTACATGGACTCCTTGTGTCATGAAAGCTATCGTTACCCCTGGACTGTGTTTGCCTGTTATACTTGGACTGCTGTGGTTAGAAAAGAACTTTATTGTTACAGATCATGCTGCTTGAACGTGTATAGACAAACAGAACTCATATGACTTATTGAACCCACCAGTGATTGTACCTCCCCCTCCACCTAAACCTTGTATGTGTGAACAAATTAAAGCAACAAAGGTGGATAAGAAACTTGTACTCACTGAACTAATGCTGGTATGTCATGACAGACTGAAGAACGCCAAGTTGAAACCAGAGGAAGTCAAAGAGTTTAACGTTGCTGGTGCAATCCATGATCGTCTGGAAATATTAGTGGCGCAGGAACAACTGAAGGCACAAGAAAAGAAATTGAAAAATGAATACAAGGAAATCTTCGAACTGATTCCACATGCGAATGAACTTCCCTGTGATGTCATGGCTGAAATACACATTAAAGATGCGGAAAAAACAATTAAATCGAGGTCATACCCATCGCCACGAAAATACAAAGAAGCGTGGCAGATCTTGATAAAACAACATCTGGATGCCAGTCACATTCACCCATCTTCTTCACCATGTGATTCCCCTGCATTTACCATACCAAAAGCAAACCCTAACGTCTTGCCTCAATGGGTAAATGATTACCGACAACTCAATGAAAATACCATTACAGACAGTCACCCCTTGCTGCGCATCAATGACATTTTAAATGATTGTGCTAAAGGCAAAATCTGGGGAACAATTGATATGACTAACAGCTTTTTTCAAAAGCGCATGCATCCTGATCACATACATTTGACAGTGGTCAACATGCCACTCGGACTGTATGAATGGCTTGTAATGCCAATGGGTCTCAAGAATGCCCCTGCTATTCACCAGCGACGGGTGACTGCTGCAATAAGGGAACTGATCGGAAAGTTCTGCCACATCTACCTCAATGACATAGTGATATGGTCAAACTCTTTGGGGGAACATGAAAAGAACATACACACTGTCCTTAATGCATTGCATGCAGCGAAATTATATGTGAATCCAGAAAAGACCTCCCTGTTCTGTACCAAAATCAACTTTTTGGGTCACCACATTAGCACATGTGGTATTGAAGCTGACAACAAAAAAGTCGACAGGATATTAAATTGGCTGCAACCAGAATCTACCTCTGAAGTGAGGGGATTTTTGGGATTAGTGTGTTACATAGCTGCCTCCTTGCCATCACTTGCTGATCACATGGGCATACTTACTGAGCTTACAATGAAAGAATCCGAAAGGAATTTTCCACCATGGACACATAAATATCAAACTGCATTTGATTCCATTAAGGCACAGGCTGTGATTGCCTTACAACAATCGACTTCACCAAAATGCTGGACTATAAAATTTTTGTCACTACAGATGCAAGTGATAAATGTTCCAGCACTGTTCTCTCCTTTGGACCTTCATGGGAGTCAGCGCGTCCTGTAGCATTCGATTCAATGACGTTCAAAAATGCTGAACTGAACTATCCAGTACATGAGAAGGAAATGTTGGCCATGATCTGCACACTCAAAAAATGGTGTGTTGATTTACTGGGCTCACCATTTTTCATTTACACAGACCATAAGACACTTGAAAATTTCAATGTACAAAAAGATCTATCACGCCATCAGGTCCGATGGATGGAATTTATGTCTCAATTCAACACAAAAATTGTATATATTAAAGGTGACAACAACACTGTGGCTGATGCGCTCTCTAGATTCCCATCTGCGAAAACCTTTGCAGAGGCCGAAAAGAGCGCATGACATCCTTATGGATTTTGTGAAGATGATGACCACTCTGCCTCTGTATCATCCATCATAATGCCTTCTCTGTGCAGTCCTTGGGAAACAGCAATGTCCCTTTCTTCGCAGGTCTCCTTTGGCCCATACATTTGCACCACACTTAAAATAACAGTGGATAAAACATTTTTACAATCTGTCAGGCAGGTTATGCAGATGATGCTTGGTGTAAGACATTGTCTGCCACTTCAGTAAGCTGGCCTGAACTGCAATTCTGTGATGGATTATGGTACATCGGGGAAAGGCTCATCATCCCCAGGACTGGCAAACTCTGCGAAACACTGTTTATTTTGGCACACAACATATTGGGCCATTTCGGTTTTGATAAAACTTACGGTTCCCTCAGGGATGCTTACTACTGGCCGAACATGCGACGTGATCTGGAACTGGGTTTTGTTGGGTCTTTTTTTTTTTTTTTTTTTTTGGTGGAGCTGTATTGCGTACAACAGTTAACAGAGTTATCCTTGTATGCAAGCATTGAGGACAGGGAATTTCACTGTATTGGAAGTAAAAAAAAATGACCCACCCCGAGGAAATGCAGTTAGGCACACTCACACTGGAGCAGTGTGGGACTCAGAGCAGCCGCATTGCATAAAGCTAGCAGTTATGGCCCGGAGGCTGCCCTGCTCTCATACCCACTAAAACCCCAGCATCTGAAATCCAGTTTTCAGGCAGACCTCTTTCGTCTTGAAGCATGCCGTTCCATGTCTTCATGACCACACTTGGGTCTATGGCTTTACGCCCATATCTACGTTTGTCTGCCATCAGGCAGTCGAGCTTTAGCCTCGTATTGATCAGAGCTAACCACCGATTTGTAATCTCTTCCCTCATATGTAACTTGTCTTGATTTTCCTCTCACTCTATCCTCCATTCACACCTGAGCCTCCAGATCAGGTAGGTCGATTCTGACACAACGATTGTGTACAGCCTACTACTTCCTTTCAGTGTTTTGCCCCTTCGATCACGGATGTTCGCTAGTCCACAGCCGAGTGTTTGTCCAAAAGTGGGTTTAGCTGTCAGGGAGATTCCTTTCTTCATAAGCAACTCATTCGCCAGCATCCACACTGTTTCCTGTCCTGATGCTTGACATTCAGTAAGAATATGCTCTAACAACTCATTGCAGCTGCAAACCCGGCACATTGCGCGTTGCTCATATCCCAGAATGTTCAGCCAGTAGGCTCCACATTGAAGGGTGTTGTGCATGCACTTCCACATGTATGCACATATATTTCTTGAAATATCCTTATTCCTCAGTGAGTACCAAATTCTGCTGTCAGAGGGGAGGAACCCACTAAGGTCCTGGACTGCATGCCTTGTCATATCTAGGCAAATTGTTGTACCCCTTCTCTGGGGCACTTTCTCCCACTCAAGGATGTCTTGGTATAGGAGTGCCTGCATCATCGCATTTAGTTTCGCACCCACTACTTCAAAATTTGGGGGATACATTGTGTCTTGTCCTGACTGCCAGTGAAATAAATCTTCAACCATAAAACTATATGGTCCCTTGCATCCATTGCCAATACCAGACCAACAAGGCAACTCTGTGGCAATAGACTTTATTGGTCCCCTTCTGGAAGATGACAGCAAAAACTCTATCATAATGTTCACAGACCGCCTCAGCAGTGACATTCAATTGGTAGCTTCTCGGACGGACATTTCTGCAGAAGAATTGGCCTATCTTTTCTTTGATCGATGGTACTGTGAGAGCGGCTTGCCATCTGAAATTGTATCCAATAGAGACAAAATTTTTGTTTCCAGGTTCTGGAAGGCCCTACATAAATTGACCGGCATAAAATTAAAACTGTCTACCGCTTATCATCCTGAAATGGATGGTGCCAGTGAACGAACAAACAAAACAATCAATCAAGCCCTAAGGTATCATGTCGAACAGAACCAACTTGGTTGGGCTCGTGCCCTGCCTAGGATAAGATTTGACCTGATGAACACAGTAAACAAATTGACAGGATTTACTCCTTTTCAATTATGCATGGGGCGCTCACCTCAGTGAAATCATCAGCTACAGTTACCGACGTTGACGTGTGGCATGTTATCAGGAAACTGGAAATGGATGTTTTCGAGGTGCAGGACAATCTCTTCAAGGCCAAACTGTCTCAAGCAGTCAACACCAATAAACATCGCACGTTAACCTTCCCATTCACTGTTGGCTCCTGCATAAGACTTTCAACACTTCACAGACGAAAGAAATACAAGGCCAAAGGCGAAAAGCACATGGCAAAATTCATGCTGTGCTATGACGGTCCATACATGATTATTGAAACTGACAAGGAACATTCAACTGTTACTCTCAACCTTCCACATTCCACAAATATATTCCCCACCTTTCACACGTCACAAGTCATACCCTACATAGAATCTGACACAGATAAATTCCCCTCACGCCGTTTCAAAGAGCTGGACCCCATCATAAATGAGGATGGGAATGAGGAACAATATATTGATAAAATTTTGGATGCACGCCGACATGGACAGGGTTATCAATACCTGGTCAGGTGGCGTGGCTTTGGCCAGGAACACGACGAATGGTTGCCTGGTTCTGAACTAGAAGATTGCGAAGCTCTTGATATCTGGCTGGCCTTGCGGAATGGATCACCTTGATTTAGGTAGATTTTTATTTCCTCCTTTCCAGCTGGTAGCTTTTTCCCATTGGGTTTTGATGCACCCGGCACTCGGATTTTACTTATATTTCTCTACTTACTAACCTTTTTTTTCTTTCTCTCTCTTTCTTTTTTTTAAAGCATGGGAGGGTGTAATCCTGACTGGCTTACTACTGTTTGGACTCTTTGCTCATGTTTGGACTTGTTGCTGGACCTACATATTTCGTACATACGTGCTTCGCATGCTTGGACTTCTACCACCACCTTCTCCTACCCATACTGCTTCCCTGTACCCATATCTTCCCTCAGACCTCCAGAATTATACACTCAGTTGATTTCTGTCAGTCTGTCTTGTAAGCAGTGTAATCTATCCTACCAGACAGATTTACATCTGGCAATAGAATGCCAGACCTATACCTGGTTAGTTAGTCCAGCCGAAGGCCTGAAAAAAAAAAATGGAGGTCTTAACAACTCAAGCCCAAGAGCACTGTGGAGCCTCATATTGACTTGTCTTAAGTGTAATTATGTTATGTACTATCATATAGCTGCTATATGACACAGGCTGAGGACTCAGGAGTCAAATACACTTTGGAAGTAATCACATACTCTTGGTGCACCCTATGAGTTGGCACAATTTGATCATGCACCTTCTGCAAAACTTTTTGCCACAAAAAATGTATATGACCTCCTGGCTCTAATCCAATCCAATTATCCCTTTTCTGGAAATATCAGAATCCCGATGTTACTGGGAAATGAAGCTGAAGATGACATAATATTACCATATTTGGACATGTGCCTGATTACATAGTTAGTTAGTCCACCCAAAGTTGAGGAAAAAAAAAAATTGACCCTAGGTCTTTTTTTTCAATCCCAGAACCCCCTTGTTGGTATCACAAGAACCTAAAGAACCTACCCACCAAATACCAAACCAACATCTGATGCAACATCTCAACAGAGTCAAGCAGTAGCCTCCTCTTGTCAGCATCCTCCAACATCACCCGAACAACCTCTTGATTTCAACAACATACTCATCCAACCACACTATCCTCCCATCTTCCCGAATATTCAACAACGAAACCTACAGCGATAAATCCATTGATTTTTTCCCCTTTGGGACCATATGTTATGGGGAACAATCTATTTGTATGGTGTGAAGGGGTATGTGGAGCATGAAGAGAGGCGTTTCACGAAAATGGGAAGGCATTGTGGGTAGATGGGCAGGTAAGATGAAGCTTTGATGAGGGTTGGGGACGATGAGCCTAAGGAGGGGGTGGATACCTGCGTCACAAGTAGAGCTGTATTTGGAAAGGCTGTTTCTTTTTTTGCGTAGAACCAACTACAAAGAAGTCAGTGAGTAACCACTCTCCTTGTTCTTATCAGGAGAAAAATTTGAACATTCAATGGTATTTTGGGTAAATATTTCGACAATCCCCTCACCCTTTGCATTCATTCGACGGCTATGTGCACCTTTGGCATTGGTCACATGCACAAGTGAGTGTTGAAGTCAACACAGCTGTTATTTCCACTGTCAGAAGACAGGAACAAACATTGAGATAATTACAAATATGACAAGCAAGGTGATGTATACTTACATAATCTTATGTTTCATCTTATTTCACGTCAAGGGATCTTGAATAGATCACGTCCAGGCTCGCCTATCGCTCCTGTGTCCTAGTGCGTGCAGCAAAATGAGAAGTTTAATCAGAAAATATGTCCAACAGACGATGACAAGGAAGGTAAGTGCACGGTACACCCTTTCAACTACTTAAACATGATGATATGAACAAGATACGCAATGATCTACAGGAAAGGGGTGTCGTGCCAGAAAAAAAACCTCCATAGAATAACAGATGTACAAGGCATGCGATTTTTACAAACCTGAGGTATGAATATTTCTACGCAGCCAGAGCCCCAGTATTTGTTCGACACTTTTTAGAATGGTGATTCAAAGAGGACCTAGTCGCAAAGCTTTTCCTGCAGCTACCACATTTGTGATCTTTTTTCTTCAAGTGAGAGTTGATCTGATCTGATTCCAAGTGAAATTAGACTTGAGGTCGTGAAAAAAAAAGAAGAAAAAAAGAGTGCTAACTCTGTAGATTGTGCTTGGCAGTAAAATCTCGTGGACACAAGCTGCACACAAATCGCCCAGGAGAGGGGTTGGTTCTGCATCTATTCGCTGCAGAAACCTGTGCTGGTGACGCGACCACCGGACGGGGAGGTGGCCCCACTGCACCAACGCCGGAGACAGTCGGGTCAGTTGGCAGCATCGATGGCTGACCGCCAGTAGGGTTGATCATGCCGCCCCCTCCAAATTCTGGGACTTGTGATGGTAAGGCTACAGCGACTGCGTACCTGGTAGCTGGTCCAGTATGAAATGGAACGGCATATACATTCCATGAAGATGCTGATATTGCGGGGATGCTAACACTGGTCTTTCCATTGCTCCAATCTCAGAAGCGATGAAATCAGCGGACGGCATCCCTTGAAACGGCTCGAAATAGAATGGGTGTAATGCTAAAGGGGAGAGGCAAAAGTTGTAGTAGGTGTCTGTTTGCATGGTGAGGCTTGCGGGTTACTGCTGGGGTTCTCTTTGCTTTATAGATATTGGCATCCGGTGAAGGACCCTGCATTCAACTTGAATATTCTATTTATGTTGTTGCTCAAAGCTGAATGTAGTGTATGTGTGTACCCGAGTATCCAACCGTCGATTATCGTGTTCAACAGACGCCAAGGCTTGGTGTCTGTTTGCGTTCGCATTGGCATCTGTTCACGTTGGCGTCTGTTTGCATTGGCATCTGTTTGCATTGGCGTCTGTTTGCGTGCGTCTGTTTGCGTTGGCGTCTGTCTATATCGCATTGGCGTTTGTCTATAGGACGCCGGGAAACCTCCTGTCATTTCGGACAACCAATCCGTTTGATCAACTCTACCATGACTGTACCTTCTCTACTGACGTGTTCCATTGCAACGCTTGCCTCCTGTGAGTCCACAATACCTTGTCCATTTTCGTACGGTGTACCTGCTTTCTAATTCTTCCTTGTTTGAGACGACTTCGCCTCTTGCTGCCGAAAGCCAATGCCACGAAAGGGTGTCTTCAAATCTCGATCCTCAATTTCCACCCCATTGATATCTCCATTCTCTCCTCTCTTCTTATCATTTCCTATCACTTTTTCACTGATATGTCAACTACAAACAAAGACCAATACTATTCTTGTATGGGGAAATCACTTAGAGGGTCCCCAGGGGAATCACAAGGTGGTGTCTTTTTCAGGTGGGACAGGGTGGGGGAACAGTCCTCCTCCATCCGTGTACAGTTCCTCCAACATATTCTAATGCAAATGCACACCCTCGCTCATCTGCAGGTAGATATGATCTCAATCTTCCATTACGTCCGTTGTCATAAAGACTTTGGGTTGATGGCCTATTAAACGTGTTTTAACCAATCAGCGACCTTTCGCTTTACGTCTCTCACGATGGCCGTTAAAAGAATATTTCGTCTCGATGTCGTTCCTGCAGCCTCCCAAACAATGGTGAGCTTTTTTCTGAAAGTGCAAATTGATATTATCTATTTGAAAACGGGATCAGATTTAGTTGTGAAAAAAAAAGGAAAAGTTATGGACTCAAATTGTGCTTGGTGGCAAAATCTCGAGGACACAAATTACAGACAAACCAGGGACCGCGTTTGTCCTGCATCTGTTCACCACAGATAATTGTTCTGGAGACACTATCACTTCTTTTCATCTTCTCAATGATGGAAGTTACGTTCACTTGCATCACGCCTTTGCATTCAAATTCTGGTTGCGCGAGCAACGCAAGGTTTTTATTTTAGGGAACGCAGCCCCCAAAAAAATGATGGGCGAAAATAAGTATAAATACTACATATAATGTCGTACAGAAAGTTGCTCAAAGCAGGGTCGTATTGACTGCCGCCAATCACCGTGAAATTTTCTGGAGGGGTACAGTCGCGGACAAACAAAGACAACAATTTTCCTAAACCATTTCGGGATGTCAGACAAATGCTCAGATTACATTTTAAAGCATCAAAACAGTACCTTAGGGATCCAATGGACAGATCCTTATGAGCCAATTTTTGACAAATGTCCTTTTGAGAAACTATACCCCAAAAATATTGGCCACACCCTCAATGCTTACCTAAAATCATGAAAAAAAGCGCAATCGACGCCTTTTTTAAAGCCGAGATTGATGGTGCACTTTGGAAAAAGTTCAACGAGATGTGACTCTGAAAAAAATTGAATAAAAATA
>Ga0307507_10011532_pt1 | contig 11123 bp, 7 predicted proteins | sample 7_EM_MG_FD_207223 | JGI IMG/M metagenome (GOLD analysis project Ga0307507, IMG submission 207223) | Populus trichocarpa ectomycorrhiza microbial communities from riparian zone in the Pacific Northwest, United States - 7_EM | ecosystem: Host-associated > Plants > Roots > Unclassified | place... | reverse complement strand
TCTTCCCTTATATATATATATATTCATGGTTTTTATATTAAAATCTACCGAAATTTTGACGGAGTCCCCCCTATACCAGAAGGTCCCAAGTTATCGACATGTAACCTGTTTACACTTCTAATAACTCACATCTCATAACTTAATCCCGACCCAATCATCTTGGGTTTCAATTTCCACAAATATTCTCACACCTATTACCCACAATATTCATGATATACATTATATAACAAAATATCATTATGGATGGATAAAAAATAAATACTTAGACATGAAAAATGGTTATATGAACTACAGAGATTAAGTTCATTCAATCAAGTTTAAACATTAATTATACAAATTAAGTTATACAAATATTTTCATGTTTACAAAATACAAGGGTATACCCCCTATAACCTAAAATACAAGAAGGTAACATAAGCTAGGATCTACTCCTGTCGTGCATGTGATGTTCCTGAAACAAAATACATATTATTGAAAGGTGAATATCACATAAAAAAATAATAACACGAATATCTACAATTTCAACAGGGTAACATGCATTCATATTTTGTTCACTTCTCCTTTCTGGTTTTTATTAGAATCTCTTCCTTATTCAACTATTAATAACCGTTCTCTCTTTCACTATTAACCTCCATTCCAGACTTTATAAGATCAAACATTATTATCTTTGTTTGACACATTATCGATACCCCTTTCACTAGTATCATCATCCCGTAGGAGTCGATGCAAGGTGATCCCCTTACCCGGGATCCTACCATACACTAAATGTATGCTAGCCAATACATGGTGATCCCCTTACCCGGGATCCTAACATACACTAAATATATGCTAGCCAAAACATGGTGATCCCCTTACCCGGGATCCTAACATACACTAAACGTATGTTAGTCCAAACGTGGCGATCCCCTTACCTGGGATCTTAACATACACTAAATGTATGCTAGTTTACGCCTCACAATCACACTTCTCATATTTCATTTGTCAGTGATAATTTCATCACTTAACAATTCACACAACAACCTTTCCCCTTGAGTACACATACATTCAGTAATTCACATTTCACATCAGTAATATATATTAAATCATGGAATTTAACTAGAAGGTAAAGGTGCGATTCACCTACTTGTAATAGAAGCTCTACTCATGCTCCCCTGCTGCTGCTGTTGCACCACGCCTGTGGTCCCTCCTGCAAATCATAGGTTTATCTCATAAATTTTCCTCATTCAAGGATATGTTTTATAATAACCATATCAACAACCAGTAAGTCTTTCTTTCAGTCATTTCTTAATATTTTACGTTTTTCTCATTTCACTCATTATTATTGTCGTTCTTTGTCCAACCCCAGTTATCATTCCTTTTTTTATATTTGGACTGTCACTGTCCAACTGTTACTGTCTGACCTCTCCTCAGATTTTTAACTATATCTGGAGTTATAGAACTCCGATTCAAGTGAGATTAGTGTCGTTGGAAAGCTAAGACATGAGGCTACAAGTTCTATGATTTAAGGAGAACCCAGTTCTGCCTCTAAGATAGTTAAAATCGCTCATCAACAAACAATTGGACTGTTACTGTCCAACTGTTACTGTCTCGTTTTTGAACTATTACTATCTGACATGTCCTCAGATTTTTAACCATATCTGGAGTTATAGAACTCCGATTCAAGCGAAATTAGTGTCGTTAGAAAGCTAAGACATAAGGCTACAAGTTCTATGATTTAAGGAGAACCCAGTTCTGCCTCTAAGATCGTCAAAATCGCTCATCAACAAACACTTGGACTTTTACTGTCTCGTTTTTGAACTGTTACTGTCTGACCTCTCCTTATATTTTTAACCATATTTGGAGTTATAGAACTCCGATTCAAGCGAAATTAGTGTCGTTGGAAAGCTAAGATATGAGGCTACAAGTTCTATGATTTAAGGAGAACCCAATTCTGCCTTTAAGATAGTCAAAATCGCTCATCAACAAACACTTGGACTGTTACTGTCCAATTGTTACTGTCTCGTTTTTGAACTGTTACTATCTGACCTCTCCTCAGATTTTTAACCATATCTGGAGTTATAGAACTCTGATTCAGGCGAAATTAGTGTCGTTTGAAAGCTAAGACATGAGGCTACAAGTTCTATGATTTAAGGAGAACCCAGTTCTGCCTCTAAGATAGTCAAAATCGCTTATCAACAAACACTTGGACTGTTACTGTCTGACCTCTCCTCAGATTTTTAACTATATCTGGAGTTATAAAACTCAAATCTATAATTTAACATCTAGGCATCAATTCATAATCAACTTTAAAACAACTCATAAGACCATGTTTAGAATATCTTACCCGATACGAATCAAGGTCTCGATCCCTCCTTTTCTTTCTAATGACAGCCGACCCTCCCCTCTTCTCTTCTTGTTCAATTTTTCTTGTTAATCCCTTGCCCACCGGTGTTTATTTTGACTTACAACCCTTAATCTTGGATGGGTTCTTGAAATTTGGTGTTTCTTTGTTGATCAGTAAAAATAGATATCAAAACTCCCTTTCTTTCTTCACGATAGTTGCAGATTTGTTTTTGGTAAGAAGAGTAGTATTTATGCTCTATAATTATTCTTATTTGCATTTAGGCCCCATTTTCTTTAAGTGTATTCATTTTGCCCCCACTTCTTTTTAGTTTAGTTTATTTTCTTTAATTTAATCCAGCCTTGATTATCCCGGGATTTACATTAATGTAACACCCCACCCCACTAGCAAGATGTTGTCCGCTTTGGCCCACGGGCCTCACGAATTTGTTCTTGGCAGCCATGCATGGCCCCAAAACGTGTCTTGCTAGTCAAGGTGAGCATGCTCATATAAGGCCCTCCCCCGCCGATGTGGGATATTATAATCCACCCACCTTAAGGAGCTCGAAGACCCCGTCGGCACCATCGGACAGCCAGTGAGCCGGGCTCTGATACCAAATGTAACACCCCACCCCACTAGCAAGAAATTGTCCGCTTTGGCCCACGGGCCTCACGGATTTGTTCTTGGCAGCCACGCATGGCCTCAAAACGCGTCTTGCTAGTCAAAGTGAGAATGCTCATATAAGGCCCTCCCCCAAGTCCTCACCCGTCGATGTGGGATATTACACCAGGGGCTATTTGCGCTGTCGAATCCATGTGTCACTTGTGGAAGCAGTTTCGACGACGATTTCTAAAGCCACAGGGGCTGTTTGTGTTGTCGAATCCTTGTGTCACCCGGGAAGCATTTTCTTTGATGATTTCTGAGTCGACAGTGACTCAGTTTTTGGTGATGATTTCTTAGGGCATAGGGGGCTGATTGCGCTGTGGAATCCATGCGTCACACGTGGAAGAAGTTTCGTTGATTATTTCTGAGGCCAAAGGGGCTGTTTGCACTGTCGAATCCATGTGTCACCCGTGGAAACAGTTTCGTTGATGATTTCTTAGGCCACAGGGGCTGATGCGCTCTCGAATCCATGCATCACCCGTCGAAGTAGTTTCGTAGATGATTTCTGAGTCCCTAAGGGCTGATTGTGTTGTTGAATCCACGAGTCACACGTGGACTCAGTTTCGTTGATTATTTCTGAGTCCCTATGGGCTGTTTGCGCTGTCGAATCCATATGTCACCCGTGGAAGCATTTTCATAGATGATTTCTGAATCGACAGCGACTCAGTTTTCTATAACGTTTTGAGGCCATAGGGGTTGATTGCACTGTTGAATCCAGGCGTCACCCATGGAAGCATTTTCGTTGATGATTTTTGAGTCGACAACGACTCTGTTTTCGTTGATGTTCTAAGGCCACAGGGGCTGATTGCGCTGTTGAATCCACGCGGCACCCGTGGAAGCAGTTTCGTTGATTATTTCTGAGCCCACAGGGGCTATTTGCGGTGTCGAATCCATACGTCACCCGTGGAAGCAGTTTTGTTTATGATTTCTTAGTCCCTAGGACTGTTTGAGATGTCGAATCCAGGCGTCACCCGTGGAAGAAGTTTTGTTGATGATTTCTGAGGCCACAGAGGCTGTTTGCGCTAACGAATCCACGCGTCACCCGTGGAAGCAGTTTCGTTCAATATTTTTAAGGCCATAGGGGCTATTTGCGCTGTCGAATCCATGCGTCGCATGTGGAAGCAGTTTCGTTGATGATTTCTGAGGCCACAGAGGCTGTTTGCGCTGTCGGATCCATGTGTCACCTGTGGTAGCATTTTCGTTGATGATTTTTGAGTCGACTGCGACTCAGTTTTCATTGATATTTTGAGGCCACAGGGGCTGTTTGCGCTGTCGAATCCATGAGTCACTCGTGGAAGCCGTTTCGTTGAATATTTCTGAGTCACTATGGGCTGTTTGCGCTGTCAAATCCAGGCATCACCCATGGAAGCACTTTCATTAATGATTTTTGAGTCCCTAGCAGCTGTTTGCGCTCTCGAATCCATGCGTCACCCGTGGAAGCAGTTTCATTGATGATTTCTGAAGCCACAGGGGCTGATTGCGCTTTGAATCCATGCGTCGCCCGTGGAAGCACTTTCGTTGAATATTTCTGAGTCCCTACGGGCTGTTTGCGCTATCGAATCCATGCGTCACCCGTGAAAGCAGTTTCGATGAAGATTTCTGAGGCCACAGGGGCTGTTTGCACTGTCGAATCCTTGTGTCAGCCGTGGAAGCATTTTCGTTGATGATTTCTAAGTCGATAGCGACTTAGTTTTCGGTGATAAGTACTGAGGGCACATGGGCTGATTGCGCTGTGGAATCCATGCGTCACCCGTGGAAGAAGTTTCGTTGATTATTTCAGAGGCTAGAGGGGCTGTTTGCACTATCGAATCCATTCGTCACCCGTGGAAGCAGTTTCGTTGATTATTTAGTAGTCGCTAGGGGCTATTTGCGCTGTCGAAGAATGCATCACCCATGGAAACAATTTTGTTGATGATTTCTGAGGCCACAGGGGCTGATTGCGCTGTCGAATCCATGCGTCACCCGTCGAAGCAGTTTCGTTGATGATTTTATAGTCCCTAGGGGCTAACTGCGCTGTCGAATCCATGCATCACCCGTGGAAGCAGTTTCGTTGATGATTTTGTAATCCCTAGGGGCTTTTTGCGCTGTCAATCCAAGCGTCACCCGTGGAAGCAGTTTCGTTAATAATTTATGACGCCACAAGGGCTGTTTGCGCTGTCGAATCCATGCATCACCCGTGGAAGCAGTTTCGTTGATGATTTGTGAGGCCAGAGGGGCTGTTTGCGCTGTAGAATCTACGCGGCACCCATGGAAGCAGTTTCGTTGATGATTTCTTAGTCCCTATGGCTTGATTGCGCTGTCGAATCCAAGCGTCACCCGTGGAAGAAGTTTCGATGATGATTTATGAGGCTAGAGGGGCTGTTTGCGCTATGGAATCCACGAGTCACCCGTGGAAGCAGTTTTGTTGATGATTTCTGAGGCCACAGGGGCTGTTTGCGCTGTCGAATCCATGCGTCACCCGTGAAAGCAGTTTCGTTGATGATTTCTTAGTCCCTAGGGCTGTTTGAGCTGATGAATCCAGGTGTCACCCATGGAAGAAGTTTTGATGATGATTTATGAGGAAATAGGGTTTGTTTGCGATGTCGAATCCATGCGTCACCCGTGGAAGCAGTTTCGTTGATTATTTCTGTGGCTAGAGGGGCTGTTTGCGCTGTCGAATCCATGCGTCACCCGTCTAAGATGTTTCGTTGATGATTTCTTAGTCCCTAGGGGCTGTTTGCGGTGTCGAATCCATGCGTCACCCGTCGAAGCAGTTTCGTTGATGATTTCTGAGGCCACAGGGTCTGATTGTGTTGTCGAATCCATGCGTCACCCGTCGAAGCAGTTTCGTTGATGATTTCTAAGTCGACAGCGACTCAGTTTTTGTGGATGATTTCTGAGGGCACATGGGCTGATTGCGCTTTGGAATCCATGCGTCACCCATGGAAGAAGTTTTGTTGATGATTTGTGATGCCAGAGGGGCTGTTTGCACCGTCCCATCCATGGGTCACCCGTGGAAGAAATTTCGTTGATGATTTCTGAGGCTAGAGGGGCTATTTGCGCTGTCGAATCGAGGCGTCACCCATGATAGTAGTTTCGTTGATGATTTCTTAGTCCCTAGGGGATGTTTGCGCTGTCAAATCCACGTGTCACCCGTGGAAGCAGTTTTGTCGATGATTTATGAGGCCACAGGGGTTTTGCGCTGTCGAATCCATGCGTCACCCGTGGAAGCAGTTTCGTTGATGATTTCTTAGTCCCTAGGGGCTAATTGCGTTGTCGAATCCAGGCGTCACCTGTGGAAACAGTTTCGTTGATGATTTCTTAGTCCCTAGGGGCTGTTTGCGCTGTCAAATCCACGCGTCACCCATGGAAGCTTTTTCATGGATGATTTATGAGGACAGAGGGGCTATATGTGCTGTCGAATCCACGAGTCACCCGTGGAAGTAGTTTCGTTGATGATTTCTTAGTCCCTAGTGGATGTTTTCGTTGTCGAATCCATGCGTCACCCGTGGAAGGAGTTTCTTTGATGATTTCTTAGTCCCTAGGGGCAGTTTGCGCTGTTGAAGCCACGAGTCACCCTTGGAAGCAATTTCATTGATGATTTATGAGTCCACAGGGGCTGATTGCACTGTCGAATCCATGTGTCACCCGTGGAAGCTGTTTCGTTGATGATTTCTGAGGCCACAGAGCTGTTTGCGCTGTCGAATCCATGTGTCACCCGTGAAAGGATTTTTTTTTATGATTTATGAGTTGACAATGACTCAGTTTTTGTTGATGTTCTTAGGCCACAGGGGCTGATTGCGCTGTCGAATCCATGCATCACACGTGGAAGCAGTTTCGTTGATGATTTCTGAGTCCACAGTAGTTGCTTGCGTTGTCGAAACCATGTCTCACCCGTGGAAACAGTTTTGTTAATTATTTATGAGGCGAAAGGGGCTGTTTGCGATGTCGAAACCAGGCGTCAACCGTGGAAGAAGTTTTGTTGATGATTTATGAGGCAAGAGGGGATGTGTTGCGCTGTCGAATCCACGTGACACCTGTAAACACCCAAAAGAAAAAAAAAATATATAGATAGATAGAATTGATGACTCAGTTTTCGCTGCCGATTTCTTGATCGGCAGCGATGCAGTTTTCGCTGCCGATTTTTGCATCGGCAGCGAAGCAGTTTTCGCTGCCGATTTCTGGATCGGCATCGAAGAAATTTTGGCTGCCAATTTCTGCATCGGCAGCGAAGCAGTTTTCGCTGCCGATTTCTGGATTGGCAGCGACGCAGTTTTCGCTGCCGATTTCTTGATTGGCAGCGACGCAGTTTTCGCTGCCGATTTCTGCATCGGCAACGATGCGGTTTTTGTTTTTTTAAAAATAAAAATAATTAACTTAGGAGCTAGGAGGGAGGGGTAAAACCGGTTTTAGATAGACTAAAACAAGGATAAGAACACATCTAAACCAACCCCAAACAACCCACCTCATCTAATTGGGAGTATAAATACAAGGAGGAGAGAGAGGATGATCCATCCTCTTCCCAAAGTTGTCTCCAGCAGCTGCATGTCATTCTTCCCTTCCTCTTTCCCAACAGAAACCTAAACCAAACCAGTAGAGAGTGCTTTGTGAACGTGTGAGGGAAAGATAAGACCTTGAGAGAAGAGTGGACAGCTGCCTAGAGGGAAAGGAAAAAGAGGGCTGGAAAACGTGAGAGGAAGAAGAAGGAGGAGAACCAGCAGGAGAAGAGAAAGAATAGTGTCAAACCTTCCTCAAACTTAGTTAGATTCGAAAGTATGGGTCATGAAACTCCCTTCCTCTTCTCCTTAAAACCAGAAACGGAAATGAAGAAGAAAACCCTAAGAAAATTGACCTAAGACCTAAGCTAGCTGTGAAGGAAACTGAAATTAACTAGGAGGACAAGGAAACATAAATGAAATGAGGCCAATTTCAGAACATCTAACAAAGAAAAATGAATAAAATGGAAATAACAAATCATGGTAGAGGGCTGACTTTAACTATGGGGTTGGCCAGCATTCAATGTGTGTGTTCTGCTGGGATTTGTTGAAGGATTATGTGCTGAAATTGATGGTTTTCAATGTGTGTGTTCTGCTGGAATTTATTGAAAGATTATATGTTGTAATTGATGGTTTTCAATGTGTGTGTTCTGCTGGGATTTGTTGAAGGATTATGTGCTGAAATTGATGGTTTGAATGTGTGTGTTCTGCTGGAACTTAGTGACAGTTTATATGCTGGAGTTGTTACAGCATGTGTGGTGTGTGTTCATGCCGAATTGTGTGTTGTGCAGCGAAATTGTGATTCGCTGCCGAAACTGTGTCGGCTGCAGCGAATTAGCATTCGCTGCCGAAACTGAGTCTTCTGCAGCGAATTAGCATTCGCTGCCGAATTGTGTGTTGTGCAGCGAAATTGTGATTCGCTGCTGAAACTGTGTCGGCTGCAGCGAATTAGCATTCGCTGCCGAAACTGAGTCTTCTGCAGTGAATTAACATTCGCTGCCGAATTGTGTGTTGTGCAGCGAATCACAATTTCGCTGCCGAAACTGTGTCGACTGCAGCGAATTAGCATTCGCTGCCGAAACTGAGTCTTCTGCAGCGAATTAGCATTCGCTGCCGAATTGTGTGTTGTGTAGCGAAATTATGATTCGCTGCCGAAACTGTGTTGGTTGCAGCGAATTAGCATTCGTTGCCGAAACTGAGTCTTCTGCAGCGAATTAGCATTCGCTGCCGAATTGTGTGTTCTGCAGCGAATTTGTGATTCGCTGGCGAAACTGTGTCGTCTGCAGCGAATTAACAATTCGCTGCCGAGTGGCGTGTTCTGCAGCGAACTTGCGATTCGCTGCCAAAGTGGAGTTGTCTGCAGCAAATCGCTGCCGAAGTTGAGTTGGATGCAGCGAATTGTGATTCGCTGCCGAAACTGAGCTGTCTGCTACGAGTTAGCATTTGCTGTCGAAATTGTGGCGCCTGCAGCGAAGCAGTTTTCACTGCCGAATTGGCTGCGAGCAGCGAAGCAGTTTTCGCTGCCGAATTGGCTGCCTACAGCGAACCAGTTCTCGCTGCCGAATTCTCCAATAAGCCTCCTAGGCAGAAATGACTTAAATGCTAGGAACAATTTCATGGTATGATGGTGTAAAATATGGAACACTTGAATGTGAACATATGAACTTTTGAAATAAGTGTGGTGATGAATGTGATTCAAAAATACAAATGTTGTAACGGCCTGATTTGTTTTTTTCATATATATATACCTAACACACATGGTGCCGATAATCAGCGAACCTGATCCCTCACATCATCAAAATACAATCCATACATTCAACATTTCATTTAAAAGTGAATCTTACATAAACACGTAATATTATGATTGCATGATTAGAAGTTCATATTAAAAATATACATACATAGACATGAGTTTGCATTCCTATCCTACTAATAGCCATTACGAATTTAAACAAAAGGATCTAATAAAAGTTATACATTCAGTACATTGATTCATACTAAATACATTGTGATTTAGAATCTATCTACATGATTCCTTGCAAAAGTAGGTTCCCGTGTATCGGGTTCCCTAGACATCTCGTGGATGTGACGTCCCTGCAACAGTACAAAATATTTAAGAGAATGGAATTACTTAATAATAATAATAATGGTAACTAAACGGTCTGGCAGTTAAATGAAGCATTAACATTTATAATTTCTTCATGTACTTGGTATAAACAGCTTGTAGTGTATATAAATGCACCATTTTTTTGCAATTAACCATAATCTTAAACCCGGCTATCCTCTTAAGGCATCATTTGCTGAGGTTAACCGTTCACTCACCCCCGTCATCCTCTTCGGATGTCATTAGCCAAAGCTAATCATTCATTTGTCCTGGCCATCCATTCGGATGCCATTAGCCGAAGCTAATCATTCATTTGTCCACATTTAAACGTTCGACAATCTAATATCGGTTCTAACACAATATGGTAATATTCATGTTAAAGCATTTCATTATTTAACCTGTGAAAAAGGAAGGTACAAGCCACCTACCTGCTCCACCTGTGGGTTGTTCTTGTCTTGACGATGGTCCAATCCCGACCGCACCACCTTTCGAATCTAACTAAGTTTGAGGAAGGTTTGACACTATTCTTTCTCTTCTCCAGCTGGTTCTCCTCCTTCTTCTTCCTCTCACGTTTTCCAGCCCTCTTTTTCCTTTCCTCTAGGCAGCTGTCTAATCTTCTCTCAAGGTCTCATCTTTCCCTCACACGTTCACAAGGCACTCTCTACTGGTTTGGTTTAGGTTTCTGCTGTGAAAGAGGAAGGGAAGAACGACATGCAGCTGCTGTTTTGGGAAGAGGATGGATCATCCTCTCTCTCTCCTCCTTGTATTTATACTCCCATGAAATGAGGTGGGTTGTTTGGGGGTTGGTTTAGATGTGTTCTTATCCTTGTTTTGGTTTATCTAAAATCGGTTTTACCCCTCCCTCCAGCTCCTTAAGTTAATTAAATTTTTTAAAAAAAAAAACAGAAACTGCGTCGCTGCCGATGCAGAAATCGGCAGCGAAAACTGCGTTGCTGCCGATCATGAAATAGGCAGCGAAAACTGAGTCATCAATTCATATATATATATAAACATATATTTTCTCTTGGGTGTTTACAAATGTAATGATTTGTGACCATTGATGTCTTAGGTGGTGCGGTCGGGATTGGACCATTGTCAAGACAAGAACAACCCACAGGTGGAGCAGGTAGGTGACTTGCACCTTTTTTTTTATACGTTGAATAATAAAATACTTTATCATGAATGTTACCGTATTGCGTTAGAACAGATATTAGATCGTCGAACGCTTAAATGCTGACAAATGGTTAATTAGCTTCGGCTAATGGCATCCGAATGGATGGCCGGGACGAACGACTGATTAGTTTCGGCTAATGGCATCCGAATGGATGGCCGGGACGAACGACTGATTAGCTTCAGCTAATGGCATCCGAATGGATGGCCGGGGTGAGTGAACGGTTAACCTCAGCAAATGATGCCTTAAAAGGATAGTCGGGTTTAAGATTATGGTTGATTGCAAGAATTGGTGCATCTATATGTACTACAAGTTGTTTATACCAAGTACATGAAGAAATTATAAATGTTAATGCTTCATTTAACTGCCAGACCATTTAGTTATCATTAT
>Ga0307507_10011530_pt1 | contig 11126 bp, 10 predicted proteins | sample 7_EM_MG_FD_207223 | JGI IMG/M metagenome (GOLD analysis project Ga0307507, IMG submission 207223) | Populus trichocarpa ectomycorrhiza microbial communities from riparian zone in the Pacific Northwest, United States - 7_EM | ecosystem: Host-associated > Plants > Roots > Unclassified | place... | reverse complement strand
GTCAACATCAAAAAGACTATCATCGAAAACATGAAAATTTGAATTTTCTTCTAAGTCAATCGAAGGAGCAACTCAATATGGTTCAACCAACTCACTAACTTGAAAGACTTCATCTATCACACTTGTGTCTTCATTCTCATCCTGAACAACCTCGACACGACCCCTGGGTTTTGCTTTTAAATGGATAACCAATCAACTCTTGATCGGTCCTTTCTAAAGGAAAGGGTGTATGTGTAATAAACTTATCGACATTACTTTGCAAAAACAAAGACATCATTTACGTTGCGGAGTCTAGCTTTTGAGTTGATTTCAATGAGACCATAATGAGGATCTACTCTGATTCCTCTATCAGTTGTGTCATACCAATAACATTTAAATAAAAACACTTTATTCTGCTCGCTATGATATTGCAATTTGACGACCTCTTCTAATTTTTCATGGTAGTCAACTTCAAACTCACTAGAAGTCGATCCTTTAATACAAACACCGTTGTTGTATATCTTTCTTCCATGCCCGTATTCTTCAGTATGAAACACATATCCATTGATAAAATACTCGTTATAGCACTTGACTTTTCTTTTAGGGCTCAAGTTTAGTAAAGACAGTGAAATAGCAGCACTACCTCCCATTTGATAAACCTTGTATATCAAATACAACAATAATCAATAAGTGGACATTCTGTAAAATTGACGTACAATTACCTTGCAAGAGATAATGAGTTTGTGATAGGACTTACATGTGTTCTAAATCACGTGACAAATTATTCATCTTGTAATTGAAAGATTTGGGATTCGGTCAGTTGTAAGTTATTAGACAGTAAATATCGTCGATGTTGCCTGCAAAGTTATTCCAAATTATATGAGTTTATGATATCACAATATATAAATAGTACACTCTTGACAAAGTTTAAGTAGTACATCTACTTACTTAATAAAATGTCTCAACTCATCACAATTAAATAGAACATAATTGTGGCTTGTCTGAAGTCTGAACTCTATTTCAGACAAATATCTTCCCCTTACAACATTTTTAGGTGTGGGTCGTCCAAGATTGGAGAATATTGACAAGTTCCCACTTGAATGCACTTCACCACCATCATCATGTTGTGGAACACGCTTGATTCTCGTTCTCAAATGAGGTTCGAAATAATACGAGATAAATGTTGAGATCTCCTCAACAATATAGACCTCACATATTGAAGCCTCAACATGCGCCTTGTTCTTAACCCTTTTTTTAAGATTGAACAAGTATCTGCATATATAGAAATAAACAAAAAATATCAATTAAAAAAAACAATGAAAAAAATTTTAATTGTGAATTACATTGCAACTATAATATCTAACCTCTTGAATGGATACATCCATCTATACTGGACTGGTCCTCTAACTTTTACCTTATACGATAAATGTATGGATAGATGCTCCATTGAGTAAAAAAATAATGGAGGGAATATCATCTCAAGTTTACATATTGTCTCGACGATATTCGTTTCAAGCCTTTCAATGTGATTAACATTCAATTTGCTAGAGCATATATCTCTAAAGAAATGACTGATCTCCGTGAGTGCATCTCATATCCCATTTGACAACAAATCACGAAAAGCTAATGGAATGAGTGTTTGCATAAACACGTGGTAGTCATGACTCTTCATTCCATATAATCTGCATTTCTCCATATTAACCAGCCTTGATATGTTCGAGGCATGTCCATCGGGAAAATGCTGACTCATAAGCCATTTGTAGACTAGTAGTTGTGTGTTTTTCTCTAACACGAAGCTTGCTCTTGGTTTTGCAACCCGTGAATGTCTTGTTGTTTTCCATACAGTATAGACATGCTAGTTTTTCATGCGTGCTCCATTTCATAAGTTGGGAAATCATTGATAGTCCACATCAAAGCCGCTCTCATAATAAAATTTTGTTTCCTCGAGATATCATAAGTCAAAGCTCTAGAGGACCACAACTGCATCAACTCATCAATCAACAGTCAAAGAAAAACATCTATATTCTGGACCGGGCTGCTCGGACCTGGTCCATAGATAAAAACATGAACTCTGGCCTCATACACATCCCCGGTGGCAAGTTATAAACCATAAGTATGACCGGCCAACAAGAATAAGGAGCAGCAAATGACCCAAATGGGTTGAATCCGTCTGTACACAACCCAAGACGCACGTTCCTTGATTTAGCTGAAAAGTGAGGATGCACATTGTTAAAGTGTTTCCATGCTTCGTTGTCAGAAGGATGCACCATCACTCCATCAACCGTATTATGTGATTGGTGCCATGTCATGTGCTTAGCAGTCCTTGGTGACATGAATAACTTCTGCAATCTAGGTGTGATTGGGAAGTATCTAAGTTTCTTATATACCACGAGATTCTTTCCCATGCCAGTTCTGAGTTTGTAACGGGAATGCCCACATGTCATGCACTCGGTCAGCTCATCATTTTCAAGGTAGTAAGTCATGCAGAAGTTAGGGCACATGTCAATTTTCTAGTATCCTAAACCAAGGGGTTTCATCATAGACTTAGCAGCATATAAGTTCTCTTTAAGCTTATTCCCTTCAGGTAAAATGCTTCTCGCCCATTCCATAATTTTGTCATAACTGGTCTCACTCAACTCGTGATCTGACTTGATGGTGAACACCTGTGCTACGGGTGATAATTTACCATGGTTCGTGCACCCATTCCATAATGGTTCGTCAGAATCTTTCAACAGATCAAAAAACCTTGTTGTATCTGCATTAGGTTTTTCTTCTATGATTGGACATTGACTACCATTACCTTGATTCATTCTCATTGCATCCATAACCATATTCCTATAAGGATTACAGTTGTCATTTACAACTTCATGCACGTTGCTAGCACTAGAAGTCGACCCATCCACTCTTTCTACCATGCTTTTATTAGGAACAAATAGTTCTTCGTGTGCATACCAACACAGGTAATCCTCCATGAACCCTTTGGTTAGAAGATGCATCGTTACAACATCTTGATGCATAATTTTTTTATTTTTACACTTTCTGCATGGACACCTAATACCGCCATCAGTAAAATTTCTCGAAATAAATGCTGTGAAATTAATAAAACCCTAAACCCCATTACAATAATCCATTCTCCGCAATCCTTGGGGTGAGTCTCGATATATCCATGAACGATCATCCATGACTTTTATCAAACTTCTATAAAATTATGATGACAACATGTATTAATTAACTATGTTACGTAAATAAATTTGCAAAAATATTGGTTTGCCCCGACATTATCCAATAAACTAAAAAAACACTTATGTTAGATATTCATTATCAATTATCAACATCCATACAAATTTATACATACATAAATTTACGAAAATCACAACTCCACAATAGAATTAATAAAAATTAAAACGGACCCGTTAAACAAGTTATTATTTATTTCATCACAACACATCTAATTCGGTGTAATTCAAATAAAGTTTCAATAATTTACAAACAAATACAATTTGACAAAATCTAAAACAAACTATAACAACTACAAAATTATACATTCATACTACAAGTTTCTTTGATATATAACAATAAAACAAGTACATACGTTAACAAAATACATATATTAAAAAAAACAATAAAAAAATAATAAAATTGACATTTAAATGTTAAAACTAAAAAAGATAGATTTACTTACAAAAAATGATAAAATCCATAATAAATTAATCAGAAAACGGATGTTGTGACCAAGTACAAAAGTATAAGAAACTTGAGTGCTTGTGTTAATTAAGAAGAGGGGGAGAGTTGGGATGGGTGGTTGGTTGCAGTTTGGGATGGGAGAGTTGAGATGGGGAAGAAGAAGGAGAAATATACAAGGAGAGAGTCTGCAGAATGTGTATATATTGGCTTTTACCGATGGAATCACCGACGGCCACGTCCTGTCGGCATACCCGTCAGTAATTATAACGGTGAATGGGCCACGTCACTGTACGAAGATCCTGGTTTGAATCCCTCGGTCATTCCGTCGGTAAAATCGTCTGAAAAAATTCAACGTCATCACACTGTTTCTTATTTTCAAAATTCTATACAGTCCATCGGCAATACGGTCGGTATCTACCGACGAAATAATTCTGTCGGTACATACCGACCGTATTGCCGACGGAATCTATGCCGTCGGTAATTATTACCAACAACAAAGGTCTGTCAGTATAGACCAACAAAATTAGAGACGGAATTATATCCGTCGGTAAAAATTACCGATAAAAAAATTCCGTCGGTAATTTCATTGGTTTTCGCCGATTTTCTAGTAGTGTTCCGAGGAAAAAGTATTTTGAAAAATAACTATTATTATACCGACAAAACTATAAATGAGTCAATTTAAAATATTTAAAAAATATTATTTATGTATTTTTTATATATATCTGACAAATAGGGCTATGGGCAATCTTCATTTTGTCCTTGCATTTTATTAAGTGAAAATAATTAACATAATAAAATATAATTAACAAATATATCTTTCTTATTCTTAAGGTTTTTTATTAAATGAAAGCTTTGCTTTATTGCTTGGCCCTTAACTTAAGCATGATTAGTATCTTTATCATCATATTTAGGCGTGGGTAATTCCTTTTTCTTATGAAGTATAGTTGACTCATAATGATTCCAGTTTTCTAGTAATAATGAAAGAACATTATGTAACAGTACGTAATAGCCATGGTGCCCGTGCTTTAATGCTGGATGGAAGAAGAAAAAATCAACACGCAAAAAAGGTTCCATCATCAAGAAATTGTTATTTTTCAATTAGAAAGTCAAGAACTAGATATATAATTAAATATTAAAAAAAATGTCAACAAAACTAAAAACTAAGTAAAAAACTCGTGGATGGATTTGATTGAAATCACAATGCTGTGCACAATTCCAATATAATGAAAGATCAGTTGTCAAGCACTATAGTTCTTTCTAAAATATATAATAATTAATGAATTTAAATAGTACAAAGAGCACAACTGATATCTTTGGTTGGGTTTTGGTTAGAAAATCTTGATCTTTAAGACACAAATATCAAAGCAGTCCAACAAATCCATGATCCATGGTTAAAACAAACATGTCTATAATTTTGTGCCACTCCAGACCAAAGCAAGGAAATAGATTTCAGTTGCAGATTTCTACATTCTCCAACCACGCATGGTCTCCTAAATAAAGTCCTAAAAGAAAGATGCTAGCGTAATTCTGCCTCTGTTGGATATCATTCATTCTCCTACTGTTATGTATATTCATCATCTTTATAAGCACAATCAATCACACTTACATATATCTAGACTTTAAATAGTGAAGATCCATGCATGTCCAACACCTATTACACTGTCTCTTTCCACATATAATTACTCATCTAATCTCTCATAAGGAAATAAATATACAACACTGCTCATATGTTTTCTAGCAGAAGATCTTCCATTCATGGACAAATTACATTAATGAATGACATATGTTTAAACATAATCAATTCTTTCAAGTGGACAATAGATCTTTTGCTTAAGCTTTATTGTCTCTTATTTGGTTCATTTTTGTTTGTAAGAGTGGCCAAAATAGCCTTACTGTCTTTTTAGATTCAGCTAGCCCTCTTAGTTCACTCTATTCTTATCTTTGTCTTTCCCTTGCATCTTTTTATTTTGCAGCACAATGAAATTTGTGATTAAGGACATCAAGAAGTTCATGCCTGCCGTGTATGGATCCCTGACCAACCTAGCAGCTTTAATTGCTTATTTGTTGATGCTCAGGTTTGCTCTTTTCACTTGACATTTATGAACGACGGCTTTTTTGAAATCATTTGCTCTCATCTGCTATATTTTCTTTCACTAGCTTCCAAACTTTATGTGTAATAAAACCTTAATCAATTGGACTTGTATCTTTCTTCGTTTTTGCTTCCGTTGTAGGATCCGGGCGTGCTAGAGATATTCAGCATCTTGGATCAAACATCATTGATGGCGATCACTTCGAGACCAGAGGCTTTTATACCTCTTAGAACAAGTACCCACACATAGTTGTCGACCATGAAGTTGTTATTGATCTAAGGTCTAATGTCCTCTTAAACCGTCTATCGCAAGATAGTTTTTCAACTTTGTTGACTTTGCACATATCCTGACAATGAGGAAGGGTTCTAGAATGCTAACTGGTAAGAGCATTATCTTCGGCCTTTATTTTCTATTGCTAACATTTTTCCATGTTTTAATCCATCGATTTGTCTTTATTTTGCTTTTTATATTTTTCATATAGAACACGGATTTATAACAAACATTCCTTTCTCACTACTTTAGGTTTGGGCAACTACCTGTAGACAGGGGCGGAGCAAGAAAAAATATTTAGGGGGGTCAAATTATAAATTAGAAGGGCCAAGAAAAAATTTCAGTTACTTTTATTAAATATTTACAAGGGAGGGGCATTTCCTTGCAGGGGCCGGGGCCCCTGCCAGCCCCCCCTCCATCTGCCACTGCCTGTAGAGGTCCAGCTCCTGCCATTTTCCTTCTGAACCTTCATGACACTTGATGAGGATCAAAGAAATGAGAATCGCAAAACAATTAGAGAAATTCTCTACATGAGTCCTTAATTATTAGCATAAGGTCTTTTAAGATTTATCTTTCTATTTCTCTTGATACATTTTCTCCCCATAGATAAACATTCTTAGTACCTTTCTATAACAAAAACATTATTATTGTTCCTTTATTTATTTACAATGCTACTACACTCCAATGTTTTCATTGCATTATGTTCCCATCACTTATGTAGCATGAGAGGTTTACTTTTCAGGCCTCAATTGTTGAATATAATTTGTTTAAAGGATGGTAGTATGAATGAAGCCTACCTAGAATGTACCAAATCACAGGTAGGGTTAAAAAATAAAAAAAGGTGTCCAGATGACCACACCTTCAACCAACCACCTCTATCATGGTAATAACACTTCTATTACCTTCTTTTAAGGCATTCAAAACCTATAAAACATGTATATTTGCTTTTTGTTAGTCTTTCCTTATTTACTACTTTTGTTGTGTTGTTGTTTCTTTGACAAAGGTTTAAAGTCACTTGTTGCTAATGGAGTAGATGTCATTGATTTTAAGTTGGTTGGTAAGACTATAAGAAATTTCTTTAGGTTGTCTACACACAACTACATTTATGACAAGAAATTAAATGACCCAAGCACCAGCACCGTCACACCTCTAATGGTAGCCAAACTAAATAGAAACTGGACTTTCAAGCTGCGCTTTAGTGCTTTTAGAGTTGGGACCAACCGCTGTGAGATAATCATAACAAACATCTTCGACGACAACATTGTTGATGATACTAACTTGCAGCCTCGTTTTTCATGCACCTTAACAGAAACAACGGCCCAACCCATTTACCCTAGAAAGCATCTCACACACAATCACAATTGTTGGTTCTTTAGAAACTCCCTTATCTGAACCATTAGATATTGGTAATGTCTTTATCCTTGAAGCGAAAAAAAAACCCTTTACTTCAATAACTTTAGAGCGCAACATAGGTTCCACACAAAAATCCAACTCCATTAACAGATTTGCCATTTATTTCTTGAATGTGGTTTGCTGTTTTTGAATTACATGGATAATGGACATGCATTTTCTTTCTTTCTTCACTAATGTTTCCTTTTTTCCACAACAATGTTTCTATAACAGACATGTCAATTTTATTTTATTTTTTTAGCCTTGACAGTTGTTTCCTTTATTCCACTACATTGTTAAGTTTTTCTTTATTATAGTCAAGCAGATGCATCTCACACCAATAATCATGTTGTTAAAGATGGAGTCAACATCCAAGATTCAACTTCAGATACTCAAAAAGCTTCTCTTCATGCAAAAAGGCAATGAGACTCACCACTGTCAAACACTTAGGTTAGTCTCTTTTTCATCTGAATTATATTACTTTGGCTACTGTTTACCCCTGTGAAAAATTATTTTTTCATTTGTATTTATTAATTTGTTCATGATTTGTACTTTTTGAGATACTTTTGCAATTCCTCTCTTCTATTGAGAACGATGTCAAACGGCATACCAGCAATACCCATGTTTTCAAGTCATTCGCTTTTAAATTTGCAAACAAACTAATCTCTTCCATCTTATTCATATTTTCTTGGATTTCCTTTTCATTAGCATTTTTTTTTAATTAGCAACCACCCACCCTCCTTGCTCTTACTGTAGTTAACTTTGTTTGCTTTTCTAAACATAAAAGACTTATTACTTAACTTCTTTTTAAAAAAAAATTGAGTTACATCTTCTTTCTCTATAATGATTCAGGTGCCTTTCCAAAATGCTTCTTCTATTGTTAATGTCTTTGTTGCTCTAATGTCTTTTTTCATTTTTGTCTACGTGCAGACTCACTTGCTTTCTAGTATCTCTTGCATTCAAGACCTTCATTCACATATGTTTATTTCTTTTGCATAGGTTGCTAAACCATGCATACTAACTTTTATTGTTGCTTACCATGATGCTACTTTTTATTTACTTCATGGCTTTCAAACAACCCATAAAAATGACAAAGCCCTTCATTGCACAAAACACAAGCATGGCTTTTTGGTTTTTTCATCCTCTTTTCAATGTTTATATATGAGTTATGTAAGTAGACTTTCTTGACTCTTGAATGCAATATTAGCTAAATTACACCTTAAACTATTGCTTTGTTATGATTTATACGCACAAACCATTCTTTGCATGTTGACATACTCTTAACCAGAAAAACATCAAAAAATATATTGCGGCAAAGCACAAGCACCTCACCTAATTTGATCATTATTTTGTGATCATTATTTTGACTTAGAATTACCTCTATCTATTTTTAAATATAATCTATTATGACTAATATGTACAAAAAATCAAATGATAGAGGAAATCATCTTATGAAATCTATACCCTAACAGTCAAAGATTTCAATAACGAGAATATGATTTAAAGGCATCATGCGATGTTTTAAAATAGATCATGAATTTTGACAATTTTCATGGGTTTTATAGAATGCATGTGAGTCCTTAAACATGGTGTTCCATTAAAATCCATATTCTAAGATTTTTGCAATCATATTTTTTTTACTAGAAATGACCCTTGCATGCCTCGAAATGACAAAATTTAATGACACTACTTACCTTATTGTTGAAAATACATCTTTGAAATATTTGATCAGGACAATACTTGAATAAATAAGGGTCATCCCAATAAAAGTTCTTCATTTTGCTCAAAAATTTTCTTTTATCTTGGGTACCTCAATGAGATGACAAATCTTTTGTTGCAAGAAATTAACAATATTTACAAACCAAGCATGTCTTAAGAATGACCTCACATCTTTAACATATTTTTAATGTTGGCAAGTTAGCAATTAACTTGATTTTAGACGTGTCAACCTCAATTCATGTTGATGAAACAATGTGACCAGATACAATATCGTTTGTTACCGTGAAATGATATTTTTTTTTTTTAATTTAACATAAGATTCTTCTTTTCACACATACTCAAGATCTTTTCCAATTTAGTTAAAAAATTATCAAATGAATCACCAAAAATAGAAAATCATCCATGAAAGTTTCAAGAAAACGTGCAACCATATCACTAAATATGTTAAACATGCATCTTTGAAATGTGACTATTACATTATATAATCCAAAAGGCATCTTTAGATATGCAAAAGTACCAAATGGACATGTGAAAGTAATTTTTTCTTGATCTTCAAGTGCAATTTCAATTTGGTTGTAACTTAAATAGTCATTTAGGAAATAATAAAATTCATGACTTGCAACTCTTTCTAGGATTTGATCCATGAAAGGTAAAGGAAAATGATATTTTCTAGTCATTGAGTTAAAATTTTTATAGTCAATGTACATGCATCAACCAGCAATAATCCTAGTTGGAATTAACTTATTTTTTTCATTTGTTATCACAATGACTCCAGACTTTTTAGGTACAACTTGGGTAGGGTTTACTTATTTGTTGTCAGAAATAGGATAAATGATTCTATTATCTAGAAGCTTAATGTCTTCATTTCTCATTACTTCTTTCATATTAGGATTAAGCCTTCGTTGTATTTCTATAGAGGGTTTAGTATTTTCCTCCAAATAAATTATATGTGTGCAAATCAAAGGACTAATCCCTTTTATATCATCTATGTTCCATCCTAATGTATTTTTGTACATTTTTAAAGTTTGTAATAACTTACCTTCTTGATTTGCATTAAGTTCGGAAAAAATTATTACCATAAAAGTTTCATTTTTTTCCAAAAATAAATACTTGAGATTAGATCGTAACGGTTTCAAATTAAGTTTTAGTGGTTAAACACTTGAAGGTATGAACTCAAGTAATCACGGTGGCAATTCTTTATTTTTTTCATCTCTAACTACTTGCCTTTGATTCTTCCTGAAAATAAATCATTTGTGAATCTTCATAGTCATTGAACTCAGTTTTACAATGAGTAGTTTCAAATTGATTGTAAACTATTTTTTCAATAAAATCTACTTCTTATCAATCATGATCATCTCCAAGATGCTTACAAATGTTAAAAACATTCATTTCCAATGTCATGTTTTCAAATGATAACTTTATCACTTCATTCCTATAATTAACCAATGTATTAGAAGTTACAAGAAATTGATGTATTAAAATAACAGGAATTGAATTGCATGCTTCAACATGCTGTGTATCCAATATAATAAAATCCACAGGATGAATGAATTTATCAACTTATACTAACACATTTTCAACCAGTCCTCTAGGAACTTTTATAGATCTATTAGCAAGTAAGAAGTTACAGAAGTTGATTTTAACTCACCTAGATTGAGACTTTGAAAAACTGAATATGGAAGTAAATTCACATTAGCTCTAAGATCAAGTAAAGCTTTTTTAATTTTATGTTCTCCAATAAGGCATGAAATTGTAGGGCAACCAAGGTTTTTATATTTTAAAGCATTATTGTTTAGAAGAATTACACTTACTTGTTCGACTAAAAATGCTTTTTTTTCACATTCAGTTTTCTTTTCATGGTGCACAAGTCTTTCAAAAATTTAGCATGAGAGAGTGCTTATTTAATAACATCCAACAAAGGTATATTGATCTTTAGCTATTTGAAAATTTTAAAGATTTTAGAAATGTGATTCACTTTTCTTTGGTTAGTTATGG
>Ga0307507_10011529_pt1 | contig 11128 bp, 21 predicted proteins | sample 7_EM_MG_FD_207223 | JGI IMG/M metagenome (GOLD analysis project Ga0307507, IMG submission 207223) | Populus trichocarpa ectomycorrhiza microbial communities from riparian zone in the Pacific Northwest, United States - 7_EM | ecosystem: Host-associated > Plants > Roots > Unclassified | place... | reverse complement strand
TTGTTATTTGTTGTATTCGATATTTCAGATTTACTCATGAAGCTACTGGAAGACAGGCGAAGGCAGAAGAAGGAATAGCAGAATTGAAATAGGATTTTTAGAAACTCTGCTACGCATGAGGATCAGCTGCGAGTGCTTTGCATCCCGCTTGTGGGCGCATCTGCCCACGACTGCGGTCATTCCACGCCGCAGCCAAAAATGAGCAGAAAATCGAATTTTTGTGGCTACACACCACCGTGGGAATGTTCTCGAAAGCAGTGCTGCGGCAAGATTAAGCGGAGATTGAATTCTTTACTCTTTCCTTTACTACGCGCACGCTCGCGTTCTCCCTTATAACCTCTCCCTTTCTGCTTGCCCCCCTACATTGTCGTTCGTGGCAGCCAAACCGCTCATCGTCGTCTCACTCATCCTCCACACAGGGTGCATCAGTTCAAAAGGACCACTTTAGATGGCCTCCACGCTCAGAAAGCCCTCCCTGTATCTGGACGTCCATACAGAGATGCTGGAGTCCCTTAACGGCCTCAATATAAAGAACTTTGGCGACAGGTATGTCCACATTCGCCCCTTTCTTCCCTACCACCACCATCCTCATGCATTTCGACAGCGACGGTACTGGCCCTACCACACCATCCTCCACGAACGCTTCCCTGCCCACTCCTCCAGCCCTCAGAGCATCTCAGGTTTATCTGGCCACTGAACTGTATGTTGTCTTTCATCTGTGTCACCTTGTCGTTGTTGATCGCTACCTCACAGAATGAGCTCAAGCTGGTTCTCTGTGCCCCCCAACGCCCCCCTCCTCAAAGACTCGGACTCCTTCACAGATGGCACGGGGCACTCCACCTTCGACTTCCCTCTCCCCTCAAACAACCCAGAAATCGACCCATCATCAGTATACCCTCTTATCTACCACCCCACCCCTGACCACAACGTCCAGCTCGTCGCAGACGACGACGAAGACGAGTTTGGCCTTGTGACCTCCCCGACACAAACAGTCACATACACCAATTCCCTCGCCCTGGATCTCTTGCCACACCACGATCCAGAGGTCGCTGTCAGGGCTTGGGTGGAGGGGGTCACTGCTACATCTCATTGTCACCTACAACAGCCAGAAGACGAGCCGCTGTACCCTAGAAAGCGTCGGCGATCGCTCACTGCGAACAGTGAAGCTGAAGCTAGGAGGGTCCGTGCGTGGACCCCTACAGTCGAGCCTTCACACGCCCCACAACTGGGGGTTCGCAAGCGGGCATGCCCTCAGCACAAAGAACCTGAGGCCCCCGATTGACCCAAGTCACGCGCTCCCTATCACCCAGAACGAACCCCATCCCCCTCCCGGCCTCGCTGCCGCCAAGTGTCGATTCCTTTCCATAGAAAAGAACAAGAACCCCCCCCAGTCGAATAATGCTCATTGGGCGCTATAGTCCCAACGGCCAAGGACCGTGGTCGATTGCCCTTCCACTCATATCTATTGTCCTGCAGGGACTTTTTGGACCCCTACATCATGGGACGTTATGCTCAAATTTCCTCGTCGTCCTTCTCCTTGTCATCGTGTAGAAAGAATGATGTCGCCGTCTGCCCATTTCTTACCCTGATGCTACTTGGCTTGATAACGAACGAACCCTGCATTCCACACGGATGCTAATCTTATCGCCCACACGGACACTGTTGTGCTAGTAGTTAACTGACCAACGGATCGATTCATTATGCCATGCATTTGCATTTAGCATTATTTGGAAATTGGTTAGATTTTGATTTCTCTATACTTCGTCGTATTGCTTTCCGTACCTACTTTTTTTGCTTTCCCCGCGCCCCCACATCTCTATTGGTCCGTTTTCATTCCAGTACCCGAATATGACTCGTTTCCCTTGTGCAAATCACCACGAGGCAAAAGACAAGGATATGAAGATGGATAAATCCGGAAAGCGATAAGATGCAAATTAAACAAGTAACAATAACGCGTACATAAGCATCAACCGATCATGATCAAACGGAATCTGATTTTCATTATTCTCAGGGTTGAATTCATCTCCCGTCTAATCTATGGCACCGAGATCTCAGAATCCCGATGAAGTCCTCCAAAATCTACACGAAGGGATCGGGGCGGTCTTTGAGCAGGTTCAAATATCGTTGGCGAACCATAAGAAGAATTGTGTTGCTTTGTATAAGATTCATACACATGCCGCGGAGGCGGTGCACCAACTTGGAGGACGAAAGGGAGTTCAGCTTGTTGGTGAAGAAGCGTTTCAAGATGTGTTCGTGGATATGGCGAGTAGAGTTTTGGAAGTGAAGAAGGGTAATGGAGCAGCAGGAGTGGAGAGGGTTGTCAAGTTTATTGGGACGTTTGTGAGGTTTATGAATGAGAAAGGTCTGTTGGGTTGTTGGAAAGGCCCGCTTTGTGCTAATCATATGACTTTGGTTGCATATAGTTGTTGAAGCGAAAAGCAAGGCTGCTTCGTCGTCGTCTAATGGGAATGAGGACGATGAGAATTCGACGACGCGTTTCGTAGCAAGGCTGTTGGCCTGGTTGTTGAAGGGTTTCTTGGCGAAGAATAAAATTGTGAGGCATAGATGCGTACAGATCGTCGGGGAAATGATCTCGCATTTGGGTGAGATTGAGTACGTGGCTGCAGTCCTTATGAAGTTTCTTCGCTGATACACATTTGTTGTTAGTGAAGACTTGTATACTGAGCTGCGAGATGCACTCATTGAGCGGTTGGCTGATAAAGAGGCTATCCTTCGCGCTCATGCCGTTATTGCGCTTTCTAAACTTGTGGGCAGTGAAGATCCTGAAGAGGGTGAACGAACCATCCTACAAACGCTCCTCGAGTCACTCGAGACAGATCCTGCACCGTACGTTAGCTCGTTATTCCTTCCTCCTACCATGACACTAACGGCTTCAACAGTGAAGTCCGCCGAGCCGCACTCCTCCATATTCCCGTGCTTCCTGGGACACTCGACATACTCCTCAGGCGAACGAGAGACATCGATCCCGTAACGCGTAAACTTGTGTATTCCTCTTTGCTAGGAGGGAAATTGAAGCACCCAAAACAGCTGACCATAGCGCAAAGAGAGGTGATTGTGAAGGATGGATTAGGCGATCGGGAGGCGGGTGTGAGGGTCTCCGCGGGGAAGGTGGTCAGCGCATGGTTTGATTTAGTCGTTGGAGAGGATGAAGAGGAAGAGGATTTGGGATGGGAGGGAGATGATGGGGGTGTTATGAAGGGGTTGATTAGGCTTCTGGGCTTATTTGATGTAGTGGGACCTGGTGAAGCCGTTGCGGTCGATGCAGTCTTGTCAATTTTTACGACGAAGCGGGAGGTGCTTGATGCTTTCCTTTTTCCAGGTATGTAAATTCCTTTCTTCATTCTTACAATCGAATTCCCACTGACTGGACGTTGAAGAAACATACTGGCAAACTCTGACACCCGAATCTGTTGTGCTCGCACGCATCTTTGTTGATCATTGCACCAATACAGAGAATGAAATGCGTCTTGAATCTGCTGCATTGCCTGTCGTTACTGCATTTGCGTTTCACGTCCAGGAAGCATATAATAGTCTTCTTTTAGCGTTGGAGGAAGCAGAGACGGGGAGGGTGCTTACCGGAACGGTCGAGGACCAAAATGATAATGAGGCGTTGGAGGAGGAACTGGCGAAAAAAGAAGTTGTGATGAGTGAGTTGTTGAGATTGGCTCTGAGATTGGATTATGGTGATGAGATTGGGAGGAGGAAGGTGTTTTCTGTTGTTAGTGAGTGGATTTTTCTCGCGTTTTCATCTACCTGGCTGATAAGTGTTATTAGAGGATATGCTGGCTCATCCTGAACTTCCTCCTGGACTTATTGAACGGTGTCTCGATGTTTTGAAGGAAATCATGCCTTCTGAACGTGACCTTATCCGTGTTGTGGTAGAAATCATCGTCGAATTGCGAGAGACTGAAGAACCAGACGTGGAAGATATACCGGTGCGTCTGATGCTACCACTGTGCTCACAACTCCCTTCGATTGAAAATCGTATGTATAGATTCCAGATGACAGATCCGACATTTCAAACATTTCTACGACAATACGAAGGGAAAAGGCCGGTCGTTCTAAGCAGAAGAATAAAGATACAATGTCTGTTGAAGAACGTCGAAAAGCAGATTTGACGGATGTACGGTGTCTTCTGCTGTGTATTGCTATGCTCGAAAGGGTTAATGGGGTCAGTCGATGTGACCGCCCTTTCTCTCGTCATGACTTTACTTAAACCATCTCTCCCATACAGTCGTTCGAAGACAACTCGACTCTCGAAGGTATACTAAGCGATCTCATCATCCCATGTGTCAAGCGGAAAGAACTCGCGATGCGAGGAAAGGCCCTTGTCAGCCTTGGGCTTTGCTGTCTTATCGCCAAAAATATGGCGTTGAGTTCATTTCAGCTTTTTGTGAGCCAGGCTCAGAATGCCCCCGCAGAGCTCAAGGTGGAAGTATTAAAGGTCATTATGGATCTTTTAATTATGTATGACCAGGAGTTTTTTGGAAAGTCCGAGGAGACAGTTGGTATTTTCACTCTCCGAGCTTGAGTTTTTTGCTTATTCAGATTTGGTAGGCGAAGCAAATTGTCGACTTTCTGATGCAGGTCTTGGAGGCTGAAGAGTCGGCTGAGGCGCAGGCGGCTCTGGTTGTTGGGTTTTGTAAACTTTTGTTAGCTGGCATTGTCACTGAGCCAAAGGTAAAAACTAAGATGCTCTCCGTTGTTCTCTTCCTGATATCACTCCTTTGTAGGTTCTAATGTGCCTCGCATTACTCTACATATCCCCAACAACAGCAAACAATCAAGAACTTCGTCAGTGTCTGGCGTACTTCTTCCCTGTATATTCGTACTCTTCTCCGATAAACCAAGGTCGTGTTCAGTCGGTATGTCTTGTCGATTAAAACTTTCGCTCGTTTTAGCTGATTTCCCTCATTTGGAGATTTTCATGTCGACTTTTGATTATGCTTTACGTTTACACGAAGATCTCGATGATGATCAGGAAATGATCGCTCCTTATCAATTGGGGTTACTCATGGTAGATTGGACTAATCCTCAGAAAGCTGCAGAAATGTCAGTACTTCGTGTCGGTTGGACAACAAATGGAAACTTACTTACTTTTCCTTACAGCTCAGTCGATCAAGACCTCGTCAAGCCGACGCATGTTAACTTGGCAGTTGATATATTGATCGCCTTGTATGACTCTGATCGGACGGTTGATGAACAGAAAACGCTGTTGCAGTTGTTGGGGCAACTTCACATGGCACCAGACCTAGATTTGCGTTCCATTCAAAAATTAAACATTCTACTGACGTATCATGAAGAGGTGAATTTTTTTCTCTTATTATAAATTATGGTTGTTAATTTTTTTTTTTTTTTTTTTTGCGAAGCAATGCCCATTTGAGAATACAGTTAATGAGAGGTTATTTGAAAAGCTTTCAAAACGGTTTTATGGACTGTATAAGGAGGAGCTGGAAAAGATCAAGTCTACTGGTGTGGAATTTCTGGATGAGGAGTTTATAGATATATATCAGCGGATCGGAGTTGATGTTCCTGAAGATGGGGAGGTCAGGAGGTCAAAGAGCCGGGGGAAACGGAGAGCGAAGGAAAGTGATGAAGAGGAGCAAGAGCAAGATGAGGATGCAGACGAAGATGCTCTCGAGGAAGACGAGGAGCCTGATGAAAACCAGGAAGGTGAAGTGGCTCAGAATGGGTATGTTCCTGACGACATGGGGCCCTGAATTGATGCTGATATGTCCCGTGAAAGTGTCGGCTCGGATGGAGACGAACAGACAACAGAGACAGAAAGCCGACAAAAGTATGTCCCTGGCCTGTGTGCTAGAGCTGAAGAGTGACTTGTATTACCTAGCTCGCCTGATCCAACACCAAAACTGAAGAAACGGACCCGAAAACCACCAGCCAGGACGACGAGAGCAACTACGAAGAGACAAAAGGGGTAAGAATCGTGATTCGTCTCCGATAACTTTTTTGACTCGTCTTGACGCCAGGAAAAGTCGTCAAGCACAAGAAGAAGAGTCAGACGAAGAAAATATTCCGCCTATAAAGAGGATAACTGCCACTCCGAAGAAACAAGGTGTAAAGTGAGATTTGAAGTTTGAATTATTTTCAGATCATCGAACAGATTTCGTTTAGGAGAATATATACCCCCAGTTCTGGAAATCTGAACTCTCCTGCCAATCGTAAAAGGAAAAGGGTCAAACCGCCATTGTATGTCAACAACACTCTGGGAAGACCTTGCACTGATCACCGTTGGATGTAGGAAAACAAATGACCTGACCGAAACAAACACAGAATCTGAAAGTCCAACTACGCCCACCAAGGCGTCTAGTCGTTCTGGACGCAATGAACTTGGTGGTGGTAGTGGACGCGGTCAGAAAGCCAAAGCCCCTTCAGAACCCGGGGGAGAAGACGTCGACGAGGAAGATGCGGAGGAGGTGGAAAGTATGATTGAGAGTGAAAGATCCAGTCCACCACCGATTAGTGTTTCTTCTGACGATTTTGGTGGTTACGATTGAACTCTTATATTCCAATTACTGGTTGCTTGTGTTGTGAATTCTGAGCATTCGAGGTTTCAAGATTCGATTCCCACCTAATATACCACCGTAATGACAGAGTGCAAGCTTGTAAACAGTTAATTCCCATCTGCAAAGTATAAAAGAACCCATAGTGGCACAAAGGAATCTAGATCAAGTGGGGCACCAATTGTGAGTGGGCGCCACAAATATACCGTCCTAAAGACAGAAGCTGCTCTACGACTCGACGTCCAGCTTCCGCCGTGCGTAAACACACTGCAACCGACCATATAGAAGAACCTTCCTTTCGGTGACCTCCTGCGCCACTTTCTGTTCCAAGTCAAACAGGTAACCCTCTGGAATACCGACTCCAAGTAACATTGGCCGACCGGCACGAACAAACGACTGCATAGGACATCAATAAGTTGACACATTTCGGGAGTTCAACTCGAATTCACCAGAACAATCTCTCTCATGCCCTCGTCTACACTGCGGAAGGTTTCTGCTTGATAACCTTTTCTCGGAGGCGGGACGATAGGCAGAAAATGTTCTCTGTAGACGACGCTTTCAAAAGCGGGGTTGCGAGCCACCCAAGAATGTAGATGCGTAGCGGCATTAACGTCACCTCCTCTCTCATCGATGGCTTCACGCACATGAGATAACCATCTCGCCCACCACGGTGGCGAGTATCTACCTCTGTCGACTGGCATGACCTGGTAGTTGTGGTCGTAAGTTTGAAAATCGAACTCTGTCAAATCGATCAGACCACCAGGTCGAACGACACGGGCAATCTGGTCAACTAAACGGTGGTAATCCCTAATCTGCAGAAAAAGGTCAACATATATTGCGTGACATCTCGGAAGACGCGCCCTTACCCCAGCCGAAATGAAGCGCGTGTGAACGACATCAAACGAGTCATAGTAATGTTCAAGTCCCATATTGATATCGTCAACCTCGCTCCTAGGGTGGTGCTCAACTACAAGGGAGAATCACGGACAATTAACAGACGTACCGTAGATTTCGTAGCATAAGCCTGAAAAACTCAGAAGCTGATAGCAGTAAAAGAATGATCAATGCTTACGATTCCTGCATGGGGATTAGATCCACAGCAACAGCATTACAATGTGGAAAGTCATTGGCAACATCAATAATCCTTGCATTGAATGAGCAACAACATATTATTGGATTTTCACTAGAAGACAGCTCACCAACTGCCAGCGCCACAGCCCAGGTCCAAGCAGGTTTTCGGTTCGCCTGAACCATCATCCGCCAAAACCTCCGCCATCCCAGGCACATACTTGTATCCGACGAGTTCAGCGATAATTTTGTGCTGCTTATCTGTTTCAAGTTATGACTTGTGTCCATACGAGTTCGCGATCCCTGACGTACCAAGTCGTTCGAGCTCTTCTGTATCTGCAGGGAGTTGATAGATGTCTGAGTAATTGTTCATGCGCCTGCCATGCTCATGTTTGAAGAACTGCGTCGTTGAATTGATAGATATAACGGAAACTGGTGAAGACGAGCGCATTGACTGGTCGGCCTCATATGAAGTGGCAGAAGACCGGCTCGTGTAGATTGAGGAAGCATCGGTCTCTATATCACTTTCTGAATCCATTGACATGACTAGGGTAGCCACTGGGAATGGAATTGAAAAAAGGTCGACGGGGACAAAATCATCAACGTACTGTGAGTATCTCGGCAAGCAGTGACCAGGACTGCATTCAAATATCGTCCCTCGGCGGGCTTGGCCCTTCCTGAAAATGTATGTCCGTATGGTATAATGTTTCCGGAATGAATGATAGCCATCCGGCGAACGCATTGTTGTCCGCCATTGGCGGCTTACAGTCACGAGATCCTTGGCTACAGTACTTACGCCCGTCACGTCTGGACTCGCTTCGTTCTCTACACTTGCCCGCTGGCCTGGCTGCTCAAACTATTTCACTCTATTGCTCCGATCTATTATATACTATGCAGAATCTATCTGACAATCCTCCTCGCGCCCCACCCATCAAGTACGATGCTCCTCTCGGCACACGCTGGGCAAAGGAAAAGGCAGCCGCCGGGGGTGCAACTGCCTTTGACCTGCCGACCGACCCAAAAACAATAGGCCCTTGGATTCTAGGCGAATGCGTCGGGAAGGGCGCTTCGGGTCGTGTCAAGATCGCGAAACACCGTCGGACCGGCCAGCTCGCCGCCGTTAAGATACTACCTTTGTCTCCCCTTTTCGGCTCTAAGTCTTCTCTGGCAACTCAGCAAGCAAAGTCGGACAAGCAGCGTCTGGGAATTGACCGCGAGATCACTATGATGAAGCTCATGAACCATCCGAATATTATGCGAATTTATGATGTCTATGAAGGCGACAAAGAACTCTTTCTGGTGCTCGAGTACGTGGAGGGTGGAGAACTGTTCGACTATTTGGTCAACAGGGGCAAGCTTCCTCCAAACGAGGCCCTCGTATACTTCAGGCAGATTGTCTACGGGCTCAATTATGCGCATACCTTCTCCATCATCCATCGCGATCTAAAGCCTGAAAATATCTTGATCTCGTCTCTTTCTCCTCCGCTAGTAAAGATCGCCGACTGGGGAATGGCTGCTTTTGCTCCTCCTTTACTTCAGTTGGAAACAAGCTGTGGTTCTCCTCACTACGCTAGTCCAGAAATCGTCAATGGAGAAAAGTACCAAGGTAACGCGACTGACATCTGGAGTTGCGGCATTGTTCTCTATGCGTTGCTCACTGGAAGGCTTCCTTTCGATGATAAAGACGTCGGGGTGTTGTTGATCAAAGTCAAGACCGGTATATATGAAATGCCGACTTGGATTGACCCCTTGGCGCAGGACCTCATCAGCAAAATGTTGGTTGTTGACGTCAGTCAAAGAATCACCGTCAGTCTCGTCCTCCTCCTTTGATTTACACCATCTCATAGACCAATGTAACAGATTCCGCAGATCCTTTCTCACCCTTGGCTGATGTCTCAACCAGCTATTTCTTTCTCCGCGCACGATGGAATCGCCTATACGATACTCCCTCCTCCATTGCCTCCTTCTCCGAGTGTTCTGGCTCGTCCGATTCCATCTTCGGAAATGATCGATCAGGAGCTCTTCACGTCTCTACGCATCATATGGGGCCGATATGCAGATGCCAACGGAGACTGCATTCGTCGTGATTTATGCTCTCGGGCTGGCCATGGTGTCTATGCGAAAGCCTTCTATTTTCTCCTGGACAGATACCGGGATGAGTCTTCCAGAACCCGCGAATTCGACGCCGAATTCGAATCTAGGATCCCTCCATTCCACCTTAATCTGGGGACTCTGGCTGGCTTTATGGCTCCTTCCGAGTCGCCTGCTTCCATGAGCGGCGGACTCCGTAGGTATGAAGTGTCCCATGTGTTCTTGAATTCTCAAATTTCCTCGACCACACGAACCAAAACTCATAGATCTAGATCCTCATCAGCCAACCCTGCCAACGTCCTTAGAGGCCTACCACCAAAGATGATTTCTCGGAAACGAACCTTCACGAGTGGTAGCATCCCCACAGAGAAAGAGCGTTTCGATCCAGTTATCACCTCTATTCCGACAATTCTGCCCAAGGGGCAAACCAAGATACCGACATCTCAAAGGGATGGAGCGACTACTGCGTCCTTCCGACCAAAGTCCGCTGCGTTAAATGGACTTGGGCGAGGTATTGGCGTGCACCCTTTCCCAGCTCGTCGTGGTTATACCCACTCCGTGGTTCCAGAGAGGTACGATGGGGACACGAACGCCACTCTGGTTGGTCCATCCCCCAGATTTTCCCAACACCTGCACGACAAGACAAAGAGAATTGTGTCTTCTGCGAAAACTTCCTCTTCCAAACGGCCTGTTACTCCAATCGGTCCCATTCTGGCTTCTGCCGAAGCGAGTAAGATAACTTCGGGAGTCGACTCTGCTGCGAAAGTGAACACGAATCCTCGACGGTCTGTTGGTGCTCCAAACTCCTTTGTAACCACGAAAGGACGTTCTTCAATAGACCCTGCTGATTCTGGCAAAGCGGGGTTACCAATTCTTCCCCCACTTGCGATAGAAGAGGTCACCGAGCAGCTGAATAACCTCGTGGTTAATATGACTCCTATGGACACGGATGTGACAACGGAAGGCAAAAAATCGAATATCCCTCTCGCTAAGATGCGTAGATACAGAAAGCTCCGCGAAAGGGATGGCAAAGAGAACCAGTCCCTTGATGAAGATTGGAGCCAGGAAGCTGCCGACTCTGGGGGAGTTGGTGGCCTCACCAATCGTGATGTAGGGAAGGACCTGGGAAATCTTCCTATTCCCCTTGCGAAGATGAAGAAGAGTCGACGTGAGTATTCATAGACTTGATTTTCGAGACTCTTGCTAATCCGCAATTCAGCTCCTCCGCTGGAACTCCCGAAAAGGTCGACATTGGCAATGCTAGGCTCGCCCACCGTCCTACCATCGCCAATTCATGTTCCATCGAGCGCGAACAGGAGTATGACCTCCCCCGCCGTCAGCGACTTCAAAGGTTGGTTCTCTAACCTCTTCAACTGGAGAACATCGAATGGAAACGGTGGCATCCTTTACTCGCCGGACGACCTGCT
>Ga0307507_10011528_pt1 | contig 11130 bp, 4 predicted proteins | sample 7_EM_MG_FD_207223 | JGI IMG/M metagenome (GOLD analysis project Ga0307507, IMG submission 207223) | Populus trichocarpa ectomycorrhiza microbial communities from riparian zone in the Pacific Northwest, United States - 7_EM | ecosystem: Host-associated > Plants > Roots > Unclassified | place... | reverse complement strand
GGGGGCAGACGCGTAAGTGCAGTATAGGTAAATAAAGCTACCAAATGCGTAAATATTAATAGAGAAGGAGAAGAAGAGGGCTCTATATTATAGAATTAGAATTATAGTAGGCCTTTCTATATAAAATTAGAAGCCCTGCGCGAGCCAGGAGCTAGCGCAGGCATAAAAATAGTAGAGGGTTAGAAAATAGGATTATTAAGGCGACGATAAGGTTAAAGGCGCGTAACAAGGACCTCTATACTAACCTAGTACTAACCTAGGCCTTAAAAACGCGTCTAAAAAGTAGGGGCCACCACCTAAGGGGGGGGGTAATATTTGGACAATATGTCGCGGACCTTAGGGGGTCGTGCGTAACCTAAGGTTATGCTAAGCCTAACCCCAACCTCCGATACCTATCACATATTGGGGGGGCTAATTTGGCGCGGTTATAACCCGGGTTAATACGAGGTTAGGGCTATTCTTACTAATAACGCGCCTAAACCCCATATAAGGTCGCGCAGTAACCGCCCCCAAGTACTTTCGCACGCGATTTTAGGTAAAAAGGTATATAATTTATATTAAATCGGTACTTCTAGACGGTTGCGTAATATTGCTCTGAATTTATAACACCTAAATAGGCTCTATTCCTACATTAAGGCGTCTTAGTCACTATAGTGCAGTCCTATATTAAGACGTCTTGGTTACTAGAGTATAGTCCTATATTAAGGCGTCTTAGTTACTGCGGTGCAGCCCTATATTAAGACGTCTTGGTTACTAGAGTATATAGTCCTACATTAAGGCGTCTCAGTTACTGCAGTGTAGTCCTATATCGAGACGTCTTAGTCACTAGTAGAGTCCTACATTAAGGCGTCTTGGTTACTATACTAGTCCTATAGTAAAATAGTATTATATATATATATATACTGCTTAATATAGAGCCTTTCCCTCCCTTTCCCTCCCCCACCTAGTAGTTAGATATTCTTATAAAGCCAATCTAAAGAACGCTAGCCTTGTAGCTGTTCTAGCTGGTTAATAGCCTATCTCTTGTCTCTTACTGTACCGTCTTTTACGCGCCGTCTTATATCCTTAATTATCCTACGGTGACGGCTATAGAATATAGCCTTGCTGTTAACCCGCTAGTGTGCCCCCTAGTAGCGATTAAGAGCTTTAATTAATGGCCTACCTGCTAGCCCTAAAGTCTACTCAGCCTAGAGCTGGAACACCAAATTACCGCCCTAAAGCATCTTATATTTCCTTAGCGGCGCCTACAGGTTAAGAATAAATGGGAGAGGTTAAGTGTTAGCTTGCGGCAGCTATAGCGGGGGTATAGTAGAAGCTTACAGCAGCTGCTATAGGGGTATAGTAGACGTTATAGTAGATATTATAGTAGACGGCTAAGCAGGCTCTACGGTAATAGACAGTTAAGAACCTCTTAGTATCTCTCTAGGGGTTAGATATATAGGAGAGGGTTTATCTAAAGATGGAATCTGGCCGTTAACGCGTTTAGGAACGGACGTGGGTATAGGCATAGGTACGAGTACAGATATAGATACGGGTACAGGGCCGTCTAAAGACGGATATATAAACTCTATAGGCCCTATCCAGATACCTATCTTCCCTTACTAGATCTATATAGGTGCGAATAATACTAATAATCTTTTTATCTCGCTAAGGCGTTTTAAGATTGTCTATATATATAATTAAACCCCCTTTATCTCTAAGATCGCGGCCTTATATCTTAGCTTAGCTACGGCCTTATAGGCGGGCCAGTATTTCCGCATTATTATCTCGTCTAGCGTAACTACGCTAGCCAGCGAGCTTTCTATTTATATGGCGAACCTCTAGTACTCCTTATAGCCGAAAAGGGAGTCCTTTTATAGGGGGTAGAGCGGGAACTGCTTATATAGGATTACTAAGCCCTATAATAGGATTACCCTAAGTATATAGAGGAGGCGTAGAAATCCTAATCCTATAAAGTTAAGCCATACAACCTTATTATCGGCCTTCTCTGGGTGGTAGATCTCTATGCGTTTTAGCTAGACATCAGTCTTAGGCCATATCTTTAAGCAGAGGGCCTCCTCTGGTACCTCTTGCGCGCGGGGAAGAAAGTAGCCCTTTCCTTCCTTTAGAAAGCTGGCGATCGACTATATAAATACGCGAGGTAAATAGCTAAGGTAGGCTCCTATTATTACGTCCGTATTCCAGCGTTTGGTCTATCTAATTTGGGTCTCCTTAACACCGCTAAGCTCGGTATGCCAGACGCTCTGCTTATAGGCGCTATAGGTCTTCTCCTTTAAGTAAATTCCTACCCCCTAAAATATCTTCTTATTCCATTTAAATTATATATAATAGCTTAACGGCTGTTATAGTACTTTAATACTACCAGGGAAGACGTATAGGTTATAGTAGTCCTCTAGCTGCCAAAAGGATAGAAAGCTCTTAGCGCCATCCTTACCCTAGCAGTTAAAGAAGTAGAAGGCTATTATAGAGAGAGGGCAGAGGATAAGGTTAGTATTACGCATACAGCCTATATACTTAACCTTGCCGTGTTAATTCTGCTTCCCCTATATCATTAATATAATTATACATAGTACTGGCTTGTCTGGTTTAGGCCCTTCGTTTTCTAATTTAATAAGGATAAGGTTAGTAAGCTAAACGTCTTATCTACTCTTACCCTAGGTAATAGTAGTATGGCCTAAGGAACGGGTTAGAAAATAGTAGCCATAAATACTCTATATAGACCGTAATATACAAACCTAATAAATGCTTAGCTGTAGTGTAAAGGTAAGACTTAACTAAACCTAGTATTTTAGATCCCGTCTCCTAGTACTAAGTAATCGCCTTTTTAAGCCCTTTAACGTTATAGCCGCTAGTAATTATAAATAGGCCTTAATTAATAAAGTTAATGCGTTAAATCCGGTCCTTATTATAGCGGACGCTGTCTAGTACTGCTGAGAGCTTCGCCCCCTATAGCGGCTATAAGGTCTTGCCTTTTAACTGCTATGTATAGAGCTCAGTAATAGCGGAGATATAGCTATTTATAACTGAGTATTAAACGGTCTTATTAAATAGGACGTCTAGGGCCTCCTTATCCTATATCTCTTCCTCCTTTATAGCTTCCTCCCCTGCGGCTATAGCTACCCCTACAGCTGCCTTTCCCCTTAGCGGCCCTCCTATAGTTATCTTCTACCTCTTCTTTGCCTACTTACTATCTTTCTATATCTCTTTCCATTTTAACTTCCGTTTTTAATAGCTAGCGGCCCGCGATTCTTGATTGACAACTTACTGCTCTAAAAATAAGTAAAGCTTATTTTCCGTTACCTGGGCGCCGTCTGTATTGCCTTTTAGTCTTGTATACTAGTCCTTCTACTCTTTTTACTTTAGCTTGTACGCCCTTATAGTATTCTTTAAGCGCTAGGCCTTATAAATATCCTATAGCCATACTATTTGGGCCTTGAATTCGTTCTGGAGCCTATAGGGGGAGAAGGCTAGGGGGGCTTCTATAGTAGACTATAGGGTAAGAAGATTCCTAAGAGACTCCATATCTATAAGAGGTGTCACAGTACTAACCTAACACATACTGTTTCCTACTGTTGGCTGGCCCACTACTAGCGCCTTGGCGGCTAGCCCCACTCTTTGTATATAATACCCCCTTTTACCCTTCTTCTCTTCTTTATAGTATAATATAGTTATTTAGTCTACTTTATTGCAGTACTGTGACAGTTTGTGCTATTATTAATTGCGCCCTGTCGCGATCACTGATTCCCTGTATCCCAGTTATCTCCGCCCTAGAGCAATTGCGACCTGCGCGCAACGCATCCACACGCTATAACCCACTATAGTCCTAGAACAATCCTTAGTTTTTTCCCAGCGCCAAAGATTACCTAAATGGGCGACATTAATAACGCCGAAATGGCCAAAACCTAGAACCCCTGTGAAGTTTTTGTAGACTTCTTTATATAGACACACCCTAACATCGCATAGACAATCTGCTGCTCCCTACTATACCCTAAAACCTTTGAAGCTAACAAAGTTTACTATACCCTTATTAACCATACTAATAAGTTCCTTAGTAATATTAAAGCAGGACTATAGTTTATATATAACATAAACACCGCCAATAAAAAAGCCAATAAAAGCCTTAATGCCCTTATTACCTCCTAGACAGAAACTATTACTACTCTTAAATAATCAACCCCTATAACAACGGTAGTAACCTAGCAGAAAAAACGGATGTCTAAAGACCCGCTAATATTTAGCGGAAAAGGCACTTTGCTAGAACAATAAGCTAACTTTAAGACCTAGCATATTAAGATTAAAGGAGTCTTTAACTGTAACTAGGACTACTTTAATACAGTCTAATCCCAGATCCTTTATATCTTAGATATACTAGAGGGCAAGGCCTATAAGTTTATTAAGTAGGGCCTAAAGCTTATACACAAGAACCCAAATAATATGTCTATATAGAAATGGCCTACTAAAGAAGATATACTTAAAGAGCTTACTGTCTACTATAAGGTCCTTAATATAACCTAGGTTATAAAAAATAAGCTTAACTATTTCCCCTAGGGTGAGCGTAATTACTAGTCCTAGAAGGGAGAGCTTAATGAGTTAATAGTCCGCGCTAGGAAAATAGATAAATAAAAGGTAAATCTACTCCAGAAGTTTATCTCTCTAAAGATAGAAGAGCTAGTACTTGGACTTACCCATAAAATTAATAACAGCGACTATACAGGTTGGAGTAAGCAGATAGATATATTCGCTAAAAACCTCGCAAACTATATATATTAAGCCAACCTTAAGAATACTAACTACTACCCACCTACTTAAGCTCCTACTCCTATATTAACCCTAACCCTAACCCTAGTAGTAATTGGAGAACCTATGGACCTTAATAGAATCTTAGACATGGAGCGCAAGCGCCGCTTTAATAATAGACTATATTTTACCTATGGCCTGCCTGGCTACTGGAAGGACGCTTATAACCCTACTATAATAGTAAACCCAGTCCTAATGCCAGCCCGTTAAATAACGTAAACTAATAACCGCGGACGTAGCAACCGCGGAGTCTATTATAGCCACAGTAGACGACTCCCCCCCTTTAACCCTACGGCTCAGTCACTCTAAATAATGCCCTATATGGAAGCCCAACCCGTTAACAACGCCTAGAATTAGCAACTCCGCGCTAGCGAATATAAACACGGCTATATTGTTAGCGAGGTGCCGTCCCCCTATACCCTAACCAAGACTAACACTACTAGCTAGACAGATACTGGATTGCTCTGCCAAGACAGCCCTATACCCTAGTTGTTAAAAGGCAGACCCTTAGACTAAGTCGCGTCCAAGGGTCTAAACCATATAAGGAGGAAGATAAGAAGATTAGGTCCCTATTACTAAACCAATTAGTCCTTTCTATTAGTAAACTGCCACTTAATCTTAAATTAGTAAATAGTAATAAGAAATTAATCCTTATTTAAACCTAACTCTCCTTATTACGTAACCTATGCCCCTAAGTTTTTATTAACACAGTAAGCCTAGTGGACTTAGGTAGTACTATAATAGCATTTACTAACGCAGAGTCTATTATAAGAAAATATAACGTTATAACTAAGAAACTGTTAGCACCTAGGCCATTATACCTCACAGATAGTATCCTAACTTCACTTATTATGGACTACTTCACCGCCCAAATATTAATTAGCATCTATACTAAAGCTATACTCTTTCTCGTTATAAAACTCTTACCCAGTACCCTAATTATCTTAGGTATGCCTTAGCTCTAAAAGTATAAGCCCTACCCCAGCTTTAGAGAGCTTAAAATCCGCTTTAACTTAGACTACTACTCTAGGAACTACCTCCCATGGGGGACAGCTAATAGTAGTAGGGACGCCCTATGTGGATACTCGGCACTACTAAGCCTAGTGCCTAGAACTATATATAAAGCCCTAATAATAGAAGATATTCCTAATAAAGGGGAACCCGTATAGCTATAAAGCAACAAGATAGTAGAAAACTGGACTACTCTAGCACTTAAGACTAAAATAATGGGCTAGCTAGCCTTACTAAGACTAAGAAAGAAGGTTTGCTTCGCGCTACTACTACTAAAAATCTAATACTAACCTAGACACCCTTTAAACCCTAGCCGCCTAGCCTAACACCTAAAACTAAGCCATATGCTATATACGCACACTATAGCCTGTATTATAGTAAGGACTAGCTAGGGAATTACTAAGACCTGGATAATAGAAACCGCGCCACTATAATACCTAACCTTATACCTACTCCCCGCATGCCTTGTGCAAGGCTGCCGCCTAGGAACCGCTCCTAAGAGCTAACTAAGACGAGCTAGCCCCGCCGTAACGTTAGGAGAAGACCAAATACGCTCTAACCTAGATAATATTATAAACGTACACGTTATAAATTTCGCCCAGTTTTATAAATAAAAAGGCGTAAAAGTAATAAGGATCCATATAGCAGAGCTAGTAGAATTAGTAGAACAAAAAGAACGGAAATAATTAATAGATAAACTCCCTACTAGACTAGTTAAAATACTAGACCTAATAGAGGAATCCTTCCGCCGCTTAGTTAATGGTAACTATATAATAAAAGAAGCCTATAAGGTCTTCCCTAGTTATTTTTACTGTTTCCTTAAGGAAAACCTTTAGACTATAAATACTGAGTTCCTCCGCCGTAAAGTTATAGATATAGACGTTAAGAAGTTTATAAAAGGTAAACCCGCTCTAACTAGGGATAATATTATATAACGCCTCCTAAGGAAACATAGGTACTATATTAAGGGGTTTTTCCTAAAGAATGCCAACAAGCTTCTACCACATTGCCTATAGGACCATAAAATCAAAATTATGCTAGGAAAGCAGCCCCTATACCATAAGAACTGCCCACTTTCCCCTACTAAGCTCCAATACGTTAAGAAATAGATTAATAAGATGCTTAATAAAGGCTTTATCCAAGAATTAATATCCCCTACTGCAGCCCCGCTCCTACTTGCTGCTAAGCTAGGAGGAGGGGTAAGGATCTGCTATAACTATAGAGGACTTAATAACGTTACTATTAAGAACCAATATCTACTCCTGCTTATCCGTAAGACACTTAATGCCCTATATAGCGCCAAATTCTACACTAAGCTTAATATTATCGCCGTATTTAATAGGATCCATATTACTAAGGGCCATAAATAGCTTATAGTATTTATTACCCGCTTTAGGCTCTATAAGATACTAGTAACCCTATTTAGCCTTTATAATGCCCTAGCTATATTCCAGAACTATATTAACCACATTTTTTACAACGCACTAGATGACTATTGTATAGCATACCTTAACAACATCCTTGTATTTTCTAAAACTTAAGCTAACTATACTAGGCACGTTAAAGAGGTAATTCACCGCCTTAGAGCTACTGGCCTCCAAATTAATATTAGCAAGTTAGAGTTCTATATAATAAAGACAAAGTACCTTAGCTTAATTATCTTAATAGAAGGAATAAGTATAGACCCTAAAAAGGTTTAAGCCTTATAAATATAGAAGAACCTAACCTTAGTTAAGAAATTATAGCAGTTTCTTAGATTTATAAACTTTTACTATAGGTTTATCCAAAGTTATTCTGCTATTACTACACCTATAATAAAACTCCTAAGAAAGGATATTGGATAGCTATAGGGACTAAAACAAGCCAAGTCATTTAAGGCCCTTAAGAGAGCCTTTACTTCAGCACCAGTACTAGCATACTATGACTATACAAAGAAAACAGTGGTAAAGATAGACGTATTAAATTAGGCTTCTGGCAGAGTCCTTTCCCAGTATAATAACAACGGTAAACTAAGACCGGTTGCATTCTTCTCCGCAAAGCACTCTACGCTAGAGTGTAACTACAAGATCTATAATAAAGAACTCTTAGCTATTATTAAGGCTTTAGAGAAATAGTGTCCTAAGCTATAAGGGACCGAGGAGCTATTTAAAATTATTACTAACTATAAGAACTTATAGATATTTATAACTACTAAGCAGCTAAACTAACGCCAAGTTTAGTAGGCAGAGTTCCTTTTATAGTTTAACTTTATAATTATATATAGACCTAGCAGTAAAGCTACGCTCCCTAACGCCTTAAGCTAACTACTAGGAACGAAACCTAAGGACGCTAATAACAAACGCCTCTACTACTAAGCCTAAGTTATTATACCGCCCTAAAAAGTTAACCCTATAATCTTAGAAGAATTACTATATAAATCCTATAACTTTAATAATATGGAGTTCGTAGCCGCTCTAGACCCCAAAATGGCTAAAAAGTCACTAGATAAGCTAATCTGGTTAGGATACTAGGAGAACAAACTCGCAAGAGATATAGTAGCGGCTCTGTGTAATTAGAAAGCTCGCCATTAGCCAAAGAAGATTAGGAAATTACTCTATTACAATAAGTTAGAATATAGCATTGTTAATAAATAGATCTACTTCTGCTAACGCCTCTTTGTCCCTAATACCCTAGACCTCCGCCTAGAAGTTATCTATCGCTCTTATAGCAGCGGCCCTACTAGTTACCCTAGCTGGGTTAAGACTCTTAACCTCTTAAACTGAATATACTGGTAGCTAGAAATCTCCCAGTTTATAGCTACCTTTGTTAAAGACTATGCCCTATACTTTCGCACTAAGACCCCCTATTTTGCCCTACCTAGTTTCCTAAAGCCACTAGAACTACCCGCTCGCCCATAGACCGATATTTTGATTGACTATATCACAACGCTGCTGGTATGCTAACGCTATGGCAAGGCATACGAATATATCCTTGTTATTATAGACCGCCTAACTAAAATGCGATACCTTATTCTAGTAATAGGACTCTCAACAGAGGAGCTAGTTAATGGCTTTATTAACAATGTATATAAGCTCCACAGTGCACTAAACACAATTATCTCTAATCGCGGTATATAATTTGTTAGCAACTTCTGGCGATAATTAAGTAAACGCCTTAAAATAACCTTATAACCAAGCTTAGCCTGGCACCTAGAAACGGACGGCCAAACCAAAATTATTAACGCTGCTGTAAATAAGTACCTCTGTGCTTTTGTTAGCTTTATATAGGACAACTAGGTTAACTACCTACCACTTGCCAAATTTGCTATAAATAACTAAGTTAATGAAAGCACAGGCATCTCCCCATTTTTTATAAACTATGGCTTTAACCCTTACCTTAGAATTAAGCCTGCTGGCCCCCGCCTACTAATACTATTAGTATAAGTAAAAAAGGAGTTCTTTTGCGCAGACTCTATAGCCAACCGCTTTAAGTGGATATTAATATAGCTTAAGGCCCTAGCCCGGATTTCACAGCAACGCTATAAAGATAATGCCAATACCTATAGGGACGAGAGTGCGTTATTCTATAAAGGCAATATGGTTATAGTTAGCTTAGAAAATATAAAGACAAACAGACCTAAGAAGAAATGGGACGATAAATAGGACGGCCTATACCCCGTACTTATAGTATACCAAGGGGCAGTTGTGGTAGACCTCTTAGACCATATTTGAGTAAATAAATCCTTCTATACATCTAAGGTCCGCCTCTAGGCTGCTAAAGAGATCCCTAGCTAAGCAAATATTAATACTGTAGAGCGCCGTAATATACAAGGACGAGTAACAGAGAGAGACGATAACAGTAGTATAGAAAATAAATAGGAGTTTAAGAAAATCCTTAATATATATAACGAAGACCCCTAAGGCCTAACTTATAAGATTAAATGGAAATATTACAAGGATATAACCTGGCAGCTAGAAGAGGACCTAAAGGGTTGCGAATAAGCTATATAGCACTTCTATAAGCAATACCCTAAGAAGCTAGGACCCCCAGATTAGGTATAAGATAAGGAAAAGCCATGCTAAGGTTATAGCTGACCACCGTGTTAAGAATCTGTGGTGGTTAAGATATTATGGAACTTTAACTGGCAGTTAAAGTTGTCTAATTGGTCAGAATTCTCGCTAAGAGCGCTATGCGCCAACTTTATTTAATAAGCCGACCAATTAGGATTTTTTAATATTTCTGTAGCGAAAACAGGTGGTCCCGCGTACTACCTGTTTAAAGTTATTTGTTTGGTTTAGGGACCAAACCTTCTAGAGAGGGGAGTACTGTCACAGCACTAACCTAATGCATACTGTTTCCTACTGTTAGCTGGCCTACTACTAGCGCCTTGGCGGCTGGCCCTACTCTTTATACACAATACCCCCTTTTACCCTTCTTCTCTTCTTCATAGCATAACGTAGTTATTCAGTCTACTTTATTGCAGCACTGTGACAAGAGGTAAGGGGGTAGACGCGTAAATGTAGTATAGGTAAATAAAGCTACCAAATGCGTAAATATTAATGGAGAAGGAGAAGAAGAGGGCTCTATATTATAGAATTAGAATTATAGTAGGCCTTTCTATATAAAATCAGAAGCCCCGCGCGAGCTAGGAGCTAGCACAGGCACAAAAATAGTAGAGGGTTAGAAAATGGGATTGTTAAGGCGACAATAAGGTTAAAGGCGCGTGATAAGGACCTTTATACTAACCTAGTACTAACCTAGGCCTTAAAAACGCGTCTAAAAAGTAGGGGCCACCACCTAAAGGGGGGGGGTGATATTTGGACGATATATCGCGGACCTTAGAGGGTCGTGCGTAACCTAAGGTTACGCCAAGCCTAACCCCAACCTCCAATACCTATTATATATTAGGGGGGCTGATTTGGCGCGGTTACGACCCGGGTTAATATAAGGTTAGGGCTACCCCTACTAATAACGCGCCTAAACCCCATATAAGGTCGCGCAGTAACCGCCCCCAAGTACTTTCGCACGCGATTTTAGGTAAAAAGGTATATAATTTATATTAAATCGGTACTTCTAGACGGTTGCGTAATATTGCTCTGAATTTATAACACCTAAATAGGCTCTATTCCTACATTAAGGCGTCTTAGTCACTATAGTGTAGTCCTATATTAAGACGTCTTGGTTACTAGAGTATAGTCCTACATCAAGGCGTCTCGGTCGCTGCGGTGCAGCCCTATATTAAGACGTCTTGGTCACTAGAGTATATAGTCCTACATTAAGGCGTCTCGGTTACTGCAGTGCAGTCCTATATCAAGACGTCTCGGTTACTAGTAGAGTCCTACA